>ERZ779877.1631-NODE-1631-length-18503-cov-4.055399_pt1 | contig 18503 bp, 17 predicted proteins | sample MGYA00511556_ERZ779877 | MGnify/ENA primary metagenome ERZ779877 (study PRJEB29588, sample SAMEA2159338) | human gut metagenome | biome: human gut; feature: human-associated habitat; material: faeces | place: Denmark | collected 2008/2010 ...
TAGTGAGTGTGTTTCCTGATTATGGTTGTTCAAATTCAACTTGCAATTTACCATTTTTTTGCCGAGAAAGCAAATCGTGATATTTCATGGACAGGCAAGAGGTATTTTGTTGGTTACATCCCATTAGATTTTCCGATGTTCGCATTGGCGATGTACACGCCGGACAATATAACGGCGACGCCGATAGTCTGCATCAGGGAAAAGGTCTCGCCCAACAGGGTCACGCCGGCGACGATGGATACGACGGTGGAAATGCCGATGAACGACGCCGTGCGGTTTACACCGATGCTGGCGATGGCCATGTTGGACAAGAAAAAGGCCAGGACGGAACAGCCGACGCCCTGATACAGGACGGCAGCGAGGAAGGCGGAGTTGGTCAAGGGAAGGCACAGGCTATAGGCCAGCGTCTCCGCATGCCATCCTTCGGCGAGAGCCAAGGGAATAAATACGGCCGCGCCGGCCGCCATCATGGCCGCCGTAAGCTCTGCCCCCGTATAAGCTGCGGCCTTTTCGACAGATACGCTGTACAGGGCATAAGACAGGACGGCAATCGTCAGGACAGCGTAGCCGGAAAGAGAAAAGCTCGCCGACGCGCCGGCTGCCAGGACTGCCGTGAGGACGCCGGCCAGGGTCACGGCAATGCCGACGACCTGATGCTTCTGCGGCGATTTATCCAGCAGCAGCGTCGAGGCCAGGAGCGACACGGCGGGAATGCAGGCCAAAAAGGCGCCGCTTTCCGAAGCCGTCGTCTGGCTGATGCCTACGGTCTCGGCGACAAAATAGACGACGGGATTACAGAGAGCTACGGCCAGGAGAGGCTTTCTTGGTTTTCCTTTCCAGCGCACCTGCACCCTTCCCGACGCGGCGCACAGGGCCATGAACGCAGCGGCGACGAAAAACCGCCATCCCAGCAATGTCAGGGCACTAGCAGCCAGCGTCGCCTCCTTGGTACAGATATAGCTCAGGCCGAACAGGGTTTCGCAGCCGACGGCACAGAGACAGCCCCATAGTATACGGCTGCGGCTTTTCTTCATCATACGACGCACCTCGCTCTGCCGGCGCGAATACGCCGGCGGATATCACTAATACAAACAGCCTGCGCCGCCAAGCAATCGCTTTCGCTGCGCAGGCTGTTGCCATGCTTATAATCCTTTTAGTATGAGAAAGGCCATGATAGCGGCGAGTATCACAATGGATATGACGCGGATACCGGATCCGCCGCGCAATGACACATGGGGAAGCTTTCTCTTTTTTTTAGGCCGGCCGGCAGGGCGCGGCCGTTTCGACATATCTTCTTCCATCGCTTATACGCCGGGCCAAGCCATTTCCTTGCCGCCTAAGATGTGGGCGTGCATGTGATGTACTGTCTGGCCGGCCTTTTCGCCGGTGTTGAAAATGACCCGGTAGCCGTCTTTGTCCAAGCCCAGTTCCTGAGCGACCTTCTGGATGGCGAAGAGCATCTTGCCGGCTACGTCGGCGTCATCTTCCGTCAGGGCCGCAATGCTGGCGACGTGTTTTTTCGGAATGACCAGGACGTGTACCGGCGCGACAGGCGCGATGTCCTTGAAGGCGAAGAAGTTGTCGTCTTCATACACCTTTGTGCTGGGGATTTCTCCCTTGATGATCTTGCAGAATAAGCAGTCTTCCATGTTAAGCATCCTCCTTTAATGTACCGTAAAGTATATGGTTGTCCGCCCGGTCCAGCACGACGGGAACGATTGCGCCTTCGCAAGGTTCCGTCAGGCCTTCCGCGCAGACCCGTTCGTAGTTTTCTGAAAAGCCTTCGCCATTCGTACCGTCCTGCCGCTCGATGAGGACATGGACGGTTTTGCCGACCATCCGGGCCAGGAGCTCGTCCTTCTGCCGGACCGACAAAGCGTTGACGATTTCGACCCGCTCTTTCTTTACCTGCGAGTCGACTTGATTCGCCATGGCCGCCGCCGGCGTACCGGGCCGCTGCGAATAGGGAAAGGCGTGGATGTGGGAAAATTTCAGCTTTTCCAGCGTTTCCATCGTCTCCTGAAACAGCTCGTCCGTTTCACCAGGAAAGCCTAAAATCAAGTCCGTCGAGACGGTCAGGCCGTGAATGCGGCTGCGCAGTTCGGCAATCAAGTCTTTGTACTCGGCCTTCGTATACTGGCGGTTCATAGCCTTCAAGATGGCGTCGGAGCCGGACTGCAGGGGCAGATGCAGGTGCGGGCAGATGCGGTCCGACGAATTCATGACCGCGATGAGGTCGTCGTCTACTTCCAGCGATTCGACGGAGCCCATGCGGATGCGCTGTACGTCCGTCTCGGCCAGGAGCCGCCGCAGGATGAGAGCCAGCGTCGGCCGTTCCGGCAGATCCTTGCCATAGGCTCCCAGATGAATGCCCGTCAGGACGAGCTCCTTGAAGCCGTAGGAAATGAGGCGCTGCGCCTCGGCTATGACGGCGTCGGGCTGACGCGACTTCAAGCCGCCCCGCGTGTAAGGGATGATGCAGTAGGTGCAGAAATTATTGCACCCTTCTTGAATCTTGAGGTCGGCCCGCGTATGCTCCACTGCCGACGGATAGAGGGGGATTTCCTCGAATTCGTCGCCCTTCATAACGTCGTGCACGGCCTGTATCGTCCCGCCGGCTTCATGTCCCAAGAGCTTTCGGACGATGACCGTGATATTCTTCTTTTCATTGGTGCCGACGACGGCGTCGACGCCTTCCATGGCCGCCAACAGCTCCGGGTCGAGCTGGGCATAGCAGCCTGTCACGACGACGACAGCCTTAGGATTGCGCTTTTTCGCCCGTCGGATGAGCTGCCGCGATTTCTTTTCCCCCATCTGGGTCACCGAGCAGGTGTTGATGACATACACGTCGGCGGCGTCGTTAAAATCGGCGTCGGCAAAGCCTTCGGCCAAAAACAGGCCGCGCATGCTGTCCGTATCGTATTGATTGACGCGGCATCCCAGCGTCGCAAAAGCAATAGTCGCCATTATTTAAATCCTCTTTCGTATTTGACAATCGCCAGGGCTGCCAGGGACGCCGTCTCGGCCCGCAGGATGCGGGGCCCTAAGGAAACGGTACGGCACCAGGCGGCGTGCGCCTCGGCGTATTGTATTTCTTTCGGTGAAAACCCGCCTTCGGGGCCGATGCAGAGCACGACGTTTCCCGTGCGGATCTGGCTGCATACGTCGGCCAGCGGGGCCGTTTCCCGTTCGTAGGGAATGACGAACCGCTCATGGCCGTACTGGTCCACCAGAGCCTGGAACTCGACGACGTCCTCTACAGGCGGCACGTCGCTGCGGCCGCACTGCTTCGCCGCTTCCAGGGCCAGGCGCTGCCACCGTTCCCGCCGGCTTTGACGGCGAGTTTCATTTAATTTTACTACACAATTTTCCATTTGTACAGGAACAATGCGGCTGACGCCCAGCTCCGTCGCCTTTTGGACGACCCAGTCGAACTTGTCGCTCTTCAAAAGCCCCGCCGCCAGGACGACCTCGCCGGCCGTCTCGTCGCCGTCGGACAGCTTTTTCGCCGGCGTCAGCATAGCCGAATGGCCCTGCACGGCGGTGATGACGCATTCGTACGTCGCGCCTGTGCTGTCCGTCACGGCCAGCGTGTCCCCCACCGTATGGCGGAGGACGACGAGGACGTGGCGGGCGTCGTCAGCCGACAGCTCAAAGTTCCCGCAAATGGGAAAATCCGTAAATAGTTTCCGCATTATAGTCTCCTCATGCGCACGGCGTACCAGCCGTTCTGCAGGCATTCGTCTTCCCAGGCAAAGCCCGCTTCCCCTGCGGCGCGGCGTACTTCGCCGATGCGCTCGTCAATGATGCCGCTGGCAATCAGGACGCCGCCTGCTTCCATGTACGGCGGCAGAGTCGGCAGCAAGGCCAGGACGGCGTTGGTCACCAAATTGGCCACGACGACGTCGGCCTTCTTGCCCTCGGCCGATACGGCGGCCAGCAAATCACTATTGTACACGTCGACGACATCACTCACGTTATTCAGGTTGGCGTTGATGACGGCCTGAGATACAGCCTTTTCGTCGAAATCGACGGCAACGACGTGCTTTGCGCCGAGCTTGGCCGCTGCCACGGCTAAAATGCCCGTCCCCGTGCCGATGTCGAATACTTCGGCTCCCGGCTTGACGGCCTGTTCCAAATACTGGACGCACATGCACGTCGTGTCGTGGAAGCCGCTGCCGAAGGCCAGTCCCGGCTCGATGACTACGACATCTTCGCCCTCGCCCGGCTCAGCCGGCTCCCAGGCCGGTGCGGCCCAGAAATGCTCCGATATCTTCTTCGGGTGAAAATAGGCCTGCCAGGAATAGAGCCAGTCCGTGTCGTCGGTCAGGTTCGTCCGGATCTGCCACTTGCCTAATGCCGCGTCGCGGCGGGCCAGCTCCCTCATATGCGTTCGTACCGTTTCCACAGCGTCCTTCTGCTCCGGCGGGAAATACGCCGTTATACGGATGCGGCCCAGCTCGTCGGCTTCGTCGTCGTGGATGATCGAGCCGCTGCTGCCGCATTCATATAAAAGAAGGGCCACCAAATCGGTGGCCTCTGGGGAAACAATCAAATCGATTTCATTCCATTTCATCGAATGTTCTCCCTTATCTTCAAAGTTCTTCTTTTAATTTGCTCCAAAAGCCTTTTTTGCTCTTAGATTTTTCTTTGGAACCTTCCGGCGATGCTTGGGCCGGCTTAGGCTCCCCCACCCAGGTTTCGCCGCCTGCGTAGGCAAATTCCTTCAGCAATTCCTTCTGTTTGGCGTTCAGCTTCTTCGGTACGGCTACAGTGACCTGTACGTGATGATCGCCGCGGCGGTCCTTCGCGCCCAAGACGGGCACGCCCTTGCCGCGGATGCGGAATACCGTACCGGTCTGCGTGCCGGCAGGAATTTTCAGCTCGATTTTGCCATCCAGCGTGTCGACGCGGATCGTCGAGCCCAAGGCCGCCTGAGCGAAGGAAATCGTTTCCTGCGACAGGATGTCATTTCCTTCCCGCGTGAACTGCGGGTCCCGGCGGACGAAGATGTATACGTACAAATCGCCGTGGCCGCCGCCGCGTACGCCCGGTTCGCCTTCGCCGGCTACGCGGAGACGGGCTCCGTCGTCGACGCCGGCAGGAATCTTGATCTTCAGCTTCTTGCGGACCTTGACCGTGCCGTCGCCGTGGCACTTCGTACACTTCTTCTTGATGATCTTGCCCGTGCCGCCGCAGTGCGAGCAGGTGCGGACGTTGACCATCTGGCCGAAGGGCGTGTTCTGGACGACGCGCTGCTGGCCCGTGCCGTGGCAGACGGGGCATGTTTCTACGTCGCTGCCCGGTTCGGCGCCGCTGCCGTTGCAGCGGTCGCACGTTTCATCCTTCGGGACCTGGATTTCCATTTCCGTGCCGAAGGCGGCCTGCTTAAAGGAAATATCCACGTCGAAGCGCAGGTCTGCGCCGCGCTGCGGGCCGTTTGCCGACTGGCGGCGTCCCTGGCCGCCGAAGAAATCGGCGAAGATGTCTTCAAAGCCGCCGAACCCGCCGCCCTGACCGAATCCGCCAAAGCCGCCGAACCCACCGAAGCCGCCCGCGCCCGGACCGCCGGCGCCGCCGTTTTCAAAGGCGGCGTGGCCGAACTGGTCATACTGCGCCTTCTTCTGAGGGTCGGAAAGGACCTCGTAGGCTTCGTTTATTTCCTTGAATTTTTTCTCTGCCTCAGCATCGCCTGGGTGCAGATCCGGGTGGTACTGCTTGGCAGCCTTTCTAAAGGCGCTTTTTATTTCGGCCTCGGAAGCGTCTTTATTGATTCCCAATATTTCGTAATAATCTGCCTTTGCCACTGTTTCCCCAACTTTCTACATCTGCCGCTTTCGCGTGAATTCTCTTATTTCTTTATCTTTGTTCCCCCGCAAGGAGCCAAAGCGAATCCGCTTTGGCTCCCTGCTTCTAAAAACTTGATTGTTTAAGCCTTAAAAAGCTTTATTTCTGGTCGTCCACTACTTCGTAGTCAGCATCTACAACGTTGTCGTCATGGGGTGCGCTGCCGGTGTTCGCACTGCCTGCATCGCTGCCGTTGAAGCCTGCGCCAGCGCCGGGATTCTGCTGCTGGGCCTGCTGATAGATCTTGCCGAATACGTCGTAGGACACTTCGGTCAGCTTATCGCTGGCGGCCTTGATAGCTGCGGAGTCATTGCCTTCCATGGCCTTCCTGACGTTAGCGATCTCAGCTTCGATCTTGCCCTTATCGTCGGCGCTCAGCTTGTCGCCCAGCTCCTTGAGGGTCTTTTCGGTAGAGTATACCATGCTGTCGGCATGGTTGCGGATCTCTACCTCTTCCTTGCGGGCCTTATCCTCGTTGGCATACTGCTCTGCATCGTGTACAGCCTTGTTGATCTCGTCCTCGCTCAAGTTGGTGGAAGCGGTGATAGTGACCTTCTGCTCGTTGCCGGTGCCCAGATCCTTAGCGGATACGTGTACTATGCCGTTTGCATCGATATCGAAGGTAACTTCGATCTGAGGCACGCCGCGGGGAGCGGGAGCAATACCGGCCAGCTGGAAGCGGCCAAGAGTCTTATTGTACTGTGCAAACTCGCGCTCGCCCTGAAGCACATGAACTTCTACGCTGGTCTGGCCGTCCGCCGCGGTGGAGAAGATCTGGCTCTTCTTGGTAGGAATGGTGGTGTTGCGGTCGATCAGGCGGGTGAATACGCCGCCCACGGTCTCGATGCCCAGAGACAGAGGCGTTACGTCCAGAAGCAGAACGTCCTTTACCTCGCCGCCCAGTACGCCGCCCTGAATAGCAGCGCCTATAGCTACGCACTCATCGGGGTTTATGCCCTTGAAAGGATCCTTGCCGGTAATGGCCTTAACAGCTTCCTGTACTGCGGGGATACGGGTGGAGCCGCCGACCAGAATGACCTTATCTATGTCGGCATTGGTTAGGCCGGCATCCTTCATCGCAATATGCATGCACTCCTTGGTCTTATCGATCAGATCGGCAGTCATGTCGTTGAACTTAGCACGGGTCAGGGTCATGTCAAGGTGCTTAGGGCCGGTGCTGTCCGCAGTGATGAAGGGCAGGTTGATGTTGGTCTGCACCATGCTGGAAAGCTCGATCTTAGCCTTCTCTGCAGCTTCCTTCAGACGCTGCATTGCCATGCGGTCGCCGGAAAGGTCGATGCCGTTGCTCTTCTTGAACTCGGATACGATATAATCCATGATGCGCTGGTCGAAGTCGTCGCCGCCCAGGCGGTTGTTGCCGTTGGTTGCAAGAACTTCAAATACGCCGTCGCCTATCTCAAGGATGGATACATCAAAGGTGCCGCCGCCAAGATCGTACACCAGTATCTTCTGATTGGTTTCCTTATCCATGCCGTATGCAAGCGCCGCCGCGGTAGGCTCGTTGATTATACGAAGGACTTCCAGACCGGCAATGCGGCCCGCATCCTTGGTAGCCTGACGCTGGCTGTCAGAGAAGTAAGCAGGTACGGTTATGACGGCCTGAGTTACTTTTTCGCCCAGATACGCTTCCGCGTCGCTCTTCAGCTTCTGAAGGATCATTGCGGATATCTCCTGAGGAGTGTAATCCTTGCCGTCGATATGCTTCTTATAGCTGGTTCCCATCTCACGCTTGATGGAGCTTACTGTACGATCCGGGTTGGTGATAGCCTGGCGCTTTGCGGCGTTGCCGACTATACGCTCGTTATCCTTAAAAGCAACTACGGAAGGAGTAGTACGCGCGCCTTCGGAGTTGGGAATTACAACGGGTTCGCCGCCTTCAAGAACGGCTACGCAGGAATTGGTGGTACCAAGGTCAATACCGATAATCTTTGACATAATCTATTTCCTCCTGATTATTGTTGAGTTTATACTTTTTAATATTTATTTCGCAACCTTCACCATGCTATGGCGGATTATGCGATCTTTTACTTTATAGCCCTTCTGGAAAACCTCCAGAATGTCGCCGGACTCAGCGTCGTCGCTTTCGCCCTGCATCACGGCGTTGTGCAGCTCGGGATCGAACTTGCCGCTGGCATCTATCTCCTCAAGGCCCTTCTTTGTGAGTACATCCATCAACTGCTTGTAGACCAGCCTCACTCCCTCAACGTAGTTTTGATCCACATTTTCGGAATTATTCAGCGCCCTCTCGAAGTTGTCAATCACCGGCAGCAGTTCTTTTATTACGTTCCGTTCGCCTTCAGCCAGGCTGTCCGCATAAACGCTGGCATTGCGTCTGCGGAAATTATCAAAATCCGCCTGAACGCGCTGAGCCAGATTTTTCATTTCATCCCGCTCGCCTTCAAGCTTTGTGATGTGATCCCTTACCTGTTGGAACTCATCCTGCTTGAGAGTTACGGTTTCCTCGGGTACAAGCTCCTCTTCGGCCTCGTTCTTTTCAGGCTTCGGCTCTACGGGATCCTTGTCGTCCTTTTTCCTGTTCTCATGATCTTTATCCAATTTACCGCTGCTCCTCTTCAAACATATTTGTAAGTATGGTGCCGAGGCTCTTGCCAAGCTGGCCCAGCACCGCAAGCACCCTTGCGTAATCCATCCTTGTAGGCCCTATCACCCCGAGGGAACCAAGGGGCGTCCCGCCTACCTTATACGTAGCCGTGACCAGGCTGCAATCCTTCATATCCTCCGAAGGGTTCTCCGTGCCGATTGTCACCGAAAACTCGACCTTTGTCGCCTCGGTAAGCATGTTGCGGAGCATATCCTTGGACTCAATAACGTTCAGAAAGCTCCTCGCCCTGTCCATGTCGCTGTACTCAGGGTAATTGAGCATATTGTTGGCGCCTGACAGTTCAAGCTTTGAACCGTTCTCGGCACTCTTGCGCACGGTATCCAGAGTATCATTCAGGAAATCCCTCTGCTCCTTCATGGTGACGTACAGCTCGGGTATCTCCTCCTGATTTACCGTATCCAGCCGCTTGTTGCGGAGGCGCTCGGTAAGTATTCTGGAAATGCGCTCAAGCTGTTCCGCAGTGATGTCCCTGGGCACTCTGATCATGTAGTCGCGGGTAATACCCGCGTCTGTAACTATCACCACCAGAGCCTTGCCCTCGGTCACCGGCACCAGTTGAATGTGCTTCAGCTTTACGGCATTGATGTTGGGAGAAAGCACAAGGGAGGTATATTTGGTCATGTTTGACAGCACCCATGCCGTCTGGCGCACTATTTCGTCCACCTTGTTGATGGTATTTGAATAGCAGTTCTGGATAAACCTCTGCTCGCTCTCGGTGAGCATCGCCCTGTGCATTATGCTGTTCACATAAAGCCTGTATGCTTTTTCGGAAGGTATGCGTCCGGCGGAGGTATGGGGCTGCTCAAGGTATCCCATCTCCTCAAGGTCGCTCATCACGTTTCGTATAGTGGCGGAAGAAAGGGCGATGTCGGATTTCTTTGATACCGTCCGCGAGCCCACGGGGGTCGCGGTCAGTATGTAATCGTCGATTATGGCCTGCAATATACGCATCTTCCGCATATCCAGTTCCATAGCCGCTCCCTTCCTTTCTGAAATACTGTTTTGTTGTTAGCACTCATCGTGTTTGAGTGCTAACCTACGAGTAATATAATAGCACTGCTCCTCAATTCTTGCAAGTGGAGCAGTGCCTTATATTGTGACAAAACGGAAAAATCACGTTGATAAAATTTGTACTTTATTGCATGAATTCCATCAACGCGCTGTTCTGCATATCGAGGCCTCTGTCCGTAAGGCGCATAAATCTCTGGTCCACAGTCAGCCAGCCCATATTTTCAAGCTTATTTACGGCTTCCTTGTATACTTCGCATACATCGGCCTCAAAGCGCGCCTTAAAGCGCCCAAGCTCCACGCCTTCTATTTTGCGCAGCCCCAGCATTATCCATTCAAACATTTCGTTCTCCCGTCCTATGCTTTCGATATCTTCCCGCGGAAGGCAGCTATTCTCGATCTTTGATATGTAATCGTCCATGCTTTCGCTGTTCCTGAAGCGTATCAGTTCTCCCTCTTTGCTTCGCAGCGCGGAGCTGGAATTTAGGCCGAGGCCTATATATTCCCCGACGTCCCAGTAATTTATATTATGCCTACACTGACAGCTTGGCCTGGCGTAGTTGGATATCTCGTATCTCTTATAGCCCAGGCTCTCCAGCCGTGCCATGCCGGCCCTGTGCATATCGTACACAGCATCATCATCAGGCAGCACAGCGCGTCCCTGCTTCACCCAGCCGTACAGCGGCGTGCCCTCTTCCAATATAAGGGAATATGCGGATATGTGGTCTACGTCCAGCAGCCCGCCCCGTTCTATGCTGTCGATATACTCTTTTTCGCTCTGTCCCGGCAGGCCGTACATGAGGTCGATATTTATGTTTTCGAACCCGGCAGCCCTTGATAGCTTTACGGCTTCCTCGGCCTGCGCCGCGCTGTGTATTCTGCCTATGGACCTGAGCAAATCGTTGTCAAAGCTCTGAACGCCTATGGAGATCCTGTTGAAGCCCGCCCTTCTGTATGCTTTCAGCTTGTCCATGTCAACCGTGCCAGGGTTGCACTCTATTGTAGCCTCGGATATTTCCAGATCAAAGCAGGCTCTTATGCGTTCCATTGCGGTGCATATAAACTCGAGAGGTACTGCCGACGGCGTACCTCCTCCGAAAAATACCGTATCGAATTTTTTGCCGCCGCACTCCGTCGCGGCCATCGCTATCTCCTTATAAAGCGCTTGGAAATACGCGTCTGCCCTGCCCTGTTCCGGGAAGGAAACAAAGTCGCAGTAGGCGCACTTCTTGACGCAGAAGGGGACGTGGAGATATATTCCCGCCATTTCAGTTTATGCGAAGCACGCTCATAAAAGCGTCGCTGGGCAGCGAAACGGTGCCTATCTGGCGCATGCGTTTCTTGCCCTCCTTCTGTTTTTCGAGCAGCTTTTTCTTTCTTGAAATATCGCCGCCATAGCACTTTGCAAGCACGTCCTTGCGCACCGCGCGGACGGTTTCTCTGGCAATTATCTTGCCGCCTATCGCAGCCTGTATGGGTATCTCGAACTGCTGGCGGGGTATTACCTCCTGAAGCTTCTCGGCTACGGCGCGGCCCTTGGCGTAAGCCTTATCCCGATGGACGATGGTTGACAGCGCATCGCAGATGTCGCCGTTGAGCAGAAAGTCCAGCTTCACAAGGTCGCTCTTTACATACTCCTTCAGCTCGTAATCAAATGAGGCGTAGCCGCGGCTCCGGGACTTGAGCTGATCGAAGAAGTCGTAGATTATCTCGTTAAGCGGCAGCTCATACTTGATATTTACCCTGTCCTCCTCGATGTAGGTCATGTCCTTGAACACGCCCCGCTTGTCCTGGCAGAGCTCCATTATGGTGCCCACATATTCGGATGGGGTCATTATGTGCGCCTCTACCACGGGCTCCTCCATATACTCTATCTCAGCAACATTTGGCATATTGCTTGGATTATCCAGCAGCATTTCGCCGCCGTCCGTAAGCTTTACCTTATATATGACGCTTGGGCTTGTGGTAACAAGGTCCAAATCGAATTCCCGTTCAAGGCGTTCCTGAATTATTTCCATGTGCAGCAGGCCCAGAAAGCCGCAGCGGAAGCCAAAGCCCAGCGCCATGGAGGTTTCAGGCTCATAGGACAGCGATGCGTCGTTAAGCTTGAGCTTATCAAGGGCGTCGCGCAGGTTCTCATAGTCCGCGCCGTCGGCGGGATATATGCCGCAGAACACCATGGGGTTTGCCTGCTTATAGCCGGGCAGAGCTTCCTTGGCGGGGTTGTTCGCATCTGTTATGGTATCGCCCACCTTAGTCTCCGCCACGCTCTTTATGGAGGCGGATATATAGCCTACCTCGCCCGCCGTGAGCGAATCCGCAGGCAGCAGCCCCGGTGTGAACACGCCCACCTCGGTAACGTCGAACTCGCGCCCTGTCGCCATGTACCTTATACGCATGCCGGGCTTTATTGTGCCGTTCTTTACCCGCACATAGCTGAGAGCACCCTTGTAGTTATCGTATATGCTGTCGAATATGAGCGCCTGAAGCGGAGCCTCGGGATCGCCGCCGGGAGCCGGTATATTATCCACCACCTGCTGTAACACCTGATCTATGTTTATGCCGTTTTTGGCAGAGATGCGCGGTGCTTCCTCCGCGGGAAGGCCTATCACATCCTCTATCTCCTTTATGACAAACTCCGGCTGGGCGCTGGGCAGGTCTATTTTGTTTATTACCGGCACTATCTCAAGGTCGTTGTCCAGTGCAAGGTATACATTGGCAAGCGTCTGGGCTTCTATTCCCTGTGTGGCGTCCACCACCAGCACCGCGCCCTCGCATGCGGCAAGGCTGCGGGAGACTTCGTATGTGAAGTCCACATGGCCCGGGGTGTCGATCAGGTTGAGCATATACTTTTTGCCGTCGGTATGGGTATAGAACATTCTCACTGCGGTGGCCTTTATGGTTATGCCACGCTCCCGTTCTATCTCCATGGTATCCAGCATTTGTTCCTCCATATCCCTGACGGCCACGGTATCCGTAAGCTCCATCATGCGGTCCGCAAGGGTGGACTTGCCGTGATCGATGTGGGCGATTATGCAAAAGTTTCTTATAAGCTCGCGGCTGTATGCCATTGCTGTCCCTCCAGAGAAAAATAAAAGCCTTAAAAGCTTCCAGTAAAAATAATACTTTATGCGAAGGCAAATTGCAAGGGCGGCTGTGATGTGATACATTATTTATTGATCTTAAGATTCGAGGTGTACGCCATGTTCTGCAAAGACTACGATTCCCTTATATCCCTCCTCAGCCGCAGGAATTACACCGTGCATACCGCCAGGGATAGCGCGCAGGCCCGCGACATACTGCTTTCCCTCGTCCCGGAGGGCAGCACCGCGGGCTTCGGAGGCTCCATGACCGCCAAGGAGCTATGCCTTGCCGAGGCGCTGCGCGGCAAGGGCTGCACCACTTATTTCCACTGGGAGGCGCCCGCCGAAGAGCGGGGCGAGGTGACCCGCAGGGCGGCCCGGGCGGACTGGTTCATAGCCTCCGCCAACGGCATAACCCGCACCGGCAAAATAGTGAACATCGACGGCACCGGCAACAGAGTAGCCTCCATGATATTCGGGCCAAAGAACGTTGCCCTCATAATAGGCAAAAACAAGTTCGCGGAAACCATGGACGAGTGTATGGACAGAATAAAAGCTGTGGCCTGCGCAAGGAATGCAAGGCGTCTCGGCCTATCCACCCCCTGTGCCGTCGCCGGCCGGTGTACAGACTGTTTCTCCAAGGAGCGCATATGCAGCGTGACCACCATCATCGAAGCCAAGCCCGGCGCAATAAGCGAGATGCACCTCATACTGGTAGATGAGGTGTTGGGCTACTGATGTACTTCGCCTATATCATGCGCTGTGCCGACGGCACCCTCTACACCGGCTATACAGATGACATAGCCCGGCGAGAGGCCGTACACAACTCCGGCCGCGGCGCAAAGTATACGCGCTCCCGTCTTCCCGTTAAAATGGTCTATCACGAGTCCTTCGCTACGAGATCCGAGGCTATGAAGCGGGAGTACGCCATAAAACGGCTTTCACGGGAGCAAAAGCTGAAACTTATAGCAGATCATAGCAATACCGGGCAGGAATGACCTGCCCGATTCTTTTGCTGCGCTTATTATTTAATGTGAAGCAGGCTGAACAGCCGGTGCAGCGGCGGCATATCCCCGGTCTTTGGCACAAGCAATATAAACGGGCCTTCATAAAGCTCCGGCTGCCGCGGCTTTTCTGCTGCGATGCCGCTTTCGCTCCTTTGGAGTATTTCCGCCTGCTGCAGCAGCTCATTTTCAGGTTTCACCTCTGTCTGCCTCGGCTCGCCGCCATCCGTAAATCTGACGCTCCTGACGATCTCGCAGATGTTTTCTTCCTGCGCTTCCCGCTCGTCCTTCCATGGGTCCGGGCTTCCGTCTGTAACCGTAAACCTAAATCCCTGCCTTACCGCCTCCACCGCCTTCATGTCAGCGGAAATGTATTTTGCGTCCGGCTCAAAGTCGAAATAACCGCCGGATATGCTGACGCTGCCTCTGCTGTCCATATACGAATAAAATCCGTCGGTGGGATCCGCATTACAAAGGCTCTTCTCCGGAACGCAGAACACCTCCCCGCCGATTATCTCTATGCTTTTGCCGACCGCATCGTAAAAGTCGCCGGCAAGCATGCCTCCCTCCTCCAGCTCTGCCATGGATATCCTTCCGCCCGTCATAAGAAAGCCTTTTCCGCCCTCGGTAAGGCTTACGGGTGCGCCGGCAAACACCATTCCGTCGCCGAAGTCGCAGTATTCTCCCCGAGAGGCGATACTGCCTCCCTCAAGCACGCACCTGCCCTCAGCCACAACTATTGCTACGGTATTGCCGATTATACTGCCGCTTTTATCCTCCGAGGAATCCCTGATGGTCAGCGTTCCGCCTTCTATATTCACGTTTACGGCGGCATGGACGTTATATGCGTTCTCGCCCCGCTCCTGGGCTATGGTCCTCCCATTCAGGTCTATGCATAGCTCCCGCTTTACGGTTATGCCGCTGGTATCCGCTCCGCAGTTGGCAAAGGTAACATCGCTTTTGAGCTTTATGCTCTTTTTAAGCTCATAAATGGCAGCCTCCGCACCGCATATAGCCTTCGTATCACACGCAACACACCTGTCAAGGTCGCCCACAACGTAATATGCGCCATTACCGTCATTGCCGCTGAGCCTTGCTATGCATTCCGTGTCAGTCGTTCTTTCGCTCCACTCCCCGTCAATGGCGCAGATAATGACCGCTTTTCCCGTAACAGTTATGCTTTCCGCGTCATCTTCCTTGGAAACCTCTATTATTTCCCCATCCTTTGCCGCATCCACGGCCTCCTGCAGCCCGCCGTATTGCTCTTCGCCGATACCGGGATCCGCGTATGCCGGGACCAGCGAAAAAGCCAGCATCGCGGCAAGCAAAACAGCGGTCAACGTTCTTCTCATAGACCCTCCTCCTTGTATTTTTTTGAGATGATTAAGCAACGCATCTCGATGCGTATTTGAATTCCAAAGCTGTTTGAGAAAATCGGTTGATTTAAACGCGTATTATTTTGAGCTGAAATAAAAATGCCTGATTTGAACGGTATATGGTATTATGAATGCGCCCTCGCCGGAAGCCGCCCGGCGAGGGCAAATGTGTCTTTTAGAAATCTATTTCTTTCTGAATATAGCCTTCAAGCTCCGCTATGGGCATGCGAACCTGAGCCATGGTATCCCTGTCGCGTACGGTGACAGTCTCGTCCTCAAGGGTATCGAAGTCGATGGTTATGCACAGCGGAGTGCCTATCTCGTCCTGCCTGCGATAGCGCTTGCCTATGGCGCCGCTGTCGTCGAAATCCACCATAAAGTGCTTGGCCAGAAGCTCGTATACCTCTCTTGCCTTGTCGCCCAGTTTGTTTTTCTGGAGGGGCAGTACGGCCGCCTTGTAAGGAGCCAAGGCAGGGTGAAGATGCAGCACGTTGCGCACGTCGCCGTTTTCAAGAGTCTCCTCGTCATATGCGTTGCACAGGAAGGCCAGCGCTACGCGGTCCGCGCCGAGGGAAGGCTCTACGCAGTAAGGAACGAACTTTTCGTTGGTGAAGGGGTCCATGTATTCCATGGACTTGCCGGAATGGTTCTGATGGGCCTTCAGGTCGTAATCTGTACGGCTCGCAACGCCCCAGAGCTCGCCCCAGCCGAAGGGGAACAGGAACTCTATATCGGTCGTACCGTTGGAGTAGTGGCTGAGTTCCTCCTTGGCATGCTCGCGGAGGCGTATATGCTCCTCCTTCATGCCGAGGGAAAGCAGGAACTTATGGCAGTAATCCTTCCAGTATTCATACCATTTCATCTCGGTGCCGGGTTCACAGAAGAACTCCAGCTCCATCTGCTCGAACTCGCGGGTACGGAAGGTAAAGTTGCCGGGCGTTATCTCATTGCGGAAGGACTTGCCCACCTGAGCTATGCCGAAGGGCAGCTTCCTGCGGGTAGTGCGCTGTACGTTCTTAAAGTTTACAAAGATGCCCTGCGCGGTCTCGGGGCGGAGGTAGATCTGGCTGGCAGTGTCCTCATTTACGCCCTGGAAGGTCTTGAACATCATGTTGAACTTGCGAATGCCGGTAAAGTCGCTCTTTCCGCACTCCGGGCACTTTATGCCCTGCTCTGCGATATACTCGGACATTTTCTCGTTGGTCCAGCCGTCAGGGTGGATGTCGGTAAGGCCATGTTCGTTGGCATAGTCCTCTATGAGCTTGTCAGCCCTGAACCTGGCCTTGCAGGATTTACAGTCCATGAGGGGATCGTTGAAGTTTACAACGTGGCCGGAAGCTACCCAGGTCTCTGGGTTCATCAGAATTGCGCAATCCATGCCTACATTATATGGGCTCTCCTGAACAAACTTGCGCCACCAGGCCTTTTTTACGTTGTTCTTGAATTCAACGCCCAATGGGCCGTAATCCCATGTGTTGGCAAGGCCGCCGTATATATCCGAGCCCGGAAATATAAAGCCGCGGTTATTACACAGTGCAACTATCTTATCCATGGTAAGGTTTGTCATTATATATTTCTCCTTTCGGCAGGACTGCCAAAATTATTATTCGCTTTTTCAATAATAACACGGCCTTGCCTTTTCTTCAACCTGAAAAAAGCTGATATGCACACAAAATGGCTATTTTGCGTACTATATCGTAGAACGGCGCTAAGCGCCCGAAATTAAAGGAGGCAATATAATATGTGGAACTGGGGAAATAACAGTTGGTGGTGGATCATAATCCTCTTGCTGATCCTCGGCTGGGGCAATAATGGTTGTGGCTGCGGCTGTGACAACGGCTGCAACAACGGCTGTGGCTATGACAACATTTGGTGGATCATCATACTGCTGCTCATTCTCGGCGGCGGCTTTAACAACTGCGGCTGCGACAACGGCTGCTGCTGAACCCCGGACATAAAGGAAGGCGGCATTGCCGCCTTCCTTTACGTTATGGCGGAAAAAGCTGCGGACCGTTAGATTTTGCTTGTGTTTCCGCGCAGAACGCGATACAATCAATCGTAATACATTGCTGGAGGAGAGCGCGATGAAAAAGCTGCTGCTGCGCCTGTTTGTGAAGAACTACACCGATACGCGAAATCCGGCGGTCCGGACGCAATATGGAAAGCTTGCCGGCATCACCGGCATTTTCTGCAATCTTTTGCTGTTCGCGGGAAAGCTGGTGGTGGGGACGCTCTGCAAAAGTGTTTCCATTACTGCCGACGCCGTCAATAATCTGTCAGACGCCTCCAGCTCGGTCGTAACGCTTCTGGGTTTCAAGTTTGCCGGAAAGCCTGCTGACCCGGAGCACCCGTATGGGCACAACCGGATGGAATATCTGTCGGGGCTTTGCGTGGCGGTAATGATTCTGCTCATTGGCGCGGAGCTGGTCAAAACCTCAGTGGCTAGGATTGTCTCGCCGGAGCCTGTGGAATTTTCACTCGCAATTGTGCTGGTGCTGGTGGGCTCCATTCTGCTCAAGCTCTGGATGGCGGGCTTTAACCGCTCGCTCGGCATGGCAATTGATTCTGCTGCGCTTGCCGCGGCGGCAGCGGATAGCCGCAACGACGTGATTGCGACCGGCGCGGTGCTGGTATCCTGCGTGGTCGGAAAGCTGACGGGCGCCAGAATTGACGGCTGGACCGGGCTTTGCGTGGCACTTTTTATTCTGTGGTCCGGCATCGGCATTGCGAAAGACACCATCGACCCGCTGCTCGGCATGGCGCCGGATGAACATCTGGTCCGGCAGATTACAGATCTGCTGCTCGCGCAGGACAAGGTTCTCGGCGTCCATGATCTCATGATTCACGACTACGGACCCGGCAGGCGCTTTGCAAGCGCGCATGTGGAGATGGACTACCGCGAGGATGTTTTGGACGCGCACGAGCGGATTGACGAGCTGGAGCGGCAGGTGAGAAAAGAACTCGGCGTGGAGCTGGTCATTCATTACGACCCGATTGTCACCGACGACGAGGAGCTGACGCGGATTCATGCACGCGTGGTGGAAATTCTCAAGGGGGTCGATCCCCAGCTTGCGGTCCACGATTTTCGCATGGTGCGCGGCAGCCGGCATACAAACGTCATTTTTGACATGGTTCTGCCGTTTTCCATGGAAAGCCGGAAGCAGGAGCTGCGCGAGCTGGTAGAGCGCGAACTGCAGACGGACGGAAAGCAGTACCACGCGGTCATTACCTTCGACATGCAGGCGTTCAACGAGCTGCCGGAAAAGTCCGTATCTCCGGAAAAAACCTGAGCTTCCGGTGGAAATTAGGCTTTACTTTTTGGATGCCGTGTGGTATTCTTAATAAGCTGGCGCAATGCGCCGGAGCCCCTGCGCTCAGTTCCGGGAGACAGCCTGGTTTTTACACGGGCGATTCTGCCATACCTGCAACTTAGGCAGTGGGAAATGATTTTTGAAAGGTGGAAACACACTATGATGCGCAAAGAAGAAAAGACTGCTATCATTGAGCAGTACGCGACCCATCCCGGTGACACCGGCTCCCC
>ERZ779877.1632-NODE-1632-length-18502-cov-3.542148_pt1 | contig 18502 bp, 14 predicted proteins | sample MGYA00511556_ERZ779877 | MGnify/ENA primary metagenome ERZ779877 (study PRJEB29588, sample SAMEA2159338) | human gut metagenome | biome: human gut; feature: human-associated habitat; material: faeces | place: Denmark | collected 2008/2010 ...
CCCATCGAAGCTGCCACAAGGCATTGAAACGGGCGCAGGAATATATCACCCAAGGTTATAAATACTGCGTGTGCCTTGACCTTGAACGCTTCTTCGACATGGTAAACCACAGTATGCTGATAAGGATATTGTCCCGCACCATACGTGACGGACGTGTGATATTGCTTATCCATAAGTACCTTACGGCAGGAGTCATGGTTAAACGTGGCTATGAGGAAAGTGTGGAAGGTGTTCCCCAAGGCGGTCCTTTAAGTCCTTTGTTGGCAAACATCATGCTTAACGAACTCGACAAGGAGCTTGCCCGCAGGAGGCACAAGTTCGTCCGCTATGCTGACGACTGCATGATACTCTGCCGTAGCAAGCGTGCGGCGGAACGCGTTCGTGAGAGTATCGCCACTTTTATTGAATCACGTCTTCACCTTAAAGTGAACCGTGACAAGACAGACGTGTCATACGTGGGCAGGGTGAAGTACTTAGGTTACTCCTTCTATATGATGAACGGGAAGTGTCGTCTGCGTCTGCATCCCAAATCGGTTGCCAAGATGAAAGCGAAACTGAAAGAGCTGACATCAAGAAGTAACGGTTGGGGGTATGCAAGACTGAAAGACAAGTTGAACCAATTCATCAAAGGCTGGATGAACTACTTTAAATTGGCAGATATGCGGAGCATCCTCCAAACGACAGATGAGTGGCTTCGCCGTAGAATACGGAGTTATGTATGGAAGAGTTGGAAGAAGGTTGGCACAAAGTTCAAGAACCTCATGAAATGTGGCATAGACAAGTGGCGGGCTTGGCAATGGGCTAATACCCGTGGAGGGTATTGGAACACGGCAGGAAGTCCGATATTATGCCGAGCCATGAATAATGAGCGTCTGAGACTTCAAGGCTACCCTTGCCTTGTGGACTTATACATCAAATTGCATCAGCACTAAGGAACCGCCGTATGCCGAACGGCACGTACGGTGGTGTGAGAGGTCGGAAAACGAAAGTAGGAAGAAAACTACTTCGTTTTCCTCCTACTCGATTATCCATCCGAAATTCGGCGTGTTTTTTCGTTCGGTTTAAAATCTGAACTTTGCTCAAAAAAAGGCATGTTCAATTTGAATGAAAACAACTGCTTTGTGATGAGCCGTAATCCTATGGATTTACGCAAGGGGGTGGATACTCATTGACACGTTGAATTGGCTTGGATGCCCAATGAAGCCGACTTAATGAGAGTGGGAGCAGACTTTGCAACATCAGGTGTTTCGTTCAACCACAGGCAATCTTATGCCTACCTTATACATCCTTACATACCCTGAGATTTTATCGAAAGCTGGTTCCTTGTCGCCATTGAACGTGAAATGCTCTTCCTGTTCCTGGTCAGGATATACTATCAGGCATTTAATAGGCAGGGCCGTTTCTTCATTAAGACCAAGTAGTGCATATATCTTGCTTAACCGTGCATACCCTGACACTTCTCTTGCATCTTCCTTTGTAATGTGTAGATCCTTATAGCGAGGCTTGTATTTAGCATCTATGATGTAAGGCTCTGGCCACTGTTTGGGGCGTACCAGATAGTCAAGTTCCTGATAATTGGCGCTAACATGGTAACGCACCTCACCTTTGCCGGTAAAGGCCTTCCGAAGATGATGGTAAACATATAACTCAAACAATTTGCTCATGTCTATCCAAAACGGAGGGGTTGGAATATCCTGCTTCCCGATGAAGGTTATGTCGTAACTATACCGTCTTAAAAGCAACTGGGCAAACTCCAGCGCCTGTGCATATTCTTTATAAACAGGATTGCACTTGCAGCTTTGGATGGCTTTCACACAAACATCATTACCCACACTATTGAAAAACGGCTTGACATAGCGTGCTCTCTTCATCAATATTCCAGTGTCGAACACATGTTTATATGCCTCCAACTGTTTCAGGCAGAACATCAATGCCTTTTTGAGTATGCGGTTTTCTGGGGTGTCGATGTCATACACTTGATATTTGCATACGTTGTCGGTGATACGGCCTTTCGTGAGGTTCTGCCTGATGTTGCGCCCCACCATGAGCCGCCCCTTTGCCTTGCTTCTCAGGTTTTCTTCAACAAGGTAGAAGCTCTTTTTTAGGCCATTGCGAACAATTCTTTGCAACATATTAATGTATTCAGTCACAAGAAATACACTTAGCACATCACGTTGTTGCCGGATTTTAATCGCTGGCTTGTTGAAATCGATAGTGACAAGGTCTCTTAGGTGGGCATAGTTATCAGGCTCTGAAAGGGCTTCATTCAGCATACGCACGTAATCCACCTCAAAGCCGTCGTTCATTTTAGGGTTTACTTGAATGGCAACTTTCCCTTGTTCTACCCAATCAACGCCCACAAAATAAGATCCACGGACTAAGATGTTATCACCTGCACGGCGCATCGAAAGGCAGGTTTCATTAAGTTCACGCCCTCGTCGCACAGTATATACAACGTCCTGACCCTCGTCGATGTATGGGAGAATGGCGTTAGCTTCTTCAGACGACAGATAAGTGCCGTCGGCTATTTGCTCATGAAGTTGGATTAGTGTCATTCCGATGCAATTATGTCATACAGTTCTTCAATGGTATCTTGTGCTTCATGGGTCAAGACTCCGTCGCGAACGTATTCTTCAAGCAAAGGAATGATTTCAAACTCCAGCCTATTCTTCACTTCGGCTTCATCTTCCATGATGAAGTAGCTATGGCCAATCCATACATCTTCCGGGCGATACTCCTCGCAAAGCGTTTCCGCTGGCACGAGTTTAAATCTATCGCTGAAACCACTCTCCGCATACTCGTCATAGTTGGCCACAAACAATTTGCTCACCTTGCGGAACAAGTCGGCGTGGAAGTTTTCCTCTTCCAACTCCACTGGTTTCAATGTGACGAATGCAAATCTCCTCCGGGTGGCATAGTCGATTGTGCCGAGCGACCTGTCCGCTGTGTTCATCGTGGCTATCAGATATACGTTGGACGGTATGTAGAAAGGCTTCTTCGAATAGGGCAAGGTAACGCTCTCGGCATTCTTCATGCCCTTGCGTTTATCGGGTTCGAGCAGGGTTATCAGTTCGCCGAATATCTTTGCCACATTGCCACGGTTCATCTCGTCAATGACAATGACGTATGGTTTGGTGTTCTCCAACAAAGTCTTGGACGCCTCGTGTTTATCCAAAAGCGTCTTCACTTTTTCCAAGCTCATAGCGTTCAAACGATAGACTGTGCCAAGGGTCATGGTCTTTCCGTCGTTCATGGAGACGATATCTTCGTTCACCCCTTTGACTAACCATTTAACTTTTCTCACACGCTTATATGCATCAAACTCGTCATGCCATTCGTAGTCGCCTGTGACAATTCCAATGGCGTCGATGGTACGGCTTGAATAGCAACTCATCACGACATCGCCGATTTTCATGGTGTTCATGAAGGCATTGAGGATGTTTTTTCCTTCGCCTCCATAGACTGACCAATCCGTTTCTTCAGTGATATTCTCGCCATATCCATCCCATCCAATGCGTATATAGCCGTTTTTCATGCAGTCCCTGCGCACAGGATTATCCCCCGTTCCATACAATGACACTTTCCAGATGGTGGCATCGTCAGATATTTCGATGTCCTTCTTCGTTGAAACAGGTTTGTCGGCTTCTTCGCACAGTCTCTTGAAGATGCCTGATTCAATCTCATAGGTCACTTGGTTGTTTTCCACCACAGGACGAAGCCCTTCCAGCCAGTCCTCGTAGTCCATGGATTGGTGGAAAGTGGTAAACATCACTCGTCGTTCGGTTTTCAACTGGTTGTATATGGTCATCAGTTCTTCGCGGGTTGCTTTTTCAGCATCAAAGTCTGGACAGCATAGGCGTACCACCAACTCGGGTACGCAATAGGTCTTGCCCGTGCCGGGAGCGCCTTGTAGCACAAGGTTCTGCCGTTTCTTCCACAGGTTTACATAGAAGTTGTACCATGAATTATCGGCATTGCCGCCACTTCCTTTTTCGCCTGTCCATGCGTTTGAAGATAGCTCTGCAAATGATTTCTCATGGATGACACCGCTTTTCATCTTATCCCTGATGTCATTCACAATCTTAATGTATTGCTTGTATGGAGGCACGCTCTTGGGAATCTCTATGCCATACTTTTGGTGCAAATACTTTCTGTTGCTACTGTCGAACGAAAGATAGTCGTCGGGGCGAATCCAGAACAATGCCATTGTGCTGGTAACGTTGATCCCATATTGCTGGATGACCGCATTAAACGTGTCTTCAATATCTCCGCCTTTGATGACATTCTCAAACAAACGCCATAGATTCTCAATGTCGTCTTTTCCCCTCTTGCTTTTATAGCCAAAGAAATAGGAACGTTGATTGTTTACTATGGGAATGCCTGTGAAATCGGTGGGTACATCGCTTTTCATGTCGAACAACTCCTTAAACAGCTTCGTTGAGTTAATTCTGTTCTCCCACGTTGTGCCACGGTTGAAGATTCCGTACACGGTGAATGGATCCACATCGGTCAGCAAATCGTCTTCACCTTTTTCGTCGTGGAGGTATTTTGCTTTCAGTGGTTCTCTGTACTTGTAAATCAGCGTGAGAAGTGATGAACGGTCATTGCGGTAAGCCATCAGCTTTTCCGCGAACTCTTTATAATAAGGGATCCAGGTGTAGTCCATTTTTGTTTTTTTATTCTTCCTCAAATCCGCAACACTTTAGTTTGATAAATAGTTGAAGCTGTGAACAACAAAAAGTTGCCTCCAGTTTTGCCATGTCTGCGGAATTACTTAACTTGGTGTTGCTGAAAAATCAAATAATCCCTTACAGACAGGGCAAAGATAGCGATAAAGTCAGAAAAGTTCACTTCTTTCGATGGGATTTTTCCAATCATGGAACATTTTGAAGCGCTTTTGTCCCAGACGATAGATTTCACGTCGGGATTGCGGTGTAAGCCGTTCGGCTATCAATAGATAGTCCGTTCGCTCATGTGCGTATACTTCTGTGGAGGTTTTTGCGTGGAGGATGTCAGCTCCCACCTCATGCCCATCTTTCGCTTTACCCCAACCTGCGCACTGCAGTGCGGATACCATCCTCAGGGCGTTGAAGGAACTTGCAAGGGAGAATTCTTCCAAATGTCCGACTCCGGCAAGTCGTATGACTTCAACACTGCCGACATGCTTCATTCCCTCCTTGTCAAGCCCCTTGTGCTCACGGGCGTGTTGGTGGATGGCGGCACATACGCCCAGGACTTCGGCCACCAGTTCATCGGGACGGAGAAGTATGCCCCAAGACGATCTATAAGAAGTTTGCGGACTACAGTCCCGGCGTTGCCACCATTGGCGAGGTGATTGTCAGCGTGGAGAACAGGGAGGGAAACGCAATGTACGTTTTTACCAGCGGGACACCTTGGGACGGGTGGAGGAATCCAACATACGGATTGGCCGTTTTCGTGCGGACTGTGGTTTATGCTCGGAGGGGATTGTGGACATGGTGGGGAAGCATTGCGGGCTTTTCTATATCCGCGCCAACAGGTGTGCCGCGCTTTATGACGACATCATCGCCTTGCGGGGATGGAAAACCGAAGAGGTTGAAGGCGCAAGCGTCAAGTTGAATTTCATCCTCGTGGAGAGATGGAAAGGAAAGACGTATCGGCTTGTCATCCAAGGTAAAGGGAATGAACGGTGCTTCCGACCTTTGGGAGGGGGAAATACACGTATCGCTGCGTACTGACCAATGATTACAGGTCATCCGAAAGGGAGATGGTGGAAATTCTACAGGCTCAGTAGAAATCCAGTAGGGACAGCTGTATATTTCAGCGATTCTGGGAAGGGAAGAAAGATGGGCCTCGGGAACTCCCTTTCCTGTTTCGGTGTATCCATCCGAAACTCGGCGTGTTTCAAATGAAGTTACTGCCTTACAACTTTACCTGAAACACGCTGCTTTTCGGATGGATACGGTCATTCAACCACTGTTACCATTGCAGTGCCTGAAGACGTCATATCACCATAGGGAGTTTCAAAACGGACAAGAAACCGAAGCTCATGCTCGCCTGCTGCCTCGTCTGCAATCACATAACTGAATGCAAAAGGAGAGACATCTGATGCGTCAAACAGTTTGTCATCCCAATAATACTCAACCCTTTCCATCGTGGCACCAATGCTATTTTCCACAACCTCCACATGTCCTGACAGAATATCACCATTATGGGCCACACCATCAACAGGAGGATTGTCGAATACCAGTCCGGCTCGCAATGCAAAAGGCTCTTCCAGGACATATACCGCCAGATTGAACCTGCAGGTCATATCGGAATACCCCCCACCTGTCACTTGGACAACAACCGTCAGCTGATGTTCCCCCACGCTCCTGTCCTGTATCAGGTATCTCAACGAAAAGGGAGAGACCAAGGATGAGCTAACCAGTTCACCATCCAGATAAAAGTCCACCTGCCTGATGGCAATACCCTCCGAACTGGTACTGTCATTAATGTGCAGGTTATCTAAGGTCAGATACTCCCCGTTCGCTACAAAAGCCCAATAGTTGTCATACTCAAAGTGTACTTCCGGAATGTTTGTCTCCAGAGTAACCGTAACGGTTTCATCATTTTCACATGACAGCACTGTCATAGCTCCCGTAACAAACAATAGGAACATAAAAACAAGGTTTAACTTTCTCATATTGCTTTAAATTAATTGGTAATTGGTTTTCACGTATCTTTTTCGTCTCCGGCTATCCACCGTCCCCACACATTATTCAGATGGCCTGCGGGTGTTCCATATAATAGATGGCAGTTTCGGCCTTATAGAAGCCCAGCCTATACGCCCTTTCCGCATACTCCAGCCCTTTCCTGCGCGCCTCCTTCCTCGGAAGTCTACAGCCCTGTCTCCAGAAAGTCATCAACCCCAAACGGTAATATGCATTTGCGTTTTCCGGGTCTATCCGGATTATCTTTTCATAAATTCTGTAGGCACTGTAATACTGTTTCAGGGTATAATAGCTCGCCGCTAGGACACGAAGAGCGTCAATGTCCTCACCGTCATCTGTAGACATGGAATTCTTGAATACAACAATCTCGCCTCTTTCCACTATTAATGTGTCAGAAAATGTTCTTGTGATTCGGCCATCCGTAAATGTTTTATCCACAACGGTCTGTATCAGTCCGCTGCTCTGGCTTCTATATTGCCTCAGATCCACCTCTGAAACATATTGACTACTCCCAATGGCGTATTTTTCCATCCGAATCGCCTTCTTCCTGTACGCCAGTTCATAATACATATTCGCATATTGGTTGGCCGTTGTCTCTGTATCAGCCGTATATCCCCAAGAATAAAAATCATTCGGCACAGGAATCCCGCTGTCCCGTTTTCCACGGAAACAGTCCTTCAAATGCTCCCGATAATCGAACGCATCCACATCGCTCCCTGCTTTCCACATCTTATCCATGATTGCATAAAATCGCTCCACAACCGCAGGTGTTGCAGGAGCTAGCGCAAATGAGGATGCTGACCGCATGGACACCATAAAAACAGACATGAGCAAGACCAGACTCTTCATATCATAACAAACTGTAATTATTCATATACATCCTCTCCGCGTTTCGGCGTTATGGTGAACGCCACGCCAAGGCTATAGGGCCTAAAATCGAAGTCACCCATAACGTCCTTGTACAGGTCATAATGACAGAAGTCCCCAAAGACTCCCGCACTGAACCAAGAATAGCCGGCAACCTTAACAGAAAAATGAGTCGATATGCCACTATTGAGCACATTCCTAACCGCCGTTCCACAAATACCACTATACCCGACAGGCATGTCGTACCTCGCGGCAGCCTCAAACTGTACCTTTATCCGGTTTTCCATACTGCCTAGGGTCAGCAGCAAGCCGCCACCTGTCTTCACATACTGGAATCTTTCCTTTCCAAAGTCTTCCATGGCTGGGAACATTGCCTGAATCTGATTTATCCTGTAATGCCCGGAAGCAAAAACGCCCCAATTGAGGAAACCCAAGCGGTCGGACTGATAACCGAGTTTTACCCCGGCAAACACATCATTGAAAAGTTCCGTAGCCGTTATGCCCATTGGATTGAAGCCCTTCGTCCGGATTTTCTCACCGTCCATGCTTCCACCATACAGAGTATAAACATACGAATTATCAAAAAGCATATCACCAGACAGATAATTTGCGTATCCTGTCAGCAGATTGGACAACACGAATGTATAGACATTGGCAGACCCGATATCCAACCGGTGATAGAAGTTCCTTTGAGCATTGGCATCTATCACACTATATACAGCACACGCACATACAAGAAGTTTCAGCCTATTCATTTCCCAACAATTTTTCTAACAACAATCTCTTTCTTTCCACAGAAGCCTCAGTAAAGGAAGAAATAAGCCAACCGCTATTATCCCCCCTCCTGTTGAACTCCCTTATCGAAAACACATAGCCCGGAACATCGAAAAAGTGGTATGTTTGCTCTTCTACGATGTCAAATGTCAGCACACCGGTCCGCACCATCGTCAGAAACACAGACAAGGGGTCTATCTTGGCATCCTTGCCACGATAGCCAAATGCATGCCGGGGATTGGCGTTAAGATAGTCCTGAAGCCCGATAAAGTGCACTTCATGCTCGGCAGGCCCTATGGCATAATACTTATCCGCAATCATCATACCCATATCGGACAACCCCCTTGCGGCAACTATGGCCCATCGGACCAGGCCAGCCTTATACTGCTCGCTTCTAAGAACAAGGGTCAGCCTTACCCCCTTACCACGGTATTTCATCCTACAAACACATTCTGCATAAAGACCTGCACCAACAATGCGGAACTCGACATGATTGACCAGCACAGAATCCAAGAATCTGTTCACCTTTCCAATGAACTGTTCGCGTGTCAGACTATCCTTGTTGATATGGTAATCGAACAATCCTATCAGATTATTGCGCCGACTGTCCTCTCCCTTATCAATCCCCGGTTTACTCTCCGTCCCATTGAAACGGGCCATGAACTCATCCAGACTCTTCACCTCAGACATGAAGTCTGAAGCAACGGATGCATCCGGAAACGTCTGCGCCTCAGCTAACCAGCCTCCCATCAGGAAGATGCCCAGCAATATATATTTCCACTCCATTTCCGCCTACTTGAAATACTAACTAAAGATGGCTATAACTCAAAAACAGCACACAAATACAGGATGAAGAAAGGCGTGCCAACCCTAAAGCATTCCACAGTCAATCACCAAGCTTTGTTGAGGTGACGTAGATGTCACCGAACTTCGCATCCCACACAGGCCCTCCAGGTCTCTCGATTGCATTGATGTAGACAATGACCTTCTTGCCTGTTATGTCTGTGTATACCAATCGCCCATCCCTATAAGCCACGTACTTCTGGCAGAAATAAGCCACAGCCTGATACCTGCCTTCACCTACCTTATATATATTATCAACCCTGACTACATCTGCCGACTGGATGGTCACCTTACCATACTTATGGATGTTGTTATACTGGTTACTCAGGTATTTCTTCATCGGCAGCCAACGTATAGCCGTGTTGTTCACGCTCGACAGCTGTATCCTGACCGGCTTTCTGTTTACCGTCTCACCGTATTCATTGACAACGGAATAAGACTCCCCCTTACCCATGAACAGATACAACGCCGATTCAATTGCCGCCTTTCGTTAATTGTCAGAAAGTTCTATATTAACAATGTCCGACAGGTACTGTTGCAGTTCCTCTACCTTGATTTTAACACGGTCCTGAAGCTCTTTCTTATCTTCCTCCGTAAGTTCATTTTGGGCCGACGATGTTACAAGAGCCATGCCCAACAGCGTGAACAATAGGAAAAACCTTGCCGTTCTCATTCTTCCCTCCTTTTCTAATATCTAATCTCGTGTACTGTTATGGTTGAATTTACTCCGGTATTATCCCCCTCTATCACATTGACTTGCTTGATGCCGTCAGACAGGGCTAGACGACGCAGAAATGCGGTGACATCTTCATACATTATCCTGGAGGTCCCATTTCTCCCGACCGTCACGACATGTGCATCAGAAGTAAAGAACCTGCTCTGCACAGCCGGAATCCTGTCCAAACGCTGGTCTTTCGTATAATCTTGGTTCACAAGGACCTGCAAGGCCTTGAACAGATTGTCCGTACCAGGGGCAGGAGGCGCAGGAGGAACATTCCTGTCATTGGCATTGATCTCCACTTCATAATAAGGCTCCTGTTTCACGCCTCCCGGCAGATAATTACATGCCAGTGTCTTGTCATGCACAGACCGGCAAACGGCATTCCAGTCGGCAGCCAGTACATTCTTGCCGACGGCATCAAAGGCATCAAGCAGGTTGTTGGTGAATAGTCCTCCGTTTTCACCGCACCATGACAATTGCCCCAACTTGCTGCTTGTCATCATCACCTTGCCATCTGACTCAAGGAACAGTTTCCTGAATGCCGCAATGTTATAGTCCCCCTGCATGGTTGGTCCGGCAGACTGCGCATACAACGGCTTTATGGTCACACCCAGCTGCTCCTCATTGCAGCAGTTGGTGATGATGACCCTCAGCCGAGGATGCTTGTCCGCCACCAACTTCTCGACCGACGCCACAGGCATGAACAGGGATTCGATATTGGTGTTCATGCACATCTGCGGCCATGGATCGCTCGAATTATCAAGGGCATGCGTCCCATGTCCTCCGTAGAAAAAGAGAACGATGTCATTCCGCTCCACCTCCATCCGGTTGAGATAGTCCGTAATGTTTGCCTTGGTGCAGGCATTCCCATCGAACACCCTTTCGGAATATTCACACCCTAATGCATCTACAATAATCTGCACCGCATTTCTCATGTTCCTCATATCAGACGCCATCCCCGCACCGATTTTGCTGTCTATCGTATTACATGCTATAATGGCATGAACGGTCTGGGCCGACAGAATGTCAATGCCTGCAAACAAAAGAACGACTGTCAGTGTAAGCTCAATCTTCAAATGCCTCATTTTTTCCTTGATTTATAGAGTGAAACATAATAGTTGCAGAACCGGGAAACAAGTTCGGTATTGGCATAAGTGGTATTCAACTGCCGCTTGTCATCAAAGAGTACAGTCCATGTCCTGTCCGACAGGGAAATGAGCACATGCGCCTTCTCTCTCTTCCTTACGAACTCAAACTCCAAGACCGGCATATACGGACTCATCACAACCACGCTGTCCGCCGCATAGCTTTCTGCCGGCTTCATCAGAGAATACTGGAGGACAGCCACTTCTTCCCGCCCCAGTTTGGCCAGAAAGGCATCACGGACAAAATTTCCCTCCACTCTTACATCCTTTTCTGCCACTTTCTCCTTGCCCACAAGACGGTAGCACTTTACACTCTGAGGAGAAAACAACACTGTTGCAAGACGTTTCCCCAATTTGTCATAAGCCACGGAGTCCGGCATAAGCCATTCTGCACAAAGAAGTCTCTCCTTGTCTTTCTGCGGTCTGTCCGCACAGGCCCACAGGCAAAAGCATAACATGATGCCGACTGACACAAAAAAATTAGTTCTCATAATATACCTCCTTTTAGAAATCATGTGATACGGACAAGAATATAGTCAGTTTGCTCGATTCTACATCCTTGTACGGATATGTCAGACCGTCAGGGGTAAAATCGGGTGTGTTTGTTTCTTTAGTTGGCCGGGTCGATGGCCAATGGCGGGCGTTTTTTTATGCCTCGGCTTGTTTTTTCCGGTTCTGTTCTTGCGGCTTCCGGCTATTTTTGCGTACCTTTACGCATTCACTTAAAACCTATTGTATGAAAAAAAGTCTACTTGTTCCTTTTTGTTTAATGTTGGGAGCGCCGGGCATGGCCCAGTCGGACGTCTCTGCCTTCTTCCTGGAGAACAACGGTTTTGACACCGCGTTCAACTATGGGGCGGAGCTGGAGGGCAATGTGCCGGGCGATGTGATTAATGAAGTCTATGGTTGGACGAACGAAACGACTGCCACTTACACCGTGGCCGGCACTTTCGCCTATAATGAGAAGGTGACGTTCAACAACAGTTCTGCCTTGCCGGCGGCCGGTTATGGCGGTTCGGCCGGTGGCGCGTTGGGCTTGACCACCGGTTGGGGAATGCAACTGGTCTATTCGCAGGAGGTGACCTTGCCCAAGGGGACTTACCGTTTGTGCGCTGCATATTATAATGTGGGGACGGCTGATGCGGGAAACAGCTTGCTGGCATGGCTTCCCGGTAGCGGCACGGCCACGGTTTCTGCTGTGAAGAACTTTCCCGTAGGAGAATGGATTGCGGACACACTGGTCTTCACCGTGGCCGACGAGACCGCGGGAAAGATCCGAATCGGATTTTCCGCGTTGGAGGGTAGCGGTTCGGCCAATCAGGCTAAAATATTGGTGGACTACGTGACGTTGCTTTGCGACGAAGTGGACCGTGGCGGGCTGGAGGCTGCGCTTGCCGAGGCTGCCGAGGCCTACGGCGATGGTTCGGGCATCGGAGCCGCAGAGCTGAAGGCCGTGATGGAGAAGGCACAGGCCGTGGCGGACGACGGCGGGGCCTCCGTGGCAGACATTCTGGCCTGCACGCGCAACCTGACGGAGGCCACGGAGGCTTATTGGCGGCAGAATGCCTCGGCTGAGCATCCGTTGGACGTCACGTCCTACATCGTCAATCCGAGTTTCGAGGACGGCACCACTGGGTGGGAGAACGACGGCCTCTTCACCCAGACCAACTCCGTGTTCCCCGGCAAGGCGGGCAATACGTATGTGGAGCGCTGGGTGAACATCGGTTCGCAGATTCCGGACGTGGCCATCAGTCAGACGCTTTCGCAGGTGCCGAATGGCAAGTATCGCCTGGGGGCTGCGGTGGGGAACATACAGCAGACGGGTGCGAACAGCACCGTGAACGCGGGCGAGAAGCAGACGGGAGTCGTGCTCTATGCCGGTTTCTATGAAACGCCCGTGGACACTATGAAGCGCCAGAAGGACCTTTACTTCACCGTCGTGGACGGGCAAGTCACCATCGGGCTCAGGGCCGAGAACGCCACGGGCAACTGGCTTTGTCTGGACAACTTCGTCCTGCACTATCTGGGCGAGAACACGGCTGAAGACTATGCCGCTTACCTGCAGCGGTATTCCGAGGTGGTACGGGCGGAGCTGCAGGAGCGTCCGGTGCAGGCTTCGGTCCGCCAGGTGGCGGAGGACGCCCTTGAGAATGCCGACGGGGCCATCGGTGGAGAGCCGCTGGACATGACGGCCCTGCAGGAGGCGAAAGCGGCGCTGGACGAGGCCATGGCCGCGATGGAGGCGTCGGCCGCGCTCTATGCTTCGCTGGCCGAGGCGATGGACTATGCGGCCCAGGTGGCCGGATGGTATGCCGACGACGAGGCGAAGCACGCCAAGATGCAGGCGGCACTGCAGGCGGCCCAGGCGGCCATGGACAATGCCGGCCTGACGGACGAAGAAATCCAGGCCGCCGAGGCGGACTTGCGGGCGGTCACTTCCGAGGTGGACAAGAAAATCTATACCGCGCAATGGTCGATGGGGAACGTGAACGACCCGAACAACAATTATTATATCGGCCGCACGCGCCAGTCGAAGAATTGGATCCTGTTCTGGGAAAAAGGCTATGGCGAGAATCCCAAGGCTTTCACTTGCGGCAGCCACACGATTGACGTCGACGAGGTGTTGCGCCATGCCGAAATCGCTTTCGCCTTCTACACCGATTCGCTGAAGTTCATCCATCCGGGACGGTCGAAGACCGACACCTACAAGATGGTCATCCGCCTGCGCTACGAGCCGACCGAGTGGGAAGCCAGTGGCTCGGGGGTGGACGACCTCATCGGGCTGCTCACTCTGACGCCTTGGGCTGCCCCCTCGCGCAACTGGCAGACGCTTTATCATGAGATTGGCCATTGTTTCCAATATCAGGTGCATTGCGACAACGGCGACTGGAACGGCTGGATGTATGCGCCGGGCAACGGGCTGGGCTGCGCTTTCTGGGAACAGTGCGCGCAGTGGCAGGCCTACAAAATCATGCCCGCCGACCAGTTCAACAACGAATGGTTCGACGGCTACCTGCAGAACGTGCACAAGCACATCCTGCACGAGGCGCCGCGCTACAACAACTATTTCATTCAGGATTACTGGAGCTACCTGCACGGCATGGACTTCATGGGAAGGCTCTGGAACGAAAGCCGCAACCCGGAGGACGCGGTGGAGGCTTACATGCGCCTGACGGGCATCACGGAAAGCGAGTTCAACGACGAGATGTACGACTGCGCCGCCCGCTTCGCCACGTGGGACATCCCGGCGCTGGAGGCTTACGGCGCGGCGAAGATCGATGCCCGTCCGCAGCCCGCCATGTTGCGCCAGGACAACAATTATTGGCGCATCAGCCCGTCCGTGACGCCGGAGAACACGGGGCACAACATCATCAAGCTGAACGCTCCGGCACGGGGGAAGACCGTCACGGCTTGTTTCGAGGGACTGAACCGGGCCAGCGGCTACCGGGTGAAGAATCCGGCCTACGCCGAATGGCGCTTCGGCTTCGTGGCGCAGTTGCAGGACGGCAGCCGCGTGTATAGCGACATGGGCAAGGCCACCTACAACGAGCCGACCGACACCTTGCGCTTCGAATGTCCCGACCGTTGCCGCCGCCTCTATTTCGTGGTGAGCGGAGGGCCGAAGAAGTATTGGCGACAGGTGTGGGACGACAATGACTCGAACGATGAGCAGTGGCCTTATCAGGTGAAGTTCGGCAACACGAACCGCTATGGCAGCACCAACCTGCCGGAGGAGACGGCCGTCGGGGCCGTGTCGGCCGATGCCTTGTTGCCTGCCGTTTACGTCGCGGGTCGCACGCTTCACGTCGAAGCATCGCCATTGGCGGCCGAGGTCCGCGTCTCTGCCGTCTCGGGTGTCGGCGTGGCAGTCCTTCCGGTCGGTTCTGCGGGCGCCAGTCTTACTCTTCGCCCCGGCTTCTACGTCGTGCAGGTGCTTGGCGCCGACGGTCGCGCCCTGTTGACGGAGAAGGTGGTGGTGCGCTGACGCTTTCGCGTCTTGTGCGTTTGAAAAAGGAGGCTGCTTCCTTCATCGGCGGAGGCAGCCTCCTTTTTTCTATTTGGGTGTCCGGTAAGAACTATTGTAATAAGCGGACTAATAATATTGCGCTTACAAACACCCGTTGGTAAATGTTCGCAATATGCCTATGCCGGCAGGGGTGTTTCATCTGTGAATATGTCAATGTCGGTCTGTCATGCAACAAAAAGTCTTTTTTATGCTGTCATAAGAGACATGAGGAACAGACTTAATTAAAGGAGAGCGTAAACCTTTTGTTCTTTCAAACTGCGAATCTGGACAATGCTGCTGTCTCAGGAAGGGAAAATCTCCATTTTGGAATTGGCAGGGTTGAATCCTAATCAGAAATATTCCGCATGGTACTGTGTGGAGAGCGAGGACGGCGGAAAGGGTTCCATCTCCTATACTTTCACCACTCTCGCCCTGGCATTCTCCACCCTCCCCGCCAAAGCCACTTCGAACACCGTGGCGCTCATCTGCGCCGAGACGAACCTGAGCGACATGGAGACGGGCGCGGGATTCGAGTGGCGGCGTTACGACGCGCCGGACTTGGTGCCTTCCACGCAGTCGCCCTGCTCCGTGGTGGACGGCGTGCTGACGGGGGCGCTGCGCAACCTGAGCGCCAGCACATATTACAAGTATCGGCCTTATTACACTTCAGCTTCGGGACAGACGTATTACGGTGAATGGCTGGCTTTCGGCACGGCGGATGCCAATGTGTATTTCGACCCGACGGCAGCTGGCAACGCTTGGAGGGCGCACGTGCGTCGCGCGGCATTTACTTGCTGACGGTGGACGACGGGCTGGTGGCGAAGACCGTCAAACTGGTCGCGCGGTAGGAACGTGGGAATCTCTTCTTGCGTGAGGTGCGGAAAAAATGTGAAATGGCGGGTGGGCTACGGAGAAAGGCGGCACATCCGCCGTGTCGGGTATGCTCGGCATGGGTATTAGTTAACGGGAGCAAACCCCCAATGCGCCCTAATAGCGGGAAGTCATACAGCCAAGAGCAAAACCGTCGTATGCCGAACGGCACATGCGGTGGCGTGAGAGGGCGGTAAATACGAAAGTAGGAGATAAATACCTATGATTAGTATTTACCTCCTGCTTGATTAATTTATCGTATCACTTATTTCTTTGTTAGAGTATAACTGCCGTACTTGTCTGTAAGTTCCATCGTATTTCCCTCGATTTTTCCTGTTATCGTATAACTGTCATATTCGCAGGAAAATACGCCTGTTGTCTCACTGTAAAGATAGGTGCATTCCTCTTGGTCGTAAAGGTCTGTGCTGTTAGGCCTATAGACGGTGACTACGCATTTGGAGTCGTTCTTTATGCTTACCTCGACCTCGAAGCCTGTATTCGGATTTGTTCCTATCTACACAGAACCTATAAGGTTGGATGTCGTTTGCGGCTCATCATCATCATCGTCAGAGCAAGCGGCAAGGTCCACGCACAAGACTACGGGGCAGTAGTGGAAAAATGGGGAAGGTCTCTTGTTTGACATTCGACGTGGTTCCTTCTACGGATGAGTCTTGCAGTCGCAGGGACTTGCCGTTCGGTGCACTTCCGGCTTTGTGCCCGGCAACGTCGTGCGCCGTGCGCCAGCGTACTTTGCGCAGAGTACTCGAGTACTTGCCGCAAAGTACAATTCGGGACTCCGCATGCCGTTTCTCCGTTTGCCGCGGAGGAGGGGGCGGAGGTGCGCCCAGTGTTCCGTCGTGCATGTGTGCATTGGCCGGCCATTTCTGCCGGATTGTAATTTGAGGTTCGCCCGTTCGGGCTTCGCATCCGATGAAAAGAGGCGGCGGATTTAACTTTTTTGCTTCCGCAATGGCGCGAATCCGCATTTTTTTTTACTTTTGCGGAAGTGTTAACTTGAAACAGACGGAGAATGAAATTGGATTGTAAGTCGATGGTGTGGCTGTGCCTGTCTTTGTGGTGCTGCGCCTTGCCCGCAATGGCGCGCAGGGGTGGCGGCTTTTCACAGCCGGAGTGGTTGGGTAGCACGACGGAGACGGTGCGGATTACGAAGGTGGAGTTCACCGACACGGCCACCGTCGTGAGTTTCCATGAACGGTATAAGCCCGGATGGTGGATTCAGATATCAAAAGAGGCCGTGCTCCGGGGCGAGGATGGCCGTGAATACCGCGCGCTGCGGGGCGAGGGCATCACGTTGGGCGCCCATTATGTCACGCCCGAGTCCGGCGAAGGGCAGTTCAAGGTGCTTTTCGAGCCGATGCCACGGAAGACCCGTTTCTTCGATTTCATAGAGGGCCGGGCCGAAGGCGCCATCCGCATTATGGGCGTCCATCAGGCCGGGCGGGACATCCGCGTGCCGGAGCCGGACAGCCTGTTCTGCATGACCGAGGAACTGACGCAGCAGTTTCTGCAGGACGGCACCATCACGGTGGAAGGCCGCATCGAGGGCTACGCGCCGTCGCAGGGCTATGCCACGATGCAGTGCACCCGCTTCAACCCCATGACGGGCGAGACCCTGCCGCTGACGGTGTACATCCGGGAGGATGGCCGCTTCGAGTTCAGCTATCCCGCCTACCATCCTGAGCAGGGCAACTTGCTTATCCGCGGGGAGAATGTCCGGCGTACGGTGCATTATTATGCCGTTCCGGGGCAGGTGTCCCGTCTGGTGCTGCGCGCGGATGGTGGGGTGGACTATGAGAAGGTTCCCGAAGGACCTTTTGCCCGCCGCCGCTCTTTGGAGTTCGATTTCGCGCCCCTGTGCTATGCCTATTCTTATGAGGAGTATGTGGCCGAAAGGGACAGCTTGGATTTCAAGGCCTTTTCCGACCGCACAATGTGGAAGATGGACAAGGCCCTGCAGCTGGCGGATTATTTGGCTTGGCGCTTCGGCTACACGCCGTGGGAGCGCCATCTGGCAGTATGCTACACCCGCATGATGCATGGGATGAAGGTGTTCGATTATGTGATGGACAAGAAAGACGAAGTGACGCAGCGACTGATAGACGGGGAGAAGCTGGACTGGGAAAAGGAAAGGGCGCCTTTCGGCGAAAAGGGGAACTACGGTTTCATGCGCCGCATGCCTGCCCGCGACGTGTCCTGCCTGATGTTCTGGGATTTCCATTTCTTCCTCAACCGTTACGAATATTCCTCCGTATTGCCTTCGTGCTATTTGGCGTCGGCCGGGCAGAGTCTGCAGGCTGATTCCGCGCTGTTGGCTGTGGACTGCGAGCTAACCGGCTCCGACCGCCCCTCCTTGTTCGGAAGGCTGGTGTTGCTGAGGACCTTGTACGAAGAACTGAAGAGGAGCTATTGTGGCATGCCGGAAATGATGGATTCCATTTTCCGCGGGCGCTATGCGTTGCTGGAGCGGGAAGAGTTCCGAGCGCAGGCCGACCGTATCTATACCGCGGTGCGCAACCGTTGTTCGGCTACCTATCCGCTGCCCGACCTGAAGGGGACGGCGTTG
>ERZ779877.1648-NODE-1648-length-18352-cov-9.050118_pt1 | contig 18352 bp, 12 predicted proteins | sample MGYA00511556_ERZ779877 | MGnify/ENA primary metagenome ERZ779877 (study PRJEB29588, sample SAMEA2159338) | human gut metagenome | biome: human gut; feature: human-associated habitat; material: faeces | place: Denmark | collected 2008/2010 ...
CACTATGGATTTTTGTTTTTTGATTACCTGTTCAAATTCATTTTACAATTAACCAGCAAACTTCTTCATATCCTGTACTGTTTTGGTCCCTGTAGCTCTTGATACCAACAAATTCATCAGATAGCTGCTGCCTACATTATTATTGGCAGATACATTATTTTTTACAACAGAATTACCAGCTGCGATATCTACACTATCAGCTTCAATAGCCGTATCAATTTTCACATCAGCGCTGCTGTCAAAATCAGTTATATTTACAGCTGTACCTACAAATGAACTTTCCTTCCCTTTTACAAGTGCCTGTGTATCAATGCTGTTAGTAGAAGTTGCTGTAATATCCAAATCACCATTCAAATCAGTCATTTCGGCAGTATTTTTAATATCAACACTACTGCTGTTGCTACCATCGGCAATAGCCACGGCAACATTAAATACTGTAGCCTGTCCATCTAACTGCGTAGTAGTATCAGCTGAAACCAATTCAACCGTACTGTCAGCCTTAGCGCTAATGTTGGTATGTCCTTTAGAATGCAATTCCCCTGCAATGTTAACCGCTGCTTTATTGTCGGTTTTAGCATAACCAACCGATGCAGCAGGCACATTTGCTGAACCTTTTAAATTAGCCAGCTTAATTGCAGAAGTGCTTGCGCCAACACTTGCCTTTAAGCTGCTTTCTGCACTAATATTAAGGGCAGTTTCTCCTTCCTGAGCAGAAGCATTTGCAGTAATAACAGCGCCTTCATTAACATTGACAGTCGCCTCGTTCGCAAGAACCGCATAGGACGCATCCCAATTTGCCGTAATAACACCGGCAAGCCCTGTAAGAATACCTAAATTGACGTCTTCATCTGTAGTGGAAATATAATTGTTAATCGTATTTGCCGCTATGTCAACATGCTGTCCCGTCACACTGCCGTTAATATCGACGCTCGCCACATTTTTAGTAATTTGTCCGTACGCTTCGGTAAAATTATCGTCGCCTTCTATAACAGACTCATTATTAAACAAATCAGCAAGCTTGACGCCGTTCGTAGCCTCAGCAGTAATAACTGCGTCTTTGCGCGCATTGATCGTACCGTTGACGACTACGGAAGCTTTCGCCTGGTTATAGCTACCTTCATATTTATCAAAATTTTTATCCAAACTATTTACCGTACTGGCAACAGCACGCAGCACAATATCTCCAGAATTGGGATCGACGTCAGCACTCAGTTTGGTATTATCTAAACCTGCGTCAATAAAATTATTTTCGCTCTTAATATTGACTATATCTCTAAAATCTGTAACGTTAGTTTTGATAACAGCTTTTTTAGCATCTTCGGGACTCACGTTGTAGCTAGAATCTCCACTAACATTTTCCCCTATGCCAATTTGCGCAGCTGTCATTTTTACGTCATTTGCTGCATTAATCGTCCCTAAGACAGTAATTGTCCCACTGGGGTTGACAGGAATTTCCATTTTGGAAATATTGCTCCACTGTGAATTAAACTGATCTTCATTAAAGGTTCTGGAATCCTCTCCCAAGATACCTTTCATAAAATCCTCCGTCGGAGTCATGACATAGAGGGAGCCGGCGTTAATTACACCGCTGTTCGTTACGGCCATGCCCTTGCTGCTCAGGAAAAACAGGTTGCCGCCGATTTTGCTGTCTTTGATGGCATTGACCGTACCGGCTACGTCGATGCGGTTGTTGACGAAGTTGACTAAGTTCTTGGCCCATGTATCTGTTCCTTGCAGCGCAGTAGATTGAAAATACATGTTGGCAATATCACCGGCCGATACATTGAATTGATCAAAACGATTCACTGCCGTTTTATTGCCATCCATCATCTGCTGTGCATAGATATCCCTTACAGGGCCTGTTCCGCCCACCGGATTTCCATTCACATCTGTAATAGTTGTTGCCAAGGAAACCAATGGATTGCCGATAAAGCTGAAGGCCGTGACGGCCGTCAGGACTTTTCTTGCCAAATCGAGGTCGTGTTTTTGCTGTTCTATTGTTTTCGTCTGGTTACGCTCTTGCTTGCGCGTAAATTGTCGTATGTATCTCATCGCAGTGCCTCCTCAAATGAATGCGTTAGAATTGACTGTTGAAGGAAAAGTGGACGCGGGCCCGGCTTTGTTCCTCATCGTTGATCGTGCGGATGAGGGGGAAACCCATGCCGACGTTGACCGACATGTGGTCGCCGATAGCCGTCTTGATTCCGAAGCCCGTGCCGACGAGGAGCGTATCGTCGTAGGCGCTTTCGCCCCAGACGCGGCCTCCGTCGAGGAAGATGTAGGCGTTGGTCTTCTTGGACGACGTGAGGGGAACGGTGTATTCCACGCTTCCCATGACGCCGCTGTCGCCGCCGAGCAGGCTTTCCGTATAGCCCCGGACGCTGTACATGCCGCCGATGTAGAATTGCTCAGCCGACGGCAGGTATTGGGTGCTGCTGAGCTGCCCGCCCAGACGGGCCGTAATCATCTGTCCTGAGGGAAAGGCCTTTTGGTATAAGGTATTGAAGTAATATTTGCCGAAATGCTGCGTGTTGCCGGCGATGTCGTCGTAATCGCCGACGCGGTAGGCGTGCTTCTGATAGAAGATCGTCGTCCGGCCGTAGTCGATCTGGTCGAAGAACAGGGACCAGCCCTTGACGGTGTCGTCGATCCAGTGCATGCCCATAAAGTCGGTTTTCGAGTTTTGGTAGCCGTATTCCAGTCCCATTTCGGATTTCACCGTTTCCGTCGTCATAATGGGCTGAGTCAGGGAAATGCCGTAGGCGTAGGAATGGCCCTTGACGTCCAGGTCTTCCAGAGGGCCGTCCGTAATGTGGACGCTGTTGGTACTGTAGTTGAGGCCCAGCTTCGTCCCATTGCGGTTGATGGGAAGGGAGTAGGACAGGCCGAAGGATTTCGTGCCTTTGGAAAAGACCGATGTCATCATGAGGGAATCGCGGACTCCCGTCAGACTCCGGTCCTGCCAGAACATGCTGCTGCGGCTCGTAGGCCGTAATGACGTAGTCCGTCGTGCCGTAGGTCTCGCCGGCTTTCATGGCGATGCGCAACTGGGCGTCGTTCGTCGCATTGAACCGCAGGAGAGCCTTATTGACATCGGAAATATTAGTTATCTTTCCTTCTTCAATAGCGACGCGGTTGCGAATGTAATCTTCCCGCGTCGAGTTGTTTCCCTGTACCGTTACGGTGCCGGTCTTGCCTTCGACGACGCTGATATGGACGACGCCGCCCTTAATGGTCTGCGGCGCTAAGTATGCCCGGCAGGTCATGTAGCCTTTTTCGCTGTACAGTTCGTTGATCTGTTCTACGATGGTATATAAGTCCTGTATGGAAACTTCCTTGCCGATATAGGGCGCTATCACGGCCTGTATTTCCTCGCCGCTCAGTACAGCCGATTCGTCGACGATAATGTCATTCAGCTGAAAGCGGACAGCCTTCGACGTGTCCTCCGGCGTCGTCTCCCGTTGGTCTTCTACCTGGCTTGCTTCGCGGCCTTCGGAAATGCTCTGCATCGTCCGCTGCCATTCCAGGTATTGACGCGTGCGGCTAAGCTGTACGCCCGAATCATTCATCCCGGTCAGCTCACTCGCCGGCGGCAATTCGGCAGCCCATGCGTGACCCCCGAAGAGCACGCTGGACGCTATGACAGCTGATATATATTTAGTCCAGACTTTCATCGTCATGTAACCCTCCTGTTTCTGTAGTCTTTTGCCGTATTTTTATTCTTTATGTTAAAAATTTATACGCTGTGTGAAACTTTTTGCTCAATTGCCCGACAGTTCGCGCTATTATATACTTTTTCTATTTATATTATAAAGAAAGGCAGGAAGGGAAATATATTATACGAAAGTATATACTTTGATAAAAAACGAGGTCCGGCGAATTGCTTTCTCCCGTTTCGCGCAACGCTCGTTAAATATTTATAAAATTGTGAAAAGCATATTTCCTAGGACCTTATTCCGTATTATAATGTAATTACTTGCAGTTTCGCCCATGTTGTTTCGGGGTGTTTCCATAAATCTATCTATTTACCTATAAAGGGGGTGCTTGCATGATGACGGAAGAAGCGCTTATATTGCAGCTAAGCAAACGAATTATGACGGCGTATTTTGAAGAACTGGACTTGACGCCGCTCTTTTCTCATTTATCGGACGACGTCATCTGGGCCGGCGCGGGAAAGCATATGCAGCTCACAGGCTATGAAGCCGTCACGGAGGCCCTCCGCCGCGGCCACAGCCAGCGCGTCCCCTGCCGCATCAGCAACGAGGAATACACTATCCGCCCGCTGAGCGATACGACGTGGCTCTGCCAGATTTGCTCCGACATCACGACGGACCCGTCCTGCAACATGTTTATCCACGAATACCAGCGCTGCGTCTTTATTTTTCAAAAAACGCAGCGTTGCGATGACGGCTGGGAAATCATCTACCTGAATAATTCCGTCACCTATAACCGCCTGAACGACCAGGAGCTGTTCGCCGTCGAGTACGGTATGCACAACTTCCAGCAGCGCGCCGAAGCCGATGGAGAAAACGTCCTGACGACGCAGGACAAGTACCAGCTGTACAGCTACATAAAACGAAATGCCTTTGCCAATCTCGACGCAGCGGGAAAAAATCTCTTTCTGGCCCTGTCCCTCTTTCCATCCTTTACGGGAGAGCTGGCGTCCTATGTGATGGATTCGCCCCGCGCCAAGGATCTTCTCGACGCCGAGGTGGAGCGAAATCCCTTTTTATATTTCGATTACCATGACGGGACCTATTCCTTCCATCCCCTGCTGGCCTCGTATCTGCACTATGTCTTTTCACGGAAAAGCCGCCGCTGGCAGCAGGCGCAGCAGCTCCGGGCGGCGCACTGGTACCTTCAGGAAGGCGACTATAAACAGGCCATCGTCCTGGCCCGCCGCGCCGGCAATTACGATACGGTCCTGGCGGCAATCGAACAAGGCGGCCGGGAAAGCCTATACGGCTTCGCCCATGACGTCGCAGCCGATACGCTGCAGCACGCTTCCGCCGCAGAGCGGGCCGCTCATCTGGAAGGCTGCTTTTACTGCGTCTTATACGCCTTCCGCTGCGGCAAGCGGCTCCTCGCTGTCAAATATCTTTCCGTTCTGGCGGACTGCGTCGAGACGGAATTCGCCGACGCCGCCCAGCGCCTGTACTACGCGGCCTATGCCGAGGTGATGAAAGATTTCTGCTCGTACCCGGATCTTTCCGCTATGACGAAGCACGTCCAGCGCGCCCGGGAGCTTCTCCCGTCGCCGCACGACCTCATCCTGCCATGGACCTTCGGCTCGCCGTCGCCATTGTCCCTCTATCATTCCCTGCCGGGGCAACTGGAACAAACGGCGGAAGGGCTGCGGCAATTTACCGCTTCTTATATACGGCTGATTCACGCCGACGTCTTTCCGTGTCAGACCGATTTTATCCGCGGCGAATACGAATACCTGACAGGACGTCTCGACGAGGCGGAACAGACGCTGACTCAGTACGTTCATGCCAATTCTATCGTGCCGAAATGCATTTCCCATCTGCAAACGGCTCATTTTTATTTGGCTCGCCTGGCCCTTTGCCGCGGCGACGCCGCAGCGCTGCAGAAAGAAGTACAGCACCTGCACTCGCTGAAGCTCCAGGTCTACCCACAATGCGGCACGGCTGTAAAGCACCTGTGCGAAGCCTTCCTCCAGTCGATGCTGAACAGTTCGTCGGCTTCTGTGCCCTTATACACCTCCCCCCCCCCCCGATAGACGTAAATGGCTGTTATTATCCCATCGCGCCGATAGCCGCCGTCATACAGGATAAGGTCCTGCTGAGCCGCGGAGAATTTCCTCAGCTCCTGCTGCAGGCGACGGAACATTATAAAACGGCTATGGCCTCGCAGTACATATTGCCGGCGATTTACGAATCGATTCTTCTCGCCTGCGTCTACGAGCACGCCGGCAACATAGACGGAGCGGCAACGGCATTGAAGCAGGCCATCGTACTGGCTCAGCCCGACCATCTCGTCATGCCCTTCGCCGAACACGCCGAATACTTGCCGCAGACGATGAAACGGCTCTGTTCCGACGCAGCGATAGCGCCCTTTATTGAACAGGCGCAAGGCCTTTCCCTGGCCGAGCCTCTGTCGACGCTGCGCACGGCTCTCGCCAAGCCGGCCCTGCCCTTATCCAAGCGGGAACAAGAAGTCGCCGCTATGGTCGCTACCGACCTGACCAACAAGGCCATCGCCGGTCAATTAAACATCGCCGAAGTGACCGTAAAGAAAACGCTGAGCCAAATATACAAAAAGCTGGGCATTACCAACCGCGCTGCCTTGTCGCACTACATGTCCAATCATCCGGCAGGCTGACATGCTGCAAATTCTTTCACAATAATTCAAATAAGCTAACAAATACACTAAATCATCAAATGATTTCAGCAAAATTGTTAGCTTATTTTTTTTGATTATTTTGTTTTTTCTTTGCTTATTTCTTTATTTATCAAAAAATTAATCTAAATTTCGCCGCATTAAGCAAACAAAAGCAGCGATAATCAAAATAGTTGTTTGATTAATCTAACTATATTTGCTAATATATAACATATAGAAGGGAGGATACGCTAAATGTTACCTGAAGATTTAGTAGAATTAGCTAACACGATTATGCAAAAAAAAGCAGAATCGCAATATATAGAAGTAAAAAGCGCTCATGAAGGCTGCCCCAAAAAGCTGTACGATACATTATCCAGTTTTTCTAATCAAGACCGCGGCGGAATTCTGATCTTTGGTCTTGACGAACGACAAAATTTTGAGCCTGTCGGCGTATATGATCTACAAGATTTGCAAAAAAAAGTAACAGAACAATGCAAGCAAATGGAACCTCCGGTGCGAGCAACATTTACCTTTGCAGAAATAAACGGATATGACATATGCTCTGCCGAAATCCCTGGCTTAGATTTATCAGAACGACCATGCTATTATCAAGGTATCGGCAGGGTAAAAGGTTCCTATATTCGCGTTGGAGATGCCGATCTTCACATGACGGATTATGAATTATATAGCTTTGAAGCGTTTCGCAAACATCAGCACGACGACGAGCGTCCTGTAGAACGAGCTGCCGCATCAGCATTGGATACGGCGTCGTTAGAAAAATATGTATTAGAAAAAAAAGTAGATCGTCCTCAATTTTCCTTGCTTTCTTCTGACATGATATATGAAATGTTAAATATCTTCCGGAATGGTGTGCCCACCTTAGCCGCATTGATGAATTTCGGCATATATCCGCAAGGATATTTCCCGCAATTAGGCATAACTGCAATTGTCGTCCCTGGAATCGAAATCGGCGAAACAGATAGATACGACGCCCGTTTTCTCGACAACAAACGAATAGAAGGAAACATAGCTTCTATGGTCACGGAAGGATTGGCCTTTTGCCAGCGAAATATGAAAACGAAGACTGTCATTGATACCAAAACGGGAAAGCGAACAGACCAAACAGAGTACCCCGTCAAAGCCATTAGAGAAGCCATTTTAAACGCAGTAATCCACAGAGACTACAGCATATACACGGAAGGCACGCCAATTCAGCTTAATATATTTTCAAATCGAATCGAAGTCCACAGCCCCGGAACCTTATATGGCCGAATGACTGTCGAACAGCTCGGCATTTCAAAACCAGATCTTAGAAATCCAGCCTTAGCCGTTATGGCCGAATCGTTAACAGAAGCAGAAAACAGATACTCGGGCATTCCAACAATGCGCCGGGAAATGGCGGCTTGGGGATTACCTGCTCCTGTTTTTGAAAATCGCCGCAATGAATTTGTCGTAACCTTCTTCAATACCCCGCAGACACCTAACGAGCCAATAGATATTCCATCAGCAGTTGAAGCCGAAAATCCGTTGTTAGAATTTTGCAAAATACCGCGTACCCGAGCAGAGATTGCTGCATTTCTCGGCCTGAAAACGACGTTTTACGCTATGACAAAATATATTCTTCCGCTATTAGATGCAGGCCTGTTAAAAATGACGCTGCCAGATAAGCCAAGAAGCCGAAATCAGAAATACTATTCTGACTCGATCTGACGTTAAAAAGCGCAGCCCTGTGAGCTATTCCACAAAGCTGCGCTCTTATTATGTCTTATTTTAAAATGTATACGGGCCCTTTACTGCTGGAGCCAGCGGCGCACGTCGTCTTCGGCGTCGAGGATCGTCGTGCCGAACAGCGTCAGTCCTTGTCCAATCGTCGCCGTCGGGCACAGGTCGTGCAAATCCTGCAAGCTGGTGCCCCAGCCGCTCCCTTCGTGAGTGCAGAAGGGCATGATGAGCTTTCCACCGAAGTCATGGGATTCGAGGAAGGTCCACACGGCCATGGGCATCGTGCCGCACCAGTTCGGATAGCCCAGGAACACGACGTCATACGGCGCGACACTGTCCAGCTGCCGTTCCAGAGCCGGGCGGGCGCCATCGGCCTTTTCCTGTCTGGCGGCGGCTACGGTTTCTTTATAATCGTACGGATAGGGAATATCGCGCCGTATATGGAACAACGCGCCTCCCGTATACTGCCGTATCATGCGGGCCACCCGCTCCGTATTGCCGACAGTCAGATCGACTAATTTCCCGCTGGCATAATTTTGGCCGGCGTGAGAAAAATACGCAATGAGACAATTTTGTTCCCTATACTTCATGCTCTCGCATCCCTTCTCTCCAGATACGCCGCAAATGCTGACTTGCTGCGGCATCTATTATTATATGCCAAAAGCAGCCTCCCGTGAAGACAGACAAGACATCGGCATAACGAATCATTTTGTTATGCAGCGCGCGAATAGATTCCCATGTATCAGGCTATGCAGTCTGCAATCGTCATGATATACTAAGACCGTTGCTCGCTCCATCCTGGCAACAGGAAGGTGGTGAAGCCTGTGCAAAAAAACACTCTCTATTTATTTTGGAAAGCTGTCATGGTAAATGTAACCGCCTACTACATTTGCAAAGGACTAGACATGCTTTTCCAGTTACTGAGCAACTAGTCTCGGATTGACATTTCCGTAATTATGTCAAAAAGCCCATGAGACCGCCATCTCATGGGCTTTTTCATACCTGTGCAAAACACTCTCTATATAGTCTTGCCTAACTGCATTATAACAAGGCTCTCACTGCAAGTCAATGCTCCGCGCCCCGATATGCCGCTTATCCCTGCAGCAGCTGCCGGGCAAAGGCTCTGGCGCGTTCCGCTTTTCCTTCGTCCATGAACACGGTCTTATATCCCAAATGCCGCTCGGCAAACAGTCCGGCGTAGCGGAGCCTGGAATGCTTGCAGTAGCGCCGTACGCCTTCGGCGAAGAGGTCCGCGCCGTGCTCCGGCTTATAGCCGCAGGTCGTAAAGACGGCGACCTTCTTACCGGCCCACAGCGCCGGGCCTACTTCGTCGCCGTAATATTTATTGAAGCCGTATACGCAGCGGTCCAGCAGGGCTTTCATCGGCGCCGTGCAGTACCAGGAATAGATAGGCGTCGCCAGGACGATGACATCGCTGTCCTTTATGTCGGCAGCGATGGCCGTCATATCGTCGTCGATGACGCAGTTGAAATCAGACCAGTCCTTCTGGCAGCCGCGGCAGGCGTGACAGCCTTCTATCTTTTTGTCGTGCAGCCAGGTCAGCGTATATTCTGCGCCGCCCCGTTTCAATTCGTCGCAGAAGGGCTCCAGACATTGGGCCGTGTTGCCGTGCTTTCGCGGGCTCCCCATCAAAATCGCAAACTTCATCGCCTCATCTCCTCATACATCACAAAAACTGTTTCATCCCTATAGTTTCATTTATGAATCGAATAATGATGATTTTATTTTATCATAAGCCAGCCTATTTGGCGAATCTTTGCAAGGACTGCGTATTGTAGTACAATAGTAAAAGATTATGCAAATCATACTATAGATTAGAAGCTATATAAGGAGGGCTCCGCATCATGGCTCATGTAAATGAAAATTATTTAAAGCTCCCCGGCAACTATTTATTCGCTACGATTGCGAAAAAAGTAGAAGCCTTTTCTAAAGCGCATCCCGAAGCAAACATCATCCGTCTCGGCATCGGCGACGTAACGCGCCCCCTGGCTCCGGCCATCATCGAAGCGATGCACAAGGCCGTCGACGAAATGGGCAAGGCCGAAACGTTCCGCGGCTACGGCCCTGAACAGGGATATGATTTCCTCCGTCAGGCCATCATCGACGGCGACTACAAGACGCGCGGCATCGACCTCGACATCGACGAAGTATTCGTCGGCGACGGCGCAAAAACCGACGTAGCCTGCATTCAGGAAATCTTCGGCAGCGATTTGAAATTTGCCGTAGCCGACCCAGTATACCCGGTTTACCTCGACTCCAACGTCATGCTCGGCCATACGGGCGACTGGAACGCCGAAAAGGGCATTTACGACGGCGTCGTCTATCTCCCCTGCACGGCTGAAAACGGCTTCAAAGCCGAACCGCCGACGGAAGACGTAGACATCGTATACCTGTGCAACCCCAGCAACCCGACGGGCACGGCCATGTCCAAGGCCGAACTGGAAAACTGGGTCAAGACGGCGAAAGAAAAGAAATTCATCATCATCTACGACTCGGCCTATGAAACATATATTACAGAACCGGACGTTCCCCACAGCATTTTTGAAATCGAAGGGGCTAAGGAAGTCGCCATCGAACTGCGTTCGTACTCCAAATGCGCCGGCTTTACGGGCACGCGCTGCTCTTACGTCGTCGTCCCTAAGGCCTGCGTAGGCTATAAAGCCGACGGCACGGCAGTCGAACTGAACCCCATGTGGAACCGCCGCCAGTGCACCTTCTTCAACGGCACGCCTTACGTCATCCAGCGCGCCGCCGAAGCGTACTACAGTCCGGAAGGCCAGAAGCAGTGCCTCGCCGACGTCAACTACTACATGGAAAACGCCCACATCATCCGCGACGGTTTGGTAGCGGCTGGCTTCACGGTATACGGCGCGACGAACTCCCCCTATGCCTGGGTACAGACGCCGAACGGCATGAAGAGCTGGGATTTCTTCGACCTGCTCCTGGAAAAAGCCCACGTCGTCACGACACCGGGCTCCGGCTTCGGACCTCACGGCGAAGGTTACCTGCGCCTGACGGCCTTCGGCACGAAGGAAAACACCATCGAAGCGGTCAAACGTATTGCTGATTTAAAATTATTCAAATAAAAAGGTGGTTTAACCATTGAGTACCAATCTGGAAGTCGGCATTGTCGGCTTGCCGAACGTCGGCAAGAGCACCCTGTTCAATGCCATTACCAAAGCCGGGGCAGAAGCGGCAAACTATCCTTTCTGCACGATTGAACCGAACGTCGGTGTCGTCGAAGTGCCGGACAACCGCATCCAGGTCCTGACGGACATGTATCATCCGAAAAAGACGATTCCCGCCGTCATGCGCTTCGTCGACATTGCCGGCCTCGTAGCCGGCGCGTCCAAGGGCGAAGGGCTGGGCAATAAATTCCTCAGCCACATCCGCGAAACCGACGCCATCGCCGAAGTCGTCCGCTGCTTTGAAGATTCCAATATTACCCATGTGGCCGGCTCCGTCGACCCAATCCGCGACATCGAAATCATCAACACCGAGCTGTGCCTGGCCGACTTGGAAACGACGCAGAAGCGGGCCGACCGCATCGCCAAGGTAGCCCAGTGCGGCGACAAGGCGGCGAAAGCGGAATACGAAGTCCTGAAAAAGGTCCTGGCGGCTCTCGAAGAAGGCGAACCGGCCCGTAAAGCCGGCTTGACGGAAGACGAGCTGCCTCAGGTCAAGGACTTGAATCTCCTCACGCTGAAGCCGATCATTTACATCGCCAACGTCAGCGAAGACGAAGCAGGCGATCCCGACTCCAACCCGAACGTCAAGCGCGTCGAAGAATACGCCGCTCAGGAAGGCGCTCAGGTCGTCGCCGTGTCGGCTAAAATCGAATCGGAAATCGCCGAGCTTCCCGATGACGAAGCCTCGGTCTTCTTAGAAGAACTGGGCCTTCCCGAATCGGGTCTGGACAAGCTCATCAAAGCCAGCTATTCCCTTTTGGGCCTTATCAACTTCTTCACGGCCGGCGCCGACGAAGTACGGGCCTGGACCATCGTCAAGGGCACGAAGGCGCCGAAGGCGGCCGGCAAAATCCATACGGACATCGAACGGGGCTTTATCCGCGCCGAAATCGTATCGTATGAAGACCTCATCGCCTGCGGCAGCGAACAGGCCGCCAAGGAAAAAGGCCTCGTCCGCCTGGAAGGCAAGGAATACGTCATGCAGGACGGAGACGTTACGTACTTCCGTTTCAACGTCTAATATCGTCTATATTCGTAATACACGCATAAAAAAAGCGCTGTTCCCATCAGGGGCAGCGCTTTTTCGCATGATTTACATATATTCGTCTTCGTCGTGCCAGGACTTGCGGCCTTCCCGTTCGTCCGTAAAGCCGACGAGATAGTCCAGCGACACATGGTACAGCTTAGCCAGTACCATGAGCTTTTCTACGGAAATTTTTCGTTTTCCCAGCTCGTACATTCCATATCCAACTTGCGAACAGTTCAACACTTTCGCCACATCGGCCTGGGACATTTTCGCTTCCAGGCGAAGGGGCTTCAAACGGCTATAATATTTCATCGTACCACCCTAGCTCCACTGCAACAACGGGGAACACCGCATTCCCATTTACTTCATTATTTACCTTATATAACTATAATCTATTTGTATTGTTATATCAACATTTTTATGACTATCTTTCCGCGAAAATATGGCGCAAGTTCATTCTTTCTTTACATATTATGCTATTCCATAAGGTAATAAAAAACGACAGGGAATATATAAAAAAAGTATAAACCCTGTCGTTATCTTTGTTATGATCTGCAAAGGCGCACTCAGCCGACGTTGACGAGCTTGCCCGGATTCATGATATCATTCGGATCCAAGGCTTTTTTGATAGCCCGGATCATCTTCAATTCTCCTTCAGGCGTGCAGGCTTCAAATTCTTCCAATTTCTTAAAGCCGATGCCGTGTTCTCCCGACATTTTGCCGCCTAAGGCATATACGCGGGGGAACAAATCGTGATGAAAAGCTTTGATTTTATTAAACCATTCTTCCGGCGATAAGCCTTTATTATTCAAAGGCAGGACGTGAATGTTGCCGTCGCCGATGTGGGCTACGGTGACGCAGTACAAATCGTATTTCCGGCGCAGTTCCGGCAGCTGTTTCGTAATATCGGGAATCTTGTCCAGCGGCACGACGAAATCTTCTGTCTGGAACATCTTGTCGACGCTGCGGGCCGCTTCGGCAAATTGCTTGCGCAGCTTCCAGATACGTGCGTCGGCTTCAAATTCGTCGATAGAGCCGTTGGCTTCCGCCAAGTCACAGAGCTGTTCCATCTTGCGGTCCGAATCGTCTTCGTTAAACGATTCGACCGTAACGATGACGTAGTCACAGCCGTCGTCGACGTGGGGCATCTTCATGTCCAGGAATTTGCAGGTCAGCTGCAATGCTTCGTTATCCATAAATTCGATGCTCGTCGGGTCGATGCCGGCTTTTAAAATCTTATTCGGCAGGGCGAAAGCTTCTTCATCGGATTTAAACACGCAGACCATGTTGAAGCTATACGGCGGCAGCGGGCGAAGTTTAACCGTAACCTCTGTGATAATGCCTAAGATACCTTCCGAGCCTGCCAGCAGCTGTTCCAGGCATAAGCCGGTAGAGCACTTTTGCAGCCGCGCGCCGAGCGTGACGATATCGCCGGTCGGCGTAACGACTTTCAGGCTGTAAATCTGGTGGCGCGTCGTGCCGTATTTGACGGCTTTATTGCCGCCGGCGTTGTTGGCGACGTTGCCGCCGATCTGGCAGCTTTCGGCGCTGGACGGATCGCCTGCGTACAACAAATTATGTTTCCGCGCTTCAGCCTGCAAATCGCCGGTCAATACGCCGGTCTGGCAGGTAGCGTACATATTGTCGGCGTCAAATTTCAAAATCTTGTTCATGCGTTCCAATTCGACGACGATGCCGTGATAGATGGGAATAGCGCCGCAGGCGACGCCGGAGCCGGCCGAACGGGGCGTCAATGGAACCAAATACTCGTTCGCCAGCTTGACGATCGCCGCTACTTCTTCCGTACTGCCGGGAAATACGACGACTTCGGGCTTGCGGAAGTAAATCGAATTTCCTTCTTCATCAGTCTGATACGCCGTCAAATAGTCTTCATCGGTTTTGACGAATTTATCCCCTACGACGTTTCGTAATTTTTCCAGTAATTCCGGCGTAACCGGATTAAACGTTGCCATCATTCAATCGCTTCTTTCTGTATCTAAAATTTAGCTCATACCCCTCACTTTGAGCCGCTCGCGAGTGTAGGAAATCCTACCGGCTAAAAAGCGATTGAAGATAGTATAGCACGTTAAAATATATTGTAAAGGCTGCTGTTTTCAATATATTTATCATTTACAAGGCAAGACGTCATTATAAAGATAGGCTTTCTTCCGATAATTACTTATGGTTCTACGTTTTACCAAAATTCATTCTCTTCGGTTATATATTATTTTATCATACAATTCATGATTAGAATATCTACTCAGAAAGCTGCTCCCACGTCTCGTACGCAGCGTCCAGCTGTGCCTGCGTTTCGTCGTAAAGGCGGGTCAGCTCCATCATCTTGTCGGCGTCGGTCTGCACGTCGGGCAGGTTCATCTGCACTTCGTACATCTTGAGCGTCGCTTCCAATTCGGCGATTTTCATTTCTATTTTTTCCAGCTTCAAGGCCGTTCCGTACGGCGGTTCCTTGCGCGCAGGCCCTTTCTTGGCAGGCGGTTCCGCCTTAGCCGCTGCAGCGGCCGGCTTAGGCTTTGCCGCAGCCGTTTCCGCTTCCCGTTCGGCCAATTCCTGAGCCGCCCGTTCTTCCGCTTCCCGCACCTTTTCCCGGTAATAGGTATAGTTTCCTAAAAATTCCTTGATCTTCTTATCTTCCAGCACGAGGGTCCGCTGGGTAATCTTGTCTAGGAAATAGCGGTCGTGGGATACGACGAGGTACGTGCCGCCGAATTCCTGCAGGGCCTGTTCCAGTACTTCCCTCGTCGGAATGTCGAGATGGTTCGTCGGTTCGTCGAGGATGAGGAAGTTGGCGCCCTGCAAAAACAGCTTCAATAAGGCCAGCCGCGCCTGTTCGCCGCCGCTCAGGCTGTCGACGACCTTAAATACGTCGTCGCCTTGAAAGAGGAAGCGGCCCAGCACGGAACGGGCTTCGTCTTCGCCGTAGCTGAAATCGTTCATGATTTCTTCCAGCACCGTCCAGGCGCCGTGCAAATCCGTATGCTCCTGGGCGAAGTAGCCGATATGCACGCGGCTGCCCAGGGTGATGTGGCCCTTGTCCGCTTCGATTTCGCCCATAATCATGCGCAGGAGCGTCGTCTTGCCCGTGCCGTTCGGCCCGATGAGGGACGCCGACTCGCCGCGGCGCAGCAGCAGGGACAAGTGGTCAAATAACTGCCGGTCGCCGAAGCCGCCGCAGATATCGTCGAGGACGAGGACCTTTTGGCCGCATTCTTCTGCCGGCGCAAAATGGAAATGCAGCGTTTCCGCTTCAGGAGCCAGTTCGATGCGCTCCAGCCGGTTGAGCTGGGACTGACGGCCCCGGGCCTGCTTGGCCTTGATGCCGGCCTTATACTTGCGGATATATTCTTCGGTCTGGCGGATATGGTCCTGCTGCTTTTGGTAGGCCCTTTCCAGAGCCTTGCGCTGCTCCGTCCGCTGGACGATATACCGGGAATAATTGCCCTTGTATTTGGTCACCTTGCCGTGTTCCAGCTCCAGTATGCCCGTCGCCACCTTGTCCAGGAAATAGCGGTCGTGGGACACGATGAGGATGCCGCCGCCATAGGACAGCAAGTAGCCTTCCAGCCATTCCAGCATGTCCATGTCCAGATGGTTCGTCGGTTCGTCGAGGAATAAGTAATCGGGACGGCGTACTAAGGCCTTGGCCAGGTTGATGCGCGTCTTCTGGCCGCCGGAAAACTGCTGCACCGGCCGGTCCAAATCGGCTTCGCCGAAGCCCAGGCCGTGGACGATCTTCCGGGACATGGATTCGTATTCATAGCCGCCGAGCCATTCAAACCGTTCCTGCAGGCGGGCGTATTTGTTCATGACGCTTTCATCGTCGGGATGGGCCTGCATGTCCTTCTCCGCATCCTTGAGCTGTTCTTCCAGGCGCAGCACGTCCTGCCAGGCCTCGGTGATGGTCTGCCGCAGCGTCACGTCGTCTTCAAAGGCAATATCCTGCTGCAGGTAGCCGACCGATTCGCCTTCGGACACGACGAAGACGCCGCTGTCATATTCTTCCTGACCCATAAGGCATTTCAGGAGCGTCGATTTGCCTGCGCCGTTGGCTCCGATGAGGCCGATGCGTTCGCCGCGGCGGATTTCAAAGGATACGTCCTGAAACACCGTATGGACGCCGAATGATTTCGATAATTTCTGTACTTTTATACTTCCCATGGTTATCCTCTCATCTATGCTGCATCATGATATAATTTGCTAAGTATACATTATAGCATATCTGCTGCCGCCGCGACAGCTTCCGGCCGTTGTCATATCCCGGCGAATATGCTACAGTAAAGGCAAAGACACCTTTTGAAAGCGGGGGATAGATTATGATGTACAAACACGTTATGCGCCGCGCTGCGGCGGCCTGCCTGTTCGTAGTGAGCGGGCTGTTTCTGAGCGGCTGCGCCGACCTGCACGCCGACATGACCTTTAAGGACGACGGCTCCATCGTCCTGCGCAAGGACTTATCCTTTCAGATTCCCATGCAGGCCGACATGGCCGCTTCCCTGAATCAATGGAAGCAGGAAGACCGGCAGAACGGCTTCACCGTCGAAGATACGGCAAACGGCTACCGGTCCAGCAAAACCTACGCCGGCATACAGGATATTGCCGATACAGGCGGCGAATTCTGGACGCCCGACCCGGAATACGGTGAAATCCGGCTGCACAAGGGCCTCTTGTATGACTATTATTCCATCCATACGCGGATCAAGGGACAGGAAAACGCCGCCCTGCCACAGGCCCATTACGAAGACAATATTCCCAATTTCTTCCAGGTACCATCCAGCGTCGACGTCTGGAGTTATTTGGAATACCGCAAGCAGGCTGAACGGGAAGCGGCCCAGCTCAACGAAATCCATAACCAGGCCGTCGTCGCCGCCGTCAACTCGGCGTCTCTCGACTTTACGATGCACCTGCCCATGGCCGTCGACGCCACAAACGCCGACCAGGTTCTCGACGACGGCAAGACCCTCGTCTGGGATTTGAAGCCGGCCTTTATCAACACCCAGGGCGCCTCGGCAGGCCAGGATATTCACATGCAGGCCCAGTTCCGCATTTTCCATCAGACGACGGCCATCCTGCTAGGCGTCGTCTGCGCGGCCCTCGTCATCGCGGCGATTGTCTGCGCCGTCCTCGTCAAGCGCAAGCAGCCGACGGGACAATCCAAGCCCTATCTCATCGGCCTGGCCGTCTCCATCGTCTGCCTCGTCGGCTTAGGCGGCCTCGTCCAATCGGCTACGGCAACGCAGGTCACCTTCTCCGACAGCGACCGCATCATCAGCAAAGCGTTGCCAGAAGGCTCAGCCTATCAAACGCTTCCGTCCCCCAACAGCCTGGACACCGCCAAGGCAATGGCAAAAGACCATACTCTCCATGGTGAAGTCGTGGCTGTTTCCGAAGAAGATGACGACGGCTACCTAGCATTGTTCCAGACGACAGCCGGCCCTTGTTTCGTCATTGCCGACAAAGCCAGTGATTCCATTGCCGTTGTGCCATTCAAACAGTCGCTCATCCATTTCCGCACACAGTACACCCAGTTCTCGAACGGTAAAAAGAGCTATTACCCCCTTACCTTTATCATGGCCCGGCAGAATGACACGAAAGATAGCCCTGACGTAAAACTAGGCATCTGGCAAAACGACATGCATCAAATTCCCACATACGTTCTCATTGAACCCGATGAAAACGATGTCATCCACGTTGACGGCAATCCGTCTTCAGCCTGGAACACCCTTACGCCATCGCATTATCAAGTGCCAATGAAAGATGAAATAAATATCCGCATGGCCAAGATTTTTGCCAACCACATCGACAGCCTGAGCAAGGACGTCCGGGCCCGCGACGTCATCCTGCCGAATAAATAAACCCGTAAAAAAAGACCTCGTACGACTGAACTGACCCCCAAATGTTAGACCAAAAAATCTAACGATTGGAGGTCAGTTTTTTTATGGCGAAACACAGTTACGAATTTAAGAAGCAACTGGTATTAGAATACCTGGACAATCAGGGAAGCTACGCTTCCATTTCACAAAAACATGGCATG
>ERZ779877.1658-NODE-1658-length-18301-cov-6.468157_pt1 | contig 18301 bp, 19 predicted proteins | sample MGYA00511556_ERZ779877 | MGnify/ENA primary metagenome ERZ779877 (study PRJEB29588, sample SAMEA2159338) | human gut metagenome | biome: human gut; feature: human-associated habitat; material: faeces | place: Denmark | collected 2008/2010 ...
TGGAGAAGATGAGTTCATATCGGAATAAGCATTAAATGATATCGCATAGGCACAGGAAATGTGGTATACTGTGCCTATGTAAAAAGAATGTGTTTTAGTTCAATCGGAATTGTGCGCCCAGATAAGGGCGAGTAGTCTAGCAGGTGGAATGCCTGTCTGGTAAGGTCTAACCAACCGCCAGTAGCGAGTCTTGGGTGACTGCCAGTAATGGTAGTTGCTAAGCGTAGACAGCGAGAAAATAGAGAGTGTGATTGAGCCTCGAAATTTTGACATCTAGAAGGCTGACGTTTTAATTCCAGCGGAAAGCAACACAAACCAAATCGTCATGGTAAGAAATGGTTTGCTTCTGCGGGGTCAAAGAGCACTTTATGTTTTACATTGTGACTATTCAGTCAACTGGGGAGAGCCTATTGTTTCTTGCCATTGCAAGTATGGCAAACAACTGCAAAACAGGAGAATGCCAAAAGAATAGTAGGCAGTCGGATAGCTTCATAGTACTGAAGAAGTTGGGTAATGCCAATGGAGGGAAGGGAGCTACATAATAATGGTCTTTCTGAGGACACATCAACCGTACTCAGGGACGGGGGTATTGATGGAAACGAAATTAGAAAGAATAGCAGAAATATCGGCAAATTCGCCGAGACCAGAGTTCACATCGTTGTATCATCTAATCAATAAAGAAATGCTTTTGCAATGTCACAAAGAATTAGACGGAAATAAAGCAGTCGGTATTGATGAGATTACTAAGAAAGAGTACGAGAGAAATCTGGAGCAAAACATAGATGACTTGGTAGAAAGACTGAAAAGAAAATCATACAAACCACAGCCATCAATTAGGGTATATATCCCTAAAAGCAATGGAAAACTTCGACCATTAGGAATTGCGTGCTATGAGGACAAAATAGTCCAATTAGCATTAAAGAAGATATTGGAAGCTATCTATGAACCGAGATTTCTGAACTGCATGTACGGATTCAGACCAAATCGAGGATGTCATAACGCAATAAAAGAACTGTATAAGAGATTAAACAACACGAAAATCTGCTATATTGTGGATGCTGACATCAAAGGATTCTTCGACCATATGAAGCATGAATGGATTATCAAGTTTCTCAAACTTTATATTAAAGACCCCAACATAATTGGTCTTATCAAGAAGTATCTTAAAGTGGGAGTGCTGGATAATGGTGAACTTATGGTGAATGAAGAAGGTTCAGCACAAGGCAATATCATAAGTCCAATCCTAGCAAACATATATATGCACAATGTATTGACACTATGGTATAAGTTTATTATTACCCAAAAATGCAAGGGAGATAACTTTCTAATTGTATATGCAGATGATTTTGTTGCAGGATTTCAATACAAATGGGAAGCAGAGAATTACTACAAGCTTCTTAAAGAACGAATGGAAAAGTTCGGTTTGCAATTAGAAGATAGTAAAAGTCGTCTCTTACAAAGCGGTGCTTATATTGCAAGGGCAAAGCAAAAGAGCGGTGAGTGTATCAGATTACAAACATTTGATTTTCTGGGATTCACATTCTATTGTGGGCGTTCACGCAAAGGCATGCCATATATAATGCCAAAGACAAGCTCTAAGAAATTCAGACAGAAAATTCGAGACATCAAGGTATGGTTATATGCGAATAGAGACCAACCGCTAAAGAAACTAATGGGTATGCTAAATCTGAAACTAATAGGTCATTATAGGTACTATGGCATAAGTTTTAATGGCAGAATGATTTCAAACTACAAACAACAAGTGAGAGAACTTCTGTTTAAGGTGCTGAATAGACGAAGTGACAGAAAGAGTTATACAAGAGAAGGATTCATTGAAATGCTGAAATATTATCCATTGGCAATGCCAAAGATTTATGTCAGCTTGTTTTGAGACTGTAAATATTATTATGAAGAGCCGTATGCGGGAAAGCCGCACGTACGGTTCTGTGAGGGGCTTACATTGTGAGGTGTAAGTCTACTCGACTGAGGTGGTAAAAATGGAAACAAAAATGGCGTATGGTAACCCAAAATTAAACAGAGATGTTATTAAATATATAGCCATGTTGACTATGCTGCTGAATCATATTTCACAAGTCTTTATGAAATCAGGATATTTTCTGTCGGAGCTATTTCTGGACATAGGGTACTTTACAGCAATTACAATGTGTTACTTTCTTGTAGAGGGCTTTCAATATACTCATTCAAAAAAGAATTATGCTATTAGACTGCTAATATTTGCCTTGATTTCTGAAATCCTGCAAATTCCGGCTCATCCGACCACACATTCCGCTAAGAACTGATCAGCCTTTCCGGATGTAACAGAACACATTTCCGCTTCAGCTGATCAATAAGTTTTCAACGTGTTATAGTTCTTTCGTAGTCATCAAATGATTGCGAAAGGAGGCATAACTATGCAAGACTACAACACGATTATCGGCTCCATCCAGATGCGTTTGAATGGATGCCAGACCAGGTCTGTTATGGACCGTTACAAGATTGGCTCAGGTACATTAAATCTGATCATGAGCCGGTACCATGCCAACGGAATTCCAATCGAGGAACTCCGAATGATGGCACCTAAGGAAGTTGAGGATCTTTTCTATCCGCAGAAAAATCTACAGAGGAAAGATATCCCGCTTCCAGATTTCCGGTATTACTATGACAGAATCCATACACCAGGGAGCCGCATGAACATTTCATTCTGCTGGCTGGATTATAAAGAAAAGAACCCTGATGGATATGAGAAGTCACAGTTTTACGAATACTTCAACCGATTCATAGCAGAAAACTATGGTGGTCAGAAGGTATCCATGGCCGTAAACCGAATTCCTGGTGAGAAGATGTATATCGACTGGGTCGGCGATCAGCCGGAACTTTTAACAGACACTGAAACAGACGAGATGAAAAAGGTCCATATTTTTGCGACCACGCTTGGCGTAAGCAGCCTGATCTATGCAGAAGCTTTTCCGAATGAAAAGCTCCCATGTTTTATAGAAGGCTGTGCCCATGCTGTTTCGTTTTATGGTGCTGTTACGAAATACTTTGTACCCGATAACCTGCGGACTGCTGTAACCAAGCACACAAAGGATGAACTTATCCTGCAGTCTACCTTTGCAGATCTGGAAGATTTCTATGAAACCATAGTTCTTCCACCACCCGCCAGAAAGCCGAAAGGCAAGCCTACAGTTGAAAATCATGTACGTTATCTTGAAACACATCTGGTTGAGAAACTGAAAGAAAAGATATATGTGTCATTTGAAGACCTGAATGCTGATATTAAAAAAATAGTAGCGGTCCTCAATAAACGATCTTTTCAAGGAAAGGATTTCTCAAGACTGGATGCTTTCGAAAAGTACGACAAACCATGTATGAAACCACTGCCAGGCGGATGTTACACGGCTTGCGATTATAAAGCGGTCTTAAAAGTTCCAAACAATTACCATATCGAGTATGACGGCCACTACTATTCCGTATTGTACTCTTACTGTGGCAAGCCTGCAATCCTGAAGGCAACCGCATCAGAGATCAGGATCTGTGATCAGTATAATCGGCTGATCTGTACACATAAGCGGTCTTATAGGGAGTTTCCGCTGTATATCACAGTAGATGAACATATGCCGCCAGAACACCTTTATTATAAAGAAGTCAATTCAAAGGATGGCAATTATTACCGTCGCTGGGCTTCGGCCATTGGTCCTGCAATGTCAGAACTGATTGACAGACTCCTTAAATCATCAAAACATGAAGAGCAGTCTTATAATGCCTGTGCAGGTATCCTGCATAAAGTAAAAGCAATCCCGAAAGGTGCGGCTGAAGAAGTTGCCCGTAAATGTATAGAGATCAATTCCTGTAAATATTTTACCTTCAAGCAGATGCTGAAAAAGATGGATGTGAAGGAACTCCCCGAACATTCACCAGGAACACTGCCTAATCATGAAAATATCAGAGGAAAGGACTACTATAAGTAAGGGTGACATACTATGGCATATAGATTAAAAGACTATCTTTATAACGATAAACTCACAAAGGAACAGAACATACTTATGGATCGGCTGTATAAACTTCGTATGTCCGGTATGGCTGAAGCCTTTGAAAAGCAGCTTCTGGAACCAAACACAGGTCTCGAACCATTTGAAGTCCGTTTTGCTGCTATTGTAAATCATGAGTGGGATCAGCGTGAGAGTAAAAAGTTTAAACGTCTCATGAAGAAAGCGACCCTGAAATATCCTGCAGCTGATCTTGACAGCTCAATCTACGATCCAGAACGACAGCTAAATACACACGTCATAGAACTTCTGGCCAAGTGTGATTGGATCGATGAACCGAATAACCTGCTGATGACCGGAGGGGCCGGTGCTGGAAAAACGCACATCGCCTGCGCCCTATGTATCACAGCAATGCATCAGAATCGTACGGTCAAATATATACGTGCGAACACACTTTTAAAGGAATCCAATCATGCCAGACAGGAAGGTACTTACTTTGAGTATTCGAATGAAATGGCAGCTTACGATCTCATGGTGATAGATGATTTCGGTTTAATGGATCTGGACATCGAAAAATGCCGTGACCTGTTTGAAATCATCGAGTCCAGAGATTGCCGCAAGGCAACTATTATTATCTCGCAGATTCCAGTATCCGGATGGTATCAACTTTTTGGGGATTCCACCTATGCAGATGCCTGCTTAAGCCGAATGACATCCAAGGCATATCGTCTTGAATTTTCTGGCAGGGATCGTAGAGTAAATAATGGCAACTAATAAACCTGCTGAGCTTTGCTCAGTCTGAAGCGGAATGGCGCTCCGTTCCTCTGGAACGGATGCGCAGTTCTTGCGGAATATGCAGAAATCCCATATTGTATGGCGTTTACAACAAACGGAGTGTTAGAATTTCAAGGTTTGAATATGTTATTTACATTGCTGATATGTTTTATGATTCTGATTGTGAATGATAAAGTATCAAACAAATTTTTAAAAGATATATGTATCTTGGGATTGATAATACTTTCTTTATTCTGCGACTGGGCATTATTGGCACCAATATTTACACTGTTGTTTATATGGAGTAGAGGATTAAGAAATAAGATAAAATATACATTCATTATTTCAATGTTGTTATTTGGACTTTTTAATTTTGCAGGTGGTATTGGAAGATTTTCGCTTGGTACAAATATTGCTTATGCATTAGGAAGTATGTCAGGAATTGCTCTTGCAGGAATTGTAATTTTATATTTCTATAATGGCAAGCGAATGGAAAAGGGGAAAGTATTCTCCAAGTGGTTTTTCTATTTATTTTATCCTGTGCATCTTTTAATATTAGGTTTGATTAGAATTTATTGTTTATAAATTAACTTCCAAATTGACGGAGTAATGGATATGAAAATCAGAGAAGTGAATGAGAATAAAAAACAATTTATAGCATTATTGTTATTAGCTGATGAGCAGGAAAATATGATTGATTGCTATCTTGAAAAAGGTACTATGTATGTACTTGAAGAATATTCTGCTTTGCAGGTTGGAACAGGTGACAGCCCGTTGACCGTACCGTTTTATGAAAAATGCGGATTTGTCCGATCTCACAATATTCCGAATTTCTTTACGGACAATTATGACCACCCAATTTATGAGTGTGGTGTACAGTTAATAGATATGGTATATTTGCAAAGATGTTTATAACTTCTGGTTGAATAACCGTTAGGTAAGTTCAGATTCAATAAACCTATGTGTAAATTTTTGGTGGTTACTAATTTTGATTGCATTAACTATTGTAACGATATCAATTGTGAATAAAATTCTAGGGCTGCCTCACCTCCTAAGTGGTAGCCTTTCTAAAATTCAAATCTAATATATTACAAGACAACTTAAAGCAAAAATGAATAAAACATGTAGAAACGAATAAATGTACATGTTAGTTTAATCTAATAGGCAGTAGGAACACTTTTCCGAAAAGGGAGAAAAATTTTATCCACCTGCCATCCGCATTGTTATGAGGTGGTAATGATAGAGTAGTATGAAACGGTATTCTGTCATGAAATAAGAAAATGTCAAATGGAAAGAAGGGAGGCAGAATACGATGGAAATGAAGCAGTTGGAGTACTTTTGTGCGATTGTTGAAGCCGGAACGATCAGTGGCGCAGCCAAAGCCCTTCACATGACGCAGCCTCCTTTAAGTTATCAGATGAAAATGTTGGAAGAGGAGCTTGAGGTACAGTTGTTTTTGCGGGGAATGAAGAAAATCACCCTGACAGAAGCCGGGGCTACATTATATGAGCGTGCCGGAAGTCTCCTAAAAATGGCTGACATTACGAAGCGTGAAGTATTTAAGGCCGGGACTGCAGCAACGATCCATATTGGAATGACGCCTTCTTCAGTATCCATGATGTCAGAGTATCTGGCAAGGTTTGCAAAGAAGTTCCCGGAGGTTCATTTTGACATTCATGAGGGATCGACCTTTACGCTGAAGGATCAGTTGGAGAACCGGGTCGTAGACATTACAACGCTGCGTACCCCGATCATGTTAAAAGGATGTGAGACGAGGTCGCTTGCACAGGAAAAACTACTGGTGATGGCGCTTCCAACCCATGAGATCATGCAGCAGGATCTTCAGAAGCTCACTATTAAAGCTCTTTCTCAATATAAGATTATTCTTTCACACCGGTATCGTCAGTATATTCTTTCTGCATTCGAAGAAAAAGGAATTTTCTGCGATATTTACTGTGAATGTCAGGATGCCAGAACGGCGTTGACTTTGGCGGAAAATGGGCTTGGAGTGGCAGTTTTACCGGCATCCATGCAAAAACTGACAAGCAGGGTTATCTGCCGTGAAATCATTGATGTCGATCTGACCACAGAGATTCTTCTTGCCTGGAGAAAAGAAAGACTTCCTGCAGAAGTACAGGAATTTCTTGCAATATGGTGAGGACTATTCAACTGCAGGTTTAGATTCATTCAGAAGGTATGAATGGAATTTATTTTTTAAAGCTATTGTAACTATTAATTCAAAAATGTGAAAGTTAACTATGGAGGACAATACAATGACCAAAGAAGAAAAAGTAGCACGTTTTCAAAAAATGAATCAGGACATCCGGAAGGGACAGATTCTCTGTGCTGGTTCTTCCCTAATGGAAATGTTTCCGGTCGAGAAATTCGTAAAAGAAGAGTATCCGGGTACCATCATCTATAATCGTGGAATTGGCGGTTATATTACAGACGAACTGTTAGAGCATCTGGATGTCTGTGTACTCGACCTGCAACCGTCCCGCCTTTTTATCAATATCGGTACGAACGACCTAAGCAATCCGGACGTTACGATTGAAGGGCTGATGAAGAAGTATGATGAAATTTTATGCCGGATCGAAGAAGCCATTCCCAATATTGAAATTTATCTGATGGCATATTTCCCGATCAATTATGAGGCGGCAACCGAAGAAATGAAGCCCTGCCTTCTCATCCGTACCAACGAGCGGATCAATGAAGCGAATAAGGCAGTCACAGAGCTAGCCAGGAAGCATCAGGCCAGGTATATTGACATCAATGCTCCGTTAAAGGATGCAGACGGAAATCTCCGTGCAGATTATACGATTGAAGGTATGCATATCAAGGAGGAAGGATATCGTTCCATTTTCCCGATGTTTATGAAGTATGCACTCGAGCCGAAGTGGAAATAAATCGCTGATAAATATAAGAAAAATGAAATTGGAAGGGTATCTGGTTAAATGATCAGATGCCCTTTTTATTTCTGGCTGAAGAAGCTTTTTTAATGACTTAATAAGTTTTATCTAACGAATTTTGTTTGTTTATGATAGAATGAGATTGAAATCATTTAAAGAGGAAACTAAAAGGAGTCTATGATGAAAAACTTACAGTATCTATGGATAGCAGCCCTATGTCTTACGTTGATTGGCTGTAGCAGGGAAACAGTGAATTCAGATGTTAATTCAACAGCAGAAACAGCAAAGGATACATCATACATAGTGGATGAGACAAAGAAAGGAAATGATCTGACAGCAGAATCAGATGCAGAGAACCCTGCGTCGGAAGAGGAAGAAGCTTCTGGGAATGAAAAAGCACTTCCCAATGAAGTAGATGAAGCAGATGAAGAAGATGTGAAAGAGAATACATCCGAAGAAGAGATTGCGGTCGAACCCAAATATATTACAATTGATTTGTCCGGAATAAAGGAAACACACATAGACGGAGAGGCCGTTGAGCCGTTAAAGCTGCAGATCATATCGGAGGAGTACAATAACATCGACTGGGCGAATGACTGGTATGAGAGAGAAAATTTGTCACTGCCCATGATTGGGAATGAGTGGAACCATTTTTATGATGATACTTATGAATATCTTTGGGCAGACGATGAGCTTTACATTTTCGACAGGCAGATCCCAAATTCTGATACACATTGCTTATATGTCTTACAGTATCCGACAGACAAATGGTATATCAATGGAAACAATGCCTGGCTGAAGGACGGAATCTTTTATGGGGCTAGTGTGACAAACGGATATGCCGGGCCGGATAGCTGCTTTATGTTTGCCTATGATCTGGAGCAGGACAAGCTGCTGTGGAGAAGTGCAGACCAGTCCTATAATTCCATGAATTTTGTGGTAAAAGGCGATGTGATCCTGTGTGGCTATGGTTTTACTTCTGAGGAAGATTATCTATATCAGATCAATCGCAATACAGGTGAAATTCTGGACCGGCTGGAGTTGAAAAAGATGCCGGATCTGCTTGTAGAACAGGATGGAAAGCTTTATGTTCACACGTATAGTTATGATTATGTAATAGACTTCTGAAGAAAATATCTTTTATGATTATGTGTTTATAAAAAGTTGAATGAGTCAACTAATAATGATATAATGGACCGAGTCAACAATGTATGATGAGACGAGGTATCTATATGAAAAAGGTGATAAATCCACGATTGATGTTAATTGTTTCAATGACCATATTTGGTACATTGGGAATCTTTGTGAGAAATATTCCGGTATCGTCTGGAGAATTGGCTTTATATCGGGCTATACTTGCGGCTCTGTTAATAGCAGTATATTTGATAATAACAAAGCAGAGAATTTCATTTACCAAGATCAAAAAGGAAGTTCCGTTGTTGTTATTATCCGGAATTGCCATGGGAGTAAACTGGATTCTTTTATTCGAAGCATATAAATATACAACCGTGTCACTTGCAACATTAAGCTATTATTTTGCCCCGGTGATTGTTACCGTGGTATGTCCTGTATTATTCCATGAAAGACTGACCGGAAAACAAATTCTTTGTTTTATCATGTCAACGATAGGGCTTGTCATGATTACCGGTATCGGGGATATAGGAAGTGGAAGTGATTTTATAGGAATTTTATTCGGACTTGGTGCAGCGGTATTTTATGCTACGGTAATTTTATTAAATAAATTTATCAAAAATGTAGAGGGAATTCCAAGAACATTTTTACAGTTTCTTTCTGCCATTGTGATATTGATCCCTTATGTTATGCTATCGGGAGGAATGTCTCTGGGAGGAATGAATGCAGTTGGATGGATCAATCTGTTGATCGTTGGACTTGTACACACCGGAGTGACATACTGTATGTATTTTTCATCATTGAAAGAACTTCCCGGACAGAAAGCTGCTATTCTAAGTTATATTGATCCACTAGTTGCTGTTTTAATCTCTGTAACAATACTGGGAGAGAAAATGACAATTTGGCAGATTGCAGGTGGAGTTTTAATTCTTGGCTTTACACTTTGGAATGAGGTATCTCCAAACACGAAGATAATGGGAGGCAGGAATGTTTTCAGCGGATCAGATTGCTGATATTCAGGGATTTAATAAGGTATATCAAAATTTAATGAAGCAGATGGATTCTGCAATTTTAGAAGCAGGATATACTTTGACAGAAAAGGAAGTTTTATTTGAAATAAGCAAAACGGAACGTTGTACGGCGAATATTCTGATACAGCAGTTACATATTGATCGTAGTTATATGAGCCGTATGATTGCAAAATTTGAGAAACAGAAACTCATAGAAAAGACGCATTCCAAGACAGACAGTCGCATTCGATATATCAGACTGACCGAGTCAGGACATAGGGAAATTAATCAGCTGAATGATATTCAGAACCAACAGTTAGGGTCCATTTTCAATAAGCTTAGTGAAAAGGATCAAGTGGAAATATGGCATGCAATTATTATGATTCGTAACAAATTAAGCGATGCCAATGATGTGATCAGGATCCGGTCTTTTATGCAGAGTGACATTGAATATGTAATCTCACGACACAAGACATTGTATTATGCAGAACGGCATTTGAGCGGAACATTTTCTGCATATGTAGATAAGATTGTATATAGTTTTGTGCATCAGTTTAATCCCCAGACAGACTGCCTGAATATCCTGGAATGCAATGGTGCACCTGCAGGGAGTATTGCCATTGCAAAAGCAGATGACGAAACTGCACAGCTTCGTTTTTTTATGCTGGAACCGGAAATGCGGCAGCGTGGGTTTGGAAACCAGCTTATGGATATGGCATTACAGTTTTGCCGTGACAAGGGATATAAAAAAGTGTTTCTCTTAACGATCACAGCACAGGTTATTGCAAGACATGTGTATGAAACTCATGGATTTTATAAAGTCTGTTCAGAGGATAAATCGGAATGGGGAGACGGAGTAATTGAAGAACGTTGGGAGCTGGAAATAGTGGAGTAGTAAAAAATATGAAAACGATTATTACAATACAGCATACACAAGCGGTTCATCATACAAATGGAATGGTTGGCTCATGGACAGATTGGAAACTGACAGAAGAAGGAATCAATCAGGCGAAAAATATAGGAGAAAAGTTAAAGAGAGAATTGGCAGAAAAAGAATTTGTGATCTATTCTTCAGATTTGTTACGTGCAAAACAAACAGCAGAGAATGTTGGAAGCTGTTTGGGGATAACTCCTGTGTTAAGAAGTGAATTAAGAGAAAGAAATCTTGGAAAATGTTGTGGAAAGTCTGTTCAATGGCTGCGCGAAAATATGGACCAACCGGAAAGAACAATTGATGACCGGTTGTTTTCTGATGCTGAAAGCCGAAGAGAAGAATGGAACAGACTAAAACCGTTTTTTGATGAAATCATGTCTAATGATGAAGAAAATATTATTGTTGTATCGCACGGCGATTTATTAAGTGTGTTTAATATTATGTTTTTAGAACTGGATGTTGAAACGTTAAATACCTGTGAAATATCCGGATTATCAGGAGGTGTTTCGCTTTTGGTTGAAAATAACGATGGAAAGAGGTTTATTAAGAGAATCAGTGATATGTCATATATCTCATATATTTAAATAAAATCTATAAACCAAATTATTCTTTTTTAAGACTGACCTCATCCCAACAGGATTGAATATAATCGTCTTTGCTATCATTGGTAAAGTTAAAAACACTGGTATTGTGTGTGACTTTTACTTTAGGGGATTTACGTGCAGCTCTTGATGGAGATATTTTTCTGTTCTTTTGAAAAGGAACGATAAGTGAATTAAAACTATTCGCAAAACACAAGTTTAACGAATAGTTCCAAAGGTTTACGTAATATATTTATGTTAACCAGCAATCCCCTTAGAACTGCAATTTCTTCCTTGGAACAGTCTGGCTATTATTCTTTCCTGAGTGCTCACGGACTTCAGACCGGATATCTGATACAAATTCATCCTTATCTATAAAATCAATTGACTGATATGTATTGGTATTGGTATTGGTATCGGCATTTGTATTTGCGGATGACAGACGATCTGATACAGTTTCATTTATATTCGACTTTTTAATTTTATACTTCTCATGGAATTCTTGTACATGATCCATGGATTGTCTGCGTTTTTTCTTATAATGAATATAGGTATATCCATATACAATGATTATAAACACGACAATAACTGTTATCAGTAATTTCATAGAAACCTCTAAAATAATAAGCAAAATAAATAATAATAAATCACAAAATAATTCAATTAATCAGCACATTTGCTCGGAATCAAAAATAATCGTAAAAGGTCCATCATTTAATAAAGAAACCTTCATATATGCACCGAAAATACCATGCTGAACGTTTGGAAATTCTTTATGACATTGTGCAATGATGTATTCATATAATTCATTCGCCAGATCGGGATTTCCTGCATTGGTGTAACTTGGGCGGTTACCTTTACGGCAATCTGCATATAATGTAAATTGTGAAATAATTAACAAATTACCATGAATATCCTGAACGCTTAAATTGGATTTGCCGTTTTCATCCTCAAAAATTCTTAAATGTATGAGCTTATTGATCAGTTTATCAGCTATTTCTTTCGTATCGCTGTTGCAGATCGAAACCAGAACCATAAGTCCCTGATCAATTTTACCTACACTCTGTTCCTCTACTACTACTTCTGCCTGGCTTACTCTTTGAATTACAAATTTCATTTTTCGGAATCCTCTTCTTTTATAACTTCTGTATTTTCAAGTGATTCAGATCCCATAACAGGAGTTTCCGACAGGACTTCCTGTCTAGTTTCCTCATTGGGAGCATCTGCTGATTTATGAGTATCTGAGTTTTTATTCATTTGCTTAATTTTCTTCTTTGATTTCCTTGATGTATCAGGATCCAGCATAATAAATTCTTTATCTTTGATTTTGTCTACATTTAAATATTCCTGAGTTTCAGCAGGAAGACCTTTATTCTTTAATTTGTGACCAATGGTGCGTTTTACAAGTGCATAAATTACAGCCCATAAAGGAACGCCCACGATCATACCTGCTACTCCCCACAATCCACCAAAGATAGTAATGGAGAAAATAACCCAGAAGCCGGATAAGCCTGTTGACTGGCCTAAAATCTTAGGACCGATGACATTACCGTCAAGCTGCTGAAGAACAAGAATGAAAATAATGAAATACAGGCATTTCAGCGGATTTACCAGTAAAATCAGTAATGCACTGGGAATTGCTCCAAAGTAAGGGCCGAAGAAAGGTATAATATTTGTTACACCTACGATCACGCTTACCAGAATGGCATATGGCATCTTTAAAATGGATAATCCAACGAAACATAAAATCCCGATAATTATGGAATCGACTATTTTTCCACTTAAGAATCCGATAAAGGTCTGGCTGGTAAAGCGAATATCTTTAATGAAAGTATTGGCATGATCAGTATTTAATAAGGCATATGCAATCTTCTTTGCCTGTCCGGCAAACAATTCTTTATTAAACAGTACATAAACAGATATGATTGCACCAATAACCACATTCCACAGCGTCTTTAAAAAGCTTAGTAGACTCAGGGAAATATGTTTCAGGATTTCCTGTGTCTGGGGAATAATGGTTTTGTTCAAAAAATTGGAAAATTCTCCGGAGTAATCATCTACAAACTGAATAAATAAATCATTCAATGTCGGATTATCCTGTAACAGTTTATTGGAGAACTGAGTAAGATTCCGGATATAATATGGAAACTGGTAGGAAATGGCAATAATGCTGCGGCTTACTTCCGGGACAATGACACTGATAAATGCATAAAGCAGTAAACTGATCAGAAGCAGAGAAAGAATAACGGAAATTACACGCATACATTTCTTCTTTTTAATCGTCATTTCCGGATTTTTCTTTGTAAATAATGGTTTGAGCATTCTGCGCTCAATAAAATTTACAATTGGCGTTAACAGATATGCAATGATAATTCCGTAAATGACCGGACTTAATATAGAAATAAAAGTGTTGATCTTCGCCGAAAATGCTTCACTGCGGAATATCAGATAATAAAAACAGATAGAAGCTGCAATCACAAAAAATGCAATAATTCCGGTCATAATCATCTTTCTGTTAAACTTAATCTTCATATGTATTCTCTCTCCTGCCTGATAATATGCTTATCAATAATTGTAATTATTCAGTACCTTTACGATTATGATGCAAAAATCCATTTAAAAACGCCTCGGTCTGTACGAAATAGTTACCAATATTATTAGTATAGCATTTTTACAATAAATATACTATGGTTTGCAGCTATTTTATGGTAAAATATATGTTACAGTTCTTACGCAGCTGAACATTTGCTGTCTGGCTGCGTAAGAACATGATATATCACAAATCCCATTTACAGTATTCTTAACAAGAATATAACGAATGATACAACATATAAAATAAAGGAACTGCTTATGACATTACAGCAAATTTTAAGTCCAATCCGTAAGGCTGTGGACGATTATCATATGATTGATGAAGGGGATACGATTGCGGTTGGAATTTCCGGAGGGAAAGACAGTCTTACTTTATTAAACGGACTCCATGCATTGATGCGGTTTTATCCGCATCCATTTCAAATTCACGCAGTTACGGTAGACCTGGGCTTTGATAATCTGGATCTGAGCAAAATTAAAGAACTGTGTGAACACATGGACATTCCTTATACAGTTGTTTCCACGGAGATCGCGTCCATTGTTTTTGAGAAACGGAAAGAGTCTAATCCCTGTTCTCTTTGTGCCAAAATGAGGAAAGGTGCATTAAATCAGGCGATTAAGGAGCTTGGCTGTAACAAGGTGGCGTACGCTCATCATAAGGATGATGTAGTGGAAACGATGCTGATGTCCTTGATTTATGAGGGAAGATTTCATACCTTTTCACCGGTAACCTATCTGGACCGGATGAATCTGACGGTCATTCGCCCTTTGATTTATATGAATGAAGCAGATGTTATTGGCTATGTCAATAAGAACCGGATTCCGGTTGTTAAAAGTCCCTGCCCTGCGGATGGTTATACCCGCCGGGAATATATCAAGAACCTTTTACGCAGCCTTAATCGTGAAAATCCGGGAGTGAAGGACCGGATGTTTACTGCTATTTTAAATGGATTTGATGACTATCTCATAGATGAATGATCAAAAATGGTGCCTTATGGAAAAAAACAAAAATTATCATGACGAACAAAATAATATGAACACTTTGAAAATGAGAGAGGTTCTTACAAATCTCCCATCTTTTTGCAAGCAGTTTTTCCGGGGAATCCAGGATTATACTTCCTCCCGGACGCGTCTTGCATATGCTTACGATTTAAGAGTATTCTTTGAGTTTATGCATGAGAATAATCCTTATTGTAATAAAGTAGGTATTACAGAACTTCCGTTATCTGTTCTTGATCATATTTCAAGGGAAGATATCGAAGAATATATGGATTATCTGACTCTGTATATTAAGGATGGTAAAGAAATTACCAATGATGAACGAGGCAAGAAACGTAAATTATCTGCCTTAAAGAGTTTTTATAACTATTACTATACATCAGAGCAGATCAAAACCAACCCGGCGGCTTTGGTTCCACTTCCCAAGCTTCATGAAAAGGAAATCATACGTCTGGATGCGGATGAAGTTGCAACTTTGCTGGATCAGGTGGAAGATGGCGATAAGCTGACCAAACGGGAACTGGTATATCATAAGAAAACGCGGATTCGTGATGTGGCTTTACTGACCCTTCTTTTGGGAACAGGGATTCGTGTATCGGAATGTGTTGGCCTTGATTTGAATGATGTGGATTTTAAAAATAATGGAATTAAAATCCGCCGAAAAGGTGGATACGAAACGGTTGTTTATTTTGGAGATGAAGTACAAGATGCTTTACTGGATTATTTAGAACAGCGTCATCATGTTATTCCATGTGAGGGACATGAAGAAGCACTATTCCTATCTTTACAGAACCGCCGGATTACAGTCCGGGCAGTTGAAAATCTGGTAAAAAAATATGCTTCACGGGTAACCACCCTGAAACATATTACCCCTCATAAGCTGCGCAGTACATATGGTACGGCCCTCTATCAGGAAACCGGCGATATTTATCTTGTTGCCGATGTCCTTGGGCATAAGGATGTTAATACTACCCGGAAGCATTATGCAGCGCAGGAGGATGCCAGAAAGCGTCGTGCGGCTAATGCAGTACAATTAAGGGAACATTATAATCCTGAATTACATGAATAGGTTGATAATTCACATAAGATCTGTTCATATATTGTTCCTGAATCTGAATATGATAAGTTCATAATGATTGTTCTACCCTACAAATTCTGCACTGTAATAAGGAACAATCAGGTGTTGGCCGGCGGTAATGCTTTCACTGGATAATCCATTCATCTGAAGGACTTCATCTATATAGTTCTGGTAGCTGTCATACTGATCTTCATCTGCATATTCAGCAGCGTATATCCAAAGAGAGTCTCCTTTGCTTACGGTAATACTCTTATAATATTTATAATAAACTGCTTCATCACGATTCTGGGCTTTCGTCTTCACGGTAAAGAACATCATCGAACAGGTAATGACAAGTACGAAGGTCAGGGCAAATGCCAGAATGTGCTTGCGGAGTTCTCTTCTTCTCTTCATGTGATTGATACGGATTCTTCTCTCGCTTCTTCTTTCGTCTAATGTGTTCATACCGGATTCCTCTTCTCTTCTTTGTTTGTTCAGTTCGAACATCTGTTGCGAACAACCGTTCTGCATCTATATTTGAATTATATCGAACATATTTTCGTATGTCAATATTTTAAGGGAAAATAATCGAACATTTTTTCGGAATATATGTTTGCCTTAGATGGTAATCTGTGATATAGTAATAAATGAGGTAACTATTCTGAATAATTAGTAATTAAGTAACTACAGGTTTGTTTTATTAAGGAGGTTTTTGATGGGATACGGTAAGATCAGTGCCAAGCAACAGGAAATTTTAGATTATATTAAGGAAGAAATATTAAAGCGCGGCTATCCGCCTGCAGTACGTGAGATCTGTGAGGCTGTGAATCTCCGTTCCACTTCTTCAGTACATTCTCATTTAGAGACTCTTGAGAAGAATGGCTATATCCGCCGTGACCCTACGAAACCGCGTGCTATTGAGATTTGTGATGATAATTTTCAGATGGTTCGTACCGAGATGGTCAGTCTTCCGGTTGTCGGACAGGTTGCTGCCGGAACGCCAATTCTTGCAGAGGAGAATATTGACAGTTATTTCCCGGTTCCCGCAGAACTGGTTCCGCAGGGAGAATCTTTTGTTTTGAAGGTGAAGGGCGATTCCATGATTAACGTCGGAATTTTCAGTGGAGACCAGATCTTTGTGAATGCCTGCAATACCGCTCATAATGGAGATACGGTGGTTGCACTTATTGACGATTCAGCTACTGTGAAGACATTCTATAAGGAAGATGGACATATCCGTCTCCAGCCGGAGAATGATACAATGGATCCGATTATTGTGGATGACTGTCAGATCTTAGGTAAGGTATTTGGTGTTTTCCGTGTTATGAAATAAAATACATCGTATGGCAGGAAATAATATAAGGAACAGTAAGTACATAATCAAATAAACAGAATTATAATGAATGCTAAAATACATAATTCTATAAAATAAAATGCACATCTTTATCCGTAAATTTATTTTGGGATAAAGATGTGCTTTTATAGATATCATATATCTTCCTGTTATTCATTATATGGCTCTGAATAGTTACCATTATGTTAAGTTGAAAACCTGATTCCTGTTGTGATCATTAGCTGTCTAGTTGAATCTCACATTAATATAAGACATAATCTCCTGTACGCAGCGTTCGAAGCCGAGCTTGGAGCTGTCGAGGCACAGATCATAGTTCCGGGCATCCGTCCAGTCCAGACCGGTATAGTACTTGTGATAATCGGCACGATGCTTGTCGATCTTCTGGATATAACGCTCCAGTTCCCTGGATCCCATGCTCTGCTTCTTTGCAGCCTGCTCCATACAATATTCATGTGGTGCATGGATGAAAACGCTTAAAACATTGTCATAATCTTTTAATACATATTCTGCACAGCGGCCAACGATAATACAGGATTCATCCTGTTCTGCAAGCTTCTTAATGATCTTTGCCTGATAATTAAACAGGTTTTCCATCGAAGTGAAATCATCACTCTCAGGAGGAATCAGTTCACCCTTATAGACACTATGTGCAATCTTAAAAAGCTGAGTTGTCTTAACATGTTCGTCCGCATTACGGAACAGATCCTCATTAATTCCACTGTCTTCAGAAGCTAGCTTCAACAACTCCTTGTCATAATAGTGAATTCCCAAACGCTCGGATAACATCTGGGCAATGGTACGTCCGCCACTTCCATACTGTCTTGCAATTGTAATTACAATATTCTTTTCCATCGCATTCACCCTCCAAATTTATATTTATCTCATAACTGTTCAGCACCTTCACAGTTACGATGCAAAATCCATTCCAAATCGGCTTCGCCGATGGAATTTTGCATTACTGAATCATTTTCTTA
>ERZ779877.1661-NODE-1661-length-18266-cov-8.066773_pt1 | contig 18266 bp, 9 predicted proteins | sample MGYA00511556_ERZ779877 | MGnify/ENA primary metagenome ERZ779877 (study PRJEB29588, sample SAMEA2159338) | human gut metagenome | biome: human gut; feature: human-associated habitat; material: faeces | place: Denmark | collected 2008/2010 ...
GCGAGCTGGGTTCAGAACGTCGTGAGACAGTTCGGTCTCTATCTATCGTGGGCGCGGGAGCCTTGCGCGGTTCGGCCACTAGTACGAGAGGACCGTGGTTGACAGACCTCCGGTAAGCCGGTTGTGCCGCCAGGCGCACGGCCGGGTATCCGCGTCTGGTCAGGATAAGCGCTGAAAGCATCTAAGCGCGAAGCCGTCCGCAAGATTAGGGCTCCTTGAGGGCCGTCGCAGACTACGACGTTGATAGGGCGCAGGTGTAAAGGCGGCGACGCCAAAGCCGAGCGCTACTAATTGCCCGAACGTTTCGACCCGTGGTTCCTTTCCCGGCGCCCTTTGGGTGCCGGCCGGCAGGTTGCTTTCTTGTGTGCTGTGTGCCACGCATGCCAGTTTAGGTTATGCGAAGGAAAACACAGGTGGCCATTGCGCCGGGGTTCCACCTCTTCCCATCCCGAACAGAGAAGTTAAGCCCGGTTGCGCCGATGGTACTGCGCTGCAATGCGGGAGAGTAGGATGCCGCCGCCTTTCATGGTGCCGCCCGCCGGGTTCATCCCCGGTCGGGCGGCATTTTTTTGTATCCCCGCCAGCGGCCCCGGCAGCGCATCCCATCCCCCAGGTCTGCTGGGGGCGGCCACGCTGGCCGGATTGCTCCATTGCGCCGGCCAATCTCTCCAACCCGCTTTCCCACATACCATGCTGCCGCTTCGCAGTTTTGCCACCCGCCGTCGCTTAGCAATGACAGGATTCTGTTTTCATGCTAATTTGTTGATGCCTGGATTTGATCAGAGCGACTGCACTTCTGCAGGTTAGAATCAGGGTTGGCAGTTCCGTTTGGGTTGACTGTCGGACGTGTGTACATGAGGTCACGCTTTAATGAAACCATGACAACACGGCTTAGCAATGTTGCCCGGCTGTTGGCGGCATACATGCATGACAAAGTTGCCACATATTATTATTAATGTAACACACAGCAAGCTGTAATCATTATGATTAAAATCAATATATTTGTTTTGTTGATATAATATATTCGATTGATGTGAGTTGCATCATCATCGAAACCGTATCTGAAACCTTGATTTTACATATATCAGTTAATCTGAATCTGAAATGCATGACTATGTATTTCCATCAATCCTGTTATAGAAATACCATGTGATTTTACGATAACAATTATGACAGTATTGCGTTTGCATTGTTTCCCATTACCGAGAGTATTACACAGTACCCATTTATCTGATATTCGGGCTAAAATATTGATAATCAGGTTTGTAGGAAGTGCTAAATCTCTTAATTTTCTTCAAAAAATTTGGTGGTTAAAGCTGTTTTTTGTAATTTTGCACCCGTAAATAAATCCAGATGACATTGTAAGTTCCCAAGTGGGAATAGTCATCTAAAGAGTATTAACTGGAGAAAGCGCAGATTGATTTTCTCTTTCAGTCGCGCTGTGGGATGCACCTTTGAATCCTATCTCCATAAATTAAATGATAATGAAGAGAATAACAAAGATTGTAGTTATCGCTTTGTTAGTCCTTGTTCCTTCCGTTGCTTCAGCAGAGGATAACATTCAGGCTTCGGACTTTAATTGGGAACCTGTGATGGAGGCGATAATTCAAGTTGAGAGTAGTGGAAACCCTAATGCGAGGAGTGGAAGTTCGTGTGGCGCGATGCAGATAACCCCTATCCTGGTGAAAGAGTGCAACCAGATTCTCAAGCGTAAAAAGAGCAAGAAGCGTTTTACATTGCGTGATCGATTCAGTGTTGCTAAATCAAAGGAGATGTTCCTGTTGATACAGTCATACTTCAATCCCGGCAACAACATCGAGAAGGCCATACGTTCTTGGAATGGAGGTATGAATTACAGTGTAAAGCGAACGCAGCGTTACTTTGACAAAGTGATGAAAGCAATGAAGTGATTAATTTTAAACAATGTTGCGGCCATGACGCCCTTGCGGCGTTATGGCCGCAATTTTTTTGCAGAGTGTGAACGGCATGTTTGGTTTACAGCCTCCATCTCATGGATTGACGCGATGGGATAGTCACAATGAACTAAAAAAATGTAAAATACGGCATTCGTTCATTCATAAGATGTAACTTTGCACGTAAAACAGATTTGTAGATGAACACTATTTCAAGATGTTTATGTGCCTGTGCCGTAGCTCTTGCGGCAAGCGCAATGGCGGCGCAGGATGTGACATACAAGCCTTTCAAGCACTATACAGACCGCGTGGCACAGTTTGCCAAGATGCCGCCCGTAGACAGTTGCGACATAGTGATGCTTGGCAACAGCCTAACCGAGTTTGGCGGCGATTGGGGAAAGCTGCTCCATTCGCCGGTTGTTGTCAATCGCGGCATTGCCGGTGATGATGCAACAGGCATATACCATAGGTTAAGCCAGATTTTGCCAGGCAGGCCGCGCGCAATATTCCTCATGGTCGGAATAAACGACATAAGCCATGGCTTGACAGCTTCACAAGTGGCCAGCGCGGTGGAGAAGGTCATTGCGGCAATAAGGCGAGAGTCGCCATCGACAAAGCTCTACGTTCAAAGCTTGTTGCCTATCAATGAGTCGTTTGGCAAGTGGAAGCTGCTTGAAGGCAAGACGGGTGCCGTGGGCGAGGTCAACAGCCTTTTGTCTGCCTATTGCAATGACAAGGGCATTGCCTATGTAGACCTGTATTCCAAGTTTGTAAGGCGTGGCACCAACACCCTTCGTCGTGAGTTGACCACAGACGGTTTGCATCTGTCGGCCCAAGGTTATAAGCTGTGGGCATTTGAATTGCGCCGCCACGTAATGCAGCTGACACGCTGACCATCAATCATTTTGCCCAATGACATCAATCCTGTCTGTGCGGAGAGTGACTTTTCCGTGCAGCCGTTTTCGTTTGTCTGCACAGTGATTCCATGATTTCGGACAGGGCATATAAATAAAATAAAGCGCAAGACATTGGTCTTGCGCTTTCACTGTGTTGCGGAGGCAGGATTCGAACATGCGACCTCCAGGTTATGAGCCTGGCGAGCTACCAACTGCTCCACTCCGCGATGTTATTTCTTAATTGCGAGTGCAAAGATACTGCTTTTTTTCTTCATATGCAAATATTACGCCCATCTTTTTGCATTTATTTGCAAAAAACAGGTTGGTATAGCCATTTGTGGGCATTATTATTGGCGTTTCGACCAGTCTGTTGGCGTTTGTCGGCAAAAAGGCAATGCTGGTGGCGATGACAAATGAGCATCGTTTTCAAATGTGCTAATGTTTGTTTTTTATCTGGCATTTATTTGCTCAATTGAAATATAATTAATACTTTTGCACACGTCAAAGTCAATGTGCAAGACCATCAGCATTAACCCATTAAAGGAGAATTGTGTATGTCGATATTGAAGACGAGGCAGAAATTAGTGGACATTGCCCGCCAGCTTTTCGCAAAGAAGGGCATCGAAGGCACTACAATGAACGATATTGCCGTGGCTTCGGGCAAAGGGCGTCGTACGCTCTACACATACTTCAAGAGCAAGGAGGATGTATATTATGCAGTGATTGAGTCGGAGTTGGAGCGCCTGTCGGACAAACTAGACGAGGTGGCAGCAAAGAAGACAAGTCCGCAAGACAAAATCATAGAGCTGATATACACCCATCTGAGCATGATCAAAGAAACCGTTGTACGCAACGGCAATCTCCGGGCCGAGTTCTTCCGCAACATATGGATGGTCGAGAAGGTGCGCAAGAAGTTTGACGAAGACGAAATAGAGCTCTTCCGCAAGGTCTATGCCGATGGCAAGGCCGAAGGCGAGTTCGACATAGACAACATCGACCTTGTTGCCGACATCACCCATTATTGCATCAAGGGGCTTGAGGTTCCTTATATATATGGGCGTCTGGGCCACGGCATGACAGAAGAGATGAGTCGTCCGCTCGTGGCCAAGGTGGTCTACGGTGCATTGGGCAAGCGTCTTATAAAGTAAATCCCCGGCGGCACTGCCGGGCAAGCAGCCAAACAGCAAAACCAAACTTAAAAACAACATTAGATATGGGAATTTTATCAGGTAAGACAGCTTTGATTACCGGAGCTGCGCGCGGCATAGGCAAGGCCATAGCGCTCAAGTTCGCTGAAGAAGGTGCAAACATCGCATTCACAGACCTCGTTATCGATGATAACGGCAAGGCCACCGAGGCCGAGATTGCCGCCAAGGGAGTGAAAGTGAAGGGATACGCCAGCAATGCTGCCGACTTTGCACAGACCGAAGAGGTGGTTAAGCAGGTCAAGGAGGAGTTCGGCTCGATAGACATCCTTGTCAACAATGCCGGCATAACCAAAGACGGGCTCATGCTGAGAATGACCGAGGCCCAGTGGGATGCAGTCATCGCGGTCAACCTCAAGAGCGCGTTCAACTTCATCCATGCTTGTGTGCCCGTCATGATGCGCCAGCGCAAGGGCTCAATCATCAACATGGCATCGGTGGTGGGTGTGCATGGCAACGCAGGCCAGAGCAACTACGCCGCTTCCAAGGCAGGCCTCATAGCCCTTGCCAAGAGTGTAGGCCAGGAAATGGGCCCCAAGGGCATACGTGCAAACGCCATAGCCCCCGGTTTCATCGACACGGCCATGACCCAGGCTTTGCCAGACGACATACGCAAGGAGTGGATAAGCAAGATACCTTTGCGCCGTGGCGGCAACGTAGACGACATTGCCAACTGCGCAGTCTTCCTTGCATCAGACATGTCGAGCTACATCTCCGGCCAGGTAATCCAGGTTGACGGTGGAATGAACATGTAAAAAATCGAACATAGACAGTCGTAAACATCAATCCATGACTTATGGTCGTCGTTACGCACAGCTTAGCGCTTGCCACGGCGGTTGTGGGTCATGGATTGCTTTTTTTGCCCGTTAGCTGTTGCCGCAGCTTTCGTTTGTTGAGTCGGCAAACGCGGGTGTAGGCATGCTTGCCGCATCGGTGCCCTTTGCACCCTGCTGAACGTACGGGCATGGGCGCTCTGTAGGCTGCACGCGCGCATGTGATTTAGGTTTAATGAATATCCCCATTCTGCCAAATGCGAGTAGTCATGAAGGGTTAGAAGGCGTTATCGGAGAGTTATGATGAGTTGTCGCTCGCAGCGCTCGTTAATGCATTCGGCAGGCAAAACCCACTAAGGCAGTTGTATGCCAGCTCCGGGCCACCGTAATGAACCCCGACTATTGTAAGCCCTCAACAACTGCCTGGCAATTTGCGCGCATTCATTTTAATTTTTTATAGATGTTTGTCTGAAAACAAACAATTATTCTTATATTTGCAACAACAAGCGCTCTGCGGCTATTGGCGATGGCTGTAGGGCAGCAAACCGATTTGAAATTTTGAAAGCATGTGGCGTTTAATGCACGGTTGTTTATTCGCCAAGGTTAAATCTATGAACTGATGCCTACTGACAATAATGCGAATGTAGGATATGATGCTCTATATGAACATTTGTTCAACCGCCATGGCAAAGCGTCTCTTCCGGCGCCGGCCGGAGAGCCAGCCGGGCTGTTGGATACAGTGAGTACTGACAAAAGGATTGTCGGGCGCCATGCACAGGCAATGTATGCATGCCCGGAAAAAGAGTTTGGTTATGAGTAATGGTAGAATTGTTGATATGGCTTTGACAGCACAGCAGCAGCGTGTGATCGACAAAGTAGACGAGTTTATGAAGGGCGATGCATCGGTCTTCATCCTATGTGGTTATGCCGGCACAGGCAAAACCACTATGGTCAAGCATATTGCCGACCATGTTTCACGGTTCCGTACCGTGGCGTTAATGGCTCCCACCGGCAGGGCCGCACGTGTGCTCAGCGAGAAGACAGGCTATGCTGCAACCACAATACACAAGGCAATATATAGCGGGGCGGCACTGCAAACCACAGAGGCAGAGGATATGGCCAATGCCAAATACCGGCTGTGTTTCCCGATAAGCAATACAAGCGAGATGGTAGTGGCCATTGTCGACGAGGCCTCCATGTTGTGTTCGCGAAAAAAGGAGCAGGGGCTGTTTGTGTTTGGCACAGACAACCTGATGGACGACCTGCTGACCTACGTGCGCCCCGCGTCGGGTGGCAAGGTCATATTTGTTGGCGACCCTATGCAGTTGCCGCCGGTGGGCGAAACTGTTTCGAATGCACTTTCAGCCGACTTTTTTGCCGGCAAGGGCCTGAAGGTGATGACGGCCGAGCTGACCGAGGTGCTGAGACAGACGGGCGGGAGCGTGATATTGAATAACGCCATGCAGATAAGAGACCTGCTGAAGCAAGAAAAGCGCAACCGAATGGTCTTCGAAGAGCGGCAGGGCGAGGTAGAGTCGTTGCCGTCCGGCCTACTGATAGACAGGTATATGGAGGCAAGGAGTGGGGCGCCCGGAAACGACAGTGTGATAATATGTTATTCAAACAGGTCGGCTTGCGAGTACAACAAGGAAGTGCGCAGGCGGCTGTACGGTGAGGACCAACCAGCTTTGAGGGCCGGCGATGTGCTTATGGTAGTCCAAAACAATTACCTGCTCGAGCGCATGAACGGCGAGTTCGTCACCGTGCGGCACGTCGGCGAGACCGTAAGGCAGTCTGCACCTGTCTACGTCCAGGAGGGCGGCGTCAAGGTTCGTAAGGTGATAGAGATGGAGTTTGCCTACATACAGGTGCCCAACCCGCATGACGGCACGCAAGGCTGCATGTTGCTTCTGGACTTGCTCAATGACGGCAGGCCGTCTTTGGGTATAGACGAACAAAGGGCGTTGTTCATCAACTTCCGCATGCGCAATCCCAATCTCCGCCCCGGAGCGCCCGGGTTTGCAGACGCCTTGAGGCAAGACCCCTATTTCAACTGCCTTCAGGCTAAGTATGGCTATGCCGTGACAGGCCACAAATGCCAGGGCGGAGAATGGGCATGCGCTTTCGTTGATTACAGCGGGCGCACCGGGCTGAGCGACGAATGCCTGCGTTGGGCGTACACTGCGACCACACGGGCACGCCGTTACCTTGGGTTTGCCAACCTGCCCCACATCACCCCTTTTGCATGGTTCCGCATCGAGCCGATACGGCAGTGCTCCAAGATAAGCGAGGAATGCAGGGTATTCGGCAGTGTCGACAGTTCACCTTTCCACGATGCCAATGCCCCGGTATACCTGCATGCTAAATGGATGTGCATAGACGCCAACCTGAAATTGACGCCATACAGTATAGACAGGGTGGAAAGCCGGCCATACCAAGAGATTTATTACATAACCACGCCCGACGGCATTGAGCGTTATGACATAAGGTACAAAAAGGGCGGCATCTTCCTCAAGGCTGTGCCGCAAAGTGCCACTGCCCACAGTGTGATGGTGGGCATGCTGCTTGACGACGAGAATGCCATGCCGCTATATTTTGGCTATGAGCCCTCAGACGATACGCATGAGCAACTCTACAGCCTTGTGCGCTCAGCGTGCGACGGGCTGGGCATAGCCATGACCAACGTCGTTGAGCACAGCGAAGACTACAGCGTGGCATTTTACTTTCGCACGTCGTGCAGCCACTCTTACATCAAGATTTATGTCAACGGCTCCGGATTTGTGACTTATGCCATGCCCATGTCGCTCATGGGGGCGGCCGACAGTGAGCTTGCCGCATTGATAGAGGAAATAAAACTTCATTTTGAATAGCCATGGCAACAGTTAAAGACATAACGGCAATGTGCAAGGCGGGCGACGTGGCCAAGGCCTACCAACAGGCCAAGGCCGACCTTGGCGAGGCGCCGCAAGACGTTTGGGCACAGCGTGAGATGGGGTGGGCATTGTATTACTTGCTCAAAACGGACTTGGATAACAACGACCGCGGCGGATTCTTGGCACACGCCGAAGAGCTTGCGGGCCTGGATTTGCTGACCACATCGGGCGACGCTATGATGTTCAGCAACGTGTTGTGGAAAATGGCCGAGTTTGCCAAGACCGTGCCCCCGGGCTCATTGCATGAGATGGACAGCCTGTTTGGCCTTGTCGGCAAGTACACCTTTGCTCCGTCGAAAGGATATTCCTGCCTGCTGAAGTCGTGCTTGCGCCTTGGCCAATGGGAGCGCCTGGCCGATTTCATTGAGTGGTGGAACCTTGACAACCTGCAGCCCGACGACTTCGAGCAGTATAGATTGGAAAACGGAAAGAAAGCCATGTCGTTGGCCGAACAGGCCTACATAGGATATGCCAAGGCGTTGCTGCGCAAGGGAGACGTTGGCCGCATAAGCGCCTTCCTGCCTAAGATAGAGAAGCTGACCGAAGACTTTCCCGACATGATGTACCCCGGCTACTTCTGCGGCAAGCTCATGCTTGCCACCGGGGCGGCAAGGGATGACGCACTGACTGTGGTGATGCCTTTTGCCAGAAAGAAGCAGTCGGAGTTTTGGATATGGCAGTTGTTGGCCGAGGTGTATTGCGACGACACGGAAAAATGCATGGCCTGCCTGTTGCGTGCTGTTCACTGCAAGGCCCAGGAGTCGTTTCTTGGCAAGGTCAGGGTTCGGCTGGCGTCGGCATATCTGTCGCTCAACGACTACGGGCGGGCAAAGTATCACATAGAGAAAACTGCAGGGTGTTACACCCGGCAGGGGTGGCGGCTGCCCTACGAAGTGCAAGACTGGCTTAGGGCGCCGTGGATGCAAACCGCCGTCGCCGACAGCAGCGACGGGCTGGACTACAAGCTTATGACAGACGCCATGCTGTCTTATGGTACAAACGAGAGTGTGGCTGTCGTTACTCATGTCGACATCGCAGCCCGCCGCGCAGCCATTGTATATGGCGAGAAGAAACGCATGGTGGTGACGTTGCGCGACTTGAAAGCCCGGGTTGCCGAAGGAACTCTGCTCACACTCAACTGGGTGGCCGGTCCCGACGGCAAGGCAAGCGTTGTCGGTTCGAGGCTGTTGGACGCGGCCGGGTTTGGTGGCAACGGATACATCAAACTGGTCAGTGGCAACATACGCAAGCCAGCCGACAAGCCCTTTGCCTTTATCGAAGGGCAGGGGGTGAGGTGTTTCATCACCCCGGCGACCGTCCGGAAGCACTGTCTGGCTGGCAACGAGTCTGCAACGGCCATAGCCGTGTATGATTATAACAAAAAGCGCGACGAGTGGTCTTGGCGGTGTGCGTCGCTAAAATGCAAGAGCCAATAGGCGTCGGTGCATTGTGCCAAGCCAGCTTCGGCCGGTTCCTGCAGTCTGTTGCCTGTGTTGGTGGTGGCGCGCAGCCTTGCCGGTGGCGTTCACGTGTTGTCGTGATGCCGTTGCATCGGCAGTCGGCCCGGCTGCCGTCAGCCGGACAGAAGTGTTTGGGAAGCGTGGCGTTGACAAGGCTACATACTGCTTGCGGCGCTACCACCATGTCGGGGTGGTTCGGGCCCTGCTTGCTTCGGTGGCCCAAATAATGGGCCGATGCAATGATATTCTCGCGAAAAAAGAGTAATTTTGCATGGAAAACGAGCCATGCGGTGCAGGCTTGTCGCCCTACGGTGGCTTGTGTGTGCCCTCAGGCCCATGCCGCAGCTTGATGTAGGCGCCATTGCCGCGGGCTGTCGGCACGGCAGGCCGGATGCCGGCATAAACATTTCAAGACAAAGATAAAATGCAAGTACTTTACGAAGACAATCATATCATCATAGTAAACAAGGCTCCGGGCGAGATAGTCCAGGGCGACAAGACAGGCGACCGCACGCTGGCCGACGACGTCAAGGCCTACATCAAGGAAAAATACGCCAAGCCGGGGCAGGTGTTCCTTGGCGTGGCCCACAGGCTCGACAGGCCCGTGGGGGGCGTGGTGGTGTTTGCACGCACGTCGAAGGCCCTGTCGCGGCTCAACGGCATGTTCCGCGACGGCGACGTCCACAAGACGTATTGGGCCATAGTGAGGCAGGCGCCGCGCCAGGCCGAGGCCACGCTCACCCACTGGCTTGTGCGCAATGAGCGCCAGAACAAGAGCTACGCCCACGACCGCGAGGTGGCAGGGGCCAAGCAAGCCGTGCTGCGCTACAAGACCATAGGGCGGGGCGACAACTACTCGTTGCTCGAAGTGACTCTCCTTACAGGCCGCCACCACCAGATACGCTGCCAGCTCGCGGCCATGGGCTGCCCCATAAAGGGCGACCTTAAGTATGGGGCTCCGCGCAGCAACCCCGACGGCAGCATCTCGCTCCTGGCCCGCCGGGTGGAGTTTGTGCATCCGGTGAGCCGTGAGCGCATAGTGGTCGAGGCCCCGTTGCCTGCCGACAGGCTTTGGCGCGAGCTTGTCGCGGGGGCCGTCGAGGGGTAGCTCTTGCTCGGGGCATAACCTCAGTCGGTAATGAAAACAAACATCCGGCGGTCGGCCTTCAGTGGTTAAAGCTGTGCTGTCCATGCCTTTTCGCATCGTCGTTTTTGCGTTACGCAGCGTTTTTCTGCCCAAGGCTTACGGTGTGTAAGCCATGGAGCTTGCTGTCGTAACCTTTAATGTCGGCGTGAGTTTGATATGATTCAATATGAATAAGTAGGTGTTCAAAATTAATTGCCATCAAATTGTGTGCTATTTCGGAGATGCATGCCACAGTCCGAAGAGAGAGCGTAGCGGGCTACGCGACCGATGAGACTTTGGCATGCGGCCCGAAAGGGCTCACAAGATGGTGGCAAAGATATAGCGGACAACTGCAAGGTCTATTGTATCGGTTAATTTTGAACAGCTACTTATGCTTTGCAACATTACAATGCCTTTTTGGGCTGTAATGACAGCGGCGGCCGCTTTGTCAGGCTTGCAAAGCATTCCATTACAAGGGACGGACTGCTTCTCCAAGCTCTTTTTTTGATGTGAAAGTGTTTGCTTTCGATATTTTTCCTTACCTTTGTAAATACAAACGGCGGCACCATACAATCGGAATCAGGCATCTTGTCATTTCGTCCGGTTTGCTGTGACCGGCGCTTTGAAAGCACGTAACACCTTATAAGTGTGAATAAGCAAATGAAAAGGTTATTGTACTGGATATTGGGCATCCTGCTGTTTCCCGTGGTTCTTTTCATTGTTCTGGCGGTTTTGCTTTACATACCGCCGGTTCAGAACTGGGCCGTGCAGACCGTAGTGTCGTCGGCATCGGAAGCCACGGGCATGGACATCAGCGTGCGCCGCGTGTCGCTGGTGTTTCCGCTCGACATTGGTGTCGATGGATTCAGGATGACCCGGCGCAACGACTCGTTGCCGCAGGTGCGCGACACAATTGCCGACGTGGGCCGCCTGGTGGTCGACGTAGGCCTTGGCCAGTTGCTTCGCAGCAGGCTGACGGTCGACGCCCTCGAGCTCACCGACGCCCATGTCAACACGGCCGGTTTCATAGCTACCACCCGCGTGCGCGGCCGCATAGGGCGGCTTAGCCTTCACAGCCGCGGCATCGACCTCCGATCGGGAACGGCCGAGGTCAACGATGCCAGGCTCGCCGATGCCGATGTGGTGGTGGAGCTGTGTGACACGGTGGTTCCCCCCGACACCGCGTCGGCCCCCACGCCATGGCGCATTAACGTAGACCGGCTGGCCATAGAGCGCACCGCCGTGGCAATACACACGCCGGGCGACACCATCAGCGTAAGGGCGCGCACCGAAAGGCTCACCGCCGCCGCCGCCGTAATAGACCTTGAGCGTGGCCGCTATACCGTGGGCACGATAGAGTGGGCAGGCGGCACGGTGGCGTTCGACAACAACTTCGCCCCGCGTGCCGACGGCCTCGACCCCAACCACATAGCCCTGAGCGGCATAGCCATAGGCATTGACTCTGTGTTCTACGAGTCGCCGCAGACACGGCTCAACCTGCGTTATTGCCGCATGGACGAGAAGAGCGGCATAAGGCTTTCCGACCTGAAGGGCCGAGTGCTCATGGACTCCGTGCGCCTGAGCCTGCCTTCGCTATCGTTGCGCACGACCGACTCCGACCTCAGGGCCGAGGCGTCGGTGGACTTCAGCGCCATGGACGAGCGCAACCCGGGCAAGATAGACCTGCGCTTGCTGGCCTCGGTGGGCAAGCAAGACATCATGCGCTTTGCCGGAGGGCTGCCGGGGCAGTTTGTCAGGGCATACCCCGACAGGCCGCTTACGGTGCGTGCCACAGTGAGCGGCACCGTGGGCGACCTTGACATTGCCGGCATAGATGTCAGTCTGCCCACTGCCTTCAGGCTGTCGGCGTCGGGCAAGGCCCACAATGTGACCTCCGCCAACCGCCTGCGTGCCGACGTCAGGCTCACCGGGCGTACGGAAAACCTGGCCTTCGTCACAGCTTTGGCCGGGCCCCAACCGGCCTTCCGCATACCCCGTGGCATAGCTATTGATGGGCATGCCACCGTAGACGGCAACGCTTATTCGGCAAGGTTGTCGGCGCGCGAGGGCGCCGGGCGGCTGACGGTCGACGGCCGTTTCAATGCTGCCACCACCGCCTATGAGGCCCGTCTGGCCGTGAACGGTCTCAATGTGAGCCATTTCCTGCCGCAAGACTCTGCTTTCACCGTATCGTGCAGGGCCGAGGCTGCCGGCCGGGGGCTCGACTTCCTGTCGCCGTCGAGCCGGTTGCGCGCCAAGCTGGCTGTAGATACGCTGGCATACGGATCGCTCGGGGTGGGGCGGCTTGAGGCTGGCGCCACGCTCAGCGGCGGCAAGGGGCACGTCAGCGTGGCCGGCACCAATGCCCTGTTCGACGGCAGCGTCGATGTTTACGCGCTGCTCAACCGCCGCAAGGTGCAGACCACGCTCGTGGCCGACCTGCGCAATGCCGACCTATACCGCATGCACTTGACAGGGCAACCCCTTTCCACCGGCATCTGCGCACACCTCGATTTCGCGTCGAACCTGCGCCAGACGCACATGCTCAAGGGCTCTGTGGCCGACATAAGGATAGAGAGCGGCAAGATGAAGTTTCACCCCACAGACATCAATGTCGACCTGTCTACAAGCCCCGACACCACGTGGGCCATGGTAAGCAGCGGCAGCCTCGACCTGAGGCTGGCGGCGCGAGGCGGCTATGAGGCCATCATGAAGCACGTGGGGCGCATCATGGCCGAGGCCGAGCGGCAGCGCAAGGACAAGGTGATAGACCAAGACAGGCTCACGCAACTGCTGCCTTCCCTGCAGCGGAGGCTGCCCAGCCGCGACGGCAACCCGTTTGCCAACTTCCTCAAGACCAAGGGCGTGGTGTTCGACGACCTCTTCCTAAGCCTCAACTCGTCGCCCGAGCGGGGCCTCAACGGCAACATGCACCTCTATTCGCTCGTGTCCGACAGCACCATGATAGACACCGTGAGGTTCTACGTGGCGCAAGACTCGGCCTCGCGGCTGCGCTTCGTGGGGCGCGTACAAAACCGCAAGGACAACCCGCAGCTGGCTTTCACCACTCTTCTCAACGGCTATTACTTCGAGACCGAGGCAGGGCTCGACGTCAAGTTTTACGACGCTGCCGACAGCCTGGGGGCGTATCTCGGGGCGAGGGCCGAGATGTGTGACAGCGGAATCAATGTGCGCCTCACGCCCGACAAGCCAGTGCTGGGATACAAGGAGTTCACCCTGAACACCGACAATTACATATTCCTGGGCCGCGACAGGAGGGTGCATGCGCGCGTCGACCTCATTGCCGACGACTATACGGGCGTGAAGATTTACACGGAAGACAGCAATCCCGATGTGCTTCAAGACTTGACGGTCAGTCTCAACAAGTTCGACTTAGGCAAGATTACGGCGGTCTTGCCGTTCGCACCGAGCATAGGGGGGCTGCTCTTCGGCGATTTCCACATCATACAAGACAAGGAAGAGAAGCTGACGGTAATGTCCGACCTGACCGTAAACGACTTTTCGTATGAGCATAGCTACATAGGCAACGTGGGAAGTGAGTTTGCCTATCTCATGCGCGACTCCGGGTCGCACTTCGTTGGCGCACGCCTGAGCCACAACGACGCCGAGGTGGGCCTGCTGCGGGGCAAGTACACCGATGCCGACGGGGGCCGCATCGAGGCCACATTCAACATGAAGCGCCTGCCGCTGGCGCTGGCCAACGGCTTCATACCCGACCAGATAATAGCCCTGTCGGGATATGCCGACGGCGAGCTGACGGTAAACGGGGGGCTTGACAAGCCGCAGATAGACGGCGAGATATACCTCGACTCGTCGTACATCACGAGCGTTCCCTACGGCCTTAAGCTGCGCATGGACAACGATCCGGTGCGCATCGTGGGCAGCAACCTGCTTTTCGAGAACTTCACGCTGTACTCACACAACGACAACCCGCTCAACATCTACGGCAACGTCGACTTCTCCGACCTCTCACGGATGACGCTCGACATGCAGATGAGGGCTCGCAACTACCAGCTTATCAACGCCAGGAAGCGCCCGAGCTCGGTGGCTTACGGCAAGGCCTTTGTCAATTTCAACGGCCGCATGAACGGGGCTCTCGACAGGTTGAGCATGAGGGGGCAGCTCGACGTGCTCGGGACGACCGACCTGACGTATGTGCTGAAAGACTCGCCCCTAAGCTCCGACGACCGCTTGAGCGAGCTTGTGACGTTTACCGACTTCCGCGACACGACCAAGGTTGTGAAGAGCAGCGCCCCGCAAATGGGCGGGCTCGACATGGAGCTGATGCTCAACATAGAGCAGGGAGCGCGCATCATGTGTGCGCTCAACGCCGACCAGTCTAACTACGTCAACCTCGAGGGAGGCGGCGAGCTGCGCCTCGTTTACAACGACATAGACAACTTCCAGCTCTACGGGCGCTACACGCTCAACGAGGGAGAGATGAAGTACGCCCTGCCGATAATCCCGCTAAAGACCTTCCACATACAGCAGGGCAGCTACATCGAGTTCAACGGCAATGTGATGAACCCGCGACTGAACATTGCCGCCACCGAGCAGGTGAAGGCAAACGTGCCGTCGGAGTCGGGCAGCAGCCGCACTGTGCTGTTCGACTGCGGCGTGAAGGTGACCAAGACGCTGCAGGACATGGGCCTGGAGTTTACCCTCGACGCCCCCGAAGACATGACATTGAAAAACGAACTGGCGGCCATGAGCGTGGAGCAGAGGGGGAAGATTGCCGTCACAATGCTCACCACGGGCATGTACCTGGCCGATGGCAACACCGGGGGCTTCTCGATGAACAATGCGCTCAACTCGTTTTTGCAGAGCGAGATAAACAGCATCACCAACAGCGCCATGCAGTCTATTGACATGAGCGTGGGCATGGACCAGAGCTCCGACGCCTCGGGCAACACCCGCACCGACTACTCTTTCAAGTTTGCAAAGCGCTTCTGGAACAACCGTTTCAGCTTCATCATTGGCGGCAAGGTGTCGTCGGGCTCCGACAATGCGGCGTCAGGCACCCAGAACGAGGCGTTCATCGACAACGTGTCGCTTGAGTACAGGCTCGACCAGACGGCCCAGCGCTATGTAAGGCTGTTCTATAACAAGAACGCCAACGACCTGCTTGAAGGCGAGATCACGGAGTATGGCGCCGGTTTCGTATGGAGAAAGAAGATGGCAAGCCTAAGCGAGCTGTTCGACTTGCGCAGCAAGAAGCGCAAGCAACGCGAGAGGGCGGAACAAGATTCGATTAAAAGCAATGAGAAAGACTATTGACATACTGCTGTCGGCTGTGGCACTCTGGGCGCTTGCCTCGTGCTCCACGACCAGCAACCTGCCCGACGACGATATGCTGTATACGGGCATGAAGAAGACGCAATACGTCGTGGCAGACTCTGATGCCAACTTTGACAACGTGAAAGACGAGGTCGAGGCGGCCCTGGCATGCAAGCCCAACGGCTCCTTGCTGGGCAGTCCTTACTACCGGTCGCCGCTACAGATAAAGCTTGCCGTGTTCAACAAGTATGCCAACGCCGACTCGAAGTTCGGGCGCTGGATGCGCGACAAGTTTGGCTCGGCGCCCGTGTTGCTCAGCTATGTGGCCCCCGAGACGCGCGCCCTCGTTGCCAAGAACCTGCTCAGGGCCAACGGTTACTTTGACGCGCAGGTGGCCTACGGCATCATTCCACAAAAGAACCCAAAGAAAGCCAAGCTCAGCTACATTGTCACCCCGGGCAAGCTGTACACCATCGACACCGTAAAGTATGTGGGCTACGAGCCGGCGGCCGACAGCCTGATACACGCCACGGCCGCGCAGAGCGGCCTGAAGCCCGGCAAGCCGTTCACCACCGCGGCCCTCGATGCCGAGCGCAGCAGGCTGGCCACGCTGTTCCGCAACAACGGCTATTATTTTTACAGCGCGGGCCACGCCGTGTTCGTGGCCGACTCGGTGTCTAATCCCGGTAAGGTTGAGGTGCATGTGCAGCCGGCGGGGGGCATGCCTGAGCTGGCCAAGCGCAAGTGGTACCTGGGCCGTCTGCGCGTCAACCTCAGGCGCGACATGGGTGAGCAGCTCACCGACTCGTTCGTTCACCGCTACCTGTCCATCTATTTTGCCGGCCGCAGTGTGGGCAAGAAAATACCCATACGCCCGGGGGCAGTGCTGCGCGACGTAAAGCTGAGGCCGCGGCAGCTGTTCAGCCAGGATGCCTACATGGAGTCGGCCAACAACGTCAACAGCCTCGGCATGTTCAGCCTGGCCGACTTCTCGTTTGCACCACGCGACACTACAGCCAACTGCGACACGCTCGACATGACGCTCAACTGCGTGCTCGACAAGCCCTACGACGGCTCGATAGAGGCCAACTACTCGCTGAAGAGCAACGACCGAACAGGCCCGGGCCTCGTGCTTGGGCTTACCAAGCGCAACGCCTTCCGCGGGGCAGAGAAGCTCACGGTAAACCTCAAGGGCTCATACGAGTGGCAGACGGGCAGGAAGGTGGACGGCAACAGCTCTAAAATCAACTCCTACGAGTATGGCGCCGACGTGTCGATAGAGTATCCGAGGCTCGAGACGCCGTTCAAGCTGTTCAGGCGCCACCGCTTTGCGTCGACGCCCTCGACGCTGTTCTCGCTCTCTGGCAATGTGCTCAACCGCGCCGACTATTTCAAGATGCTCACCGTCACAGGGGCGGTGACGTACAAGTTCCAGACTTCGCCCAACTCGATGCACGAGTTCAGCCCCTTCCTGCTCGACTACACCATGCTGAACCACACCACCGAGGCGTTCGACTCTATCATGGATGCCAATCCTGCGATATACGTGTCGATGCGCAATCAGTTTGTGCCGAAGATAAAGTACACGTACACTTACACCAGCCCTGCGTCATACCGCAACCCCGTGGCATGGGAGCTTAGCCTCACCGAGTCGGGCAACCTGCTCTCGCTGGGCTACATGGCTGCCGGCAAGAAGTTTAACGACAAGGAGAAAGACCTGTTCGGAAATCCGTTTGCTCAGTTTGTCAAGGTCAGCACCTCGCTGCGCAAGACGTGGTCGCTGGGATACAAGTCGCAGCTCGTGGGCCACGTGGCCGCCGGCGTGCTCTATGCTTACGGCAATTCCGAGCGCGGCCCTTACAGCGAACAGTTCTACGTGGGAGGCGCCAACAGCATCAGGGCGTTCACCATACGCAGCATCGGGCCGGGCAAATATGTTGCCCCTTCGTCCACGTATTCATACCTCGACCAGACCGGCGACATAAAGCTCGAGATGAACCTTGAGTACCGTTTCAACATCTTCGGGAGCCTGTATGGGGCTCTGTTTTTCGACGCTGGCAACATCTGGCTGATGAAGAAAGACGAAAACCGCCCCGACGCCGAGTTCCGCTTCGACACCTTCTGGCGCCAGCTGGCCACCGGCACGGGCCTCGGCGTGCGCTACGACCTCGATTTCTTCGTGCTGCGGCTCGACCTTGGCATAGCCCTCCACGTGCCTTACGACACCGGCAAGAGCGGCTATTACAACATTCCGAAGTTTTCCGACGGGCTCGGGGTGCACTTTGCCATAGGCTATCCGTTCTGAGCGGCAAGCCCGCTTTGTCAGCATTATTTGCCGGAAAAAGCCACCTGCCTACCGGCTCAAACAGTTGCCGTGGCGTCGCTTGGGCCCCGTTGGCAGCCGCCTGAGGCCGTCGGGCAGGGCAAAACGGCAAGGATTGAAAAGCCAAACGACCCGTTCGGCTCTCCCCTGTGACGTCTTCGGGCGCGGCAATTGCCGCTGCTGCCGTCGCAACGCCCTTTGGCAGAGGACGTTGCGCTACGTGTTCCGAGAGCGGCGTATTTGCCGCCGAGATGGCGGAAGCCGGCGTCCGCTTCATTCTCACGGGGCATGTTGTAAACAATATTCACACCTGCGGGCCACGGCAACGGGGCGGGTGGG
>ERZ779877.1664-NODE-1664-length-18261-cov-4.011535_pt1 | contig 18261 bp, 18 predicted proteins | sample MGYA00511556_ERZ779877 | MGnify/ENA primary metagenome ERZ779877 (study PRJEB29588, sample SAMEA2159338) | human gut metagenome | biome: human gut; feature: human-associated habitat; material: faeces | place: Denmark | collected 2008/2010 ...
CGCATTTAACTTTGGTTTTACAGCATTGATTTTTTCAATAGCCTCATTTTTATTTACACAATTTGAAATTTCCATCTTACTTCACCACCTTTGGAACGTGAACATGTCCCATACGAGCATCTTTAACATTTTTTAATGCTTCTTCTTGCGTTAATACGTCACTTACAACATCTTCTCTTAAGAAGACTGTAGGTGTTTCAAAAGGATAGACCATAGGTTCTACCCCTTGGGTGTCCACTTTTTCAAAAAGGGATACTTGCTTCTCGACGGCAACAAAATCTTTTTTCAATTCTTCGATTTCTTCGTCACTCAAATCAAACTTTAAGTCGTTTGCTAATTTGTGAAAATATTCTGTACTGAACTTTTCCATATTCTCCTCCTATATCTTACTGATCACATTACATTCACTTGAACCAGATTTTCTTTCTATTAATGCATACACTGTATCATCATTTAGAATGGTAATCAAATAGTCACACTTCTTCGTTTCAAATGTACTCATTTGATCTTTCGCATATTCAATGATAGCTAAAACCTCTCCAGCTGTTTTTCCATGTGCTGTAATTGTCAAATTTAATTTTTTTAGTTTTTCTAGCTTATCATCTGTATTTCCATCCATTGTTATAAAACCTAATATGCTATCTATTTTCTCTGCTTCTATATTTAATTTTTCAAGTTCATTCTTTACTTCTTCTTTTCCGATTTTTTCTATTTTATCTATTATTCTTAAAATATCAGCAGATATTTCTTCTAATTTTAAACTAGAAAATAAGCCATTTAATATTTTTCTGTTATTTATACATATCGTAAAATCCCCAAATCCTAAATCATTAAATATTGAGTATATTACACTAGGAAGTTCTGCATCATTTATTATACTTAATTTTTCATCACCAATTATATCTATATCACATTGATAAAACTCACGAAATCTTCCTTTTTGTTGTCTTTCACCTCTATAAACTTTCCCTATTTGATATCTTCTAAATGGAAAACTTAAATTATTATAATTCTGTGCTACATATTTTGCTAAAGGTACTGTTAGATCAAATCTTAAAGATAAATCTGTGTCACCCTTTAAAAATCTATATATTTGTTTTTCTGTTTTATTTATGTTTAGTAGTTCAATATCATATATTTCTATTTGTCTTGGCTCTAATTTTACCTCTTGTCCTTTTCTTGCATATTCATATAACTTTTTTCCATTTACTTTTATTGCTGAGTAAATTGGTGGAGTTTGTTCTTGTTTTCCAATAAATGTTTTTAAAATTTCTTTTACATATTGCTCTTCTATGCTTTTAGCTGAAACTTCTTTTTCTTCTATTACTTCTCCCTCTACATCTGCTGTCGAAGTTTTTTTGCCTAATTCTAATACAACTTCATATTCTTTATCATGGTTTATTAAATATTTAGAAATTTTAGTTGCTTCTCCAATTAAAAGTGGTAATACTCCTGTTGCATTAGGGTCTAATGTACCAGTATGTCCTACTTTAGAATTTGTTAGTTTTTTTACTTTATAAACTACATCATGTGATGTACAACCTTTTTCTTTATTTATTAAAATTATTCCGTTCAATTTAATGCTCCTTTCGCCCAAAAAGGGGCGTCCCTATTTGGCGAAAGGGCGTCCCTATTTGGCGACAAAATTTATTTTAGGCAGCTTCTTATTCTGTTTATCATCTGGTTTTTTACTTGTTCTATGGTTCCTGGTAAATTGCTACAACCTGCTGCACGCAAATGTCCGCCACCACTAAACATCATTGCAACTTCTGCTGCATTTACATAGTTTTTAGAGCGTATTGATGCTTTTATTCCTTTGCTTGTTTCTCTTAAGAATAGTGAAACTTCAACACCTTCAACGTCTCTACCATTTTCTACAATTCCGTCGTAGTCCCCGTTTTCGGCTCCAACTTTTTCTTCGTCTGCCTTTGTTATGTATGTGTAGGCTATTTTGCCCTCTTCTAAAAACTCAAGTCTTTCAAGTGCAATTCTGTGTAATTCAAATTTAGCTCTTGTCTTGCTTGAATATACCTTATCATATATTTGTGATACTTTTACACCTTTTTCGCATAGCTCTGCAACAAATCTAAAAGTTTCTGCTGTAACTGTTGAGTATCTAAATCCACCTGTATCTGTGATTATTCCTGCTAAGATGCAAGTTCCAATTTCTTTAGTAACTTCTATTCCAAAGTAACTAAATGCGACTAATAATAGTTGGGCACATGCTGGTGAATCTTGGCTTATGAAGTTGTAATCTGCATACATTGTGTTACTGCTGTGGTGGTCTATTGCAACCTTTACTTTTGCATTATCAAAATATTTTGCAAATCCATTTAATAACCTAATACTTGCACAATCTAAAGCTATTGCTAAATCGTATTCTTGTATGTCAGATTCTTTCTTTATTTTTTCTACTCCTGGCAAAAAGCTGAATGCACTTGGATACTCTGGTATTATTACGTCTGCTTCTTTGTTTAATTGCTCCAATGCCAATTTCATAGCAAGTGCACTTCCAATGGCGTCACCATCTGGATTTTCATGTACTACTATTGCAATGGTATTTGCTTTTTTTATTTCTTCTAAAATATTATCTAAAGTCATTATTGTTCCTTCCTATATAGACTTTTAGGGACCGCATAATAAAAGTTGTGCTGTCCCTAAAAATATTATTTTTTCTCTTTTATTGCCTTATCTTGTTCACTAATTTGCTTTAAAATGTTATCAATTCTTTCTCCATGTTCTATTGAATCATCATATTCAAATACAAGCTCTGGAGTAATTCTTAAATTTACCATTCTAGCAACTTGTGATCTCATAAAGCCTGCAGAGTCTTTTAACCCTTGCATAGTTTTTTCTACACTTTTTGAATTTAACATACTTACATATACTTTCGCATATTTTAAGTCTGGTGTTACCTTTACTCTTGTAACACTTATCATTCCTGTAACATCAGGATTTTTCAATTCATAAGTTATTATTTGGCTTAAGGCTTTCATTAATTCTTCATTAACTCTGCCAAGTCTAGCTTCATTTTTACTCATTTTCTCTAAAATTTCCTTTCTTCGGTTTTAGATTATTTGTTCATTCCATGTTCTTGAGAAATTTGTTGTACTTTTGATTTTTTAGTTCTTTTTATTTCTTCCATTACGAATACTTCTATAATGTCGCCTTCTTTAATATCGTTGTAATTCTCAATTTGAAGACCACATTCGAACCCTTTAGCAACTTCTTTAACGTCATCTTTAAATCTCTTTAATGATGCAAGTTTGCCTTCGTGTATTACAACATCTTCTCTTATTACTCTTACTCCGGCATTTCTTTCAACTTTTCCGTCTTTTACATATCCACCAGCGATTGTTCCAACATTTGAAACCTTGAATGTTTGTCTTACTTCTACATTTCCTATTACTTTTTCTTCGTAAACTGGGTCTAGTAAACCGTTCATTGCAGCTTCAACGTCTTCTAATGCTTGGTAAATTACAGAATATAACTTGATTTCTACTCCTTGTTTTTCTGCAACTTCTTTTGCTGTTGCGTTTGGTCTTACATTAAATCCTATTATTATAGCCTTTGCAGCTTTTGCTAGGTTAACATCAGATTCATTTATAGCTCCTGCATTTGAGTGTATTACTTTTACTGCAACTTCGTTGTCAGATAGTTTTTCAAGAGATTGCTTTAATGCTTCTGCTGTACCTTGAACATCTGCTTTTACAATTATATTTAATTGTTTTAAGTTTTCGTGTTCCATTTGCTCGAATAGATTGCTTAATGTTACTTTGTTGTATGCATTCATAGCATCTTCTCTTGCTTTTCTTTCTCTTCTTTCTATTAAGTGTTTAGCCATTTTTTCATCTTTAACTTCATAGAAAGTTTCTCCAGCTTCTGGTACTTTTGTAAGTCCCATAATTTCTACTGGTGTAGAAGGGCCAGCACTCTTAACACGTTTTCCTTTATCGTCTTTCATTGCCCTAATTCTACCAATTGATGTTCCAACAACTACTGTATCTCCAACGTCTAAGCTTCCTCTTTGTACTAATACAGATGCGATAGGACCTTTTGCTTTATCTAGTCTTGCTTCTATTACAACACCTTTAGCTTGCTTATTTGGATTTACTTTTAAATCTTGCATGTCTGAAACTAATAATACCATTTCTAGTAATTGGTCTATGTTGATATGTTGTTTTGCAGAAATTTCTACAAATACTGTATCTCCACCCCATTCTTCTGGAACTAATTCATATTTCATTAATTCTTGTTTTACCTTTTCTGGGTTAGCTCCTGGTACATCAATTTTGTTTATTGCAACTATTATTGGAATTCCAGCTGCTTTAGCATGGTTTATAGCTTCAACAGTTTGTGGCATTACACCATCATCTGCTGCAACAACAAGTATTGCAACATCTGTAATTTGAGCGCCTCTAGCACGCATACTTGTAAATGCCTCGTGTCCTGGTGTATCTAAAAATGTAATTTCTCTTCCATTTATTGATACCTTATATGCACCAATATGTTGTGTAATTCCTCCGGCTTCGCCTTCTATTACATTTGTTTTTCTAATTGCATCTAGAAGTGATGTTTTACCATGGTCAACGTGTCCCATAACAACAACTACTGGAGCTCTTTGAACTAAGTCTTCTGCCTTATCTTCTGACTCGTCAAATAGTATATCTTCTTCTTTAACTTCTTCCTTCTTGTTTGCTGTTACACCAAATTCTTCTGCTACTAAGAATGCTGTATCGAAATCTAGCTCTTGGTTTATAGTTGCCATTATTCCTAATCCCATAAGCTTTGTTATTACTTCACCACTTGTTTTCTTTAACTCTGTTGCTAGGTCTTTAACACTTATGCTCTCTGGAATTGTTATTTCTGTTAGCTTAAATATTTTTTGCTTATTTCTTTCCTCAGTATTTTTCTGGTTTTTACGTTTACCTTTCTTACCACGTTCTGTTGATAAATCATAGTAATCAAGCATTCCACCTTCTTGGTCTCCAAACATGTTAGAAAGCTTATCTACTTGTTTTAAATTCTTTAACTTGCCCTCATCATATTCTTCTTCACCATTGAATCTTCTAGACTTATTCTTATTTTGCTTATTTTCATCATATTTATTGCTCTTAGCCTTGAAACTTGCCTTTGTAGAATAATCTCTTTGGCTTTCTTTTTCAACAATTTCAGTCTCTAATATATCGTTAATTTTCTTGTCTAATCTCTTCTCATCTAATGGTCTCCTGTTGAAACCACCATTGTTGTTTCTGTTAAAGCCATTATTATCACGATTATTATTTCTGTTAAAGCCATTGTTATCACGGTTATTTCTGTTAAATCCGTTATTATCACGGTTATTTTTATTATAACCATTATTGCCATTATTAAATCTATTGTTTTGGCCATTTTGATTATTTTGTCTGTAACCTTCTCTTGATTGATTATTATTTTGGAATCTATCATTTCTATTGAAGTTATTGTTCCTTTGGAATTGGTTTCTGTTATTGCTAAAGTCTCTGTTACCATTATTATTTCCAAATTCTCTATTTCCATTATTGAAGTTATTTCTTCTTTGGAAAGAATCGTTTCTTGAATACTCGCCTCTGTTGTCGTTTCTAGAATTTTCGCCTCTATAATTGTCATTTCTGTCATGAGATTCGGTTCTATCATTCTTTACAACTTCAGTTTTAGAACTTTCTGCTTTTACAGCTTCTTGTTTTACTTCTGCTTTAACTTCTGGCTTTGGAGCTTCTGTTTTTACAGTTTCAGCCTTTACTGTTTCTGCCTTTGTAGTTTCGGCTTTTTCTACTTTTGCAGTTTCTGTTTTTACTTCGGTTGTAGTAGCTTTAGCAGTACTCTCTTCCTTCTTAACTTCTTCTTTCTTTGCGGTTTCAGCTTTTACATCTGCCTTTGGCTTTTCTTCTTTTTTACCAAGTCCAAATAATTCATTTACTGTAAGAGGTTTATTAGGTTTATTTCTGTAAACAATGTTATAATCGTTGTTATTTCTTCTTTTTACAAAACCTACATCTTTTCTTTCTTCAGCTTTTTTATTGTCTTTCTTAGAATCCTCTTCATCATTTAATATAACTTCTCTTCTAATAATTACTGGAGTATCTTTTTTGTTATCTTTCTTTGTTTCTTTTTTTGTTTCTTTCTTATTTTCCACTTTATTTTCCTTTTTCACATTATTTTTATTATTTTTTGAATATGCATTTCTAATTTCTGTTGCTTGTTCATCTGTCACATTACTTAAATGGCTTGTTACATCTATGCCTAGCGACTTTGCTTTTTCAAGTACATCTTTGCTTGACATTCCTATTTCTTTTGCTAGTTCGTGAATTTTTATTTTACCCAATAATTCCACCCCCTATATTTATTCTTGTGCTTAATTCCTTTTTATTTTCTCTATTTATCAATAATTACACCTCTTAAGCTTTCATAAATTTCGTTGTTTATTTCTGTTTCAAAGCTTCTGCTCAATCTCTTTGACTTTATGGCCTTTTCCAAACATTCTACATTATTACATATATATGCACCTCGTCCTTCAGCCTTTCCTGTTTTGTCTACGAATATTTTGCCATCACTCTGCTTTACAATTCTTATCAATTCATTTTTAGGTTTTGCTTCATTGCAACCTAAGCAAGTTCTTTGTGGTATTTTCTTCAAGTATCACACTTCCTTTTATTCTTCGTCTTTATTTTCTTCTGATGTTTCAACGTTTTCTACTTCGTTTGCCTCTTCTACATTTGTTTCATCAACGTTTTCTGCATCTGCAGTTTCTTCTTTTTCTTCACCATTTGCTTGTAGCTCTTGTATCATTTCTCTAAATTGAGATTCACTCTTTATATCTATTTTCCAGTTTGTTAATTTAGCCGCAAGTCTTGCATTTTGTCCTGCTTTACCAATAGCTAATGATAATTGATCATCTGGAACTATTACTTGGGCAAATCTTTCTTCATCTTTAATATCAACAGCCATAACTTTTGCTGGAAGTAAAGCTTCTGCAATGTATGTAGATGGATCTTCGTTCCATTCTATTACATCTATTTTTTCTCCACTTAATTCATTTATTATATTTTGAATACGAATTCCTTTTTGTCCAACACAAGAACCAACTGGGTCTATGTTTTCATTTGGAGAATATACTGCAACTTTACATCTCTTTCCTGGGTCTCTTGAAATACTCTTAATTTCGATTAAACCTTCATAAATTTCTGGAATTTCAAGCTCGAATAATTTTCTTAAGAAATCATTATTTGCTCTTGAAACTATTATTTGTGTTGAGCCTTTTGCGCCTTTTTCAACATTTGCAATACATGCTCTTAATTTTTGATTTACATAGTAATGTTCTGTTGGTATTTGCTCTTTAATTGGCATTATACCTTCAATTTTTCCTAAATCTAATACGACAATGTTATTATCAACTTTTTGTACTATACCAGAAACTATTTCGCCTTTTTTCTCGTTGAATTCGCTAAATATTACTTCTCTTGAAGCTTCTCTTATTCTTTGTACTATAACTTGCTTTGCTGTTTGAGCTGCAATTCTACCAAAGTTCTTTGGCATTAATTCCTTTTCAACAACATCTCCCTCATTATATCTTGGGTCAATTTTCTTAGCATCTTCTACTGAAATTTGTGTATCCCAATCTTCAACTTCGTTTACTACATTAAGTTCTTCATAAACGTGTGTCTCACCTGTTTCACGGTTTAGAGTAATTTTTACGTTATCTGATGTAACATCAAAATTTCTCTTATATGCTGTAACTAAAGCTGTTTCTATAGATTCTATAACATAGTCTTTTTTTATTCCTCTTTCTTTTTCAAGTTCATCTAGTGCCATTATTAATTCTGTACTATCAATTCCTTTGTTTTCTACCTTTTTTACATTCTTCTTCATTTTCCAATCATTCCTTTCAATTATATTATTCCCATTTAAAAGCCCTTTTCATCGAGCTAATGTTACTTCTTTCTATTGTAATTTCTTCTTCATTTATGATTAATGTAATGGTCTTTTCGTCAAATTGTTTAAGATTTCCCTCAAGCTCTTTTTGCTTATTTAATGGTTTAAACAATTTCACATCTATATCTTTTCCAATATGTTCTTGCAACTGCGAATCTTTTCTAATATGTCTTTCTACTCCAGAAGACGAAATTTCAAGAAAATATTGGTCTTTTATATAATCCGCTTCGTCTAGCATATCTGTAATTGCATTGTTTACCTTTTCACAATCATCTAAGCTAATTCCTATATCATTATCTATGAATATTCTTAAATAATTGTCTTTTCCTTCTTTTACGTACATAACATCGTATACTCTGTAACCAAGTTCATTTATTGGCTTTGTAACGAGCTCTTCTACTTTTTCTTCTATTTTAGACAAGATATACCTCCCTATATTTATATTAAATAGTCTCTTATAACATTGTAGAAGAGTGGAATTTGTTTCCACTCTTCTGCCGTACTTCTTATGTCAATATTATTATACCCTTTTTATGGAAAAAATGCAAGAGTTTTCGGAAATTTTCTTAGAAATTCATAGTTTTTTATAATTCTATTCTTTCTTCTCTCACTCTATTTACTAATGCCTTTAATTTTTTGTTTTCTTCTTTTTCTAGTTTCGGATCATTCATTTCTATTTTTAGTGCAAGTTCTTGTACTAGTTTTAATATTTTTACATCTTCAAATATGTTTGCTATTCTGAATTCTGGTAGTCCATGTTGTTTTGTTCCGAAGAATTCTCCAGAACCTCTTAGTTCTAAGTCTTTTTCTGCTATTTTAAAGCCATCTTCTGTTGTTGTCATTGTTTTCATTCTTTCTCTTACTATTGCAGAATTACTGTTATATTTTAGTATACTTCTTTCCTAGAAATTTGTCATCCTTTTTTCCACAATATGAAATAGATGACAATGTAAATCTGCCGTGGGGCAAATGGAAAAGCGAAAAAGACTATAAGGAGCACTAAGAATTTTGAAAAAAATTTTTATGAAAAGTGAAATTTTATATTCAGAATCTCTTTTTTTATGCAGAAATTGACCCAATAATAAATTGAACTGACCTGTCAGTCTAAGGACATTTATTGTAATTTGTGGTATAAAAATATTGCAAATTCAAAGGAGGAATATATGTCAGAAAAATTATATGAAACAATAGAAATTACAGATTTAAAAGATATGCTGAACAAAACAAAAGAATTATATGGAGATAAACCAGCATATAAAATAAAGCAAAAAGATGAGAATACACAACCAAATTATAAGGTTATAACACATAAAGAAGTTAGAAATATGATAGATGCTCTAGGAACAGCATTAATAGATATAGGGCTTAAAGATAAAAGAATAGCGATAATAGGAGAAAACAGATATGAGTGGGAGATTGCGTATCTTTCGGTAGTTTGTGGAACAGGAACAGTTGTACCATTAGATAAAGCACTTCCAGAAAACGAACTTGAAAATTTGATAGAACGCTCTGAGATTGAAGCTATTTTCTACTCTAGTAAATATGAAGAAATACTAGAAAAAATAAAAAGAAGTCCAGAGAATAAATTAAAACATCTTATATCGATGGATAATTTAGAAAATACAGACGGAATTTATTCAATGCAAGAATTGATAAAACAAGGTAAAGAGCTGGTAAAACAAGGTAACAAAGAGTTTATAGATGCAAAGATAAATGCTGACGAGATGAGTATAATGTTATTTACTTCAGGAACAACATCAAATTCAAAGGTGGTTGCGTTATCACATAAAAATATAAGTTCTAATTTGATGGCAATTGGGAGCGTTTTAGATGTAAATTCAACAGACACTATACTTTCAATATTGCCAATTCATCATGTTTTTGAGTGCACAGTAGGTTTCTTATTCTCACTTTATAAAGGTGCTCAAACAGTTTTTTGTGATGGAATAAGGCATGTTGTAGAAAATTTAAATGAATATAAAGTTACCGTTATGGCTTGTGTCCCAGGAATTTATGAGAGAATTTTTATGATGATTAGAAAGAACTTAGAAAAGCAAGGAAAATTAGAAGAAATATTAAGAAAAGAAGAAGAATATAAAAATTCATCAATGGAAGAAAGAAAACAGGCTTTTAAGGAAATTCATAATTTAATAGGCGGAAACATTAAATTGTTTATAAGTGGAGCAGCAGCTTTAGATTCAGAAATAGAAGCAAGATATAGGTTACTTGGAATAAATATTGTGCAAGGATATGGTCTAACAGAAACATCACCAGTAGTTGCTGTTGGAACTAATAAAGAATATAAAACAGGCTCGATCGGTAAGGCTATTCCAGGTGTAGAGGTTAAACTTGCAAATACAGATAAAGATGGAATGGGAGAATTATTGGTAAAAGGACCGAATGTTGCATTATGCTATTATAATGATGAACAAGCTACCAAGGATGCTTTTGAGGGAGATTGGTTCCATACCGGAGATTTGGCTAAAATAGATGACGAAGGCTACATATTTATCTGTGGCAGAAAGAAGAGCGTAATAGTACTAAAAAATGGTAAGAATATATTTCCAGAAGAAATGGAATGTTTGGTAAACAAGATAGAAGGAGTAAAAGAATCTTTTATATTTGGAAAGCAACAAAGTAGTGATAAAAATGATATCAAGATAAATGTAAAAATAGTATTTGACAGAGAGATTTTAAAAGATGTTTATGGAGCAACTACTGATGAAGAAATACGAAAAACATTAGCAGGAAAGGTAAAGACAATTAACACGCAAATGCCAAAGTATAAAGCAATTAGAGGTATAATTTTGACGGAAGAACCATTAATAAAAACAACAACGAATAAGATAAAGAGGCAGGCAAATTTGGATGAAATTAATAAATCTGAAAACTAATAAATTAGGACAAAATTTTAAGTATTATGAGAAAATAGATTCAACGCAAAGTGAAATTTGGAGACTTGTTGATTCTGATAAGATAGCAGATGGAATGCTTGTGATGAGTAACATTCAGACCAATGGGCAGGGAACTCATGGCAGAGTATGGCACACAGACGAAACTGAAAATATTGCCTTTTCTTTCTATGTAAAGATAAATGACAAACCAGAGAGATTAGAAGGAATAACAATAGACATGGCTACAATAATACAGAAAATATTTGAAGACTTATATAAAGTGAAACTTACAATAAAGAGTCCAAATGACCTAATGCTTAACAACAAAAAAGTTGGAGGAATATTAACACAATCTAAAGTGGAGAATGGAATAACTAAATTTTTAGTTATTGGAATTGGAATAAATACTTGCAAAATACACTTTTCAGAAGATATAAAGCAGATTGCAACATCAATAAAAAAAGAAACTGGAATTGACATTGATAGAGAAAAAATAATATCAGAATTTTGTAATAGATTTGAAAAAGTGCTAGAGACAAGGATTTCAAAGAATGAAGATTAAATAGCACATCAACATATGCAGTGCTAGTGGATGAATAATGGCTGAAAAATATTTACAAATTTTCGGCCAAATTGTAAGAAAGGAGTAAGATACACTATGAAAATTGGATTTTTATTTTCTGGGCAAGGCTCACAATCTGTTGGAATGGGCAAAGACTTGTATGAAAATTTTACAGAAATAAAAAAATTATATGAATACGCAGAAAAAATAACTGGAATAGATATTGCTAAAATTAGTTTTGATGGACCAGATGTTGAACTCAACAAGACTCAAAATACACAACTTGCTATTTTAATAGAATGTTTAGGAATATCACAAATATTAAAGGAAAATGGAATTATACCAGATGCAATGGCAGGACTAAGCCTTGGAGAATATACAGCTTTAATAGAAGATGGTGTTTTTAATATAGAAGATGGAATAAATATAGTTTCTAAAAGAGGGGAAATAATGCAAAATTTTACTCCGAAAGGAAATTGGAAAATGGCTGCAATACTTGGTTTAGATGATGAAAATGTAGAAGAAATTTGTAAAAATATTTCATCTGGTTTTGTAAAGCCAGCAAATTACAATACACTTGGACAAGTTGCGGTTTCTGGCGAAGAACAGGCTGTGTTAAATGCTGGAGAAGAGGCAAAAAAAGCAGGAGCTAAGAAGGTAAGTCTGCTTAACACTTCAGGACCATTTCATACAGAAAAATTAAGTGAATGTTCAATAGAATTGAAGAAGGAATTAGATAAGATAAGTATAAACTCGAAAAATTCTATAGTAATAAAGAATTTAGACGGAAAATATTACGAAGAAAAAGACAATATATCTGAAATTTTGGCAAAACATATAATGAATCCAGTAAGGTTTACGGAATGCCTAAAAACCATGTATGAAAGTGGAATAGACACATTCATAGAAATTGGTCCAGGAAAAACTTTAAGCGGTTTTGTAAAAAGAATGAAGTTTGAAAATGTAAAAATAATGAATATAAATAATGTCCAAAGTTTAGAGCAAGTGATTAAGGAGGTTAAAGAGAATGGCTAAAGTAGCATTTATAACAGGAGCAACCAGAGGGATTGGAAAGCAAATTGCAATAGAATTTGCAAAAGATGGTTATGACATTGCATTTAATTATAGAAAAGAAAATGAAGACTTAGAAAATATAAAGAAACAGATAAAAGAGTTAAATGTAAGATGCTTGCCAGTAAAAGGTGATGTATCAATTTTTGATGATACTGCAAATATGGTAAACCAGATTATAAATGAATTTGGAAAGATTGATGTTTTAGTAAATAATGCAGGGATTACAAAAGATGCATTATTGATGAGAATGAAAAAAGAGGATTTTGAAGATGTTATAAATGTTAATCTTGTAGGCACATTCAATGTAACAAAAAACGTAATACCATATATGATAAAACAAAGAAGTGGAAGAATTATAAACATTTCTTCAGTGGTTGGAGTAAGCGGAAATGCTGGTCAAACAAACTATTCGGCTTCTAAAGCAGGAATAATAGGATTTACAAAGAGTTTGGCAAAAGAAGTCGCAAGTAGAAACATTTTGGTAAATGCGGTAGCACCAGGATTTATAGAAACACAAATGACAGATGTTTTGAAACAAGAAGTAAAAGAAGAAATTGCAAAAAACATACCATTACGTAGAATGGGAACGCCAGAAGATGTGGCAAATGTTGTAAAATTTTTGGCAGGAGAACAAAGCTCATACATAACAGGACAAGTTATTAATGTAGATGGTGGAATGTTAATGTAATTTTGCAAAAATAGAAAGACTTAACCAGTCTTATTTAAAACGCTGGTAAAGAGTAAAATCGGTTAGAGAGGAATGGAAGAAATGGATAAAAGAGTTGTTATAACAGGATTAGGTGCGATAACTCCAATTGGAAAAAATGTTGAGGAAAACTGGAATTCAATAAAGGAAAAGAAATGCGGAATAGATGAAATTACTTTATTTAATACAGAAAACTTTAAAACTAAGCTTGCTGCAGAAGTAAAAGAATACAATCCGCTTGAACACTTTGAAGCAAAGCAGGCAAAAAGATTAGATAGATATTCTCAATTTGCAATAATTGCAGCAAGAGAGGCTGTAAAATCTAGTGAAATTTCAAAAGAAAATACAGATTTTAATAGAGTTGGAATATTTGTAAGTTCAGGAATTGGAGGGCTTACTACTATTCAAGAACAATGTAGAATAGACAACGAAAAAGGCAATAAAAGAGTATCTCCAATGTTTATTCCAATGTCAATAGCAAATATGGCTGCTGGAAACATAGCAATTGAATTTGGGTTTAAAGGAGAGTCAATATCTATTTTAACTGCTTGTGCATCTTCAACTCATGCGATTGGAGAAGCATATAAAACAATCAAATTAGGGTTAGAGGATGTTGTTATAGCAGGTGGAGCAGAGGCAGCTATATGTGAGGTTGGAATTGCTGGATTCGAAAATATGAAGGCATTATCATTTGAAACAGATAAAAATAGAGCAAGCATTCCTTTTGATAAGCGAAGAAACGGTTTTGTAATGGGAGAAGGTGCTGGAATTGTTGTGCTAGAAGAGCTAGAACATGCAAAACGCAGAAATGCAAAAATTTACGGAGAAATAATAGGCTTTGGTGCAACAACAGACGCATATCATATAACATCACCATGTCCTGACGGAGAAGGAGGAGCTCGTGCAATGCAAAGAGCTCTGGACGATGCCAAAATATCGGCAAATGAAGTAGATTATATAAATGCACATGGAACATCTACTCATTTAAATGATTTAACAGAGACTCTAGCAATAAAGAAAGTATTTGGAAACAATACTGATGTAATGGTAAGCTCAACAAAGGGCAATACAGGGCACTTGCTTGGAGCTGCGGGAGCAGTAGAGGCAATAATATGTACAAAAGCAATAGATGAGGGAATTGTTCCACCAAATATAAATTATAAGGAAAAAGACGAAGAGTGCGACTTGAATTTAGTTGTTGGAGATTCAATAAAAGAAAACTTAAACATAGTATTATCCAATTCATTGGGCTTTGGTGGGCATAATGCTTGCATAGCAATAAAAAAGTTTGAAGATTAAAAATTAAGAAAGGAATACGATTATTAAAATGGAATATGACAAAATAAAACAGTTAATGGAAGATATGGGAAATTCTAAGTTGACATCTATAGACATCGATTTTGCAGATGGAACAAAGATAAAAATGACAAAACAAAACAATCAGACAACAAAGGACAATTATTTTGTAGAGAAAAATAATAACAACCAAGAAAAAATAGAAAATTTGCAAGGGATTGTAGAAGAAAATTTTAGTCAAAAGACTGATTACCCAGAAAAAACAAAAGAAAAAAACAATATCGTTAAATCTCCTATGGTTGGAACATTTTATCTAAAACCTTCACCAACATCAAATGCTTATGTTGAAGTTGGAAAAGAAGTAAAAAAAGGAGATACACTTTGTATAATAGAGGCAATGAAACTAATGAATGAAATTGAATCAGATTATAATGGCAAAATAGAAAAAATATTGGTAGAAGATGGACAACCAGTAGAATATGGCACGCCACTATTTGAAATTGCTTAAAAATATTTCGCCCCAAAAGGGGCGTCCCTATTGGTCGAAAAGGAGGAAAAATGTTAGAGAAAGAAGATATAGAAAAAATAATTCCGCAAAGGGATCCATTTTTAATGATTGATGAGGTTGAAGAATTTGTACCTGGAGAAATGGCTATAGCTTATAAGAATGTGAATGAAAATGAATGGTATTTTAAGGGACATTTTCCAGGTAATCCAATTATGCCAGGGGTATTAATTACAGAGAGTTTAGCTCAAACTGGTGCGGTTGCAATATTAAGCCTAGAAGAGAATAAAGGAAAAAATGCTTTATTCGGTGGAATTGATAAATTAAGATTTAAAAAAATGGTTGTGCCAGGAGATAAATTAAAACTAGAAGTAAAAATCATAAAGAAGAAAGGTCCTATAGGAATCGGAGAAGGAATTGCAACAGTGGATGGTAAACTTGCTGCAAAGGGAGAGTTTACTTTTGCGGTTGTTTAAGAAATGATGTGAACAGCTCAAAATAGTTACGAGTCAAATGCTAGTAGTATGTTATAAACTTTACAAAGACTAAAAATAAAGAAAGGCTAGGAATAATTTAAAAAATGAACAAGATTTTGATTGCTAATAGAGGAGAAATTGCAGTTCGTATTATAAGAGCGTGCAAAGAAATGAATATAAAAACTGTTGCTGTATATTCAGAGGCTGATAAAGAAGCACTACACACTAAACTTGCAGATGAGGCTATTTGTATAGGACCAGCAAACCCTAAACAAAGTTATTTAAACATTAAGAACATAATAGAGGCTGCTAACATTACTAAAACAGATAGCATTCATCCAGGTTTTGGATTTTTATCTGAAAATGCAGAGTTTGCAAAAATTTGTGAGGAATCAAATATTAAATTTATTGGACCAAAGTCAAATGTAATAAATCTTTTAGGTAACAAATCAAATAGCAAAAAATTAATGCAACAAGAAGGAGTTCCAACAATTCCTGGCTCAGATGGCAGTGTGAAAAATTTGAAAGAAGCAGTTCTAGTGTGCGAAAAAATTGGCTATCCTGTGCTTTTAAAAGCTTCTGCCGGTGGTGGTGGAAAAGGAATAAGGCAAGTAAATTCATTTGATGAATTAGAAACTAATTATAATATTGTTAAGCAAGAGGCAAAAAATGCTTTTAATGATGATGAAATATACATAGAGAAATTTATTCAAAATCCTAGACACGTTGAGATTCAAATATTAGCAGATGAACATGGAAACATTGTTCACTTAGGTGAAAGAGATTGTTCTCTTCAGAGAAACCATCAAAAAATAATAGAAGAAACACCATCAACTGCTATTGACGAAAAACTAAGAAATAAAATGGGAAATGCGGCAATAAAAGCAGCAAAAGCAGCTGGATATACTAGTTGTGGAACTGTAGAATTTTTAGTGGATAAAGACAAGAATTTTTATTTTATGGAAATGAATACTAGAATTCAAGTAGAACACCCAATTACAGAAATGCGTACAGGAATAGACATAGTAAAAGAACAAATAAAGATTGCAGCAGGAGAAAAATTAAGATTTAAGCAAAAAGATATTGAGTTTAGAGGAAGCTCTATTGAGTGTAGAATAAATGCAGAAAATCCAAGTAAAAAATTTAGACCTTCACCAGGAACTATAACTGGAATAAACCTTCCAGGAGGAAATGGTGTACGTGTTGATACTGCAATTTATGCGGGTTACACTGTTCCTGCAAATTATGATTCTATGATAGCAAAAATAATTGTGCATGGGCAGACTAGAGGAGAGGCTATAAGTAAAATGAAAAGAGCATTGGAAGAACTTGTAGTTGATGGAATAGATACTAATAGAGATTTTTTATATAGTATAATCACTCATCCAGACTTTATAAGAGGAAACTTTGACACATCCTTTATAGAAAAGATGATGGAAGAAAAATCCTGAAATAAATATAGTTTCTTAGAGTTGGAATAATTAAAGTAAAAATACAATACATAGTTTATTAGAATACTTTGCCAAAATTGTATTAAGAAATGTAAAGGCATAAAAGAGAGGGAAATGCAATGATTGTAGACCAAATAAAGAAAAGAGAAAGCAAATCAATAAATAACATATAAAACCATAAATTCATAATAATCACCATAAATATTATAACATATCAGTTATATTAAAACAATCTTATTGGCAAAAATCGACAAATGGCACAATTTTGTTGCATTTATGTTAATAACAATATATAATAGTTTTTGTATAGAAAAGAGGGATACATATGCCGGGAAAACTCAGAAAATTACTTAATAACAGCAGGAACATCAAGGCTCCATACTCAATTGACGATATGAGCAATCATAATGGCGGCTTAATATCATTTGAATACTGCGGAAAAAAGTACAATTTAGCAATTCGCGAAAACGCATTAGTATTTGATAATGATATGAATTTACTTTACACATTTACTTTTGACGAACTTTCAACAGCCGAAACGCAGTTTTTGAAAAAAGTAAATGAAGAAATCATAAATCACACAAATCAAAAAATCACATTATATATAAACAGAGCAACCGGCATTGAAAAACTTACTTTTACGAGCTTATTTGATGCAACATACATATTTAACAAACTTAAAAGAGTATCGTACCGTTCATCAGAAAGCATTGATTCAATTATGATTGAAAAAAACGGTGCAATTGTTAACACCGTTAAAACAAACAAAGGTTCAAGATTATTTTCTAAAAACCAAGTTGTTGAAAACAGAGATGAACGAAATCCGGAAAAGACAGAATATATAGCTTCCCTTTCAAGAGTTGAAGATATGATTGATAATATGATTTGCGACAACATAAATAAAAACGGAATTCAAAAAAGTGATGAAAGACTTGATAAATGCATTGAACTTTTGCAGGAATTGAGAAATAACGAATAATAAAAAATGACTTGTTCATATTGAACAAGTCATTTTTTTATGCAAACACAACCGAAGCTGCAATTAGATATTGACCGGCGTAGTACAAAAAGTGATTTATTTTTTTTCATGCTGGTTAGGTTAAATCTAAATTTGAGACTTTCTAACAGATGAAGGAACAGGTTTGTTCACTCCAACAAATGGAGAAACAACTTTTTAAACTCAATGAAAGAGTTATCGATTATTCTGATTTAGTTCAAAGTTATGTAATATTTCCCCTATTAAAAAATCAAGGATTTTATTTGAGATATAAAAATTATATTTACCTTTGCAGTGTAATTTAAAGGAAGATCCTTTAAACTGGTAAAAATGCGGTAGTAGCTCAGTTG
>ERZ779877.1665-NODE-1665-length-18257-cov-8.089221_pt1 | contig 18257 bp, 19 predicted proteins | sample MGYA00511556_ERZ779877 | MGnify/ENA primary metagenome ERZ779877 (study PRJEB29588, sample SAMEA2159338) | human gut metagenome | biome: human gut; feature: human-associated habitat; material: faeces | place: Denmark | collected 2008/2010 ...
ATAGTGATTGCCCTCCCTTGGAAGAAGTTGTGTGCAAACTTCATTCTACCATGTGAGGAAAATCACTATGTTTTTTTCTTAGGTGTCCAACTTCATTTTACAATCGACCGCTATAAATGAAAGAACATCCACGATAATTTGTCAGCTTGCTGAGCACTGTTTGTTGAGATATCCTTAGTTAAGGGAAATTTGCCGCTTCGAAATACGTATTTATTTCCTTGACAGCTTTCTTATCTTCGCGTATGTTAAAAATAAAGATAATACACACCAAACAGGACAGAAGGTGAAACAGAATGACCTACGCTGACCGATACCACCTGACACCGGAGCAGAGCCGCTTCCTTGCAAAAAAGAAGTGGGACGAAAACGTCTACTGCGGCATGAAGATGGAAAACCGCGCCGTGACCTTCCCGCAGACAAAGACCATTCTGGAGGGCATCAACGTCCCCGGCGTGCAGCTGGACGACATTCAGGCGATCCTCAACATGCGCGACGCGTGGCGCTTCCTGATGGGTTCGATCGACGAGCCGGTCACGCTGGAATACCTCTGCAAGCTCAACGAATTCATTGCCCGCAACGAGGCGCTGGAGTGGGGCAAGCTGCGCACCGGCAGCGTGACCATCTCCGGCACGGACTACACGCCGCCTGTGCCGCAGGAAGCGGCCGTCCGGGCAGACCTGGCCGCGATCCTTACTGCCGGTACTTCGGCCACGGAAATGGCGCTGAATGCCTTCTGCTGGGGCACGCGCGGGCAGCTCTTCTGGGACGGCAACAAGCGCACCAGCCTGACGCTGGCAAACAAGATCCTGCTGCAAGCCGGAGTGGGCGTCCTGACCATCCGGGATCAAAACATGGAGCAGTTCAACGAAGCGCTGCTGAACTACTACAACACCGCCGCAGCCGAGCCGCTGAAAGTGTTCCTGTACGAGAACGCGATACAGGGGTTGGAGCTTCATTCATAAAAAAATCCGTGAGAGGCCCGCAGTGGGCTTTCTCACGGCTTTTCTTTTATGGCGGGTATTTCTTCTAATATCCTGGCGTTTCGCTCTTCTGCCTACCAGAGGCAGGACAGGCAGAGAGCATCAGCCTGTCACTGGTCAGCGCATAAAAGGCAGGCAGCAAAACAGACGGGGTGGTTTTACAAGCCTGAATGAAAAAATAGTTTCAAAACCCTATGGAGCACATCCCCAGCCAGCCACGTTCCGCCATCATTCCTCCCACAGTCCGCAGACCGTACACTTGATACGCAGCCTGCCGCCTGCATTAGACAGTGATACGCTGTCGCTGAGTTCCATGAGCATGGAAAAATGTTTTCGCACATATTCGTTCAGCACCACAATGGGAAGCGGCACGTCGAGTATCAGGCAGGCGCTGCGGCGGGTTTCCAACGGCTCCTGAATGTCCAGGTTTCCGTGCGTATAGTGCATGAGCGCGCCGGCATGGCCGCGCAGCCGGTCGAATCGCAGCCGCTTGTCCTTGCTGGGGACTGTGCCGTGAAAATCGTCTTCAGGCTCGCCGAGAATCAGGCTGATAATGTCATGTTCGTTCATGTAAAAAACTCCTTTACGTTTTTCTCTGTCTATTGTTCTACCGCATTTTCAGGTTTGTCCCGCCTGCGTCATAATTTCGCAGCTGAATCTTCAGCCGTGAAACAGGGTGCGTCAGATCCGCCGCGGGGTCTGTCCAATTTTGGGCACATCTGAAAGAACTTTCGCTCAGAATTGAGCACATCTCCCCAATTCTGGGGAGGTATCCTCAAAAGTGAGGAAACGCCTCTTTTGCCATGCTGATTTACGATTGCTTTGCCTTCGTACGAAAGGCGTACGAAGGGAGGCTGCACAATTTTGCATAGACCTCACCAGAACAGGGGTTTCCCCCAAATTGGGGATACCCCCCATTTCACAAACCTGAGTAAAAAAAATCAAATCGCCCAAAGAGTTTCCCAAAAAATTTTATAAACTGCATTTTGAAACCGAAAACGCAGGAATTCTTGCATAAACCAGAGTAAAATATTATAATTATTCACAGGAAGGAGATGGTTTTGTGCCATATATCGCATATCTGCCGAACAGCAGAGTCACGCTTCTGGATCTCGACGAGGTGGCAGAGGTTCTGAATGTCTCACGAAAAACCGCATACCGATACTGCAAAAGTGGAAAACTCCCGTCCAACAGCGTCAGCGGGCAGGTCATGGTTGCCGAAGACACGCTGCTTGCCTTTCTGCATGGCGCAAAACCACAGAAATCCGCGACTCGCACCGGCCAATATGCTGCCCGTGGGCAGAAGGTGGAAGCGCCTCAATTCGCAGAGTTTCCGTCAGACGATCTGACCGGAGTACGCCGAATCGAAGGATATTGATGAGTTTTACGCAGAAATGCGTGCTTTTTCAGTATTTGCCCCGGACAGCAGTAGCCTGATTCTTACCAAACTCATAGTGATTGAGGAACTTTGGGCTATAAAACACGCAGAAACCAGCGCAGAGGCGACGTGTTCTTCTCCCGACCATGTTCTATAAATGCGCCCGGAGCCGACTGCACGCCGACTTGGATGGTTTTTGTGTGTTTGGGAGTATTACGTATAAACACCGCCTGAAGTTTTCTGGGTAGCCTCTCCGTTTAAGGCTAAAAGCAGCCCTATTTGCTGGAAAACATCCAGCAAATAGGGCTTGCTTTTTGCTATAAGGAATGGTCCATCCTATTCACTCAGAAAAGTTGCATGGTATCGATCCTTGCACAACGCTGAAAGTCGGCAGCGTCCCACTCTTCTGAGGTAAGATGATTTTTCCGGTATGCAAGTGGTGACTGGGAATAACGTTTCCGAAAGCTGCGCGAAAAATGTGGGGCATCAAAAAAGCCGATCGAGCAGGCAATTTCGGCAACAGAACGATCGGTCTGCGCAAGCATATGTGCCCCCTGCTTGAGTCGGTACTGAATCAGCCAGGCTTGTGGACTGCATCCAAACGCATGCTTGAAAAGCCGATACAGATAGGAGCGTTCAATGCCAACATATGCTGCAACATCCTGAATGCTGATATTATACGCATAATTCATTTTCATGTAAGCAAGCGCCTGTGAAACAAATTGTTCGCACGTGGCAAAGGCTGTCTGCACCCGGCGATGCTGCTGTACCAATCGGCTCATACACAGAAAGAAATATCCCTGCACATCATATCCGCGTGCTGCGCCGGAGGCGCTGGCCTGACACATCAAACGAAGCCATGTTCCCATATCTTCATCGTTCTGATAGGAAAAATGCAGTTTGTTCGGCCCCAGTCCGGCCGCATTGAGCAGTAACAGTGCATCGCTCCCCTGAAATATAGCATACCGGTACTCCCAAGGTTCCTTGGTATCCGCAATGTAATAGGTACTAACACCCGGAACAATCACGAATCCCTCTCCGGCTTGGACCTTATAGGTGCTCCCAGCAGCGGTATAGTAACCACAGCCGGCCAATACGAATGTAATGCTATAGTGCTGATAGAACATCGGGCCAAGATGGTGTCCGGGATCACATTTCTGCCATCCACACTGGACAACATTGATACCGTGATTTTGACTGCAGACGATGTCATAGCGCTCTGTAACATATGACAAATCCGGAATCCTCCTTTTGTATAAAAAGTCGAACTTCACATTTCGCACAACATCCGTACAAAAAGATACACGAAGAATGCACGACGAAACCTCAACAGGGTTGTTATAATTCTAACACAAATATTTCAAAAGACAAGTTTTTTTGCTTTGGAGGCTGACTTATCGATGAAAAAAGAACGAATCAGAATTGGCTTTGTTGGGTGCGGGCAATTTTGCAGATTTTTTGTACCGCTTTTTCAGGCGCATCCTGCAGTGGAGTTCGTAGGCGTTACTGATAAATTCCCGGAGCGCTGCAAGGAATATGATGAACTGTTTCATGTAGACAAGATCTATGACAGCTTTGAACAGATGCTCGAGAGTAAGGAGCTCAATTGTATCGCGATTTTCTCCCAGAGAAACCAGCATGGCCAAATGGCTATTGCCGCGCTCGAGGCTGGAAAGAACGTCTACAGTGCTGTTCCAATGTCCATGTCCATCGCTGAGATTGAGCAGATCATCGCACTTGTCCGGAAGACCGGTCTGACCTACTCCATGGGCGAAACCGGCCACTATCGCCCGGCAACGATCTTCTGCCGTCAGAAATTCCTCAGCGGCGAAATGGGCCAGTTCGTATATGGCGAAGCACAGTACAACCACGACATGAAGCATCTGTATGATACCTATAAGTACACCGAAGGTGCTGATTGGAGAAAAATGGCCGGCATGCCACCTATGACCTACCCGACACACTCAACGTCCATGATTCTTTCAGCCGCAAACACCTACGCGACAAAGGTTGCGGCTTTCGGCTTCCGGGATACGATCGACCCCGATATTTTTGGTGCTGGAAAGAACTATTGGGACAATCCCTTCAGCAATACCTCCATGCTGCTGCAGTTGGCCAACGGAGGCATCGCCCGAATCAGTGAGAACCGCCGAATTGCATGGTGCGATCCCCCTACCTACATTTCCTGTTTCTGCGGAACAGAAGCCTCCTATGAAAGTTCGCTTGCGCAGCATTCGTATATTCGCATGCCGCAGAAAGAAGCCGTCTATGAGGATGTCAGCGGCCTGCTGAATCCGCTCGAGATTGCGCAGCACAGAGATGACCCGGATTTCTTCCAAAAGTTTGTCAACGGCGCATGGTGCAAAGAAGGTGCGCCGATCCAGTCTCAGTCACGGCTACCAGCAGAGCTGCAGGGGCTACCTACCGCGCACTCCGGAACTCACAAATTTATGGTTGACGATTTTTGCCGTGCCTATATGACCGGTAAGCTCTCCCCGACAAATGCATGGCAGGCGGCGCGGTACAATATCCCGGGCCTGATGGCACACAAGAGTGCAATGCTCGGCGGCGTAGCACTGGATATTCCCGATTTTGGAAATCCGCCGGAGGGATGGGAGGTTCTTCCCTCGGAGTACGAATAATGGAGCAGCCTTACACGCGTCAGCTCGTAATGAAGCTGGCAGATTTAGAGCAGATTCCACCGCTTGTCTTGCCGGAAGGCTATCAGATCCACACAGCAGATGTGCACAGCCGGGAAGTGTGGGAAGCAATCGTTGAAAGCGCCTTTGATGCGAAGATCGACTATACAGAAAAGCTGGATCGTCCTGCACTTGTGCCAGAAACGCGCTGTTGGTTTGTCACGGTCAACGGGACAGATGTCGCAACGGCATCCTCCTATAACAACAAGGACTATCCAGGACTTGGCTTTTTGCACATGGTCGCCACACGAAAGGATGCGCGTGGCCTTGGCGCAGGCCGCTTGGCAGTGCTGGCTGTCTTGCATGGACTTGCGGGCTGCGGCCTGCATGGCTGTGTTCTCACGACAGATGATTTCCGGCTTCCTGCCATCGGCTTGTATCTGTCTCTAGGCTTTGTCCCGGTAATCGATGGCGAGGAGATGCGGCAACGCTGGGATCAAATCTATCAACAATTAAACGCTTGCCCACATAAGGGCAAAAAGAGGGACAAGCAATGATTACATCTGCAATTGTAAAACAGAAAGCAAAAGAATTCGGTGCAGACTTGTGTGGGATCTCGCCCATGAGTCGGTTTGAGGGCTGTCCGAAGCAGTATGACGGCCGATATATTTTCCCCAGTGCGAAATCGATGATCGTTCTGGGCTTCCGCATTGCGCGCGGCATGTTCCGCGGCATCGAAGAAGGAACCTATTTTTCTGCGTATCCGTCTATGGGCTACGCGGCCATGAATCAGATCTACATTCCAGGCGTAATGCACCGGCTGACGAGCTTTCTGGAGGATGACGGCAATGAGACGGTGCCCATCATGTTCTTTGCCGGTCCGTCCAACAATACGGTGACCGGTAAATTCCGTGAGGGCTGGAGCCGCGCAGTCTCGCCGGACAAGCCCTATCCGGACGTTCTCATCAATTTCCGTATGGCTGCCTATATGGCCGGCATGGGCGAGTTTGGCTGGAGCAAGGTTTTCCTCACGCCGGAATTCGGCCCGCGCGTGCGCTTCGCGGTCCTGCTGACCGATGCAGAGCTGGAGCCCGATCCCATTTATGAAGGCCACATCTGCGACCGCTGCAAGCAGTGCGCCAAAAACTGCGGCGGCAAGGCCATCAGCATGACGGAATCCGTGAAGGTGACCGTCGCCGGTCATGAGATCGAATGGGGCAAGCTGGACGAGCACGCGTGCGAGGTCGGCTTGAACGGCGGTCCGGACGGTTCGCTCGACCCGTTCGACGGCAAGTACCCGAACCAGTTCGGCTACGGCCGCGCGATCGAAGGCGCCTGCGGCTGTATGCGCGCCTGCTTCATCCATCTGGAAAAGCGCAAGAAGATCCTCAACCAGTTCCGGAATCCGTTCCGTACCGGCGAGGTCTGGAAGGTCGATCATTCCAAACCGTATGAGCTGACGCAGGATATCATCGATAACTATGTCAAGACCGGCATGATCGAGGATTACATGGAACAGATCCGCTACGACGAAGAAGAGAACTACAAAACCAGCAAGAAAGCCGGCGCAAGCAAGGCGATCTCGGACTGAGGCGCGGAGGCTATCATGAAATTTGCCGCCGGATATCAGACACCGCGCAACGGCGAGCGCTTTTCCGATGTGATCGCCGATTACGCGCCGGACATCGACGAGGTCTATTTTTCCTGGCCGGGGATGGCCAGCGGACGTCCGGATACCGGCAGCGGCGATTGGGGCGCGCAGCAGCGGCTCGAGCGGGAGCTGAGCGCGCTGGGCCGCGCCGGGGTCAAGGCAGCCCTGCTTTTTAACGGCAACTGCTACGGAGAAGACGCTGTCAGCGAGGCGCTGCGGACCCGCGTGCTCGGCCTTCTGGAGTATCTGGGGCTGAACGGCTGTTTCCCGCAGATCGTTACGACGGCTTCGCCGTTTATCGCGCACGTGATCCGCACGGAATACCCTTCGATCGAGCTGCGGGCCTCCGTCAATATGCGCATCGGCACGCTGCAGGCGATGGAGTACCTGGCGGATACATTCGACAGCTTTTACCTCCAGCGCGACTATCAGCGGGATCTGGACTACGTCCGGACCGTCCGCAGCTGGTGTGACCGAAACGGGAAAAAGCTCTGCCTGCTTGCCAACAGCGGCTGTCTGCGCTTCTGTCCGGCGCAGACCTTCCATGACAACCTGATCGCGCATTCTGCCGGCGCGGAGGCCAGGCGCAATCCGGATTGGAATCCACATCTTTGCAGAAGCGTCACCCAGAAGCCCTCCGGCGCGGTCAGCATTCTCAAATCGACCTGGATTCGTCCGGAGGATCTTTCTCACTACGAAGGCCTGATCGACATCGTCAAGCTCGCCACGCGCCAGCACTCGCATCCCAGAATGGTCCTCGGCGCCTATACGTCCGGCCGGTTCGACGGCAACCTTCTGGAGCTGCTGGAACCCGGCTTTGCCTCACAGTTTTTCCCGCAGTATATCGACAATACCGCCTTCCCGGCGGATTGGTTCGAAAAAAGCGGCCGCTGCCTAATGGGCTGCACCGGCTGCGGGTATTGCGAACAAACGCTACAAAGTATTCTGAAGAGTTACGCCTCAGACAGCTTTACTTTATGAGAAGTAGAATGCAGAGATACAGTCGTGCCCGGGACGGTTTGTACTCTCTTCATATTCCATTTGATACTCTATATTATAAAAAAGGAGATTGACAACATGAAAAAGTTCTTAGCACTTCTTCTGGCCGCTGCAATGACGCTTGTCCTTGCTGGCTGCGCCCAAAAAGCGGATCAGCCTGAACAAGGCGCATCAGTCACCACTGAAGAAACAACTGAACTCGCCAATGCCAGCGAAACCTCCGGAAACCTGTGGACGATTGACGTGTTGACGGATACAATTCTCGGTGAATCATCCATCGACACAACTGTCGGCAAGAAACTGGCGGAAGATTTTGGTATTGCATTTAACTTCAGCACTTATTCCGGTGATCTCTTGGAAAAGCAGGCCTTGATGCTTGCTGGCGGCGACTACAATGAGATTCAGTACATGCAGGGCCAGACTATGGTTCAAAAGTATATTGATGCAGGTGCGCTGTTGAATCTGGACGATTACAAGGATTTTCTTCCCGATTTTTATGAGAAGTTTGCAGATGTGATCCCCATTTGGAGAACAGCAGCTAAGGACGGCGGACTTTACAAGTGGGAAGTCTCAACGCCAAGAGAGCTTACTTGCGAATATCCACATTATGACATCATGGTCCGTACCGACGTTCTGGAATACTACGGTTACCCGGAGCTTGTCTCAGCAAGTGATTGGATTGAGTTCCTAGAAAAGGCTGTGCAGGATTTCCCAACCGCAACGGACGGGCAAGCAACCGTTGGTCTGACTGTTCCGCTGGCAGAATCCTGGGGCATGTCCGGCATGCCTGGCATTGGCTTCGAAAAAGGCAGCACTTATCTCTATTGCGGCGACGATTATTTTGTTTTCAATGTCAAGACCAATCAGTTTGAAGATTATATGATGTGCCCCGAAGTGAAGGAATCCTATCAGTTCTTCAATACACTCTACAATAAGGGTTTGCTGGACGAGGAATCCTTCACGGATCTCGGCGATCAGACCTGTGAAAAGATGAACACCGGTAAAGCAATTGCAGTCTGGTATGTCAGTTGGTATAATCAAACTGCAAACAATAGTCTGACCGCCGCAGGCTATCCTGACACGCAGTATATCGAAATGCCTTTCCAGTTGGATTCTCAGGTGGGCGACGCACGTAACTGCCCAGTCATTAATTCCTATCCGTATATGTCCTACGGCATTACAAAAAACTGCTCCGATCCGGAACGGTTTTGCAAGTTTCTGAACTGGTGCTGCACAGACGAAGGTCAGCTTCTCCTGCAGAGCGGCGTCAAAAGCGTTCATTATACGATTGAAAATGGCATTCGTGTACCGACTGAGTTAAGAATGCAGTGTTCCAAAGATATTGAAATTGCGAAGCAGGAAGGTTTGGGCGATGCAACATTCTTCTATCGCTGTCTGCCCCTGTTCTGGGTCGATGCCGATGATGGTCAGCCCTACAATCTCTATAATGATCAGAAATATAAAGACAGTTTGTCTTTGTCGGATGGCCAGAAAAAAGCCGTAGAAGGCCTTGGCTGGAAATCCTCCAATGCATGGTGGGACGAAAATCTCAACGGCATCAAAGTCGGCTATACCAGATCCTGTGCTTTGGACCCGGCAACAGACCTGGGCAAGATTGGCGCAAAAATGATTGAGGCCCGCAGTAAATACTCCGCAAACTTGATCCTGACCGATAATTTCGATGCAGAATGGAGCACACTTGTCGATGAATACAGCAAACTCGACTATCAGTCGGTTATCGACGAAATGAACAGACTCTATGAATCGTACACGAAGTAATCTCTCCAGATAATAGATAAATCAGGCAGGCGGCTGGCAAAAGCCGCCTGCACCGCCTGCCAGTATTGATCTACTGAACGAGACGAACCTGGTGATTTCAACACGGTGATCCGTTGCAAGCCCGAAAATGATGGTGTCCGCCTGCAAGCATTTGTACGGCTTCGTTTCGGTAGTCATTTCAAAAGGCAATAGAGGAGGCACAATGAAACGAAAAAAAGATTCCAGACTGCAGCTAAAGCAACAAAAGTGGCTACTTTTGATGCTGCTGCCCGGACTGGCTGCGATCATTCTGTTTAGCTATTTACCGCTGAGTGGCTGGTATTTGGCTTTTTCTGAATATCGGCTGGGCGGATCAATTTGGGGCGGCGAATGGGTCGGAGTGAAATATTTCGAAAAGATACTGACAGAAAGTTCCGATCTTTTATATCTGCTTCGGAACACTCTCGTCATGAACGGTGTAAGTTTGGTGCTGAACATCACCGTTGCGCTTTTCTTTGCAATCATCTTGAAAGAGTTTTTTTGGAAATTCGGTGCGAAGGCCGTACAGACTGTATCTTTTTTTCCGTATTTTGTATCTTGGGTCATTGCCTATTCCATTGTTTCGTCGCTGCTTTCTGTCAATTCCGGCGCAATCAACCAGGTTTTGGTAAAACTCGGGTGGATCAAAAAGGGCTTCAATATTATCGGCGACCCGAAATACTCTTGGGGATTGATCATCCTGATCAATCTTTGGAAGACCTGTGGCTATAATACGATTATCTTCCTCTCGTCGATTGCTGGAATTCCAACAGAACTGTATGAGGCATCTGCACTCGATGGCGCAGGACGTCTGCAACAGATCCGTTATGTGACACTGCCAAGTTTGCTGCCCACTGCTTCTGTGCTGCTGATTATGAATGCGGGATGGATTCTGAATTCCAATCTCGAACAGTTCTTTGTTTTCCAAAACGCAACAAACTGGACCCGGATGGAAGTTTTGGATATGTATATCTATAAATTTGGATTGAAAATGCTTGACTTCCCATATGCTACCGCGATGAGCATTGTCAAAACGCTAGTCAGCATTCTGATGCTGCTTGCAGTAAACGCTCTGACAAAAAAGCTCAATAAAGTATCAGTTATTTGAGGGAGGAAAACATGGTAAAGTCAAAATCTCCTGCGCAGATTGTCGGCAATGTGTTGACTTCGGTATTCCTGCTCGCAGTTTTCATCGTGATGGCATATCCGTTTTTATATGTATTTAACTATTCCATCAGTGACGGCGCAATTGCAAGCGGGTCGCTACTTCTGCTGCCGAAAGGGATCAATTTTGATTCGTACATTGTACTTTTGAAAAACAGCCAAGTCCTGCATGCCATGTTTATTTCTGTCATGCGAAGCCTTATTGGCCCTGTTCTTCAGCTGATCGTGACTGGCATGGCCGCTTATGCCCTTTCCTCACCGAATCTGATTTTTGGAAAAACATTGCGCACGTTGTTCATTCTTCCTATGTATCTTTCTGCTGGCATTATCCCTAATTATATTTTCATGAAGGCGTACGGGTTGACAAACAATTTTCTTGTGTACATCCTCCCCAATATTTGCAGCTCATTTAATCTGATCCTTATCAGGACCTATATTGAATCTGTGCCTCGTTCCCTGACCGAAGCAGTCTATCTGGACGGCGGAAATGACTTTCAGGCATATTGGAAAGTCATTTTTCCGGTTTGTATGCCGGTCAATGCGGCGGTCATGCTCTTCGGCGTGATTCAGCAATGGAACGCACTGATGGATACCGAGATGTATTGTGCGATGACCGAAAAGCTGCATACGCTGCAGTACCTGCTGTTCTCCACGTTGGCGACAAAGACAGACATTGAAACACTCCGAACCGGATTGAGCAACATTACCTCACAGGGATTAAAAATGGCAATTACGATCATTACCATCATACCGATCATGTGTGTCTACCCAACTTTACAAAAATACTTTGTCTCAGGCATTATGGTCGGCTCCGTAAAAGCTTAAAAAAGCACCACTGTATCTTTCTCTCACAGGCTGATACAGTGGTGCTTTCCCCCTGTGTTTTATTTGCTTTGGGGGTGGCAGCTCATATCTTCGGTAAATTCCACTTTGAGCTTCCGCACAACCTCAAAGAATTTTACGCTGTCCGCTTGGAGCGCGGCGTTCGGGTCCTTCGCTTCCCCACAAACCTCCACGCAAACGTCTCGGAAAATTACGCCCAAATCGTGTAGCTGCTCGGAGAGATTTGCGCAGGCCTCCCAGCCAGTCGCATCGTTGTCGAGACAAAGCAGGAGCGGGTGGCTTGTTGGCCGCTCCTGCAGCACATTCAGCAGGAGTCGGCCATTGACGACGCTATTGAGTGCGATCGCGCTGCCTCCAGCTTCGATGATGGACAGTGCATCAAAAGCCCCCTCGGTGACAAAGACCGGTTCATCGCCGGGTGTGTAGAGAGCCTGACGGTTAAACAGATCAGGCGCGGCCCCCTTGTTGTTCAACGTCCGATAGGTCGATTGTGTATGCGGGTCAATGGATCTTGCAACGTAATGGAAACGATTCGTCGGGATGACGATACGCGCACAGTAACGGTGACTTCCTGCCGGATCTGCACGGGGATCGAAGCCAAGGCCGCAAGACGCTGCTGTCTTGACACCGATTCCCCTCCCCGACAAGAAGGAAACAGCGACAGGGTCATGCAGTCTGGCACGGCATTCCGCGAAGTAATCAGACAGATCCTTCGGCGCAGAGCCGGACTGCATGGGAGCCAGAGCGGGTGGACACTTCCGCGCAGGCTTTGTGCTGTACGGCTCGACCGCCGTACCAAGCTGTTCCGCCAGCGCCCGAAGCGCCGCGTTGAAATCAACGCCATGTTCCAGCTCGTAGATCGTAAAGATGTCACCCAAAGTCCTGCACCTGCGGCAATACCAACGCCGCGAATTTGCGTAGTAATGAACAGCTCCAGTTCCGTTTGGGCCGCAGCCGCTCCCACATACAGGACAGCAGAACATATCAGTACCTTTTGATTTTTTCAGATATTTTGTGCAGTCGAAAGATTGCCGGATGAACTCCTTTAAATATGCCTGAGTCATGCGTCCCTCGTTTCTTTCTTATCGGGAAAGAGCTGATGCTGCAGTTGATGTTTGGTTGGAGTTTCAGCTGGATATCACTCAATTTCAGACGGCACCATTTGCTCTCGTTCGATATCGGACATGGCTCTCCATTCCTCGTAAGTTATTCTTGGAAGGTTTCGTTTCTTCAACTCGCGTACAAAAACTGCGTATCGGCTCTTCTGCGTCTTTTCTGTGTAATGCGCTGAATCACGCGTGAGCTTCGGCATGATAAAATCCCAGGCAATTCCCAGCATTCCATCCAATTTGGGTTCAATGCCATGCTCACCGTAATCCAGAATCGCCTCAAACAGTTGACCCTTTTCACTGGCGTTCAGTCGCTTTAAGCTGGGGCGAACGTCAAAATACAAAATTACACCTGGCTGCTTTTTCGTCTCCATGCTCATTACACCTCCAAATTCTGATGCGATCCAGCCTGGACTGAGATCCATTGCTCAAGCCCGGCACGATCGACCAATGCTCTCCGACCGATATGGAAGGCCGGGAAATCCGCACGGTACGTGAGCGCATAGGCGGTTGGCAGACTAATACCAAGGATTTTTGCGGTTTCCGCGACGGAAATCACAAGTTTTTCAATCTTCGCGCCTGTTTCTTGCTTTCTATTGTGGAAATTTGCTGAATTTTCATTTTTCATAATATTCCCTTTCTCTTGCTGCCGTTGCAGTTGTAAGATTCATAGCTGCGATTTCCAAGTTGGACGGCCGAATATTCACGTGGAAATCACAATCGGTTTGGAGGCGCCCCTATCTTTAGCATACTCGCCCCTCCAAATGATTTAGGTCATACTGTTTTGCATTAAAAAGTTCTGGAAACTCTTAAAATTTAAATATCTTTCAAATTTTTTGATGAATTTTCTCACGCATGCCAGATTCCCGACAGTCAGCGCGCAAAAAAATTTTTTCGCCCACTCCGACAGGCATCAAACACAGCGGGTACTTCGGCCATTTAAAACCGGGTATCCGCCGTTTTTGCCCTTGTGCAGTAGCGCAAAATCAATTATATTGATAGCGATCACACCTTGCTTTTGAGGCATCAGCAAGAGCACCAATCAAATATGGAAGGATCATAACATGGCAAAACGCGCTGCACATGGTGCAGGCAGTATCCGCAAAAAGACCGTTCTGCGCAATGGAAAGGAATACGCGTATTGGGAAGCGCGATTGACGGTCGGCGTTGATCCTGGAACCGGCAAGCAGATTCGCCGCAGCTTTTCAGGCTCGACGCAGAAGGAAGTCCGTGAGAAGATGCAGGCAGCGGCTGTGACGGTCAACGATTCGACCTATCAGGAGCCATCAAAGCTGACTGTGTCCGACTGGCTTGATATCTGGCTCGCCGAATACACGGCCGATCTGAAGCCGCTGACCCGCTCGACCTACAAGAACAAGGTGGAAAGCACGATCAAGCCCACGCTCGGCGCTGTCAAGTTGCAGGCACTCAAAGCACCACAGATCCAGAAGATGCTCAACGACCTCCATCGCGGCACGAGCGGGCGCAAGCCGCTTTCTGCAAAGACTGTCAAAGATATTTACGGCATTCTGCACCGGGCGCTGGGACAGGCCGTCGAGGTCGGCTATCTGCGGATCAATCCTTCCGATGCCTGTAAGCTGCCGCGCGTGGAGCGGGCAGAGATCAAGCCGCTGGACGAAGCACAGACCGCCGCCTTCCTGAACGCGATCCACGGGCAGCCGTTCGAGCGGCTGTTTATCGTCGATCTGCTGACGGGATTGCGGCAAGGGGAGCTTCTCGGTTTGCGATGGAAAGACGTGGACTTCGATGCCGGGACGGTGACCGTCGCGCAGCAGCTTCTCAAATCCAAGGAAAAGGGCGGCACGTATTTCTTCGGCTCTCTGAAAAACGACAAAACCCGCCTGCTGACCCCGGCACCTTCGGTGATGAAGGCGCTCAGAGAGCAGCGGCGGGTACAGACGGAATGGAGATTGAAGGCCGGGGAGTTTTGGGAAAATTCCGGTCTGGTATTTACGGATGAGCTGGGACACCATCTGTCCCATGTGACCGTGCGCAAGCATTTCAAGAAAGCCGTGGAGAGCATCGGCATACCAGAAGCGCGTTTTCATGATCTTCGTCATTCGTTCGCCGTCAATTCTCTGCAGGCGGGCGACAACCCGAAGACCGTGCAGGAAAACCTCGGTCACGCGACAGCGGCGTTCACGCTGGACGTTTACGCCCACGCGACAGAGCGCATGAAACGGGATTCTGCGAACCGCATGGAAGCCCTGTTTCAGAGCACAAAAAAGGCAGCTTCCAGCCTGTAAGGGGAAAACATAGGGGAAAACTGCGCTTTTGGGCAAAGAAAAAGCCTCGAAAACGTAGTGTTTTCAAGGTCTTTTCCTTGGCGCGGAAGGAGAGATTTGAACTCTCGCGCGCTTTTTAGACGCCTACTCCCTTAGCAGGGGAGCCCCTTCGGCCACTTGGGTACTTCCGCAGGTCGGTCAGGCCGGTATGAAGGAAAGAAAATGGCGGAGAGAGTGGGATTCGAACCCACGGCACATTGCTGTGTCACTGGTTTTCAAGACCAGCTCCTTAAACCGCTCGGACATCTCTCCGAATGCCAGCCTCCAAAGCCGAGAATTATATTATCATATCGATCCCGGTTTGTCAATTCCTTTTGGCGGAAACTGTGAATATTTCATGAAGAAACCTTGATGTTCCCGTAGGAAAGTGCTATACTATTGGAACGAAAATTGTTTACTGGAAGGTGTTTTTGCATGACAAAAATTGATATTTATTCCGGTTTTCTCGGCGCCGGCAAGACGACGCTCATCAAGAAAATGATCAAGGAAGCCTACCACGGCCAGAAGCTGGTCCTGATCGAGAATGAATTCGGCGAGATCGGCATCGACGGCGGCTTTCTGCAGGAGGCCGGGATCCAGATCACGGAGATGAACTCCGGCTGCATCTGCTGCTCGCTGGTCGGCGATTTCGGCCGCGCGCTCAAAAAGGTCATCGCCGAATACGCGCCGGACCGTATCCTGATCGAGCCGTCGGGCGTCGGCAAGCTGTCGGACGTCATCGGCGCCGTGCGCAAGGTCACGTCGGACGACGTGCAGCTGGGCAACTTTGTGACTGTGGCGGATGCGACGAAGTGCAAGATGTATATGAAGAACTTCGGCGAGTTCTACAACAACCAGATCGAGACGGCCAACACCATCATCCTCAGCCGCACTGACGGCATGAAGGAAGAAAAGCTCGACCAGTGCGTCGCCATGATCCGCGAGCACAACAAGGACGCCGTGATCGTCACGACGCCGTGGCCGGAGCTCACCGGCGAGCAGCTGATGGAGGCCATGGAGCAGCGCAGCACCATCGCCGTCGAGCTTGCGAAGCTCGAGGAGGAAGCGCATCACCATCATCATGACCATGATGACGATGACGACGAGGAATGCGACGATCCGGAGTGCAGCTGCCACCACCATCATCACGACGATGATGACGAGGATGAGCACGAGCATCATCACCATCACCACGACCATGACGACGATGACGAGTGCGACGATCCGGACTGCAGCTGCCACCATCACCATGACGATGACGACGAGGACGAACACGAGCATCACCACCATCATCACCATCACCACGGCCATGACGCCGACGAGGTCTTCATCAGCTGGGGCGAGGAGACGCACAAGAAGTTCACCAAGGCTGAGATCGAGCACATCCTGCAGGCGCTGGAGGATGCGGAGACCTACGGCATCATCCTGCGGGCCAAGGGCTATGTGGCCAACGCCGAGGGTGAGAAGTGGATCCACTTCGACTACGTGCCCGGCGAGCCCGATATCCGTGACGGCGGCGCAATGGTCACCGGCCGCATCTGCGTCATCGGCTCGAAGCTGAATGAGGAAGCTGTCGCGAAGCTCTTCGGCGTAGAAAAGCAGTAAGGAGAATCCGACATGGCTATGCCCGATATCCCCATGTACGTCTTCACGGGCTTTCTGGAGTCCGGCAAGACGAAATTCATCCAGGAGACGCTCGAGGACGAGCGCTTCAACACCGGCGAGCGGACGCTGCTGCTGGTCTTTGAGGAGGGCGAGGAGGAATACGACGTATCCACTTACCCGCATAAGGAGGTCTATGAGCAGGTCCTGGACTACGACGAGCTGAGCCCGGAGATGCTGACCGGGCTGCAGAAGAAATACAACGCCGAGCGCGTGGTCGTTGAGCTCAACGGCATGCATCTGGCCTCGGATTTCTATCTCAAGACGCCCGACCACTGGAAGATCGCGCAGGAGGTCATGTTTGCCGACGCGACGACCTTCCTCAGCTACAACGCCAACATGCGCCAGCTCGTCGTGGACAAGCTGGCCGGGGCGGAGATGCTGGTTTTGAACCGCATGACGCCCGGCGCGGACGTCATGCCCTACCACAAGATCGCCCGGGCCGTCAACCGCCGGATCGAGATCCTCTACGAGTACACCGACGGCTCGACCCACTATGACGACATCGAGGATCCCCTGCCGTTCGACCTGAACGCCCCGGTCGTGGAGGTCAAGGACGAGGATTATGCCCTGTTCTACCGCGATATCACCGAGGAGCCCAAGAAATACGCCGGCAAGACCGTGAAATTCAAGGGACAGGTGGCGCGGCTGCGCCGGGAAAAGGACGGCATGTTCGCCCCCGGCCGGTTTGTGATGACCTGCTGCGAGGCGGATATCACGTTCATGGGCCTGCCGTGCCGGTTTGCCGGGGCTTCCGGGCTGGCGGCGCGCAGCTGGGTCTGGGTCACGGCGACCGTCGAGGTCAAGTACCATTCGCTCTACAAGGGCGTGGGTCCCATCCTCACCGCCGTCAACGTCCAGCCCGCCGAACCCGCCGAGCAGAGCGTCGCGACCTTCTGAGCTTTCCAGAATGCAAAACCGCCATGGCAGTCAGCTGCCATGGCGGTTTTCGTCTGTAAGGCCGCACATAGAAAACCCCGCCCTGCCGGCATGGGGACAGGACGGGGCTTCCGGTATGGAGGGGGAGCGCTCATTTCCCGAAAAGGGAGAATCGCTTTTTTTCATAGGGCTCGCTCGCGGCGCTCTGGACCTCATAGCCGGTCGCGTGGACCGCGGCCTTGACGGCTTCGACGTCCAGCGGCTCGTCTGTGATGACGACCGCTTCGCCCCTGGTGTGCGACGAGGAGACCTTTTTGACGGGGACTGCCTTGCGGATGGTGTCATTGATGTGCGATTCGCACATGCCGCACATCATGCCGTCGATCTTCAGCGTGGTTTTATACATAAGAAAGACCTCTCATTCATGATGATGGCAGCAGCCCGCGTTTGCGCAGTGCGCGCAGCCAGCGCCGCAGGTGCTTTTGCCCTGCTTTTTCTGCCGGATCAGATAGATCACGATTGCGGCAACGATCGCCAGCAGAACTGCCGAGATCACGATCGTGCCAAGATTCTCTGCGAGCCAGGCAAACATGAAGATCACTCCTTGATAAGCTCGTTTGCGGGGGAGGAGGCAAGACCGCAGGATCTTCGGTCTTGCCTGAAATGGATTGCGGAATATTACTTGATCTTTGCGGTCAGCTTGGTAGCCTCCTTATAGGGCTTGACAAGCATGTAGACGATGAAGGCGAGCAGAACGACGCCGACGATCACGCCGAGGACGTTGCCGTTGCCGGTGAACAGAGCGCCGAACTGGTTGACCATGAGGGCGATCGCATAGGCGAAGCCGCACTGATAGCCGATGGCGAACCCG
>ERZ779877.1666-NODE-1666-length-18250-cov-4.870569_pt1 | contig 18250 bp, 12 predicted proteins | sample MGYA00511556_ERZ779877 | MGnify/ENA primary metagenome ERZ779877 (study PRJEB29588, sample SAMEA2159338) | human gut metagenome | biome: human gut; feature: human-associated habitat; material: faeces | place: Denmark | collected 2008/2010 ...
CTCACGAACATGGCTGGATCCATGAAGTTGGCGGCCATGGCCCAAACAAGATTTATCGTGAGGAATCAGCCGAGGCCGTAGTACAGGACGGACCGAATCCTAGGAGATGTCAGTCAATGAAGGAAGTCAAACAGGAAATTGAAAGCAGAAAACTTCATGAAGAAGGTTGCCCGCAAAAGGCAGCTGCCAAGCAGCAAGGATATGCGGGAACGCCTACCCATTGCCGAATACAGCGACACCATTGCAACCTTATGAGCGGGCAGTCTGCTGGGGTAACTCTTGACGCAAGACAATTTGAATGCCGCGTTACCACAAGGTAAAACAAATAGCCTCCCTTCGTTACATAACCATGGGGGCCTATTAACGCACGTTTATGAAAACGAGGAAACCATCCGTGTACCAAACGGTACGCACGGTGGTGTGAGAGATTGGGATTTTCATTTGGCAATCCTTCCTACTCGATTATCCGTTGGCATATCTTAGGATACGTTTCAAATTAGCCACTTAATAGGCCCCGAAAATCGTTACCTTACATCCTCTACTTTGTCTTATTGAAGAAATCCATCCAAGGACAGTTTTTGGATTGTTTCTAGGAAGATTTACAGTGATTAAGATAAGGCTGACTATGAGTCTAGCTATGAGACTTGGATTAGACGGATAAGCAAAGGAGCTAGAGTTTCCGGACGGATCTGGATTGAAAATGATAGATTGTTGTGTGGCCATAAAATGATGGCGAATCTTACGAGGACTCAAGTGAAGAAAATCGCCTTGAGTCCTTTTTCGATAGTAAAGGGGTATAGGGGTCATTTTTTAGGTCATAGGGAATACGGGGTGAGGACTTTCATAATTTCGAAATCCATTCGCGTGATACATGGCTTATTGATAAGCAGCGTGCAGAAAACGTAAAGGGGTAACAGCGGTCATCTTACAACTGACTGATTATTCAGAATAAAACAACTTTATTAAGGAAACGTAAGTAAGATGCAACAGAGTGTAAAAAATGACACCTAGTAATCTTGTAATTTTACGATTAAAAAGGTAAAATCTTCCCGTCAAAGAGGTATATACCCAAGTGTTTTTCAGACAATATACTAACCGAGTTTTTGAGGTCAAGGATCATCTTCCTTTATGTCTTTTGGGACTTCAAAAGACTATTTTTTATATAACAAAATAAATTATCTGACTCTTATCAAGAATGAGGAACGAATGCGGCTTGCAAATATTCGAGGAGGTCATTTACAAGATGGGGAATAGGAAAAAGAAAGCAGTTTTGGGCGCGATATTGATGGGCGGAATTATAGTTGTGCCAAGGATTGTCAGCGCGGCAAAAGCCTATGTTGGTCCGGGTACTCTTGATGGAAAGAAAACAGAGGCCAATGAATTTCTTGATCCTACTTCTGTTGTAAAATTGGGTAAGGATGGCAGTGACGTAGAATTTACAACATTTAAGGGCCGTAATTGGGCCATTTATGGTGATGACGCTGGTGCTAAAAGCAATGATGTTCACGTTGACCTCGTAGTGACGGGAAGAAACATCAAGTCTGATGCCGTCATGGCATATGATGGAGCCAATGTTACTGTCGGCAGTGATACTACGGAAAAAATGACCATTGAAACCAGTGTAAATAAGGACGCCGTTCGGTCTATTACCTCGAACCCTTCGAAATATAAGGCTCCCCATCTTACCTTGAAAGCTAAGGAGATTTCTATTACGTCAAACAAGGAAGCATGTGGGGCACTTTATGTTCAACATACCACCCAATATGAAACGGTACCGGAAGATGTGGCTTCCATTGCTCTTGTTGCTGACACCATCAAGCTTACGGCTGCAGGGGCTGCTGATACAGCTATTTACGGCTTCGCCAACGGAAAAATCGATATTACGGGCGATACGATGATTACGGCCCCTACGGCTATCGATGTCCGCGAGAATTCGATAGTCAACATCAATGTGGATGGTGCCCATACGACGGTAATTCATGGTGATATTCAATTTGAAACGCTGGACAAGGCAACTGAAGGCAAAGTTGATAAGAGTTTGGTTAATTCTTATATCAACCTGAATCTTTCAGGAAGCAAATCATCCTGGACAGGATGTGCCTACCAGAAGGATGGCCAGGGTGTCGAGAACCTTGCTGCTCCTGACAGTGGGAATCCTTTTTACGGACCAATCAGTGGCTTTTCTCTTTCTCTCAGCAAAGGGGCTCATTGGAACGTAACCGGTGATTCCTTCGTGAATCGTGTTCATAGCACGGATGGCATCATTAACCTTGGCGACGGAGCAAAGAAAATCATTGTTGACAACGTTTATGGAACTTCTCTTACGGTGAATACGGAATCCTTGGATCATACGATGACCATCAAGAAAAAATCTGATGAAACAGACTTGACCGTTCACGGAACGGGTGGGATGGCCGATGACATCCAGAAGGATCATACAGTTGCCCAAAAGCTTGCTGATATTACACGAAATGAAAAAGGCATAAGTGTAGCTAACCACGTGACGACTGCTGAAGGTGTCCTCGCTGGCAGCTATAAACTTGAGGTGGTGGATGGCAAAGTACAGATGCCACAACCGCCAAAAGAAAAGGATGCAAGCGATAAGGAAGATATCAACCCCAAGGGTGATACAGACGCTTCCAAGCCGGACGATGCCGTGAAACCCAAAGACGGAACCGATTCCGGTAAGACCGATGAACAACCGCCAAAAGACACGGGCTCAGGAGATAAGGCAGATGCCGATCCGAAGGCGGATACAGACGCTCCCAAGCCGGACGATTCCGTGAAACCCAAAGACGGAACCGATTCCGGTAAGACCGACGAACAACCGCCAAAAGACACGGGCTCGGGAGATAAGGCAGATACTGATCCGAAGACTGATAAGGATGCCCATAAGACGGATGATACAAAGCACGAAGATGGCACGAGTGGTACTGATTCCGGTAAGACCGACGAAAGCGGCGCCGACAGTTCCAAACATAACGCGACGGATGGGAAGGTAAAGTTAACTTATACGCCGAATAAGACGAACGTGGCCATTGCCTCGCTTGCTGCAATGAACCTCATGACCTGGCGTCAGGAAAACAACGATATGTATAAGCGTTTGGGTGAACTGCGTGACAGCAAAGGCCAGCAAGGTCTCTGGGTTCGTATGGTCCGCGGCCAGATAAAATACGGCGTAAGAAGCATGAAGAACCAGTATAGCTACTATCAAGTGGGCTGGGATACGAAAGTCGGCAGCAACTGGACCGTTGGTGCTGCCTACAGCAAGACCGACGGGACGACGTCCTTCTACCGCGGCACGGCGGATAACGACCATGACGGCGCTGCCATCTATGGGTCCTACCTTGCTGATGATGGAAGTTTCATCGACCTTATTGCCAAGTATACCCATATAGATACGGACTATGAAACCTTCCACGGTGCCGGCAGTGCCAGCTACGACAACGACGCCTTCAGTGTCAGTGCTGAATATGGTAAACGGTTCCACGGAAAAGGCGGCCTCTGGATCGAACCGCAGGCCGAACTGACCTATGGGCGTGTCAGTGCAGCTGATTTCTTGACCAAAAACGGCGTCAAAGTCTATAGCGACAGTGCTGGCAGCTTAGTTGGCCGTCTGGGCATGGTCTTAGGTAGGGACATCAAGGCTGGTCACCTCTATGCCAAAGCTTCTTACCTTTACGACTTTGATGGTGACACTATAACGAACATGACCTATAAGGGAGCTAAGGAACGGTTTAGTGATGACATTGGCGGCGGCTGGTGGGAAGTGGGCATTGGCGCCAATTTGAACCTTAACAAAGCAACGTATCTCTACATTGATGCTGAAAAGACATGCGGCGGCAATGTAGCGGCTCCATGGCAATGGAGCCTCGGCGTCCGTTACAGCTTCTGATTACGAAATAAAATATGATTGTTTAGAAGAGGACTCAAAGCATTTTTCATTGCTTTGAGTCCTTTTGTGCGCCCTTCATGGGGGCACTCTTAATGAACTAAGCGTACCATGTTTCTCGGTAGGTACAGATCATATTTGCATAATAAAGGGGAGACTGCGATTGTTGAAAGCGTGTTGTCCAGACACTGCTTATCGAAACAAAGGAAGGTCTCCCATGGAATCGATTGTCTCTGTCATCAACATAATAAAGGGGGCCAAGAACGAATTTGAGATGAATAAGGGCATCTGAACCTTTCTGCCGCCTTCGCGGCGATTTAACGAGAAACTGGGACAGGCTGAGTCTTCACTTTATGCGCAAGGGACTGGAAAAATCGGTGAGGTGCTATGGGACGCGCGTGAGTAACTACAGACCGTATGCCTACGGGATGAAAAAAGAAGGCCGGTGCTGGGGAAAAGAAGGCTGCTTAGCCATGGCTAGGGTCCTTGCGGGCCTGCAAAATGGTAAGCTGGAAGCCGGCTTTTCAGGAAGGTTACGCCCGTAGAAGTCCCGAAGAGCGCGGCGCTGCGAAAAGCCTTGAGGAGTGCTCTCAAGAAATCTCTTATGGTTCCATATGTGGGAATGAGAAACGGGGGAATTGATGGGGATACGGAAAGCCGCGCAGCCATTGGCCACGTAAGCTCCATTTTTTGTTTGTAATGAGGCTGCGGCACAATCTTATAGGGGTCTTTTGAGAACCTGTTGACATATACTATGATCAAAAGAAATTTATCATAAGCGATTCCATATGTTATAATCAAAGAATAGATAACTAGCAGAAAGAGGTAAAAAAAAGAAGATTTGACATCTTCCAATTGACCTGTTGCTGTAGAGGAGGAAGAAAGATGCAGGGAAGAAGTGGAAAAAGGGGAGCACTGCTGACCTTTGCTATTTTGCTGACCGTATCATCAGGAACTGCGTATGCGGCTGATCCTATCGAAATCAAAGAAACGACAAGCATAGCGGTCAAAGATGGTGCGTCCTATAGCTATGGCAGTGATGAAACAGAGTCCCTTACGATAGCTGTAGAAAATTCGGATGATGGGGCTGCCATTGCAGTTGACGGATCGTCCGCGGCTGGTGGCTCAAAAGCGTCCCTGACCCTTTCCGGCAAAAACATCGCCGTTACCGTACCAAAGGGAATCTTTAACGGAAATACGGAAGGTGGGATCATCCCGTCGAATGACACCGGTACGGCCTATGCAGGCGGCACGGTTCAAATCGGCTCGGAAAGTACGGATGTTGTCAAGGTTTCCGGAGAGCTTCGCACCGTTGGAGCAGGAGCTGCTACAACGCTTCGGGGTTCCCAGATTACAACGGATGCGGTCAATACATATAATGAGGGGGAGACAACCTTCGGTACGGAAGAGACCCGTCTCGTTACCCTTAAGAAAACAAATACGCTAAATCACGCTTCCTTGACTGTGCTGGGAAAACAGATTGTTTTTAAGGATGAAGCAGCAACCGACAGCGGCACGACGAATGAGATAGGACATGAATATATCTATGCAGTAAATGGAAGTTCCGTAACGATTGGCAGTGACGCAACGGAATCCGTTCATGTGGGGGACGGGATTGCAATCCGAGCGTCAGATTTTACAGTCAAGGGCCAGCATATTGTTCTTGGTACAAAAAACCTCGATTATTATCATCAATGGAGTGGAACGGCCACCATCGGTGGCGCTGGGACAAGTTCTGTAGAAAGTCATGGCCCGATTCGTGTATGGAGTCATCCATCTTCACCGAAATTTCTTGAGACAACGATTACCGCTGATGCCGTGACCTTAGATAGCAAGATAGATGCTTATGGAAGCCTGGCATCCCTCATCGTGGATGGAGTAACCATATCCCAGACGGAAGAAAAACCATGGGATTCTTTTATGTCTCCTGTAAGAGCGTCAAGCGGCGGTTTACTGGTCCTTGGCAGCAGCCGAACAGAGTCCCTTTCCGTAACAGGAAAGGTCCAGTCCAGCGAATGGTTCAGCAGTACCGTAAATACCCAAGTGAAGCTCGACGGCAAGGAGATTACCTTAAAAAATGGAGCCAAGGCAGAAGGAAAAGGATCGCTGGTCGCCATCGGTACGGCTGGGGTGACAAAGACCCTGACTGGTGACCTTTTGGCCGATGCTGGTACGGTAACGGCTGTTGTTTCAGATGTCTATACGGGAAACGCGACGGCCAAGTGGGACAGAAAACCTAATGAGATTACAAAAAGTGCGGGCACCCTTTCGCTCACAGCGGCTTCTGCCAAGGGCGACCTTAGTGCAGAAGGTCCAGACAGCACACTGACGGCAACTCTTTCGGATTCTCTTGTTGGGAACCTCAAAGCAACGGACCGCAGCCTCATCAAGGCTTCAATCGGTGGGACGCTGACAGGCGATGTAAGTGCCATTGACTCTGATATTATCCTTACTGCGGGCTCTGTCATCGGCAATCTCTATGCCGAAGATGATTCACCTGCTTCCATTACGGCAGACGTAGGAAATGTAACGGGATCTGTCACGGCTGTGAATACGGGAGCAAAGATTACGCTTACAGCGGATACGGTAACAGGCAGCCTCGCGACATTACATGGAGGCACTCTTACGGCGTCCATTGCCAATACGTTTATGGGAACAACTTCGGATGACTCCATCGAAGATCTGGCGACAAACGACCTCGTCTTGAATCTTGCAGGCGGCGCCACGTGGAATTTGACGGATTCTTCTACTGTCAGTACCCTGAACGCGGAGGGGGGGTCTGTTAGCCTTATGGACGGCAGGCTGGGTGAGACGCTGACGGCAGGTTCCTTTGCCGGTGACGGCGCAACGCTCTATCTTGACGCTGATGGGTCGACCAATACGGGCAACGACCATGTCTATGTCATGGGGAGCCATACGGGAACGACGGACCTGCACCTTGAGAGCACGTCCAATACCTGGTCCGGCGCCCTTGGAACGGTCCTTGTGAGCGTTGGCGAGGAACAGGGATCCTTTGTGAGCGACAGCGAAACGGAAGCGGCTCTCTACTACTACAACCTTGAACTTGCAAGTACCAGCGACAACGTGACAGACGGTACAGCACCGATTGGTACCTCAAGGGCTTTACGAAGGCTCCGACAAATGACGAAGGGCACCACACGACGGTGGGCCGGAACCTTGGCGGCATTACGGGAGGCAACTACCTTCTTTGGAGAAGCGACATGGATACGCTCTTCCGCCGCATGGGCGAAGCGGATGGGTCCCTTACGGACAATACGGATAACGGGATCTGGGCTCGGGGCAAGGGCAAGAAATTCAGCCGCGAGAGCGATTTTCTTGTTGACTCCAAGTATAATGAGTACGAAGTGGGCTACGACTGGCTCCATAAGAAGACGGACACGAAGGAGCACGTCATCGGTGTGGGCTTTGCCTACCTTGATGGCGATGCAACCTACGTGTCAGGGAAAGGGGACCTCAAGGGCTATACCCTAGGCCTTTACGATACGCAAGTCTGGAAAAACGGGCAGTACCTTGACCTCAGCCTCAAAGGGTCACGGTATGAAAATGAATTTGGTTATACCGGTCTTGGCCGATTCATTGACGGTCAGTCGAACAGTACGGGCTTTTCCTTCGGAGCCGAATATGGCTACAAGAAAAAGGACGAAAAGGGCTGGTTTGTGGAGCCGCAGGCCCAGGTTGTCCTGGGACACTTCCGGAACGATGCCTTCACCGATTCGAACGGGGTGCACGTGGAAGGCGAAAGCCTGAACACCGCCCTGGGACGGATTGGAGCCCGGGCTGGGTATGAAAGTCCGCGTTTTGCGGTCTATGCAAAAGCCAACTGGTACCATGACTTTGGCGGCAACCATGTGACGGTCATGTCCGTGGATACGGACCGGCTGCGCGTCCATGAAGATTATGGCGATACCTGGTTCTCCTATGGATTGGGCGGCGCCTATAAGATCAATGACGGTCTGCAGGCCTATTTCGACCTTGAACGGGGCGATGGTTCCAGCTACGATGAGAACTGGAGCTGGGATGTGGGACTGCGCTGGAGCTTTTGATCAAGAAATCACCCTGCCTCTTTGGCAGGGTGATTTTTTTTGCGTTTTGAGCATGAAAGACTGAGCTCAAAAGGTATGGCGCGGCATCTTGACCCTGCCTAAAAAGCGTGACATACTGTATTTGCTAACAGTGCGTCAGGATTGATTCCAAAGGAGTGCGATAGCCATGGAATTCTTGAATCTCATAAAAGAGCGATATTCCTGCAAAAAGTTTGATGGCCGTCCCATCGATGAGAGTGTCCTTACAGCCATCCTTGAGGCGGGGCGCCTAGCCCCAACGGCAAAAAATGCCCAGGCTCAGCGCGTTTACGTCCTTACTTCCCCCAAGGCCCTTGCGGCCCTTGACAGCATAACGCCTTGCCGTTATGGGGCTCCTGTTGTCCTTGCCGTAGCCTATGATCGGAACAGTGTCTTCCATTATCCGGGAGATACCCGCGATTCCGGGGCCGAAGATGCCTCGATTGTGGGCGTCCATATGATGCTTGCGGCAAAAAATGTGGGAGTCGACAGCTGCTGGGTCAATTTCTTTGATCCAGAAAAACTCAAAAAGGCCTTGACCCTTCCGGAAAACGAAGACCTTGTGCTCCTTCTTGATTTAGGCTATAGAGGGGAAGGCGGCGGACCTCTTTTGAATCATACATCAAGAAAACCTCTTGTAGAAACTGTTAGGGTTTTGTGAGAAGGAAGGTGCTTTCCATGAAAAAAATCCTCGTTGCCTATTTCAGTGCAACTGGAACGACACGAAAGGCTGCCAAAGCCCTTGCTGAGGCTGCTGACGCGGATCTTTACGAAATCCGCCCCAAAGTGCCCTACACGGCCAAGGACCTTGACTGGATGGATCCTCGTTCACGGTCATCTTTGGAAAAAAAGGCCGGGGCGCCTTTACCGGAACTTTTGGACCACAATGCTGCGCCCGCGTCCTATGATGTCATTTTTTTGGGTTTCCCGATTTGGTGGTATGAAGCTCCAAAAATCATCACGAGTTTCCTCAAGGCGTACGATTTCAGCGATAAGAAAATCATCCTATTTGCCACAAGCGGCGGCAGTGGTTTTGGAAAGACGTTGGAAAAGTTGAAGCCTGCCGCAGGGCCGCATGCAGACCTTATGGAAGGACGGATCCTTAATGGCCGTGTCGGTGAGGGCACACTGAAAAAGCTTCTGGCAGCTTCTGTATAAGAAAGGACGGATCATCATGAACCGAATCATGAAACTAGCAGGCATCCTCTTAATGGGCTTTATTCTGGCCTACATGGGCGGCTGTGCTTCAGCCGGCGGCGAAGAAAAGGCGGCCTCCAAGAAGGCAGGCGCAGAGCAGGCAGCTTCACCCAAAGGGCGTCCGGACGTTCTTGTTGCCTATTTTTCCCAGACGGGAAATACGCGGACCGTGGCCCAAAAAATTGCGGCCCTAACGGGCGGCACCCTTTACGAAATTACGCCGGAAATTCCCTACAGCAAAGATGACCTTGACTACAATGTCAAGGACAGTCGGGCCAATCGGGAACAAAACGATGCCTCCGCCAGACCTAAACTGCGGGGAACGCCTGAGCATTTCCAAGATGTGAAAGTCATTTTCCTAGGGTATCCAATTTGGTGGGGGATTGAGCCGCGCAGCATCGATACTTTCAGTGAAAGTCTCGACTTTACAGGAAAGACCATCATTCCCTTCTGCACAAGCGGTTCCAGTGGTATCGAAAAAAGTGAGGAAAACCTTGCCTCCCTGATTCCTGGTGCCAAATGGAAGAAAGGCAGACGATTTGAAAAGACGGTAAGTGAAGAAGACCTTAAAAAATGGATCAAGGAACTGGATCTGTCCCTTCATTGAGAAAAAAGGGGCCCTATGATTGCCTTGGACTGGCTATCATCTAAAAAGCAGGCATCCCATGGGCCCTTTTGCTTACTTTTACTCCATGAATGATTGATGCGTCTAACAAATATCAATGAAAAGGAATCAGAACATGAAGAAATTAGGCCTTATTGGGGGAACAGGTCCTGAATCAACCCTTATCTATTACAAAATCCGCACGCTTATCGATATGATTCTTGCCTGATATGGGGCATCTTGAACCATACTGGAAGATGCCCGCTGCAGCATCATTTCATGGGATTCATGCCGGTGGTAACAGACGGTCGTTGGAAAAGTGTGAAACGGGTGCGCGGCATATCCTGATGAAGTGGAAGCCATATCGTTCCGTGGACCTTGATGGGTAATAGTCCCAGCAAGGTCTTTTTGTATTTTTTGAAAACCACGCCATAGTGGCGTGGTTCCGGAAAGCTTATAGCTATAAAAAACCTCCTAATGAAGTACAATGCAGTCGACCTGTCAGTCAAGCAAAGTAAAAGATTAGGAGGTGCACTGCCATGCCAAGTGGGCAGAGTCATGTCGTTCATAGTTTAACACACACAAAGTGGAATTGTAAGTATCATATTGTGTTTGCACCAAAGTATCGTAGAAAAGTTTTCTATGAGAAAAAACGGTTAGCAATAAGAGACATCTAGCGACAGCTTTGTGAATGGAAGGGCGTAGAAATTTTTGAAGGTGAAATTTGCCCTGATCATCTACATCTGTTGGTAAGTATCCCGCCCAAAATTAGCGTTTCGTCTTTTGTAGGCTATCTGAAAGGCAAAAGTAGTTTGTTGATTTTCCAGAAGTTTGGAAATATGAAATTTGCCTACCGATCTCACCTCGATTCGAGAACACGGGCGGCAGGCGAAGTCGCCCTTGCCGTCCCACGTGAGGTCCGCCGCAGGCTTCAGCAGTGTGTCCGCCCAAGCGAGCAGGTCCGACGCAGGCAGCCGCCACTCGCTCACGTTCTGACGACGCGGCTGGTAGATGGTGAGCCTGACCTCGTCGATGTCGTAGAGATCGCCGAACTGGTCCAGGGCACCTAAGCCGTAGCATTTGAGCTGCGGGTTGTCTTCGGCGGACACCTCGATCCCGGATCCATACTTCAAGTCGATGATGTGCAGCGTCCCGTCCGCGATGATGAGCGCATCGGCCGTGCCGAAGCCCTGCCGCACCCAGCGGGAGAAGTCCACGCGCTGCTCGACCATCACGGCCGGATCAGGGCAGGACTGTTTGGCAGCCCCCACATGTTCGAGCACGTACGGTCCGCGCTCGACGCGGAGAGAATCGCATGGGAACTAGCGGCCATCGTCGAGTCCCTCCACATCCCTGAGCAGCGCCTCATAATGCTTCGGATCGACTGCTGAAAGCCTGTCCGCGCCATACTTCCGGAGCAACTCGCGGATCTGGTCCGTGTGACCGATGCGCGCCTTGTCGGCAAGCACCGCGCGCACGTCCTCGAGCCTCAGCTCCTTTCGGCGCTAAGGCCGAGGCGGAGACCGCTCAAATGACTGCCGGTGAAATTGGTCATAGTCGGTCACCTCAATGCGGATGGCTCCGCCTCATGTCGGTGACCAGCCGTTCGTCTAGCTGGCACGCTGTTAACTTTGCTAGTCCGTCATCCGGTTACGAACGCACCTCGCGGCCGCGAAGAAGGCGAGCCGGATTCGGGAGAACGGTTTCAGGTCATGTTCGGGACTTCGAAAGCTGAGAGAAAATTAAGCGATAAAGCAATTATCAGTTAATATGCGTAGTAATATTCCCGATAATGTGTTAGACTGATACTTGACTATGGATGCACTTGACTGCCCTCGCTTTCTGTATTCAGCTTAAAAAGCGAGAGCTTGAAAGTCTTTGCCTTCGTTTTGCCACTGGTTTGCCAGTGTTTTTCCGGGAGCATCAAAGGAGGAGCGGACCGATGAGCGAACTGAACATCTTGTCCTACATCCGGGCCATGCAGCCGGGATTCAAGGACAACAAGCAGGAAGCGGCCGCGCGGTTCCTGCTCAGCGCCATCAATGATCAGGACTAGGTAGCTCAAAACGGGTATCGGACGAATAGCCTGGACTCAAAGAAAATCAGCCGCCTTGTCAACCAGAAAGACCCTGTGCCGGACAACCTCATGCAGGCGTCGATGAGGCAGGAGGTCGTTGACGGGACGCTCCGAACTCAGGGAGCAGCTGATCGGCCTCAGACGGCAGAGAGCGGCCGTGCAGACCCAGCTGAACGACGTTCGCAGGGACATGACGGGACAGAAACGCAGCTTCAAAAGGACGTTCAGCGACCTTGAACGATTCTTCCCCAACGAGGAATTCCGCACCCTCGAGGAGATCGAAGGCTTCCACCACAAGCTGTCAAGGATACTGGATTCCGAATTCAAGGAAACGGAAGGCGACCTCGCCACCACCTACATGCTGCTGGGCGACGAGATCGCCCGGATCAAGAACCAGATCACCGAGATCAAGAACGTCCCGAACGTCTCGCAGGCAATCCTGAAAGAGTTCGCCCAACTCTCCACGGAACTCAACAACTTCCGCGAAGCGAACCATAACTACGACGAGCTCGAACGGCTGAAGGCCATGGCGGCGGACTACGCGAAAACGAGGGATACGGTCACCCAAGAGCAGCTGCTCACCATCGAGAGCGCGATCAACCAGAACATGCGGGAGATAAGCCTCGACATACTGAGGGACGCCACGCATCTGCCACCCATCCTGAGGCTCGAGAAGCTGAACAAGTACACCTTCAACACCCCGAACGACGGAGGAACCGGCGCACAGTACCGTGGCCTCATCAACTTCGATCTCGCCAACATGCTGGCCGCCCCGATCCCGTTCGTCGTCCACGACTCCATCCTTCTCAAAAACATAGACAAACCCGTCTTCTCCGAGATCGTCCGCGTCTACGAGAAGCAGAAGGAACACGGCAAGCAGGTGTTCCTGGTCTACGATACGCTCGCATCCTATGATGCCGGAGCGCAGCGGATACTAGAGAAAAACGCCGTATTGAGACTTTCGCCCGCTGGCAACGAGCTGTTCGGCTGGGCATGGAACAAGGAGGAAAAGAATGACGCAGACGAAACAAGCTAAGAAGGAACTACATTCCGAGTTCTCCTACAACCGGCTCTGGAAGCTGCTGATCGATCGCAACATCAAGAAAAAGGACCTACAGGAAATGAGTGACGTCAGCGCCGCATCCATCGCGAAGATGGGACGCTGCGAAAACGTCACGACCGACGTCCTGCTGAGAATCTGCGAGGCACTCGACTGCGGCCCCGAGGACATCATGGAACGAAAGGACAAGACAACGGAGGAATAAGCCCGCTTCAGCGGATGACGAACCTCCGCCACAAAAAGTCTTCTTACGAGGAACGCACGCATGGAAATATTCAACAACACCACAAACGTCGTCAAAGACGACCTGCAAAAGACGATCCGCTCCGGCAGCAAAGTGTCCATCGCCGCCGCATGCTTTTCCATCTACGCCTTTCAGGAGCTCAAGGAGCAGCTGGAGTCCTGCGAGGAGCTGCGCTTCCTCTTCACGTCTCCGACCTTCGTCGCGGAGAAGACGCCGAAGGAACGCCGCGAGTTCTACATTCCTCGGCTTCAGCGCGAGAAGAGCCTGTACGGCACGGAGTTCGAGGTGCGCCTGCGCAACGAGCTCAAACAGAAGGCCGTCGCGAGGGAATGCGCCCAATGGATGCGCCGCAAGGCGAAGTTCAGGTCGAACACCACCCGGGACTCCATGAACAACTTCATGCTCGTCTCCGACGGCGACGAGACCTACGCCTACAGTCCCATGAACAGCTTCACCACGGTCGACCTCGGCTGCGAGCGGGGCAACAACATGACGAACATCGTCGTGCGCGTCGAATCCCCAGAAAGCACCCAGTTCCTGCAGACCTTCAATCAGGTGTGGAACGACAAGGAAAAGCTCAAGGACGTCACCGGCGAGGTCATAGACATGATCTCCACGGTCTATCAGGAGAACCCCCCGGAGATCATCTACTACATGACGCTCTACAACATCTTCAGCGAGTTTCTGGAGGACATCTCCGAGGACGTCCTCCCCAACGAGGCGACCGGCTTTAAGGACAGCGTCATCTGGAACAAGCTCTTCAACTTCCAGAAGGACGCGGCGCTTGGCATCATCAACAAGCTCGAACAATATAACGGCTGCATCCTTGCCGACAGCGTCGGACTCGGCAAGACCTTCACCGCGCTTGCAGTCATCAAATACTACGAGGGCAGGAACAAGAACGTGCTCGTCCTGTGCCCGAAGAAGCTCTCCGAGAACTGGATGACCTACCGGGGCAACCTGATCAACAACCCGCTCGCAAAAGACCGGTTCCGCTACGACGTCCTCTATCACACCGACCTGTCCCGCAACAGCGGCAACACGGCCGTCGGCCTGCCCATCGACAGGATCAACTGGGGCAACTACGATCTTGTCGTCATCGACGAGAGCCACAACTTCCGCAACGGAAACGGAACGGACAGCCAAGGCGGCGAGAAGGAAAACCGCTACATGCGGCTGATGAACCGCGTCATCAAACCCGGCGTGAAAACAAAGGTCCTGATGCTGTCGGCTACCCCTGTCAACAACCGTTTCTACGACCTGCGCAACCAGCTGGCGCTCGCCTACGGCGGCGACCCGGAGGAAATCAACGGGAAGCTGAAGACGAAATCGGACATCGACACGATCTTCAGGCAGGCGCAGGCCGTCTATAACACATGGTGCAAGCTGCCCGAGGCGCAGCGCACGACGGATCATCTGCTTGCGAGCCTGGACTACGACTTCTTTGAAGTCCTCGACAGCGTGACCATCGCCCGGTCCCGGAAGCACATCCAAACCTATTACGACGTGACGGACATCGGGTCCTTCCCGAAGCGGCTGAAGCCCGTATCCCTGCGGCCCAAGCTGACCAATCGCAAGGCCGCGATCAACTACAAGGAGGTGATCGAGCTCCTGACCGCGCTGCACCTGACCATCTACACGCCGACCGTCTACATCCAGCCGAGCAAGCTGCACAAGTATCTCGACGAGAAGGAGACGGAGAAGTTCCGCATGGGCCGTGAGATCGGCATCCAGCGCCTCATGAGCATCAACCTCCTCAAGCGCATGGAAAGTTCCGTCCACTCCTTCCTGCTGACGGTAAAGAGGATCTGCGACTACCTGTATGACACCTCGCAGACCATCGAGGCGTTCCGGAATGGCGGCTCGGGCAACCTTGACGAGATGACGGACCTGTCCGGCGAGGCGGCGGACTTTGACGACGACGACCAGAACACGGACTTCTTCGGCGTCGGCAAGAAGGTGCGCATCGACCTTCGGGACATGGACTACCTCTCATGGAAGCGGGACATCGACGAGGACATCGGCACTCTGTCCCTGCTGATCGGCATGGTGGAGGACATCACCCCGCAGTACGACTACAAGCTGAGCGAGCTGCTCCGCGTAATCCGCGAGAAGGTCGAAAAGCCGATCAACCCCGGCAACAAGAAGGTCCTGATCTTCACCGCCTTTTCGGACACGGCGGAATACCTGTACGAGCACGTGAGCGGCATGGCGAAAACGCAGCTGGGACTCAACACGGCCCTCATCACGGGGGCGGTCGACGGCAAGACGACGATTCCGGGGTTCAAGGCCGAGATGAACCACGTCCTGACCTGCTTCTCCCCGAAGTCCAAGGACAGGGACGTGCTGTACCCCAAGGACACGGAGGACATCGACATCCTGATCGCGACGGACTGCATCTCCGAGGGGCAGAACCTGCAGGACTGCGACTACTGCATCAACTACGACATCCACTGGAACCCCGTGCGCATCATCCAGCGCTTCGGACGAATCGACCGCATCGGCAGCCGCAACGAGGCGATCCAGCTCGTCAACTTCTGGCCCGACCTCGACTTGGACGAATATATCCAGCTCAAGTCACGCGTCGAGGAAAGGATGCGTATCTCCGTCATGACCTCGACGGGCGACGACAACCCAATCGACCAAGAGGAGAAGGGAGACCTCGAATACCGCCGCAGCCAGCTGAAAAAGCTGCAGGAGGAGGTCGTCGACCTGGAGGATATGACGAACGGCGTGTCCATCATGGACCTGGGACTGAACGAGTTCCGCATGGATCTAATCGCCTACAGGAAGGAGCACGGGGACATCGACCACATGCCGTTCGGCATCCACACGGTCGTGAAGGGCGACAAGCCCGGCGTGATCTTCGTCCTGAAGAACGTCAACAAGCAGGTCAACATCCAGAACCAGAACAGTCTTCACCCCTTCTACATGGTCTACGTCGGCATGGACGGCGAGGTGGTCACCAACCACCTACAGCCGAAGGACACGCTGGACATGATGCGCCATCTCGCACGGGGAAAATCCGTGCCGGACAAGGCGCTCTGCGGAAGGTTCAACAAGGCGACGGACGACGGCCGGAACATGGGCCGCATATCGAAGCTGCTGGAGGATGCGATCATGTCCGTCATCGACGCCAAGGACGAAGGTGACATCGACAGCTTCTTCGGCTGCGGACAGACCACCTTCCTCTCCAGTGGATTCTCGGGACTCGACGACTTCGAACTGATTTGCTTCATGGTGGTGCTCTGACATGATGAACTTTCCAACCGCGACGACGGTGAGGAAACGCCTGCCCAAGGAGGCGTTCTACCGTCACCTCGCGCTGACAAACGCACTCAAGGAAAAATTCGTATCCGACGTGGACCGGATCATGGTGGAGAACAGCTTCACCAAACAGACGCTGAACCTGACGGCAAGCGCCGAGACCAAGGAGATCCTCCTGCTGTCCGTCAGGCTGAAGAAGCAGGAGTTCGACGGCAAGGTCACCGAGGCGATCGCCCGGCAGAACAAGCACCGGCTCGTCTTCTTGCTGTGCTTTGAGAGCAGGCGGCAGCTGGCGCTCTATTACGGCAAGCTCTACCGCACGCCATGGATGGAGGCGTCGGATGTCCATCTGAGCCTGCACGGCTTCACCTTGGACGAGATCTGGAACTCCATGGTCGAGCAGATCGCGCTGCTGGAGGAGGACGCCTCAGGGCAGAACGAAAATCTGTCCATCGATGAGCGGCTGGACAGGCAGGACAGGATCGAGAAGCTAAAGATGCTGATCAGCAGGACGGAGGCGGCAACATGGCGACAGCAGCAGCCCAAGAAGCAGTTTGAGACCTACACGCGCCTGCGAGAATATCAGAAGGAACTGGAGGAGTTGACTCATGGAGAAGATGAACATGCACACGCCTGACTTGGCGAAGGAAAACTACGAGAAGCTAGCTGCGCTCTTCCCGAACGCGGTGACGGAAACGAAGGACGAGAACGGCGAGACCGTCCGTGCGATCGACGCGGATGTGCTTAGGTCAGAGATCGCCGCCACTGTCGTTGAAGGCACGCAGGAACGCTACCAGTTCACGTGGCCGGACAAGCGAAAGTCCGTCGTGCTGGCCAACCAGCCGATTGCAAAGACGCTGCGCCTCGACCGGGAGAAATCCGTGGGACGCGACGGCACGCCCGGCAGCATCGACACTGAGAACATCTACATCGAGGGCGACAACCTGGACGCCCTCAAGCTCCTGCAGGAGACCTACCTCGGTAAGGTCAAAATGATATACATCGATCCACCGTACAACACGGGGTCGGATGCGTTTGTGTACGACGACGACAGCTCCATCAGCGGCGAGGAGTTCGCCGAGCGCAGCGGGCAGCGGGATGATGATGGCAACCTGCTGTTCGACATGCGAACCAACAACGAGTCAAACGGCAGGTTCCACACGGACTGGCTCAACATGCTGTATCCGAGGCTTCGGATTGCAAAGGATCTGTTGAGTGACGACGGTGTGATCTTCATCTCAATTGATGATTATGAACAGGAAAACCTCAAAAAAATATGCAGCGAGATATTCGGCGCAGAGAACTTTATTGCTCAATTAGTTTGGGAAAGAGCATTTGCTCCTAAAAATGATGCGAAATATGTCTCAAACAGTCATGACTATGTTTTGATGTTTGCAAAGAAGATAGACAATTTTAAAATAGGAAGACTACCGAGAACAGAAGAGGCAAACGAAAGATATTCCAATCCAGATAATGATCCGCGCGGGGTCTGGCAATCGGGTGACTTATCGGTGAAAACGTACAGTCCTTCTGGAGACTACCCTATCACGACCCCTTCGGGGCGTGTAGTTGAGCCTCCAGCAGGGCGCTGCTGGAGTCTCTCCAAAAATGCATTTTTGGAGAGACTCCGAGATAATAGAATCTGGTTTGGCGCAGATGGTAACGGAGTACCGAGACTAAAAAGGTTTTTGTCTGAACTCAAATTTGATGGCATGGCACCCACCTCGATCATGTTTTTTAAAGATGTCGGGCATAACCAGGAGGGCGCGAAAGAAGTAGCCGAACTTTTGGAAGGCGGCTATTTCAGCGGTCCCAAACCGGTGCGTT
>ERZ779877.1675-NODE-1675-length-18202-cov-4.316306_pt1 | contig 18202 bp, 16 predicted proteins | sample MGYA00511556_ERZ779877 | MGnify/ENA primary metagenome ERZ779877 (study PRJEB29588, sample SAMEA2159338) | human gut metagenome | biome: human gut; feature: human-associated habitat; material: faeces | place: Denmark | collected 2008/2010 ...
GTCAGCTCGTCCATCACGCTTCGGCCATCTCCTGCCGGTTTCCATGTCGGCTCCAGCGCGGAATCTGCCGGACGGAGCAGGTCCTCCGGCAGAGGGCTGTCGGCATTCTCCGGTTTCTTCTTTTTCTTCCGGATGGGAGCTGCGACGTGCTCCGGATGGAGCGGAAAGATTTCCAGCGACTGCACTTCGTTGACCACACAGCCCAGCAGCTGCACACCGGACTTGTTCAGCTTTTCAATGGCATCCTGTATGACAGACAGCGGGGTGGCGTCGTGACGCACAACGAACAGTGCATGGTCTGCCAGCTTGTTCAGGCGCAGCACATCCGAGGAACGTCCCACCGAGGAAGCATCAATGATGACATACTCGTAGGGCTCCATGATCGGTTTCAAAAAGTCGAACAGGGCGGCATCCAGCGGCACTGCATCGGGTTCCAGCACCATCGGCAGAAGGTCCAGATAGCCGGTCAGCGAAATAACCGCTTCCGGCTCGGCAGATTCGCCTTTGTACAGGGCATTCAGCGTCCGGCTGTACGGCAGATCCTGCAAAAACATTCCGCCCAGGCGGGGAGCACGGGTGTTCAGATCCAGCAGCAGGGTGCGCTTTTCCATATCGGACAGCTGCAGGGCCAGATTGGCCGCCACCGTGCTCTTGCCTTCTCCATCCTCAGCCGAAGTCACATAGAACCAGTGCGGCTCTGCCGTGGTGCCGAACCGGTTGATCAGGATATGCGCGGCCGAAGCAAAGTTCTGCACGGCATCGGCATCTGCACGGTGCGTTTCGTTCAACAGCTGCATGTTCTTCTGGAAGTAGCTGTTGTCCTTGGGGATGCTGCCTAAGGTTTCGAGCTTCAGGACGTCCTCCACGTCCTTTACATTCAGCAGGGTGGGCCGCAGGAAAAACTCCAGCACCGCCAGACCCGCACCGGCGGCCAGACCCAGCACACAGAAGATCACCCACAGGCGGACGTATTGGCCGGCACCGCCGCCCGTTGTAGAAGCTGCTTCCGGAGCGTCGATCATGGCCACAGAGCCCATCATCAGCGTTTCCGGCAGGATCTCCTTGATGGCATCCACCAGCGCATTCATCAGCTGGACGCCGGCCTCGGCATTGTTCCAGGTCAAAGTAAGCAGCAGCACCTGCGTCTCATTGTAGCGGCTCACCTGCAGATTCTGAGACACGTCCTGTGTTGTGACCGATACAAGGCCTGCACGATCAATGGCAGTCTGCAGGGTGCGCTCGCTCTTCATCACAAAGGTCGCGGCGTCCATCATATCCAGGGTCTGATAAAAGGTGTTTGAACTCAGATAATCAGAATTATTGTATACAACGCCGTCTGCAGAGGGTTGGGAGGTGATCGCAACGGAACAATTGACCGCGTAGTTGGTACGGCTGTGCCGCAGAAAGGAGACGCCGCTGAACACGAATCCGCAGAAAAAGCCCAGCAGGCCCAGCACAAGGATCGTCTTCCGGTGCTTGAAGACGGTGTACAGCAGGTCACTGATGCGGATCTCGTCATTGTCCATTGTTTCTCACCACCTTTACGATTTATTTTCGCTCTGGTCGAGGGTCTCGTCCTGAGCTGCAGCAGCTTTTCGCGCCTTGCGGCGGCGTGCAAGGATGCCCCACAGGAACACCAGCAGCCAGACCACACCGGCGGCGACCACAGCCAGAACGGCCAGAGCCACCGCACTGCGCAGCGTAAACACCGGCACGGTCCAGTTCTGCGTACTTGCCGTATCCTGTACAGTGAAGGGATATTTCCGGGCATTTGCGGAATCTGCCTTGCCGCGTACCACGTAGTAGCTGCCCTCGGTCAGATCGGTGAACAGCTGGCCGGAATCGCTGGACGTCCAGCTCCGGATCAGCTGATCCTGCTCGTTGTACAGGGAGAGCTGTTCGCCCTCCGTATTGCTGCGCAGCACCGTATCCACGGCAGAGATGGATACCCGCAGGAGCCGGTTGGTGATGTCCAGCGTTGTGCTGCCTGCACCGTCGATGCGGCCGTCCGCAGCGACGGTCACCGTGTGATCCGTGTCGTCCGGACGGTAGTTTTCCGGTGCCTGCTGTTCGCGGATAAGATAGGTCGTGCTCTTATCCAGATCAGTCAGACGGATCTGGCCCGCCCCATCGGTCGCCACCGTCTGGGTGGTGCCGGTGTGCCGGTTGGTCACCGTAAAGACTGCACCCTCCAGAGCGGAGGAGGTAAGCTCGTCCGTGACGTTCAGAAGGATCTTTGTCTTTTCGGTATTGATCTTGTGCAGCTCCGGGTCGCTGCCGTTCTTCTTTTCCACGTCTGCATCCAGATCCTGCTGCATGGTGGTGTAGTAGTTGGGGGACGACTGTTGCTGCACCGTGTACTTGCCAAGATACAATTCCACACTTTCGCCGTAGCCGGTTTCGTCACAGGTGATGGTATCCACCTGCTGGCCCTGCGTATAGCGCACCGTGCCATCCTTCGTGATGATATCTTCGGCTGCGATCACCCGGAAGGTGCCGCCGCCTACAGGCTGCTGTGTTTCGGCATCGTTCATCTGCAGCCGGATGATGTTTTTGCAGGGAGCCACCCGGATCTGCACGATGTAGGGCTCCGGCCAGTCGTACATGCGGTCCACATCGTAGTAGGTGTCCGCTGCCGCATCGTATCCTTCCGGCTCACTGAGCTGACGGAAGTAGTAGCTGCCCTGCCAGATCTTTTCCGGCAGATAGAAGGTGCCTTCCCCGGTGGTCTCATACTCCCGGTAGCTGGTCTTTTCCGGGTAGTAGGTATTCAGGGTCTGCAGGCTGCCGTTTATCAGATGGGCCGTATCCGTGCGGTACAGCTCAAAGCGCACACCGGCTTCCTGAATGCGCCGCTCGGTCTCTTCATCGATCAGCTCGGCAAACACGGCGGCCTTAACGCCGTCCTCGTCGTAGCCGCCGCCACCGCCGCCGGTCTGGATGATCTGCTGATCGTATCGTCCGTCGCCGTCGCCGGGGTCATCATCGGCACCGCCATCGTGCCAGTCGTCGTAGTCGTCGTCATGCCAGCCGCTGGACGCAGCCTCCTCACTGGAAGAGGAGGGCTCTTCGAGGCCGGTATAATCGCTCAGAAGATAAAGGCCCAGCAGTGCAATGATCAGAAGCAGCACATACACAAGGGCGCTCATCATATCGGTTGCCGACTGCCAGAAATTGTATTCTGCATCCGGATCCTGTCTGCGTTTTCTCGTTTTCATCCGGAGTGCCCCACTTTCAGGATCCTGACAAATTCATCCACCGACAGCGGACGGGAGAAGAGGTATCCCTGTCCCTCGGTGCAGCCGGCTTTGCGCAGCACGTTCAGCTGCTCGGTGCTTTCAATGCCCTCGGCCAGCAGATCATTGCCACCAACCCCATGTTCCGCCCGGGCGACCGTATGCTCTCTGCCATGCCGCTGTTCCACGGCTTCGGTCTCGGCGTGTGCATCCATTCCATGCTCTCTCAGGGCGGCCGCTGCATCCTCGTGCCGCGCTTCACCGCGCAGAGCTATTCCAAGCTCATCACCAAGTACCGCTGCAATTTCATCGCCGGCGTCCCCACGCTGTATGAGGCGCTGCTGCGCCTGCCCAATATGGACAAGGCCGACCTCAGCTGCCTCAAGGGCGTTTTCTCCGGCGGCGACTCGCTGTCTGTCGAGCTCAAGAAGAAGTTCGATAAGTTCCTCTATGACCACCATGCCACCGTTCAGGTGCGCGAGGGCTACGGCACTACCGAGACCGTCACCGCCTGCTGCCTGACCCCGACGCATATGTTCAAGGAGGGCAGCATCGGCCTGCCGTTCCCGGATACCTATATCAAGATCGTCAAGCCCGGCACGGATGAGGAGCTTCCCTACGGCGAAGAGGGTGAGATACTGCTCGCCGGCCCCACCGTTATGAAAGAGTATATAAAGCACCCCGATGAGACGGCCAACACCCTGCGCAAGCATGCCGACGGCCTGACCTGGGTCTACACCGGCGACCTCGGTGTTATGGATAACGAGGGCTTCATCTACTTCAAGGGCCGCAGCAAGAGAATGATCATCACCTCCGGCTACAATGTCTATCCCGCGCAGCTCGAGAACATCCTCGACGCCTGCGATCAGGTGCAGATGAGCTGCGTTATCGGCGTGCCCGATTCTTACAAGATGCAGCGCGTCAAGGCTTTCGTCATGCTCAAGCCCGGCGTCCCCGCAATTGAGGAGACCCGCAAGGAGATCATGGCCTATGCCGCAAAGCACATCGCCAAGTACGCCATGCCCAAGGAGATAGAGTTCCGTGACGAGCTTCCCAAGACCCTTGTCGGCAAGGTCGCGTACCGCCAGCTCGAGGAAGAGGAGCTCCAGAAGATCGCCGCTGCAAACGCCAAGGCAGAGCCCGAGACCGTTGAAGCAAAGTAAATACTCAAAAAGCACCAACCGGGTGAGGCTTTGAGCCTCACCCGGTCATCATATCACCTAAAAATCCCCGATATTGAAAATTTATATTGACACTGCGGTAGAATGTTGTTAGAATAAGTCGTCTCAATTGGATATTCCGAGTTTATCCGAAGCAAGATAGCGACCGCTGCGGGGGCTGGAAAAGCCCGGAGCAGCTAAGGCCACACGGACAGCCGGGTCGAATGCCGATAAACCGCGAGCGCGGTGGCAACTTTAGTTGCCTTATTGATTGAGTGGGGAGCGCAGGCTCCCAAGAGCTCAAGTTTTATAAGTTGGTTACTATAAACCGGTGCTAAAAAGCATAAACTTGTGAAATGGTCAATAAGAGTAGTAAAAGTAATCTTTGCTATATAGACTCTCAAATCCATTTGGGCTGAGTCCCCGCGCGCGGGGGCAGTGCATACCTGCATATTATTACAGCTCTTTTCAGGCAAGTCGTGCTTTTTGCATGACTTGCCTTTATTTTTTACGACAGGGAGAGCGGGGCTATGAAAAAAATCATCGAGCTGAAGAACATCACCAAATCCTTTGACGGAGAGACCGTACTGGACGATATCAGTCTTGATATCTATGACAACGAGTTTCTCACGCTTTTGGGTCCCTCAGGCTGCGGCAAGACCACGACGCTGCGCCTCATCGGCGGCTTTGAGACAGCCGACAAGGGCGACATTATCTTTATGGGCGAGAACATCAACGACGTGCCGCCATATAAGCGCAATGTCAACACCGTCTTCCAGCGCTACGCCCTGTTCCCGCACCTGAACGTTTTCGAGAACATCGCTTTCCCGCTGCGTGAAAAGAAAGTCGACCGCGATGAGATCGAGGAAAAGGTCGAGGAGATGCTTTCCCTCGTCGCGCTCAAGGGCTTTGAGCACCGCAGCGTCACGAGCCTCTCCGGCGGCCAGCAGCAGCGCGTCGCCATTGCGCGCGCCCTCGTCAGCCGCCCCAAGGTGCTGCTGCTCGATGAGCCGCTCGCCGCACTTGACCTCAAGCTGCGCAAGGATATGCAGCAGGAGCTCAAGAAGATCCAGAAAGCGACCGGGATAACCTTCGTCTTTGTCACGCACGATCAGGAAGAGGCTCTGTCCATGTCCGATACCGTCGTCGTCATGTCCGAGGGACGCATCCAGCAGATCGGCACGCCTATCGATATCTACAACGAGCCGACCAACGCCTTCGTTGCCGACTTCATCGGCGAGAGCAACATTGTCGACGGCATCATGCTCGAGGACAGAAAGGTCTCCTTCTCCGGCCACACCTTTGACTGCGTTGACGCAGGCTTCGGCAAGCGCGAGCCGGTCGATGTCGTCGTGCGCCCGGAGGACGTGGACGTCGTCTCCGAGGAAAAGGGCATGCTGCGCGGCGTCGTGACCTCGGTCACGTTCCTCGGCGTACACTATGAGATTATCGTCGATATCGGCGGCTTCAAGTGGATGATCCAGACCACCGACTTTGTCGATGTCGACGAGCATATAGGACTGTATATCGAGCCGGACGCGATACACATCATGCACAAGTCCGAGTACTCCGGCATGTACGGCGACTACTCGTCCTTCTCCAACGAGCTTGACGAGCTGAGCAACGCAGAAAGCGAGAGCGAAGAATGAACGAAAAGACCCGCGGCCTCATCCAGCGCCTGACGCTGACGCCCTACTCGGTGTGGGCGGCGCTGTTCATCGTCGTGCCGCTGATATTCGTGGCCTACTATGCCTTTACCGATGCAAGCTTTCAGTTCACGACTGAGAACATCACGCGCTTCTTCACTGCGACCTCCGTCGTTGACGACGGCGAAGCCGTCAGAGAGGTGCACACCTACCTGCTGATCTTCATGCGCTCTCTCAAGCTTGCCGTTATCTCGACGCTCATATGCCTGCTGATGGGCTACCCCATCGCCTATATAATGGCGCGCGCCAAGGCACGGACTCAGAAGATAATGGTCACGCTCATCATGATCCCCATGTGGATGAACTTCCTTATCCGCACCTACGCATGGATGACCATCCTGCAGGACACCGGCATCTTCAACGGCCTGCTCTCTGCGCTCGGCCTCGGCACGGTGCACATCATCGGCACCGAGGCCGCCGTTGTCATCGGCATGGTCTATGACTATTTCCCGTATATGATAATCCCGATATATTCGGTCATGGCTAAGATGGACGTGAAGCTCATCGAAGCCGCGCGCGACCTCGGCTGCAACGGCGCGGGCGTGCTGCGCCGCGTCATCTGGCCGCTGAGCCTGCCCGGCGTGCTCTCCGGTATCACGATGGTGCTGATCCCGTCGATAAGCACTTTCTACATTTCCCAGAAGCTCGGCAACGGCAAGTTCTATCTGATCGGCGACGCTATCGAGGGACAGTACGTTGCAAACAATCTGCACTTTGCCGCGGCGATCGCGTTCATCCTGATGATAATCCTGTTAGTGTGCATGGCTGTGATGCAGCGCCTTGCCAACCGTAAGCTCATAGTCGCGTAAGGAGGGGAGCAAAATGAAACCAGCCGCAAAGGTATATACCGCGATCATCATGATCTTCCTTTTCGCGCCTATCGCGATACTGCTCGTGTTCTCCTTCAACGAGGCGAAGAGCCTTTCCGTGTTCTCCGGCTTCTCGCTCAACTGGTACCGTGAGCTTTTCCGTGACGCGGAGACCCTCGGTGCCGTGCGCAACACCCTCATCCTCGCCGCCTCCGCCGCCCTTATCTCCACCGTCATGGGCACCGCCGCCGCGGTCGGGATAAACAAGCTGCGCAGCCGCGCGCTGCGCACTGCGATGGACACCGTGACGAACATCCCCATGGTGAATCCCGATATCATCACCGGTATCTCTCTTATGCTGATGTTCGTGTTTGTCGGCCGCCTCTTCGGCGCGGCAACGAGCCTGAACTTTGCCACCATGCTCATCGCGCACGTGACCTTCTGCCTGCCCTATGTCATTCTGCAGGTGCTGCCGAAGCTCCAGCAGATGGACCGCTCTCTGCCTGAGGCGGCGATGGACCTCGGCTGCACGCCGCTGCGCGCCTTTATGAAGGTCGAGATACCCGAGATCATGCCCGGCGTCGTGACCGGCCTCATCATGGCCTTCACCCTCTCGCTGGATGACTTCGTCATCAGCTACTTCACCTCCGGCAACGGCTTCCAGACCCTGCCGATCCGCATCTACAACATGACGAAAAAGACCGTCTCGCCGAAGATGTACGCTCTTGCGACGATCATCTTCTTCGTTATCCTGGCGCTGCTCATAATGACGAACCTCATCGACAGTGACAAGCCCAAGACCGCAAAGCCCGCCAAAGCCAAGGCCGCGAAGAAAAAGCGCGAGCGCACCCGCACTGACCGCGTTATCGCGGGCATCATCGGCGGCGCGCTGCTCATCGGCATGATCGCAGTGATCGTCCTCTCCGGCGGCAACACCCTGACGCTGAACGTCTATAACTGGGGCGAATATATCTCCGACGGCTCCGACGACACCCTCGACACCATTAAGGCCTTTGAGGAGTATTACTACGAGACCTACGGCGTCAAGGTCAAGGTGAATTACACCACCTACGCCAGCAATGAGGACATGTTCGCAAAGCTCTCCTCCGGCGCTGTGAGCTTCGATGTCGTCATACCGTCGGATTACATGATAGCCCGCATGCGTGAAAACGACATGCTCCTGCCGCTGGACTTCGACAACATCCCGAACTACCAGTACATCAATGAGGGCTTCCATGGCCTGTACTATGACCCGGACGATATGTACAGTGTTCCCTACACCTACGGCGTCATCGGCGTTATATACGACGCAAACCGCGTAGACGAGGAGGACGCCCACGGCTGGGAGCTCATGTGGAACGACAAGTACAAGGGCGATATTCTCCAGTTCAACAACTCCCGCGACGCTTTCGCGACGGCGCAGTACATGCTCGGCCTTGACGTCAACAGCACCGACCGCAGCGAGTGGGACACCGCGCTCGATGCGCTCAAGAAGCAGGCTCCCCTTGTGAAGAGCTACGTCATGGACGAGATATATAACATGATGGAGTCCGGCGAGGCCGCCATAGCCGCCTACTATGCGGGCGACTACTTCACGATGGTCGACGCTCAGGCGGATAATGTCGACCTGCAGTTCTACTACCCCGACGCAACGAACTACTTCATCGACGCGATGTGCATCCCCTCCTGCTGCCAGAACAAGGAGCTCGCCGAGATATTCATCAACTACATGCTCTCCCCCGAGCCCGCCATCGCGAATGCCGAGTACATCTACTATGCCTCCCCGAACTCCCTTGTCTATGAGGATGAGGGCTATATCGAGGAGATGGGCGAGGACACCATGGCCATCCTCTATCCCGAGATTGACTTCAACGCCATGTACGGTGCCTACGCCTACCGCAGCCTCGACGCGGATATGCTCGACTATGTCAACACCCTCTGGGAGACGCTGAAGATCAATTAAGCATAAACCATTAAAGCCGCAGCGCTAGGCCGCTGCGGCTTTTTCATATGCGCTGAAAGCACGAAACAGAATTATTTTTGCGACACTGAGCATTCATTTGACATGTTTGCTATTTTTATGTCACTTTCCAGGTGCATTTGCAATGACCCCGACTGTAAAAATTTTCCCCTCGATTTACAAACATCACACAAAGGATCGCGCAGTACCGGTGCCAAAAATGAGCGTCACGCGCAAAAATCGCCAAGTATGTGCGTGTCTGCTCAAAACGCCCCAATAATAATTTATTGAAAAATGGAAAACGAGAACTTAATATATAACCACAGTCGTGCACGAAATCGATTCTAACTGAAAAAAGAGGGGTTACAATGAAAAAGCAAATGCGCAAGATAGATGTTCTGGCAGTTGCGGTAGGCTCCATAATCGGCTGGGGCTGTTTCGTAATGCCGGGCAACTCGTTCCTTCCCTCCGCCGGCCCGATAGGCACCGTTATCGGACTGTTCCTCGCAGCTGTCATGGCTTGGGTCATCGCCCAGAGCTATGGTTACCTTATAAGAAAGTACCCCGTCGAGGGCGGCGAATTTGAGTATGCCACGCAGGCGTTCGGCAAGAGACACGCTTTCATCTGCGGCTGGTGGCTCATCCTGGCATACATTTCGTTCATCCCGCTCAACGGCACCGCGATCGGTCTTATCACCCGCTATGTCTTCCCCGGCACGATCCTCCAGTCCGTGAAGCTCTGGGACATCGGTGGCTTCGATGTTTACCTCGGTGAGATTATCCTCACTATGGCCATCGTCTGCATCTTCATGTTCATCAATATCAAAGCCGTCAAGGTGGCTTTCGTCTCCCAGACCTTCCTTGCTATAGCGCAGACCATGATCATCTTCGTCTTCCCGATAATCATCATCGCGACCGGCAAGGCTGACTTCAGCTACATGAAGCCTCTGTTTGAGGGCAGCAAGGGCGAGAGCGTCATGTCCGGCATAGGCGTCATCCTCTCGATGGCTCCGTGGGCTTTCATCGGCTTTGACGTTATCCCGCAGGTGTGCGAGGAGTTTGATTTTGACCAGTCCAAGACCAAGGCTCTTATGGTCATGACGATAATCTCCGCATGGGTCATGTACTCCTGCACCACGCTCACCACCGCCATCGTGCGTCAGGAGGGCTACGCCTCCTGGGCTGAGTACCTCAACTCCAATCCGTTCTGGGCGACCGGCTCCGCAGTCGAGACCGCGCTCGGCAAACCGGGTCTTTACATCCTCGGCTTCGCTATGGCCTGCGCGGTGCTCTCCGCAATAAACGGCTTCTTCATCGCCTCCACCCGTCTGCTCGCCGCTATGGCCAACAGAAAGGCTCTGCCCAAGTTCTTCGCCAAGCGCACTCCCGTCACCGGCGCTCCCGTGAACGCGACCTTCTTCGTCGGCGCTATCGCCCTTATCGGGCCGTGGTTCGGACGCACCGCCCTCAGCTGGATCGTCGACATGACCTCTGCCGGTACCGCCATCGTGTTCGTCTACGTCTGCATGGCCGCGTGGAAATTCGCAAAGCGCGAAAACAACAGCAGGATGAAAGTGTTCGGCATTCTGGGCGCGCTGTGCGGCGTCGTCTTCCTGCTGCTGCTCATCATCCCCGGCACGGCTTCGTCGCTGTATAAGCAGTCGTGGATATGCCTGATCGTCTGGGCGCTCCTCGGCGTTGTGTTCTGGTTCACGCAGAAAAAGGAATATCTCGCAGAGCCCGCCGCAAACACCAAGAAATAATATTCATCCGCAAAAACATAAAGGCTGCGGCAGTATATGCCGCGGCCTTTTGGAATTAAAATTTAGGAGCAATTTTATGAGAATTTCGGCGTCCGAGTTTATTCTGTTCTGCAATCCGCCGCTCGAAAATGTCCGGCGGCTGTCTTCCATCGTGCCCGAGGTCGAGCTTATGATGGACGGCGACGCATGGGAGCACGATCAAAACGGCTGGGCAGCGCAGGTCAAGATGCTCAAGGGTATAAACGTCCCCATGAGCGCGCATCCCCCCGCATGGGATGTCAACCCCGCCGCGCCGCTGCTGGCTCTGCGTGAGGCCGCGTCATTTCTGAACAAGAAGACGCTGGAATTTTGCGTTGACATGGGCATAAAGCAGATGGTCTATCACCCCGGATACTATGACCGTGATTCTTTCTTCAGCCTGAACCGGGCAAAGGATCATGCGTACCAGCTGCTTGATGAGCTTATCGCTTTGGCAAAGCCCGCGGGTATAACCCTCGCCTTTGAAAATATCGGCGGCCCCGCTGCGACTCTGTTCACTCAGGAGGAGTTCATCCATGCGCTCGATGGGATCGACCCCTGCGCGCAGCTCCTGCTCGACGTTGGGCACGCGAACATGAACGGCTGGAACATCCCCGAGGTTATCGACAGGACTGCCGGCAGGCTCTGCGCCCTGCACCTGCATGATAACGACGGTACCTGCGACGCTCACCTGCCGATGGGGCAGGGTAACATCGACTGGAACAGGACTTTTGCGTCGATGCGTCAGCTGCCTGACAGCTGCGTCTTCATCATGGAGTACCAGACCGGGACAGATCTGGAAAAGCTTGCAGAGGGCAGGGACATGCTCCTTGCCGCCCTCGGCTGAGAAGAAACAGATAAGCAACCGCCGGTCTGATAATTCAGACCGGCGATATTTTCAGGCGTATTTGGTCACGCGCCGTACTGTGAAAACGGCGTGTAGTCGAGCTGCTGGTACGCGGACTCGACCGGCTCTATCTCGGTCAGCGTTCCGTTCGCGTAGCTGTAGCAGCTGTATTCGGTGTTGAACGCGCTGTTCGCCCCGTCGATGACGAGGGTGTTGTCATCGCAGATGTAGCAGCGGGCGCGCTCCATGGAATCGAGCAGCAGTACCGGGTGGCCATCCTGATAGGTGTAGAAGTCAAAAACGGCGTTGGCAACAAATTCGTCCCCGCCGATTGCGCCGATGAACAGCTCCATCGTGCCGTCCCCGTCGAGGTCAAGGAAAATGTAGCCGACGTTGTCGAGCGCATTGCCCTCGTAGCAGTACATATTGAGCAGGCTTATCTCGCTGCCTATAAGCTCCTCGCCGCCGTAGTTGTTCGTCAGCGCCTGCGCGTACACGTCAAGGATGTCCTTGTACATCACCAGCGGGTCGGTCACGGGCTCTGGCGTAGGTTCCGGCGTCGGAGTCGGAGTCGGTTCCGCCGTCGGCTCCGGTGTGGCCTCTGGCGTAGGCTCGGCGGTCTGCACCGGCTCTGCCGTGGGAGTCGGCGCCGCAGTGCTCCCGCAGGCGGTCAGCGCGGCAAGCGCCAACGCCGCGCAGAGAATGATAGATATAAGCTTTTTCATTTTGCCTTCTCCCTCAATTCATCCAATTGATCTGCTGCTCATCTGTAAGCGGGTAGCTTATGAGCGCGCTGCCGTCGAGGTTTTCGCGGTGCATGTCAACGGCGGTGATGCAGCTGTTGTTATAGGTGGTGTAGTAATAAATGCCCCTGTCCGCGTTGCAGCAGCTTGAATAGAGCGTTATCTCATACTTGCCGCTCTCAAGCTCGCAGCAGCCGCGCTGCTGCTCAACGGAGCCGAGGATGTGGAAAAACTGGCTCACGCTCTCGTTCTCGCTGTCCCCGGAGATGGAGTTGAGCTTGGTAAACGCAGCGCGCACAAAGCGCGACTGCGAGGACAGATCGCCCGGCAGGCCGATACCGCCCATGCCGCGGCTGTAGGTATCGAGCGGCAGCGCCGAGAAGCGGTTCACCGGCGGCTTAGGCGAGACATTCACATAGTTGTTGAGGCTGAAAAGCTGCATCGGGAACGGCGGGTTGTTTGTCAGCACGCCGACGGGGTTATCGTATATATGCAGGCCATCCTGTGTGGATTCGAGCGTAAGGCAGCCGTGCCTGTCAGCAATGAGCCAGTGCAGCTGGGCAAGCGGCATCCCGGCGGAAAACGGGATATCCGTGACGTTCAGCCGCTCAAGCATCGTGCGCGCCTCCGCAATACCGGCGCAGCTGCCGAGCAGCCACGGTATCAGCTCAAACTGCGTGATATTATCCTTGCCGTTTACCGGCGTATGATACTTCGCGTTGCCGACGAAGTTCAGTCCCGCGATGCAGAGGCCCTTTTCGTTCACCGCGTCATAGTAGAGCGGGTAGCCGTCCTGCACATGAGCCATGCCGATGATCGCATAGCGGTTTTTGAACTTCTCCCCGCGGCGCAGGTCAAAGGAATACCCGCGCGGCGTGATGGTAACGCTCTCTCCGTAGGGAAATTCATAGTCAAGGTTTCGTCCGAAATAAAAGTCCTTCGTCAGATATGTCGCAGCTGTGCACATTGCGCTCCCTCCAATCAGTAAAGCTCATTCTACCCCCCGGCGCGCCGCGTATCAAGTGAAGAATTATTAAGAAAAGCTCAACAATTGTACACCTGCGCTGCCCCGGAGTGTCGACAAGCCCGCGAGGCCGTGGTAGAATGTAATAAATCTTACTTATGAGGAAAGCCCATATGGAATTGATAGTCAAGCATTTTTCCGAGCTGAGCGCTGAAGAGCTGTTCGAAATATATAAGCTGCGTGTCTCCGTTTTTATAGTGGAGCAGTCCTGCCCTTATCAGGATATCGACGATGCTGATAAGTCGGCGTACCATGTCTGGCTGCGGGATGAGGACGGCATCGAAGCCTATGCCCGTGTGCTCCCGGCCGGTGTCGCTTTTCCCACGGCGGCTTTCGGGCGCGTCATCGCGGTGAAGCGCCGCTGCGGTCTGGGCACAAAAATCGTGACCGCCTCTATAGAGGCGGTAAGGGACAAGCTCGGCGCAGACATGATCACCATCGAGGCGCAGGTTTATGCACGCAGCCTTTATGAGAACCTTGGCTTCAGACAGACCTCCGAGGAGTTCTTGGAGGACGGGATACCGCACATCCAGATGCAGCTTGAGCTGTGAGAAAAGGCAAAGATTAAAATATACAGATTTTAGGAGGCCGTTTCTGTGAGTAAGATAGGAGACTTCGAGCAAAGGCTTATCAGCGATGGGATGACCGACCGCGACCTTGAAGAATATGCAAAGCTGCTGGTGCGGGTGCGCGACAAGCGTCAGCATTGCTATACCACAGCCGTCAAGTTCCCTCCGGAGCGCAGCGAGCAGGCTGTGAAGCTGATAAAATTCGGGCTTGAAAGCTTCGAGGACGACGGGTGGTACTCAAACTATGCGTCATATCGGAGCATGGGTCAGATATATAAACAGGCCGGAAATTACCAAAAGGCTTATGAAAGCTATCTGTCCGCCATAAACACTCTGGACGAAACCCGCGGCAGCTATGAGATTCAGCTGTCGGGCTGTCTCATGTGGATGAAGCTGCACGTGGATTCTTTCGAATATTCAGAAGAAGCGGAAAAATACTATTCATGCGCCGTAAAAGGCGATGAGTTTTCCAAAGCCTTTATAAATCAGGAGTTCAGACTCGCCGTAGCGGATACTGTGATATCCCTGCATCACGGGCAGACAGACAAGGCACGGCGGTCATTAGCGCGGGCGAGGGAGATTGCAAAGCCAAATTATACCGGCAAGCTGTACACTATCCTTGTCAGGCACAGGTATAATGAAAAATTGGAGCTCAGCCCCGAAGCCGCCCGATTTATAGACGAGACACATATCCCATACTGACACCCCCCAGCGCCTCCGTCTTGTACGGAGGCGCTGTTCTTCTTCCGAACCGGTCTTCTCACCCTTTCGCCGCAATAAAGATATTGGACACGTCCCCTGCCCAAAGCGCCGCGTCCAGCCGCGGCAGCAGGCTTTCGGCAAACGCGGTGACATATCCCCTGCTCCATGCATCACCGGTCTCCAGCTCCCCGCAAAGGCCGAGGGCAGCGCCGCGCAGAAGCTGCCGCCGCTGCTCCAGCGTTCTGCTTTGCAGCAGATATAAAAGCTCCTCCTGCTCCGCATTCCCTATGTGCAGACTCCGCGCGTCCTTTCCGAGCAGCGCCAGACCGAACCTGCCGCTGTAAGCATTGCACTCCCGCAGCTCCTGCCGGGCTGCACACATCTGTTGCTGCATCGGGATGAGGTACATTTCGTCCATACCGCGCTCCCTGTCATATCCGCGCTTCGAGTATTGAATTTACTATCTGCCTGAATCCGTAATCGAGGAACTTCTCTTCGGTCATGCCGTTCTGCGCGCAGATGAACTTCCCCTTTGTCCCGGCAAGCGCCAGCAGAGAATCAATGCTCGACCAGAGCACATAGACCGTCAGCGTGGGGACGATGTCCTTCCTCACCTCGCCGCTTTCCTGTCCGCGTATAATGAGCGCTTCAAGCGTTTCATTTATCTCCGTCCCAAGGCGGAGTATATTTTTCACCGCGGCAGATTTAACTGTCTGTCCGATCTCTTCATCTCCCGAGCGGTTCAGTCTTTCAAGCGAGTACGGATATTCCCTCCGGTACTTTCTCATCGCCCTGCACACCGCGCGGTACGCATCGGTGAAACCGGCGTTATCGTTCGCCGCGTTTTCAATATCCGTCTTCAATGCCTGCAAGCCCTTTTCAATGATGCAGTGGAGAATATCGTCCTTGCTCTCATAATAGGCGTAGATCGTGCGGCGGCTGTATTCCGATTCCTTTGAAATGTCCTCTATCGTCGTCTGCTCATATCCCTTTTCCGAAAAGAGCTTTTCGGCAGCCGTCATTATCCGTGCCCGATGCAGTGCGGCCACAGCCTCTTTTTTGTTCGTCTCTCCCATAGTATACCTCAGTTATAAAAAGTATACCGTGAGTATACTATATAATTTCTTCCCTGTCAACAGTTCTGACCCTCCGGCTCAGCCGCCGGAGGGTCAGAATGGGTCAGATATAGCCGGGCGATCCTGTCAGATAAGGACGCCTTCGCAGTGGTCAATCTCATGCTGGATGATCTCTGCCGTCCAGCCGGTAAAGGTTTTGAGCCGGGTCTGAAGCTTCTCGTTCTGCCACTGTACCTTGATGCTTTTGAAGCGCCTGACTTTCCGCGTTCCGGTGAGGGACAGGCAGCCCTCCTCCGCTTCATACACTCCGGACTGCTTGACGATCATGGGGTTGAGCATGACCATGTATTCGCCCTCATTGTCAAAGGCGATGATGCGCTTGTTTACGCCTATCATGTTCGCCGCCATACCGACACAGCCGTCCTTATGAGCGATCAGCGTATCCAGCAGATCGCGCGCCGTGCCGATATCCTCCGCCGCCGCGGCCTCGGCCTTCTGCGCAAGAAAGGCTTCATCCCTGCAAATCTCGCAAACCATAGCACACTCTCCTTGAACGGTTTTCTATATTGTATCAGTCCGCGGAAAAATGTGCAAGCCCCGCAGCGTCTCCAATATATTTTTGCATGATCAGTTGTTGAATGTTCGGATAAATTGTGCTTAAATGTACTTATATTTCAAAAATCTTATCAGGCGGTGGTACAATGCCCTTTCTTATCGTTCGCAGCGACATAACCAAAATGCCCGTGGATGCCATTGTCAACGCGGCTAAAGAGTCCCTGCTCGGAGGCGGCGGTGTGGACGGCTGCATCCATCGCGCGGCGGGGCCGGAGCTGCTGGAAGAGTGCCGGACGCTCGGCGGCTACAGAACCGGCGAGGCCAAGATCACTGCGGCGTACCGTCTGCCGTGCAGTTACGTGATCCATACTGTCGGCCCCGTGTGGCGCGGCGGCAGCTTCGGCGAGCATGAGCAGCTCGTCTCCTGCTACAGGTCAAGCCTTGCGCTGGCAAAAAAGTACGGCTGCGAGACCGTCGCTTTTCCGCTGATATCCTCCGGCGCTTTCGGCTATCCCAAGGAGCAGGCGCTGCGCACGGCGGCGGATACGATCGGCGAGTTTCTGCTGGAAAACGACATGACTGTCTACCTCGTCATTTTTGACCGCAAGGCTTACCAGATAAGCAGCAGTCTCTTTGCCGACATCACCGAGTATATAGACGACCATTATGCCGACACGCATTCCGATTCCCCGTGGGAGCGCCTGTGCCTGGAAACGGGTGCCGTGCCCTTGGCACGATCCGCAAGTGATGACGGGGATATCGCCCTGCCTTATATGTACTCTGAGGCGGATAATGAGTGTACGCTGCCCTATTCCGCCGCGCTGGACGATCTGCTCACTCATCTGGACACCGGGTTTTCGGAAACGCTGCTGAACCTTATCGACCGCAGCGGGAAAAAGGACTCCGAGATATATAAGAGAGCCAATGTTGACCGCAAGCTGTTCTCAAAAATACGCAGCAATCCCAGCTATAAGCCCTCCAAGCCCACGGCCATCGCTTTCGCCATCGCGCTGGAGCTGGATCTGGACGAGACGCGTGACCTTATCTCCCGCGCCGGTTATGCGCTCAGCTCCTGCAGCAAGTTTGATGTTATCATTGAATATTTCATAGCCCGGAAGAAGTACGACATTTTTGAGATCAACGAGGCTCTGTTCGCCTTTGACCAAAGCCTGCTTGGTGTATGAACTCTGCGCCGTCGCATCAGTCGTGATATAGCCGCTGCCAGCTTATCACGGAAGTCAATTTTGAGGACAGAAAAAAACGAATCAAAGCCCAGCCACAGGCGGGTTTGATGGTACTGTCAAGGATTATGCGCAAAAAAGTTTGCAGACTCCGGCTGAATGAAGTCAGCCGGCAATAGAGACGTCGTCCAAAGCCGCCTCTAAGTGCTTCATGTTCATGTATTTCTTATTGCCCCACTGAGTTCCCGCCACATGGCGCAGTCTCGCACAGACCAGTATCAGGGCAGAGTTCCCATCTGGGAACGTCCCCACCACACGCGTCCTGCGGCGAATCTCACGGTTCAGTCGTTCGATCACATTGTTTGTGCGGATGCGAGTCCAATGCTCACTTGGGAAGTCGCAGTAGGTCAGTGTTTCTTCAATACCGTCCTCACTGATCGTAGATGGTGAGACCTTACTGCCCCACAGGGCTTCAGTGATGTCCTCCACGCGACGCACCGATACACCTGCTAGATACATTTCGATGAGTGCTTCTTCCACGCTGCTCTCCCGGCGGCGATACCTCTCGATGATTGCGGTTTCAAAGGACACGCCCTTGAGTCTTGGCATATGGAGCATAACGTTGCCGGATGTTGTGGTGAGGTTGCGGTCATAGTGACCGCTGCGATAGCCCTGACGAGCCTCACTACGCTCGTAGCGCGCAGCCTGCGTCAACGACTCCGCTTCTTTTTCCAGCAGCTCGTTCAGTGTCTCTTCTACGCTTCCGCGAACTAATTCCTTGAGCTGCCCCTTGATAATTTCCTCGTTTAGCTGTACAATTTTCTCGGACATAGTTTGCTGTCTCCTTTCGAAT
>ERZ779877.1676-NODE-1676-length-18198-cov-14.926197_pt1 | contig 18198 bp, 17 predicted proteins | sample MGYA00511556_ERZ779877 | MGnify/ENA primary metagenome ERZ779877 (study PRJEB29588, sample SAMEA2159338) | human gut metagenome | biome: human gut; feature: human-associated habitat; material: faeces | place: Denmark | collected 2008/2010 ...
CAGGCAGCGAAGCGTCCCTGCCAGTAACTTTGCGCTCCCGCAGGAGCGCCCCCAACTTGCTTTCCCCACCCCTTGCACATTGCCGCGCCAAATGGGCGCGACCGAGCAGCTGGCTTTCCAATGATATAACAAGGAGGAATCATCATGCGTCACAAAGGAATGACTTTCTGCAAGCTGCTCGGTCTGCTGGTGCTGGCACTGCTGCTGACTGGCTGTGCCCAGCAGCCGCAAGCGCCCTTCGATGGGGTCATCGCAACGTCCGACGTGGTATTCAACCTTGATTTTACAGCGCTGAATACTACCTACACGTCCACGCTGATTGTGCCGGAAGGCAAGGAAATCATGGCGGACATCCAGTGTGACGGCGGGCGCATCGACGTGACCATCACCCCGGAGGACGGTGAGCCGATTTACACCGGCAAGCGGCTGCCGACGAGCAGCTTCAGCATCGTGCCGAAGACGCCGGGCAAGTACACCGTGACCATCAGCGGAGAAAACGCCAGCGGGTATGCGCATGTGTACGTCGAGGGCGCAGTTCACTATGATGACGAACCAGCGGAGAATAAATAATCGGCAGTAGAACAATCCCCCATGCAGTGCAAAAAACGGCTACATGGGGGATTCGTCTGTTTATTCGGATTTTTTCGCGGGCGCTGGGTTCACGTCGAGATTCAGCGCCGTGCATTGCTGATGAGCGCGGCGGTATTCGCTGGGCGATATGCCCGTTTCCTCGCTGAATGCGCGGTTGAACGTGCGGACGCTCTCAAAGCCACAGCCGAGGGCAATCTCCTGCATTCCCTTGTTTGTGAACGCCAATCGGCGCATGGCGGCGGTTACGCGCAGGCTTTTCAGGTAGGCGTTGAAGCCCATGCCAATTTGGTGGTTGCAAATGCGGGAGAGCTGGAATTGCGACAACCCCAGATGCTCCGCTGCCTGCGTGAGCGTGATGGGGTCGTGGAAATTCTCGTGCAGGTACTGCATCACTTCTTCTTCGGCGGACATGGCAAGTTTCTGCGCGGAGATGGGCGCGCGCGTATCGAACAGCAGGCCGAGCAGCATCAGCAGCCGCCCGGTATGCACCAGCCGGTTCGCTTTGCGATCTTCCGGCATCAGCATGTGGTCAATAATTTCGGGGATGAGTGGCGAATAGCTCCCTGCACGGTAAATCGGGTTGGGGAGTGCATAACCATCGACGAAGAGCGAGCGCAGATCGTCGGGCATGGTATCGTGGAGCAAGGCGAAGCAGAAGATGTTGCTGTGATTGGGCGTGCGATAGCTGTGGCGCACTTGCGGGAAAATCAGGCAGATGTCGCCTTTCTTCAGCGTGTAGTTCTTTTCGTCGATGGTGGCGCAAAGTTCGCCGTCCAGCACATAGACGCATTCGAGACCGCCGTGAACATGCGGAATGTAGTGCAGGTTCTCCAGCGCACTGTATGTATAGCCGTTCTCGTGCAGATTGGGGTAGAGCCATTCCTTATCGGGCATTACCAAACACCTCCTGACTGCAATCCTTGAAAAATGCCGCCCTCATTCTCCCAACCTGACGAGGTGGAAACTGAGGTTGAAAAAAGTATAGCCAAAACCTCAAGAATTGTCAAGCTGTGCTGCAAAAAATGACTGATTTCAGAACGCTTGATTGTATACAGAATACATCGCTTTAGTACGGTGATTCGGGACATTGCAGACCCTACAAGAATCGTGGGATTGCAAAAAGTGTCCGATAAAGATGCAAAAACTATGACGTTTTATGCACGAAAACGGCCGAAAAGTCCGAAAATTGCATTTGACAAGCGAAAAGAAATCGTGTAGAATAGCACTACGTTCAAAGTGGAACGACGGATTCGTCGTTCCATTTTCCGTATCAGGGGACATTGTACTTTTCGTGTTTTTTTATGCAGAGTCCCCTGCAAGAAAAGAAAGGATGGTCGAGAGCCATGACGAGCGAAATTCTCCGGAATGAGGAATGCAACCCGAACCTGCTGAAGAAGAAGGGGCTGGAACTGCTGGACGCGGGAAAGACCAACGAAGCGGTGGAGTGCTTCTCCAAGGGACTGGTGTATGCCCCCTTTGACAGCCTGATGCGTTTCTGGCGCGGCCGCAAGCTGATTGGGCGCGAGGAATACACGCAGTCGGCGTCCGACCTGAAACTGGCGGCGCTGGAAAACCCGGAAGACTGGGAATGCTGGTACTATCTGGGCGTGGCGTGCTACCTCGGCGGTATGTATGAAGAGGCGAAAGTCGCTCATGCGAACAGCAAGACGCTGATGAAGAAGTACGGCGTGAACGCGCTGCCCGCAACGACGGACTGGTACTGGATGATCTGCATGAAGCTGGGTCAGCCGGAGGAAGCCGCGAAAGCACTGGAGGACATCACGCCCGATATGCCCACCGAGGATGGCGACTACCTCTGCCGCGTACTGCTCTATAAGGGTGTGCTGAAGCCGGAAAACTTTGTGGAGGAATGCGAGAAGAACTGCAAGAATCCCGAACGTCCGCGCATTTACCACCTGATGCTCACCTACGGTCTGGCGAATTACCTGCACTATCAGGGGCGCGATGCGGAAGCAATCCCGCTGCTGAAAGAATTGGCGGAATCGCCAGACAACCGCGCGCTGTTCGCTGTCAAGCAGTCCATGCAGGATTTGGACGCGATGGGCGTCAGCTACACTGTTCCTGCAAAGGCATGATATTCCGCCTGCAAAACGCAGGTTGAATATAAATGGAAACGCTGCTTTCAAGAAGCAGTGCTTCCAAGTAGAATAGTAGAAGGGAAGGAACTCAACATGAAGAAGCTGCTTACTGCCCTGCTCACGCTCGCCATGGCGTTCACGATGGTCTTTGCGACCGCCGCGTCCGCGGAAGATGGCTACAAGGACTCCATCACCTGGGTCATTGGCAACGATCAGGATATTCTCGATCCGCAGAACAATGTTTCCAACAGCAAGGTTATGCCGCAGTACTATAACGGTCTGCTGGGCTACGACAACGATGGCAACGTCGTTTGCAAGATGGCGGAAAGCTATGAAGCGTCCGAGGACAAGATGACGTGGACGTTCCATCTGCGTCAGGACGTGTACTTCCACTCCGGCCGTCACTGCACCGCCCACGACTTCGAGGCGACGTTTGACCGCCTGCTGAATACCGAGAATCCGCAGCGCTACACCTCGAACGCTTCTTCCTTCATTGATACGGCGGTTGCGACGGACGACTACACCTTCGTCATCACCCTGAAGGAGCCCAAGGCGTTCTTCCTGCAGGCGATTGCGAAGCAGTGGGCATTCGTGCTGAATCCGGAATACATCGAAAAGTACGGCGCTGACCTCGGCAAGACCGCGGAGAGCGTTGACGGCACGGGCCCCTTCAAGTGCACCCAGTGGGACAAGGGCGAGGTCATGAAGTTTGAAGCCTTTGAGAACTACTACGAAGGCGCACCCCTCACCCATGAAATCGTCATGAAGATTGTTCCTGAACAGACCAGCCGCGCGATTGCCGTCGAAACTGCTCAGGCGGACATCGCCGACGGTGTTTCCCCGGATGACGCGGTTCGTCTGGACGCGCTGGACGGTGTGACCGTCAGCAAGACCGATGGCAACGGCTGCCACCTGTTCCAGTTCAACTGCGCTTCCGACCATGCGCCGATGAGCATCCCGGCTGTCCGTCAGGCTATCTGCTATGCCATCGACCGCAACGCCATCTGCGAATACCTCTACAGTGGCTTGGGCGAAATCCCGATTGACAGCATCATGGCGCCCTCTGTGGCGGGTTACTCCTCTGTCGGCGTTGTGCCTTACGACCCGGAAAAGGCGAAGCAGCTGCTGGCGGAAGCTGGCTATCCGGACGGCTTTGACCTGACCATCATGACCAGCGCAATGTACAACCGCGCTGTGGAAATGGCGGAAATCATCGCGGAGGAACTGAAGGAAATCGGCATCAACGCCAAGCTGGAAGTTGTCGAGCGCGCGGTGTTCACCTCCGCGTGGGCGAGCTTCACGCCTGATGAATTCAACGAGAAGTTCGGCTGGGATATGTTCATCATGGGCTCCGGCGGCGACTCCGACGCGGACACGCTGCTCAAGCGCATCATGCACTCCGCCGACACCAACGTCAACAACTACGGCTTCTATAACAATGCGGAAGTGGACGAGCTGCTGGAAAAGGGCGCTGTGACCATGGACGAAACTGAGCGCAACGCCATCTACGCGCGCATCGCGCAGATTACCATGTATGAAGATCCCTTCGGCGCTTACATGAACCTGCGCAAGAATGTGTACGCGCTGTCCGACAAGATTGAGGGCTTTGCTGTGAACTCCTCCAACACCATGGATCTGGCTCACGTGCGCTGCCGTGAGTAATCCCAACAGGTATTGAAGCAGGCGCGGCGGAGGGTTTCCCGACCTTCCGCCGCGCCTCCCAAAAAGAAAACATCCTAAAAGACCTTCGGTACAGCGCAACAAGCAAAATCAAGCAAAAAGGTATCATCCATCCAAACAGTAGAAACCAGGGTTTTATGTAGTATAGTAACAGGGGGGATGTCCCGTGGGGAAATACATCGTTAAGCGGATTCTGCAAGTGATACCCATGTTGTTCATTTTGTCGCTGATTGTGTTCATGATGGTGCGGCTGATTCCGGGCGACCCGGTGGACATGATGCTGGGCATGGATATTCCGAAGGACACCAAGGAATATGAACGTGAACGTCTGGGTCTGAACGACCCGCTGTATATCCAGTATTTCCGCTTCGTGGGCAATGCGCTGCACGGCGATTTGGGCACGTCGATTTTCTCCGGCAAGCCCGTCGTGGAGGAACTGGCGAAGCGCTTCCCCAAGACGCTGACGCTCGCTGTCGGCGGCACGCTGTTTGGCGCTGCTGTGGGCGTGCTACTGGGCATCATTGCGGCCATCCACCGCAATAAATTCGCGGATAACCTCATCATGGTTTTGTCGCTCCTGACGGTTTCTACGCCGTCGTTCTTCCTCGCGCTCATATTGATGCTTATATTCTGTTTGAATTTAAGGTGGCTGCCAAGTATCGGCATGGATACATGGCAGGGAGCTGTTCTCCCGATTGCCACCCTTGGCTTGCAAGCAATCGGCAGCATTGCGCGCACCACGCGCAGCGCGATGCTGGACGTTATCCATCAGGATTATATCCGCACGTCTCGTTCCCGCGGCGTGCCGGAGCGCGTGATTACCTACCGCCATGCGTTCAAGAACGCGCTGATTCCCGTGCTGACAACCATCGGCCTGCGCTTTGGCGGACTGCTCGCCGGCGCAACGCTGGTGGAAACGGTGTTCTCGATTCCCGGCATCGGGCGTTTCGTCGTCGATTCGGTCAGCAACCGCGATTATCCCGCGATTCAGGGGGCTGTGCTGGTGCTGGCGGTGACGTTTGTGCTGGTCAATACGCTGGTTGACCTGCTGTATGCGGCGGTTGACCCGCGCGTGAAGTACGATTAAGGAGGAACACGGCAGATATGAAGAACAAGCATCCTGTGCTGCGCCGGTTCATGCGCAGAAAGGTTTCCGTGGTTGCCGCCGCTGTCCTCATCCTGTTCGTGCTGATTGCGATTCTCGGCCCGCTGGTGTGGCAGGTTGATCCGCTCAAACAGAGCGTCATGAAGAAGTATGGCCCGATGACGGTGCAACATCCGCTCGGCACGGACAATCTGGGCCGCGATACGCTGGCGCGCATGATTTACGGCGCGCGTGTGTCGCTGGCCATCAGCTTCGCGGGCGTGCTGTCCGGCGCGCTGATTGGTGTGCTCCTCGGCGTGAGCGCCGGCTATTTCGGCGGCTGGGTCGATGCGATTATCAGCCGGTTCATCGACATTTTGCTCGCCTTCCCTGGCCTGCTGCTTGCCATCACCATCGTCGCGGTGCTGGGACCGGGTTCGGTCAATACCGTCATTGCCATTACGATATTTACCATACCGGGCTTGACACGCATGGTGCGAAGTGTCGTGCTGAGCCTGAAAAGCTCGGAATATGTCGAGGCGTGCAAGACGATGGGCGAAAGCAATCTGCGCATCATCTTCACCCACGTCATCCCGAACTCCATGTCCCAGATTATCGTCAATGTGACGCTGAGCCTTGGCACGGCGATTCTGACGGCTTCGTCCCTGTCGTTCCTCGGCTTGGGCGTGACGCCGCCGGAAGCCGAATGGGGCGCAATGCTGTCGCAGATGCGCGAAGTCATCCGCACTTACCCCACGGGCGTGCTTGTCCCCGGTATTGCCATTACGCTGGTGGTCATGAGCTTCTCGCTGGTGGGCGATGGTCTGCGCGACGCGCTTGACCCGAAACTCAAGAATAACTAATACTATTTCTAAATTCGCCTGCGCCAGCTGCTTGCGCCTTTTCCATTCTCATTTAGAAATAGTATGATGAGGAGGTCATCCTGATGTCGGAACCCGTATTGCAGGTCAAAGGTCTGAAAACCTACTATTATACCGAAGAGGGCGTCGTCCCCGCAGTGGACGGACTGGATTTCGAGGTTGAGCCGGGCGAAACGTTTGCCATCGTCGGCGAAAGCGGCTGCGGCAAGTCTGTGACCTCGCTGTCCATCCTGCGCCTGATTCCCTCGCCGCCCGGCAAAATTATTGACGGCGAAATCATCTACCACGGTCAGGACTTGGTGAAAAAGTCGGAGCGCGAAATGCGCAGCATCCGCGGCAATGACATCTCGATGATTTTCCAAGAGCCAATGACCAGCCTGAACCCCGTCTTTACCGTCGGACAGCAGATTGGCGAATCGTTCCGCTTCCATCAGCAGATGGGCAAGGCGGAAATGCTCAAAAAGTCCATCGAAATGCTGCGGCTTGTCGGCATCCCGGAGCCGGAACACGTCATCAACGATTATCCAAACCAGCTCTCCGGCGGTATGCGCCAGCGCGTTATGATTGCCATGGCGCTGGCGTGCAACCCGAAAATCCTGATTGCGGACGAACCAACGACCGCGCTGGACGTGACGATTCAGGCACAGATTATGCGCCTGCTGAAGCAATTGCAGGAGAAGATGGGCACATCCATCATTCTTATCACGCATGACCTCGGCATTGTGGCGCAGATCGCCAAGCACGTCATGGTCATGTACTGCGGACAGGCGGTGGAGTACAGCGATGTGCGCTCCATCTACAAGAATCCGCTGCACCCCTACACGGCGGGTCTGCTGCGCTCGATTCCGAAGCTGACGGATGACGACATGGAGGAACTGCCCAGCATTCCCGGCATGGTGCCGTCGCCCAGTGAGAAGCTGCAGGGCTGCCGGTTCGCGCCACGGTGCGAGAAGTGCGGCGCACGCTGCAAGAAGGAAATGCCGGACTTGGTGACGCTCGAAGATGGGCGCAAGGTGCGGTGCTTCCTGTACGAAGGAGGCGTTGAGGGATGAGCGAGAACGAAAAGAAGAAGCTGCTGGAAATCAAGGACCTGAAAATCTATTATCCCATCAAGGGCAAGCGCGACGCGGAGGGCAAACCCGCGTACGTCAAGGCGGTAGACGGCGTGACGTTCGACGTGTACGAGAACGAGACGTTCGGTCTGGTCGGCGAAAGCGGCTGCGGCAAATCCACAACGGGGCGCACGGTCGTCCGGCTGAACAAGCCTACGGCGGGCAGCGTCACCTTCGAGGGGCATGACCTGTTCGCGAAGATGAACCGTCAGCAGAACATGGATTTGACCCAGAAAATTCAGATTATCTACCAAGACCCGTATTCCTCCCTTGACCCGCGCTTCACGGTCGGGCGCTGCATCGAGGAGCCGCTGATTGTCCACCACATGGGCAACAAGGAGGAGCGCCGCGCCCGCGTGCTTGCAGCTCATGCACGACGTTGGCCTGCGCGAAGAGGTCTACACGCGCTATCCGCACGAGTTTTCCGGCGGACAGCGGCAGCGCATCGGCGTTGCGCGCGCATTGGCGCTTGACCCGAAGCTGGTTGTCTGCGACGAGCCGGTCAGCGCGCTGGACGTGTCGATTCAGGCGCAGATTCTGAATCTGATGCGCGAATTGCAGCGGAAATATCAGCTGACGTACATCTTCATTTCGCACAACCTGAGCGTCGTCAAACACATCTGCGACCGCATTGCTGTGATGTATCTGGGCAACATCGTCGAAATTGCGCCGAAGAAGGAACTGTTCGACAACCCGCTGCATCCGTACACGAAGGCGCTGCTGGGGGCGATTCCGATTCCCGACCCGGACATCCCCGCGATGCAGGACATGCTGGAAGGCGATGTGCCGAGCCCCATCAACCCGCCGAAGGGCTGCTGCTTCCACACGCGCTGCCATGGCTGCTGCAAGGAATGCACCGCGCAGAAGCCGAAACTGGTTAATGTCGGCAATGACCACTGGGTGGCCTGCTGCAAGGTGTAAGCAGGGACGTGCCCCCAATAAACACGCGCACACAGCATGAAAATGCGCGCAGCTCAATCGCGAAAAGGGTCAAGGGAGAAACTCCCTTGTGTAATATGAAAGGAAGGTAGAAAAATCATGGGAATTCAGCATCTGGATGTATCGAAGGGCGGCTATTCGCGCGTGACCTTCTCGAAGAATCTGGCATTCTTCACCGGTCATGCCGCGCCGCAGTATCAGACGCTCAAAGAGCAGGCAGAGGGCATCCTCAAGCGCTATGACGAGCTGTTCAAGCAATTTGGCCTGAAAAAGAGCAATATCCTCTATACGACGTGCTTCATGAAGAACGCCGATGATGAGGACGAATTCGCCGACATCTACTTCCAGTGGATTGACCCGAAGAATCCGCCGGCGGGCGTGACGGTCACGGGGCTGCCGATTCAGCATTCGCCCGTGGGGGATAACATCCTGATGGAGCTGAGCTTCATCGTCGCGACGAATGACAGCCTCCCGATTAAGCGCTATGATGTTACCCGCGGCTGCCGCATGGTGGAATACGATGGCATGGCGTATTTCACCGGGCATGTGTATCCCAAGGTGGATACGCTGGGCGAACAGGTGGCGGGCGTACTCAACCGCTATGACGAGCTGTTCGAGAAGTTCGGTCTGAAGAAGGAAAACGTCATCGCGGCGAACGGCTTCATCAAGGATATGGCGCACTACGGCGAAATCGCCGAGCCGTTCAATGCCTATTTCGGGGAGAATCCCCCGGCGGGCGTGATTGTCGAAGCGCCGCCGCGCCAGAATACGCCCTTCGGCCCGAAGCTGGAAATTGAGCTGGCGCTGTTCGTGGCAACGGGTGAAAACCCGCAGATTACCCGCCGCGACGTTGTGCCGGGCATGAGCCGCGTGGTGGAGTACAACGGCATCGCGTGGTTCACGGGTCACAGCGCACGTCCGGAATTCAAGACGCTGGCGACGCAGAGCGAGGCGGTCATGAAGCGCTACGCGGAGCTGTTCGAGCAGTTCGGCTACAAGAAGGAAAACATCCTTATGGAATACGGCTATGTGCGCGATATTGAGCAGGTGAACGACTACCTCGGCGCACGCAAGGTGTTCATTGACCCGGAAAATCCTCCGGCGGGCGTCGTTGTGCAGGCGAAGCCGTCGGGAGACGAAAATCAGCTGGAAGTGCAGTTCATCGTCAATCTGGATTGAGGAGGTATTGTTCCTATGAGCAAGAAGGGCTTGAAGGAAAACCAAATCTTCGCCGCACGTGACACGGTGGAAGAAAACGACAAAATCAAGGCGGCGCGGGAGGCCGTTGCTGCTGACCCGACGAACGCTGAGAAGTACATGGCGCTGGGGCTGGCGCTGCGCGGACAAATGTTTTTCCGCGAGGCGCTGGAGGCGTACTCCATCGGGCTGACCTATGATCCGTTCATGTCCCTGCTGTACCGTCATCGCGGTCATGCGTATGTGAATTTGGGGCAGTATCAGGAAGCTGCGGCGGATTTCGAGATGGGGCTGCGCATCGACCCGAAGAACTGGGACTGCTGGTATCATCTGGGGCTGAGCTACCACCTGATGGGCAGCTACGAGCGCGCGCTCAAAGCCTATGAAACCTGCTATGCGCTGTCGCCTACGGATGAATACCGCATCTGCACGACCGACTGGTACTGCATGACGCTGATGAAGATGGGGCGCATTGACGATATGCGCAAGGCGGCGGCGCGCATCCATGCCGACATGGAACCCGGCATGAGCGAAGGCTACTTCGATCGCGTACTGGTCTACAATGGTACGCGGAATATCGATGAAGTACTGGCGGAAGCCGCGGCGAAGGACGACCACATGTACGCCACGGGCGCATATGGTCTGGCGGTGTACGAGGAATATGTGCTGGGCAACCGCGAGAAGGCGAAGGAAATTCTGACGCGCATTGCGGGCCGCGACGAAACGTGGGGCGGTTTTGCGGAACACGCCGCTGCTGATCAGCTGAAGCATTGGGACGACTGAAGTCGTACAATAAATATGAATCATAGGCAGGAAAGACCCTGATTCATCGCGAAAAAGAAAGGCGGATGACAAACCATGAGCGAAAAGAAGAAGGTCGGTCTGGACATTGCCCGCTCCAGCACGCTGGTGCAGGAATATCAGGTCGCGTCTTGGGAGCGGAACGAACTGCCGACGACCCCGGAACTGACCGCAATCGACGAAAAGATTGCGAAGGATCCGGAGAACGCCGAACTCCATAAGGAGCGCGGGCTGCTGCTGGCGGGGCTGGGCTACTACCGTGAGGCGGCGGAATGCTACTCCCGCGCCATCGCCATCAATCCCTTCAACTGGGAATACTATCGCCATCGTGCGCACCGCTTCGTGTCCTGCGGTTATTTTGCCGATGGCGCGGCGGACTTCACCATCGCGTCCCGCCTGAATCCGAATGACTGGAACGTGTGGTATCATCTGGGCTTGAGCTACTTCCTGCTGGGCATGTATGACAAGGCGGACTGGGCGTACACGCGCTGTGCCGCGCTGAACAAGACCGCTGACGATATCTGCGCCGTGACGGACTGGCATTACATGACGCTCAAGCGGCTGGGCAAGGACGAAGAGGCGGCGAAGCTGCTGGACGAAATTACCGAGGACATGCCTGTGTCCGATGAGGTGGCGAACTCCTACTATCAGCGCCTGCGCGTCTACAAGGGGCTGCGCGCGCCGGAAACGCTCTTCACCAACGCGGGCGACGATGCAGGGCTGGACGTTATCACGCAAGGCTTCGGCGTGGCGAACTACTACCGCATGAACGGTCAGGAAGAAAAGGGCGTCGAAATGCTCAAGAAGGTCGTGTACACGGCGGAACACAGCAAGTGGTACGCGGCGTTCGGCTGCCTGGCAGCGCGTGTTGACCTGAAGAACATCGGTCAGGCTTGAAGGGAGGAGCGAGAACAATGAATCAGGCATATGAATCGGCGAGCTTTGTGCGCTGCGTTGTGCCGGAGACGGCGGATATTCAGGCGGCGAGCGCGGCTGTGGCTGCGAATCCCGAAAGCGGCGACGCTTGGATGAAGAAGGGTCATGCGCTGGCGAAGGTGTCCATGATGCGCGAGGCGGAAGAGTGCTACGCCATGGCGATTTCCTGCGACCCCTTCAACTGGGAATATTACCGTCATCGTGCGCATCGCTTCCTGTCCTGCTGGCGCTTTGAGGATGCCGCAGCGGATTTCGTGATTGCGTCCCGTCTGAATCCGAATGATTGGAATGTGTTCTACCATCTGGGTCTGAGCTACTTCCTCCTGCGCGATTATGCGAAGGCGGCGAAGGCGTATGCGCGCTGCTATGAGCTGACAGACGCCGATCCGGAGCTGATTGCCGTGACCGACTGGTACTACATGACGCTCAAGCGCCTTGGCAACGACGAGGAAGCGGCGAAGATTCTTGCGCGCATCACCGACCACATGAATCCGGGCGAGAATACCGCCTATTATGCGCGTCTGCTGATGTACAAGGGCTTGAAGAAACCGGAAGAGCTGCTGTCCACCGACCCCGAGGAGGTTACGGCACTGGAGCTCATCACCATGGGCTTCGGCATCGCGAACTATTTCCTTCAGAATGGTCAGCCTGACAAGGCATATGACCTGATGGAGCGCGTGGTGAAGGCGGGCGACGAAAACGACTGCTACTTCGCTTTCGCTTACCTCGCCTCCAAGGTCGATTTGGCACACAAGGGGTAAGGGGAGGGGAACCCAAGGGGCTTCGCCCCTTAGACCCCACCAGAGGCTCTGCCTCTGGACTCCGCAAGGGAGAATGAAACGGGACGAAGTCCCCCCCTTGCCCCTTCCGCGCGATTGAGTTGGTGACACGTTCATACAGTGTCCGCGTGTTTATTCAATGAACCTTCGGTTCATGCTGAAAAGATGACTTTCGGCATCGCACAAGAAACATGAAACCCAAAGAGTGGCGGCGCCGAAGGTTTCCAAAGGGCGATCGCAAACTTTGTTTGTTTTCATGCCCTTTGGTCGCGCCCGCAGGCGCGATTCCCCCTGCGACACCCCATCAGCATGGAAATGAGAACACCAGAGGGCAGCTGAATGCCCTCTGGCATTCTTTGCATTCCCCATCCCCAAAAAAGAGCAAGAAACTTCCCAACAACAAGAACCCAGTTCCCCATTTTGTTGCGGACGCAGCGCCTACCGCTGTGCCCTGAAAGGCAGGAAATAGCGTGGAACAGCTTCAACTTGATGATTTTCTTATGTATAATTTCCTCTCGCAGGTGCAAATCAGCCCCGACGGGAAGAAGGTCGCCTATGTCGCGACGACGCCTGATCTCGCAAAGAATGGCTACAACGCCAACCTCTACCGCATCGACGCGGAAAGCGGCGAAAATGCCTGTCTGACGAACTCTGGACGAGTGAAGGGCTTCTGCTGGCAGGGCGCGGAAACGCTGCTGTATACCGTGCCGGTCGAAGCGGATGACGCTTTCCCGGATGGGCAGACCGTGCTGTACCGCCAGAATGCGGGCAGTGCGGCGGAAGAAGTATGCCGCGGCGAAGGCTCCCTGTCGCTCGAAGGCGTGCTAACGGATGGAAGCATTGTGTTCTCCCGCGTTGATAACCTGACGACCGAAGCCGCGCTGGAAGGACTGGCAGGGCATGAGCGGCTCGCGGCGCGTCTGGCGGAGAAGGAGCGCAATGAGGTCTGCACCGTGTTCGATGAATATCCCTTCTGGTTCAACGGCAAGGGCGTCATCAACAAGACCCGCAAGACGCTGTATCTCTGGGACGGCAAAGAACTCAAGCGCATCACCCCGCCGCGCTTCCGCGTGATGGAAGTGTGCGTAGAGGGCATGAAGATTGCCTACGCGGGCTGCATGGTGGAACCGATTGAAAAAGAGCTTGTCGGCGTTTACTGCTACGACGCGGAGAAGAGCAAAATCACTTGCCTGCTGCCGGAGGATGAATATTACATCGAAGGCATGACGTTCTGGGGCGATTCGCTCGCTTACTGCGGGACGAAGATGGATCGGTACAGCTGCGCACAGTGTCCCGACCTGCTGCTGCTGAACCTCGAAACGGGCGCGCGCACGCTCCTGTGCGACACGGACGACGAAATCAACGTCGGCAACCCCGTCGGCAGCGACTGCCGCATGGGCGGCGGCTATGTGATGCGCGCGGACGGGGAGTATTTGTACTTCCTGACTGGCGTATATGATGCGACGCACCTGTGGCGCATTGACCGCACGGGTAAGATGGAGAAGCTGCTGGAGAAGGACGGTTCGATTGACTGCTTCGATGTGCAGAACGGCGCAGTGTACTGCGTGGCAATGTACGACATGCGCTTGCAGGAGCTGTATCGCTTTGCGGAGGGCAAGCTGACCCGCCTGAGCAGCTGGAACGACGACTTCTTCCTCACCAAGCCGCCCGTTATCCCGCAGCCGTTGCAATTCATCAACAGCGACGGCGTACAGATTGACGGCTTCGTGATGACGCCGACCGATCATGTGCCGGGCAAGAAGACGCCTGTCATCCTTGACATTCACGGCGGCCCGCACCTGACCTATGGCGCGGTGTACTACCACGAGATGCAGTACTGGGCGAATCACGGCTACTACGTCATCTACTGCAATCCGCGCGGCGGCGAAAGCCGGGGCAACGAATTCGGCTACATCTGCGGCCGCTTCGGCACGATTGATTATGACGACATCATGGCGTTCTGTGACGAGGCGCTGAAAGCCTATCCCGACATGGACGAGAAGCATATGGGCGTGACGGGCGGCAGCTACGGCGGCTTCATGACCAACTGGATTATCGGCCACACGAACCGTTTCGCGGCGGCGGCATCCCAGCGCGGCATTGCGAACTTCGTCAGCATGGAGGGCACGAGCGACATCGGCACGCTGTTCGCCGAGCGGCAGATTCTCGCCACAACCCACACGAATCTGGAGAAGATGTGGAAGCAGTCGCCGCTGAAATACGCTGACCGCTGCACCACGCCGACGCTGTTCATCCATTCGGAGGAGGATTACCGCTGCTGGATGGTGGAGGCGCTGCAAATGTATTCAACGCTGATTCATCACGGCGTCCCAACGCGCTTGTGCCTGTTCCACGGTGAGAACCACGAGCTGAGCCGCGGCGGCAAGCCCAAGGGTCGCATCCGCCGTTTGCAGGAAATCACCGCGTGGATGGACAAGTATTTGAAGGAAGAGTAACGCCGCGCTGTTCACGCTGCATTCGTTGCGATAAAGACCAGCAGCATGGGTGCGAGCCGAAGGTTTCCAAAGGGCGATCGCAGACTTCGTCTGTTTTCATTGCCCTTTGGTCGCCTCCGCAGAGGCGAACCCCCTGCATAATCAGCGAAAAGTTCAAGGGCGCAAGTCCCTTGTTCAACAAAAGGAGGTTGAATCCTATGATTCTCATTAAGGGTGGAAAAATCAAGCCTATCACGGGCGCGGAAATCGAAAATGGTGAACTGCTCATCGGCGACGACGGCAAAATCGCCGCCATCGGCAAGACCGTCGATGCGCCCGCGGATGCCAAGGTCATCGACGCCACGGGCTGCCTCGTGACTCCCGGCTTCATCGACGCGCACTGCCATATCGGTATCGACGAAGAGGGGATGCGCTGGGAGGGCAATGACTGCAACGAATACTCCAGCCCTGTGACCCCCGAAATGCGCTCTATCGACGGCATCAATCCCCGCGACGAAGCGTTCCACCTCGCACTCGAAGGCGGCGTGACCACCGCGACCACCGGCCCCGGCTCGGCGAATGTCCTTGGCGGCACGTTTGTTGCCCTCAAACTCGATGGCAACTGCATCGACGACATGATTGTCAAGTACCCCGTCGCCATGAAGATTGCTTTCGGCGAGAACCCCAAGGGCTGCTATGGTCAGAACGGCCACAAGGAACCCGTCACCCGCATGGCGGTCGCGGCGCTCCTGCGCGAATAGCTCTTCAAGGCGAAGCGCTATGCTGCTGAAATCGATGCGGCGGAAAAAGACCCCACCAAGACCCGCCCGTTTGACATGCAGCTGGAGGCTCTGCTGCCCGTCATTCGCAAGCAGATTCCGCTCAAGGCCCACGCGCACCGCGCGGACGACATTCTGACCGCCCTGCGCATCGCCCGTGAGTTCGATTTGGACATTACGCTCGACCACTGCACCGAAGGTCACCTGATTGTGGATCAGCTGGTGAAGGCGGGCAAGCCCGTGCTGGTCGGCCCGTCGCTGGGCTCGAAGAGCAAGGCGGAGCTGCGCGAAAAGACATTCGAGACGGCAGGCATCCTTGACCGCGCGGGTCTGGAAGTCTGCATTATCACCGACGCGCCGGTGATTCCGCTGTACTACCTGCCGCTGTGCGCGGGTCTGGCGGTTAAGGCGGGCATGAAGGAAGAATCTGCATGGCGCGCCATCACCATCAACCCGGCGCACGTCGTGGGCATTGCTGACCGCGTGGGTTCGCTGGAAGTCGGCAAGGATGCGGACATCGCCATCTTTGAAGGCAACCCGCTGCGCGACATTCAGTGCCGCACCAAGGCTGTGTTTGTGGGCGGCAAGCAGGTTGTGGGAGAGTAATTTATCAGCGGCTGATAACGAGCCGGCAGCGTGGAGAGGCGCTGTCGGCTCGTTTTAGCCTATTTCTGTATTGTTGTGCAGGGATTTCTCCTCTGCGGAGGCGACGAGGGGGCTTTCCGATCGCCCACCTCGACCCCTTCGGCGCCGCTACTTTTGGGGCTATCTGCGGCTTTGCTTTTCTTGTTGCATGGGGAATCGCCTCTGCGGAGGCGACCAAAGGGCAATGAAAACAGACGAAGTCTGCGATCACTGTTTGGAAACGTTTGGCGCCGCTACTTTTGGGGGGTTATTTACGGCTTTGTTTTTTGTTGCAAGGGGAGAAACATCTCCTATGCGTTCGTTATATATAACAAATATTATACCCAAAGCGTGCGTATCTGGCAAGCAATCAACCGTTTTGCGAAAAAGACGAACATTTTGCGTTATTTAATCAAATTTGTTATGATTTTTCCGCAAAAAACGTAAAATTCTCTTGAAAAACAGATGAAATCGTGGTAAAATTGCTTTTGCCCTGCTAAAAACGCGCAGCGCCCGACAGCGGCAAAAAGCGCGAATGGATGGGACAGGGTATCTTCACACCCGGAAGGACAAAGGAAGGAAGAAACGCAAAATGGCAAAGAAACTCTTCTCCCTGCTCATGGCGCTGACCTTGCTGGCGGCGCTGGCTCTGCCCGCAGCTTTCGCAGAGGACTATCTGGACATCATCAACATTGCCGATGACAACCAGAGCGCGTCCTACGACCTGCACAAGGATACCTCCGTCAATGGCCGCAACATGCTGCGCGGCACGGTGATGGAGCAGCTCGTCACCCTGAAGGCGGACGGCAGCATTGCGCCGGAACTGTGCGAAAGCTACGACGTGAGCGACGACAACTCCGCGTTCACTTTCTACCTCCGCAAGGGCGTGAAGTTCCACAATGGCAAGGAAATGACCTCCGCCGATGTGGTGGCGTCCCTGAACCGCTGGCTGGAGTGCTTCGGCACGGCGCGCAAGATGGTTGGCGACGCGCGCTTCACGGTGGTAGACGATTACACCGTCTCCCTGACGCTTGACCATTCCGCCATCATGCTGCTGGACATGCTTGCGGGCGCAGCGCAGGCGGCTGTTATCTACCCGGTGGAATCCATCGAGGCGGTTAATGCTGATACGGGCTATGTCCCGGCGGATTACATCATCGGCACGGGCCCGTACATGTTCAAGGAATGGGCGGTTGACCAGTATGTGCTGCTGGAGCGCTTCGACGATTATGCGGCGTACGGCGACCCGGATCAGCCCATTGACGGCCTGTGGGGCTACAAGCACGCGTACACCAAGACGCTGAAGTACTGGATTGTTAAGGACGCGGCGACCCGTTTCAATGGCCTGATGTCTGGCGAATATGACTTCATTGTCAAGGCGACCGACGCTTATCTCGGAACCCTGCGCTCCATGCCCGATATCACCTGCTACTCTATGCAGACTGGCATGATTAACCTCGTTTGGAACAAGCACTCCACGGACAAGTACCTCCGTCTGGCGTTCCAGGCGCTGGCGAACGCGGATGACCTGAACACCGCGAACTACGGCTCTCTGTACGACAACGACCCCTGCTTCATGGAAAAGTCCCAGCCCGGCTGGTACACCACCAAGGGCGAAGAATTCTTCTGCCAGAACGACCCGGAAAAGGCGAAGGAACTGCTGGCGCAGTCGTCTTTTGACACCAGCAAGCCCCTGCGCATCCTGACGGCGACCGGCGGCGGCGCGGAAGCTATGCTGGAAGTGCTGCGTCAGGAAGCCGCGAAGATTGGCGTGACGCTGGAAATCACCGCGACCGACCGCACGACCATGACCTCCATGCGCAACGACGAGACGCTCTACGATGCGTACTTCACCACCTTCTCTTCTGTCGCGGTGCCGTCCCTGCGCAATTTCTTGTCTGCGGATTATGCCGGCTGGTCTGACGATGAGCATCTGCAGGAACTCATGCTCCAGATGACCACTGCCGCCACGAAGGAAGCGGCTTTCGCAACCTGGGAAGAAATCCAGTATTACTGCTACAGCGACTATTGCCCCATCCTGATGATGGGTCACTTCCATCAGGCGGCTGCCTGCACGAACCGCCTGACCGGTTACAACGTTTTCCTGACCACGAATTTCTGGAACGCGAAGCTCGCGAAGTAATCCTAACCGCTGAGGCAGCCGTATTCTCAGTACGGCTGCCTTTTCGTGATTGATAGGGGAAACCCAAGGGGCGCTGCCCCTTGACCCCGCCAAAGGGTCTTCGACCCTCTGGACTCCC
>ERZ779877.1687-NODE-1687-length-18123-cov-11.440779_pt1 | contig 18123 bp, 18 predicted proteins | sample MGYA00511556_ERZ779877 | MGnify/ENA primary metagenome ERZ779877 (study PRJEB29588, sample SAMEA2159338) | human gut metagenome | biome: human gut; feature: human-associated habitat; material: faeces | place: Denmark | collected 2008/2010 ...
CTGAAGGCGGAGGTCGAAAAGATCCGCGAGCAGGTGCAGAACATCGAGTGAGGAGGGGACGATGAAGCTCATCAACATCGGCTTCGGCAATCTGGTCTCCGCCGAGCGTGTGCTGGCCATCGTCAGCCCCGATTCCGCGCCAATCAAGCGTCTCATTCAGGAGTCGCGCGAGCGAGGTATGCTGATCGACGCGACCTACGGCCGAAAGACCGCGTCCGTTTTCGTGATGGACAGCGACCATGTGGTGCTCAGCGCCATCGCGGCGGAGAAGCTCGCGCAGCGGCTCGGCCTTGAAATTTTGGGAGGATTGGAAGAAAACGAATGAAAACAGGGAAGACCTTTATCATCTCCGGCCCCTCCGGCGTCGGCAAGAGTACCGTGCTCCGTGAGCTGCTGCGGGACCGCGACGACCTCTATTTTTCGATCTCCGCCACAACGCGCACGCCGCGTGAGGGGGAGATCGATGGCGTGCACTATCATTTCATCAACGTCGATCGGTTCCGTGAAATGATCCAGGAGGATGAATTCCTCGAGTATGCCGAGTATGTCGGCAACTTTTACGGCACGCCCAAGCGCTATGTGGACGAAGCCATGGCGCAGGGGAAGGACGTTATCCTCGATATCGAGGTGCAGGGCGCCCTGCAGGTCATCGGCAAGCGGCCCGATACCGTGCGCATCTTCATCGCCCCTCCCTCGTGGGACGCGCTGGAGCAGCGCCTGACCGGGCGCGGAACGGACAGCCCCGAGAAGATCCAGAAGCGTCTCGTCCGCGCCGAAAAACAGCAGCACCTCCCGCTCAAAAAGAAGAATCCAAGCCCATGACAGCACGGCAAGGATGCCGGAACCGACGACAGCAGCGGTAAAATACTGGTTGTCTTCGCCCTGTGCATGCCCGCCTCCGCGGCGGGCACTGAACAGAACGCTCCCGCCGATGCCGGTCAGAAGCCCCAGCGAATAGATGATGTTCCACACCGGCGCGACCACAGCCAGCGCCGCCGTGCCATCAGGCCCCTGATACTGCCCCACCATCGCCATGTCGACGATGCCGTAGATGCTGGAGATCAGCGCGCTGCCGAACGCCGCCGACAAGTATTTGAAGTAAAGCGTTTTGATATTTCCACGCAAAAGGTCCATCCCAAATGCTTCCGCGGGGCTGTCGTTTTTCGCTTCCCCCTTGGAACGAGGTCATTATTGCCCGCCAACCTAAAAAACCAAAGGAAAGTTTGACCATTTTGTTTTTCACGAAAACGCAAAAAGCAGTGCCGCCTGAAATCAGGCGGCACTGTTCCTATTGATATGATGTTCCCACCGGCGCGGCGCAAGCGGTTAGTTCGCTCTAACTTGCAGTCTTTTGAAAAGCCGCCGCAGGGCAGCTTTCCAATATATCCTGCTTTCCCGCTTGCCTTCGGGAAGGTGATCGACCTTGCGTATTGTAGCACAGCAATTTTCGCATTGCAAGAGCGGTTTGCAAATTTTTCGCGATATTTTCTTTGCTACATACGCTTTCTCGCCCCGTCCGCTGCGACAGACTGTTCCCATTCCGTGTCCCGCGGCACTTGCATCCCGCGGCTTTCGCTGGTATACTATGTCCAGAAGTTAGATGTATTTAACAGAATTGATATTTCACACAGAAAAGACGGTGAACGACATGGAAGCATTTTACGGCATTTTGATCCCATTTCTCGGCACGTCGCTCGGCGCGGCGTGCGTGTTCTTCATGAAAAAGTCGCTCAGCGACGCTGTGCAGCGCTCGCTGACGGGCTTTGCCGCGGGCGTGATGGTCGCGGCCTCGGTCTGGAGCCTGCTGATCCCCGCCATCGAGCAGTCGTCGGCGATGGGGAAACTCTCGTTTCTGCCGGCGTTTCTCGGCTTTTGGGTCGGCATTCTCTTTTTGCTGCTGCTCGACCACGTCGTCCCGCACCTGCACGCCAAGAGCGGGCAGGTCGAGGGGCCGAAGAGCCAACTCCAGCGCACGACGATGATGGTGCTGGCCGTCACACTGCACAACATCCCCGAGGGCATGGCCGTCGGCGTGGTGTATGCGGGCTATCTCTCCGGCAGCGCACAGATCACGGCGGCGGGCGCGCTGGCGCTCTCACTCGGCATCGCGATCCAGAATTTTCCCGAGGGGGCGATCATTTCGCTCCCGCTGCGCGCCGAGGGCATGGGCAAAGCAAGAGCTTTCTGGGGCGGCGTGCTCTCGGGCATCGTCGAGCCCATCGGCGCGGTGCTGACGATACTCGCCGCGTCGCTCATCGTTCCGGCGCTGCCGTATCTTCTGAGCTTTGCCGCGGGCGCGATGCTCTATGTCGTCGTCGAAGAGCTGATCCCCGAAATGTCGCAGGGCGCGCACTCCAACATCGGCACGGTGTTCTTCGCCGTGGGCTTCAGCCTGATGATGGTGCTCGACGTGGCGCTGGGATGAAATACGGCAGGAATGCAAGCAGGAGGCGATACCGAGCGGTACGCCTCCTGCTTTTTATGCTGACGCCAGCCTTGCGCCTATTTTTCCACCCGAATAAGATTGCTCTCATACGGCCGCTTGCCGGAGAGCACTTCGTCGTAAAAATTCTGCTTCCAGTCGATATAGGCGACGCTGTCCTGCAATTCCCGAATGCCTGCGCGCAGCGCCTCCTGCTTCTGCGCCAGCAGGATCTTGCGCTGCGGGATGGTGCGCTCGCCTTGCAGGCAGAGGGCGAGGTAGTCCTTCATCTCCTGAATGCTCATGCCGCATTTTTTCAGGCGCGTCAGGCTGCTGATCCACGCGACGTCCCGCTCGTCAAACACGCGGCGGTTGTTTTTGTCGCGCTTGACGTTGGGGACAAGCCCCTCGTTGCAGTAAAATTTTAAGGCCTGATAGGTCATGCCCGTTTCCTTGCAGACCTGCATCATGGTGTAGCGCATGGTAATCCCTCTCTGCTGCGTAAAAATTGTGTTTTTTCCTCAAAAACCTCTTGACCGGTTGTTACAACCGGTATTGATAATCGGCAGTATCAACCGGAAGTTGCCATCGGCAATGATAGCAAACAGCGGCGAATACCGCAAGAAAAACGGTCAGAGAGGATGCGTTATGATGAATAACTTTATTTTTGAAAACAAGACCAAGGTATATTTCGGCAAAGGCGGCGTGAAGGAGTACCTCGGCGGCCTGCTCGCAAACTTTGGCGAAACCGTCATGCTGGCCTATGGCGGCGGTTCCATCAAGCGCAACGGCGTGTACGATGAGATCATGGGTATCCTGAATGCCGCAGGCAAGCGCATCGTGGAGTTCTCCGGTATCATGTCGAACCCCACCTATGCCAAGGTGCAGGAGGGTGCGAAGCTGGCGCGGGCGTCCGCCATGGCAGAGAACGGCGTGCTGAAGATCGGCAAGGTCACGGATTTTCAGGCGCATCAGATCGAACACCAGCTGGGCGCTTACACCAATTGCAACCATGGAGCAAGCCTGGCGGTGATCCATCCCGTTCTGTACCGCCACATCTACAAATCCGGCACGGCGCGGTTCACCCGCTGGGCGCAGAACGTCTGGGGCATTGCGCCCAAGGGCAGCGACGAGGAGACCGCGGTTGCCGGTATCGACGCGCTGGCCGCGTTTATTAAGGAAATTGGTCTGCCGACCAGCTTTGCAGAGCTTGGCATCCCCGCCGACACCGACTTCCGCGCCGTGGCGGATTCTACCAACATCACCGCTGGCTGCTGCAAGAAGCTGACCCGTGATGAAATTTGCGAAATTTTGCAGGAATGCCTGTAACATCTGGTGTTTCCGTGGCGGCAGGACGTCGCCATTTTTGGCCTTTCTGCCTCTTGCATTTGGCCCGAAGCGTGATATCATAGGCCAGACAAATTGCGGAAAGGGGCGGTAGAGTTGAAAGCTGCATCGCAGAAAAGATCATTGGATATGCTCCACGGGACGCTCTGGGATAAGATCCCGCGCTTTGCCGTTCCGGTGGCGGCCACGGCGATTTTGAGCCAGCTGTTCAACGCCGCGGACATCGCCGTCATCGGCAACTTTACCGGCGAGCTCCGCACTGTGGCGGTCGCGGCCGTCGGCACAAACAGCTCGATCATCAGCCTGATCGTCAACCTGTTCATCGGCATCGCGCTGGGCGCGAACGTGACGATCGCGCACGCCATCGGCGAAAAGAACGACACGATGGTGCACCGCGCGGTGCACACCTCCATCGTCGTGGCGGTGCTGGGCGGTTTGATCGCGGCGGTCATCGGTGAGCTGTTCGCCGTTCCGCTGCTGAATCAGCTGAATGTGACGGACGATGTGTTCCCGCTGGCGCTGCTATACCTGCGCATCTATCTTGCGGGCCTGCCGGTGATCCTGCTCTACAACTTTGAGGCGGCGGTCTTCCGCAGCGTGGGCGAGACGAAAATTCCGCTGATCGCGCTGACGGCCTCCGGCGTTCTGAACGTGATCCTGAACCTCTTTTTCGTGGCCGCGCTCCACATGAGCGTGGACGGCGTCGCGATCGCAACGGTGCTGTCGAACGCGGTCAGCGCGGCGATCTTGTGGGGGTTCCTGCTCAAAACGGACAAGGTCATCTGCCTTGAGCCGAAAAAGCTGCGCATCGACGGGCTGTGCCTCAAGCAAATTCTGCGCATCGGCGTTCCTGCGGGTGTGCAGAGCGCGATGTTCTCCATCGCGAATATCGTCATTCAGGGCGCGATCAACAGCCTCGGCACGGTCGTCATGGCGGCGTCGAGCGCGGCCTACAACATCGAGATCATCACCTATGATATCCTCAACTCCTTCTCGCAGGCGTGCACGACCTTTGTCGGACAGAACTTCGGCGCGGGCGAGATCAAGCGCTGCAAGAAAACGCTGCTGCTGTGTCTTCTCGAGGGCATCATCAGCCTCGGCGTCGCCATCGCTCTGATCCTCTTTTTCGGAAAGTCGCTGCTCACCATCTTCAACGGCGACCCGCAGGTGGTAGAGACGGGCTATATTCGCCTCATGCTGATCATGCCGTCGCACCTGTTCAGCCTTTGCTACGAGGTGCTTTCCGGCTACCTGCGCGGCTTTGAAATTTCACTGCCGCCCGCCGTTTTGACGATGCTGGGCGTCTGCGGCGTCCGCCTGAGCTGGCTGCGCTGGGTCTTCCCGCAGTACAAGACGTTTATGAACATCATGCTGGTCTTCCCCATCAGCCTTGCGACCACGGCGCTTCTAATGCTGGCAGCGGTGCTGTACTTCCGCCCCTCGCGCCGCTATGCGCATCTGCAAAAGAGTGATGGCGCGGCTTCGGCAAAAATCGAAGGATAAGACCATTCCCAAAATCGACAAAGCAGGGCGCTTGCCTTTTAGGCAAGCACCCTGCTTTACTTTTTTGATGGGGCAGCCGTTTCTAAATCGCGGATGGGAAATTTTCACATCAGCTCGCGCGTGAAATCAAGCACGCACTCGCGCAGACGCAGAATTTCCTCTGGCGTGTTCTTGCTCAGGTGCATACCGATGCCGAGCTCCCGTCCCGTTTTCGGGCTGACCGGCAGCGTCTTTACGCCGTGCGTCCGCCCGCGCATCATGATCTCCGTCATCATTGTGATGCCAAGGCCCTTGCTGACCATGCGGATGACCGTTTCATCGTCCACATGGCAGGGGCGGATATTCGGCTTCACCTTTTTGGGACTCAGCGCAGCGTTCACGTCGATGTCGAAGCGCCCGTAGGGCATCAGGAATTCTTTTCCGTCGAATTCCTCGATGGGGAAGGTCTCTTCGCTGCCGGTGGGATAGTCCTCCGGCAGGATGGCGTACATCGCGTCGTAGTAGAGCGGTGTCCAGTCGCAGTTGATGTGGCTCTGCCGCGCGGCAAAGATGACGTCCGTGCGCCCCTCCTCGAGCAGTTCAAAGGGTTCGAGCTCGTGGTCCACCATGCGAAGATCCACGTCGGTCTCCGGACACACGCGGCGGAAGCGGTACAGAATTTCCGGCATCCAGTGCATGGCAAGGCTCGCATAAGCGGCGATTCGGATCGTCGCCGTCCGCTTTTGCGTGATGGTCTCGATCTGGTTTTCGAGCTTCGCCGTCGCGCTGAGGTATTCGCGGATCGCGGGCAGCAGCGCCTCCCCGTCCTCTGTCAGCGAAATACCGCTGTGGTCGCGCCGGATGAGCTTCATGCCGATCTCGCGCTCCAGACCGTTGATGAGGTGCGTCAGCCCCGACTGTGTGTAGCCCACGACCTCAGACGCTTTGGAAAAGCTGCCGAGGTTGACGGCGGTCATCAGAATTTCAAATTTTTTACTGTCCATATCCCCACTCCTATAAAGGGTATTTTGATTTGTAATATACCTATTATAACCGAGCGTTTCTCTTTTTCAAGTGCAGGGTGTAATATTTTCAACACAAAGGAGTTGATTATCCCATGACTACTAAAAAATTGACCTTCCGGCAGAAGATTCTCGTCGCCGGAACGCTGTTTGGAATGTTCTTCGGCGCAGGCAACCTGATCTTCCCCGTACATCTCGGCCAGATGGCCGGCCGCAACGCGGTCGTCGCCATGATCGGCTTTATCATCACGGCGGTTGGCATCCCCATCTTCGGCGTCGCCGCCATCGGCATCACGCATTCCGACGGCCTGCAGACGCTCTCGAGCAAGGTCGGCAAGGGCTACGGCATTTTCTTTACCTGCCTTCTGTACCTGACCATCGGCCCGCTCTTCGCCATCCCGAGATGCGCGACCGTTTCCTTTACCACCGGCATCACGCCCCTGCTGGGCGCGGATTCGCAGGAGTGGCTGTATCTGCTTGTCTTTTCGGCGGCGTTCTTCGCCTTCGTGCTGTTCTTCTCGCTGCGCCCCGGTAAGATCACCCTCTGGATCGGCAAGATCATCAATCCGCTCTTCCTGTTCTTCTTCGCAGTGCTGATCATCGCGGCGCTGCTCTCCCCCGGCGCAGCGATCTCCTCGGTCGAGCCGACGGAGGCCTATCAGAACGGTTCCTTCTTTCCCGCGCTCATTGAGGGCTACGGCACGATGGACGCCATCGCCGGTCTCGCCTTCGGCATCGTGGTCATCGACGTCATTCGCCGCATGGGTGTCAACAACGACGACATCATCGCCGAGGACGTGCTCTCCTCCGGTCTTCTTGCCGGTGCGCTGATGGCGCTGATCTACGTGCTGTCCATTCTGGTCGGCGCGCAGTCGAGAGGCATTTTCGAGCTGTCCGAAAATGGCGGCATCGCCCTCACGCAGATCGCGGGTCATTACCTCGGCGGCGTGGGCCAGTTTATCCTCGCCTTCACCATCACCTTTGCCTGCCTCAAGACCTCTATCGGCCTTGTCACGGCCTGCTCGGAAACGTTTGTCAAGATGACGAACGGCAAAATTTCCTACCGCACCTGGGCGATCCTCTTCACGGTGTTTTCGTTTGCCGTTTCCAACATTGGACTGAGCGCCATCATCGAGTATTCCGTCCCGATGCTCATGCTCATCTATCCCCCGGCCATTGCGCTTATCCTGCTGGCCTTTATCGGCAAGTTCTTCGCTCATGACCGTGCCGTGTATGTCGCAACGATGATCGGTACATGGGCAGCCGCTATTTTCGACTGCATGAAGACGCTGCCCGCGTCGGTGCAGACTTCGCTCCACCTCGATGTGCCTATCGCCTTTGCGGAAAAATATCTGCCGTTGTTCGACAAGAACCTCGGCTGGCTGCTGCCTGCACTCGTCGGCTTTGTGATCGGCATGCTCATCCGCTCGAGCCGGAAGGGCGCGCTCGTCCCCCATGCCTGACGAACCAAATTAAAGTAAAAACGCACCGCACGGCAGAGCTATTTCTGCCGTGCGGTGTCATTTTTTCAGCGGCTCCGAAAACGGAGAATCAGCAAGCTGAACCGCAACCCGTCAAGAGGACAGTGAAAAAATATAAAGTTTTCCCAGCCAGCAGCTAAGCGCTGCTGGCTGCTTTTTTATGCGGCGAGACAAAGTGCGTGCTTTTCCATCGGCATCAGGATACCCAGATTGCGCTGGACACGTCTCGTGTTGTAATAGCGAATATACTGCTGGATCATCTGGACAAGCTCGTGCTTGCTGGTAAACCGTCTGCCGTAATAGCGTTCCCGCTTCAGAATGCCCCAGAAGCCCTCCATCGGACCGTTGTCAATACAATGCGCCACACGGGACATACTCTGCGTCATGCCTGCCTGTACGAGCTTGTGGTGGAAGGCACGGTTGGTGTACTGGAACCCTCTGTCGCTATGAAACAGGGGCTGTGCGTCCGGATTGGCCTGCACCGCTTTGTCGAAGGTTTTGAAAACCAACGGATTATCGTTGCGTTCGCTGAGTACATAGGACACAATACGCCGGTCACAAAGATCTAAGATGGCGCTCAGGTAGAGCTTGTGGATCTCGCTTCCCTCATACCACTTGAATTCTGTCACATCAGTGAGCCATTTTTCATTGGGCTTTGCGGCATAAAACTGCCTGTCCAAAAGGTTTTCGGCAAGATACTGCGGATTTTTTGCGTGCCTGGTGCAGCCACGGTTGTTATATTTCACGGTAGAGCGGATATCTCTGGCCCGGCAGATGCGGAGCACCCGTTTGTCGTTGACATGGATGCCGCAGTCATGGCGCAGATCGTCATTGAGCCTCCGGTAGCCCTTATCCGGGCTTTCCTCATGGAGCTGTTCGAGCTTTTCAGCAAGCCGCTCATTCTCTGCGGCCCGTTGGCTCACTATACCCAAGTTTTCCTTTCAGCATTGTTTCTACCACCAGCTTCTTGAATTCTGGTGTGTATTTCTTGTTTGGCACTCTTTTTGGCATAACAAAACACCCCACTTGTTAGGTAGTATATCATACTGTCTAACATGTGGGGTGCAGTTCAGAAGCAGCGGCTCTTTTTCAAATCTTCAAATCTCTTACAGCGTGCGTACACGGTTATCAAATTTCGGCACGCGAATGCGGATGGTCACGTTATCATCCACGACCTCACTGATCTGCGCGTCGCAGGTGGCGCTCATCAGGCGATAAGCGTCCGGGAAGTTCAAATCAAACTTTTTCATCAGGAAGTTGACCGCATCCTCGGTGCCGACCTTGACGCTTTCCTCCAGCGTGCGGCGGGAAGCAAGGAAGTACAGGCTGTCCGCCGTTTCGATGACCGGGCGCTCAATGGGGCGGTCGTGGTAGACCGTAACGCGCAGGCACATACGCCCCGCGATCTCGATGCCCGTGCCGGAGAGCTCGCCGTCGCCCATGCAGGCATGCATATCGCCCACAGCCAAGCCCGCGCCCTCGGCATTGACAGGAAAATACACGCGCGAACCGACGCGGACCAGCTTGGTGTCCATGTTGGCGCCGTGGTCCTCAGGCACCGCGCAGTGGATCTCGCCGCTTTTCGTGGCGACACCCATCACGCCGATCATCGGCGTCAGCGGAAGCTTGATATCATCCGAGAAATGTGCAAAGCCATCGTGCACGGGAATGATCTTGGTGTTCGGCTCCGTGATATGATCACCCAGCACGCCGAGTCCGACCGATGTGACCATCACGCCCTGCGGCGCAAGGTCGATCGCCATAACTTCCACGCAAAGGGTATCGCCGGGGTGCGCACCGCTGATCGCGATCGGGCCTACGGCGCAGTCCATGATGCCGATGTCAATATCCGGGCGCTTGACGCTTTCGTCGGTGATCTGACCGCTATAGCAGTCGTCGCACTCGACCCAGAAGGTCTCTCCGTCCTCGACGGTATAGTTTGCGGGATTTGTCGGGTTGAAGTGGAAGATCACTTTATCTTTCGGGATCACACGCATGACATCTGTCCTCCCTTTCCCTTACCAACCTGCCGGCAGGATGCCGATCATGGAGCAGATGAAGTAGATGGCCGCAAGGCTGAAGATCACGATGATCATGCCCTGCACTGCGGGATGCGCGTACCAACCGCACTTCCACTCCGGCTCGATATCGCCCTTCTTGCGGGCGTTGTTGAGCATCAGAACGGGAACGATCGACATAATCACGCCGCCGAAGGTACCGGCCCAGCCAATGGCGTCAACAAAGCTGACAAGGCCGGCGTAGGCAAGGATGAACGGGGGAAGCACCGTGCAGGCGATGGCGATGAGACGGGTCTTGGTGTCCTTCTCATCCTTGAGCTTGAACATATCGACGATGTTCGTGAGCATGGAACCGCCGACCGCCCAATAAGAGGTCATCATGGCGCAGAGGGCAAAAATGTTGGCGGTATAGAGCGCCCAGGTACCGAGTGCCTGACCCCAGGCGAGCGTAGCGACCTGTGTGACCTCCTCCGCGCCGGTCAGAGAGAGAACGGCAAGGGGAACAACGGCCAGCAGCACGCCGGTGATGAACATACCGAGAATGATGGCAACCGGGAGCTTCTTAGGCGTGTGGCGCATACCGCGCGCCAGCTCAGGCACGGCATACTGCGCGATGTAGCAGAAAATAGCGCTGCTGAGAAGGGGAACGGCATAGGTCCAGTTTGCGTATACGGCGCGGGAGACATCCGCCTTGCCGGAGAGGAAGGATGCGATCACAATGATGCCGAGCAGCACGACCATGCCCGTGGACATGAATTTCTCCCAAAGGCCGGTGGCTTTGAGGCCGAACCAGACGACCAGCACACAGGGAACGGTGAACAGCAGGCTGCCCGCCCAGTTGGGGAGACCGAGCAGTGTGCAGAGGATGTTGCCGGAACCTGTCGTGTAGGCGACCATGCAGCCGATGGAGTTCGCGCAGACAGAGATGAAGATCAGGACCGAGCCGACCTTACCGACATATTTTTCCGCAAGGCCGGGCAGCTGCAGGGGCTTTTTTGTACGCAGTGCGGACTCCGCCACATAGAGCATGGAGAACGTGGTGAACAGACCGGCCACCGCCAGCCAGAGCACCAGGATCGGCCATCCCGCAAGGCGGGAAGAATATGCAAGGCCGAGTATACCGGAACCGACATTGGCACCCACGATGATCGCTACCGCCTCATAAAGTGTGAGCTTTGTTACCTTGAGCGCGCCTTCTTCGACGTGCAGGTTTTTTTCTTCCATTGAGCTTTCCTCCTAAAACGTTGGGAGATAGGTTTTGCAGCCTCGCTCCTCTTGTGATTCATTTTACCGGATCAAGGACAACAAAAAGACAACAAAAATGCAGAGCATTTCGATCACCTCTGCATTTTCGCCGTTTTTGATAGTTTTTAGCGAATGATTTCAGTCATCTTGCCCTGCAGCGATGCCGTCGTGATCTCCGCCCAGCTATACTGCGTCATAAACTCTCCGACAAAAGCATTGATCGCCGAAGATTCGCCGTTGAGAAACTGATAATAATCACAGGAAAACTTTTCTGTATCCACGCTGAGTTGATTCCGCCCCTTGATGACCGCATCTTCGCAATCCGCCTTTCGCAAGGTGCGCATCATATCAGACTTAAAGGTTTCGATCTGATTTTTCAGCGCGCTGCCGTATTCCCGGTCCTCATAGAGAATGGCCGCACATTCCCGGATGCTGCAGGCCGAACCGCGGCGAAATACCAGATACGCAAACAGCTCCTTGCTCTTTGCGCGGGCAAATTCGAGCGGTTTTCCCTCATAAAACACTTCAAAATTGCCGAAGCACTGGACACGCAGGGAAAGCTCCTTCCTCACAGGCACTGTGGTCAGGCCGATATTACGAAGTTCCTCCTCGATTGCCTCGGCCGTAACAGGCTTCATCAGGTAGCCGCGCGCATGGAGGGAATAGGATTCCAGCGCATACTGCGAATAAGCCGTAACAAAAATGATCTCGAGCGCCGGGATCGTCTTTTTCAATTCCAGTGCAAGGTCCAGTCCCGTCCAACCGCGCATCTGAATGTCCAGGAAGGCGATATCCGGAAGGATCTCCCCCGTTCTCACCGCCTCAAGCGCTTTCGTCGGATCGGTATAGGCGTGAACCGCTGCTGTCGGCTCGGCAGTTTGCAGCGCCGCTGTCAGATCGCTCAGCGCCAAAGATTCATCGTCAACAGCCAACAAGCAAAGTTCCATCATTCGCTCTCCTTTCGATATTTGGGGATGCACATCGTCACATTTGTCCCCTTGTCGATCCCGCTTTCGATCTCCATGTGCCCACCGCACACCGCGGCAAGGCGCTCACGGACGTTCCACAAGCCGATATGCTTGCCGCCCGCCGCAAGCTGCTCTGCATCAAACCCGATGCCGTCATCCGAAACAGTCACGACGAAATCCGACTCGGTCTCGCTTGTAGAGATGATCACCGTCCCGCCCTGAAGCCGCTGCATCACGCCGTGGCGCACCGCGTTTTCGACGATTGGCTCCAATGTGAGCGGCGGCAGGGAGAATTGCGTGACCGGCGTGTTGAAAAGGACGGTCAGATCCCGGCCAAAGCGCATTTTTTCCAGATCAACATAGTGTTTGGTATGCTGTAGTTCCTGCAAAAAAGGAATGCAGCCGGTATTGCTCAACGAATCGAGATTCCCTCGCAGGTAGAGGGTAAAATCCGTCAGCGCGCTCTCAGCCTCGCGCGCGTCAATGCGGCAGAGCGCGCGAATGCTGGTGAGCACATTGTAAAGAAAGTGCGGCTGTATCTGGCTGATCATAATGGAGATACGCTGCTGCAAGAGCTGCTCTTCCTGCTGCTTTTCGTATTCGATCTGCACAGTGATATATATCTGGATGAGACAAAACGCCACAACGACATGAGCCAGTGTGATCTCCCCGATGACCGTGTCAACCACTACCGCGGCAGCCACCAGCAGCTCATAGAAAAGGAAAGAGATCGCCTTGCGGTTGGTCAGCATCCTCCTGAAGTTCAGAATGATGCCGATGTTGACCACCATCGGCATGGCCAAAAAGAAGAAGTAAAGCCACGGGTGATCCGACAGATGCCACGGGGCATTCTGAGAGCGCGACGTGATGACAGAGATCATCACGAGCAGAAATCCATCCGCGCTGAGGCCGGTCATCAAAACGGTATATCGCTGCAATTCCTTCGAGTCTTCATTGATGTAACTGATGAGATAGGTGCTGTAAAAAATGAGCAGTGGAAATGCCGAGGCGTAGCAGACAAAATAGCAGGTCTCGCGAAGCCGCGGAAGGGCAGGAAGAAAATCAAGCCCGATCCCCCAATAGATCACATCGCTCAAAAGCCCAATGGTGTTGATCGCCAGCATCCAGAGGAAATAGGAGCGAAAGCGCCTGCGCGAATGACTGCCAAAGACCACGCTTGCATAGGTCGAGGTCGTCAGGATGGCGCAGACGAGTTCCAGTACCACGCCGACCGGCGTGAGCGGATTTTCCGGAACATCACCGCGCGCAATGGCGTGAAAGGTCACGATCATCAACGCGAGCACAATACCGATCGTCACAAGACAGCCAATGCCCGTAGCTGTTCTCTTGTCTATCCGCACAGCCGTGTCCCTCCCCACTCGTTTGACCATAAGGGTATTTATTTTATCTTATTTTGACGGCCAATGCAAGCCGCTGACAGATGTTATAGAAAAGGCCGATTTAGTATTTTATTTCGCGTTTGTAGGTTTGTATGTTGTAAGAAATAAACCTAAAATGTAGTAATGCCATACAGATAAATCTTACGCAAAAAAGAAAAATTATGAAACCAAATGACCGTGTTCCACAATATTAAAGATGGCGGGTCCTTAAATGGATATCCGAAAGAGGGCGAAGCTGTGGATGAACAGGAAGCCTTAAAGAAGTGAAGCGCGAAAACGAAAGTGCGTTAGAATGGGTTATTAATCGACATACAGCTTACGTCAACACAATTATTTAAGGATTTTTCCCAAAGATGCTGGCAATAAAGGCTCATCCGTTCAGGAATGACATGGCAGCCAAAAGAATCGTCAAAAAGGCAAAGCTGATCCCAGAAAAAAGAAAAAGGAACTGTTTTCCACCATTAGGAACATGGTGAGTATATTCCCGAAAGGTAATAAGGCTTGCCAGAGAAGCTACCAGCGTTCCTGCGCCGCCCACATTGACGCCAACCAGAAGCCCGCAGGCATCCTGCGTGAAGCGGCTGAGTAAAATGGCGGCAGGAACATTGCTGATGATCTGGCAGGTAAGCGCGGAGACCAGCATGGTCCCGTGGGACAAAAGGCGAGCGAACAGTATGTGGACAGCTTCCATTCGAGCAAGGTTGCCGGAAAAGGTGAAGAACGCGGCGAAGGTGGCCAGCAGTCCCCAGTCCACGGTTTTTAGTGCGTGCCGATCCAAAAACCAGAGCGCCAGAACAATGACCGTCAAACCAAGGACATAGGGTACCAGCCGCAGCACCATGGCAACGGCTAAACAGAATAGTCCACCATAGATAACGGCTCGGCATGAGTCTACCGTGACCTGTGCTTCCGGCACGGAAAGCTGTTCTTTTGGAAACACTAAGCAACACAGGAGAATGAGAACAGTAGACAGGATGAATGGCGGCAGCATTGCCGAAAAGAACGTTTTCGTAGAAAGACCGTAATAGCTGAAAAGATAGAGATTCTGCGGATTGCCGAAGGGCGTGATCATTCCGCAGAGGTTGGCGGCGCAGTTTTGCAGAATGAACAAAAGCGCGGCGTGCTTTTCCTGACCGGTAGAGGAAAGCACAAACCAGCCCAGTGGCAGAAAAGTCAACAAGGCGGTATCATTGGTCAGGAGCATAGAGCCGAACATGGTGATAACCACCAGCGCCGTACACACGCCCCGGACAGTGGAAAAGGTGTGTACCATCCGCTGGGAAAGAGCGGAAAAGATATGCAGATCCCGCAAAGCACCCACCACTGCCAGCACACAAAACAGGCAAGCAAGCGTCTTGAGGTCATAATAACCTAAGTAGTCCCTATCAGGCGGAACAAAAAATGCCGTTACAACTGCGGCCAGTAATGAAATGACCAGCATAGCGTTAGCACGGCACCAGCATTGGATCTTGCTCATAAAAAGCCCCTTTGCGTGAAAAATACAGAATTTCGCGTGTGTATTTCCGTGAAGAAGATAACACATTTTCAAATGATTTACAATGGCACTCCGTTGACCTAACAATCGCTAAAGGCAGTTCAAAACTCGTGTACATTTTGCGCTGCTGGAATCAATAAAAGCACTTTTAAAAATATTTCGATTTCTTTGGAAGAATCAGTAGCTTTCCGGCGCAAGGTGTGATATGTGTTGTGGCTACCAAAGAAAGGAGCGATGCTCATGGCAAAGAAACGCGCCAACGGCGATGGCAACATCCGCAAACGCGCAGACGGGCGTTGGAAGGGTCGCTACACAGCAGGCTACCGCTGCCTCAAAGAGCTGGCGCATACCGCAGGGTTCCCCCTCAAGTCTGTGGGAGGGCGTGAGCAAGTTTCATTATCCGCCGCGCTGTCATCGCGCCCGATTTGCCGAATCGGGTCTAAGGCTGCGTAGATCGCTCGGATGGCTTTTCCGGAATCACCTCCTTGAAGCCATCGTCGTGGCGGCGCACCTTATGCCGCTATCACGCGGGTTTTGTGCCTGCATCATGGTCTATTCAGTTTTCAACGTTCAACGAAAGGCTTCGTGGAGAATGTCCCTTCACCTATCATCTTTTTTAGGGCATTTTTGCACCCTGTTTTTGAGCTTACGGGAAAAATTTTTTGATTTTCTTCATTGCGGAGCCAATGCTTTTGGAAATGTTCTGGTGTCTGATGCCCTCAATCTGCCCAATTTCATCAACGGTCATTCCGCCAACGTAGTACATCCAAAGTCTGCGGAACTGTGTTTCCGTCAGCTTGTCCCTGATCTGAGAAACCATCGTGGAAGCCATTCTGCGCCGCTCAGATTTCTCGTGCTGGCGCTCCATAACCACATCAATGGCAGGAATGGAAAGTGCGGCTTCGGACAGGACATCAATGGACGTATTGTGTTTCCCCTCTACCACATCCTGATTGTCCTCAGTGCGGTAGTTTCCATCCGACCAAGATTTCCATTTCAGAAATTCTTCCTCGCTGGCAAAGTCCTCGCGGGTCAGGCGGACGATGACTTCATTGGCGTCCATATAAACGATGGCATCGGGGTCTTTCTTATTCAGCGCATAGATGCTTTTTCTATTAAACATTTTGTTCCTCCGTTCAGATCCGAGTGGGTAAAAAGGCCTGAACGAAGGGCGGCAGGGAGCGGCAGCCCACGGCGGAGAAGTGCCGTGAACGACAAAAAGCGCCCACACAGGCATAAAAGCCTGTATGGGCGCTTGGGCGCGGTTCAGTATGGAAATTGTCGGCGGCTGTCGGAGGGCATAGGTATCCTACGGTGTCCGGGTATCGCCCGGTTATGCTCCCGGCGCGGCTCGTCGCCGCAGCATTAGCGGCACCTCCTGTGCTCTCCTGTCATACGCATAGGTCCCTTTCATCTGAAAAATGTTGGGACAGCAAAAACGACGGCTGCCCCGTACAGAGCAGCCGCCGTTTTCCCTATACCATACGCTGCTTTTCAGTACCGCAAGGATGGGTGTCCTGTTATCGTCGTATTCTGATTTCTTTTAGGGCATTTCAGGACTATCCACAAGGGATACGCTGAACTCCTGCGCGGTTGCCCCCTCCGGCAGCAGCTTTGCCATGACCACCAGCCGCTGATTGCCGCTGTTGGCCTTGTCATACTTCCGGCAGCAGGTGGAGAGGGTCAGGAAGGTATCCCCCTCGGAGAAGGTCACACCGTCAATATCCAGCCAGTTTTTCCGCGCAACCGTCTCAAAGAAGCTGGTCAGGTCATCTCCCGTGGGATCAGGTGCAATATAGTCAAAACCAATATCCGTGACGAATAGAGCGGTGATCTGGAAAATCATGTCCTCGCCATCCGCAGAGAGATGGATATACGGATGCTCCTTTGCGAAGTCTGCGTCCATATAACGGTAGAGCTTGGTAAACCGCATACCGTCCGGGTCGCAGTTGCTGGCGGAGTGACCGAAAATGGTGGCGTTTTTGTCCAGCTTATCCCTGCCGCCGATTTCATTTTCACAATGGGCATAATAGCAGCCCCACATGGCATACTCACCGTTTTCATCCAGCTTCAGGTAATAGCCGTTGTCCTCCGCCTGCATCACGGGATCGTCAATCTCCGCACCGGGAATATACAGCCATGCCGCGGTGTCGGGATTCTTCGCTCTGGCTTCCGCCAACTCTGCCTGCCTGTCCACCGAGGGGATAACTTCGCCTGCGGGAGTCGCTGATGGCTGAGGTGCAGATGTGCCGGAACGCGTTCTGCCGGGAATGTCGATAGGCTCCGTCTCTTTCTGATAGCAGCCCATGACTGCCGTGGTCATAGCAAAGAGAAGGACGGCCATGCAGATGATCGGACGAATGATTCTTGTGATTCTTTTCATAATGCTGTCTCCTTGCCGCGCTGGGATAGCGGCGCAGCTCAAAATGTCATTGATTTGTTTCTCGCAGCGAAAAGAGAACAGCGCAGCTTCAGGGCGAGATGCCCGTCCACTGCGCTGTCCGATGTTCGCTTATGGGGTCATGCCAGCGGCTTTGATGTTTAGCCGTATGTCAGCCGTTCACTTCTTGCAGCGCCAGAGGAAGGTCACGATCTGCGCTCTGGTGCAATCCGCGTCGGGGCTGAATGTGGTGTTGGTGGTTCCCTTGGCGATGTTCTCCTTGACTGCCCACAGTACCGCGTCGGCATAGTAGGCGGTGGATTTCACATCGGCAAAGGGATTGGCTGTACCCGCTGCCGGAGACTTCTCAGAACGCCACAGGAAGGTGACGATTTGGGCGCGGGAGCAGGTCATGTTGGGGCTGAACGTGGTGTCGCTGGTACCCTTGGCGATGCCGTTCTCCACCGCCCACAGCACAGCGTCGTAATAATAGCTGCCCGCGGGGACGTCGGCGAAGGGCATGGTGCAGGTTTCGGGCTTGGGACTGCCAGCGGCACGCCACAGGAAGGCCACGGCCTGCGCACGGGTGCAGATGCCGTCCGGGACGAAATGGGTATCATCGGTTCCCTGCGTAATGCCGTTCTCCACCGCCCAATCCACAGCGTCCTCATAATAGCTGCCGGTGGCTACATCCACAAACACGCCGGTCTGGGGGTTGCCGTTGGCTTTCATAAAGATGACCTCGATGGTATGGGTTCTGCTGACATTCTCAAAGGTGTAGGACTTCACCGCGCCGATGCTCTTGCCGTCGATCTTGACATTGGAGACGGCATAGCTCTTATCTGGGGTGATGGTAAAGGTCT
>ERZ779877.1689-NODE-1689-length-18100-cov-3.567803_pt1 | contig 18100 bp, 15 predicted proteins | sample MGYA00511556_ERZ779877 | MGnify/ENA primary metagenome ERZ779877 (study PRJEB29588, sample SAMEA2159338) | human gut metagenome | biome: human gut; feature: human-associated habitat; material: faeces | place: Denmark | collected 2008/2010 ...
CCTCTTGAATATGCAAGATTATATCTTGATGGAAACTTACTTGATGTATCGGTTAGTCAAAATGTCTATATCAGAACCTTTTATCGTTTCTTGATATAGACACTTTTTTTAATAGTCATTCTATTAACTAATTGATATTTTCGCCGTTTGTTGAAATAACTTCTTTATACCACTCGAAAGAATCTTTCTTTCTTCTAGACAAGTCTCCTGTTCCATCATTATGTTTATCCACATAAATGAATCCATATCGCTTATCCATCTCACCGGTTCCTGCACTGACAAGGTCGATACATCCCCATGGTGTATAACCCATCAGATCTACACCATCTTCCTCTACCGCCTTTTTCATTTCTGAAATGTGGTGCTGCAGATATTCTACACGGTATGGATCGTGGATGCTTCCATCCTCTTCTAAAGTATCATATGCTCCAAATCCATTTTCTACAATAAACAGTGGTACTTTGTAGCGATCTGTAAACCAATTCAATGAATAGCGCAGTCCGATCGGATCAATCTGCCATCCCCATTCACTTGTCTTTACGTACTGATTCTTTATGCGATCCTTTTCTCCGCGGTAGTCATATTCCGGATTATCTGGTTCTGCTTTTGTACAGAAAGACATATAATAACTGAAACCGATATAATCGACACAGCCCTGTTTTAACACTGCAAGATCTTCTTCTGTTACGTCGATCTTAAGGTCTTTTCTTTCCCAGTATTTCAAAATATTTACAGGATATTCTCCTTTTACATGCACATCTGCATAATAATATCTTTTCTGCATGGCTTTTTCGGCCTGCAGTATATCTTCCGGACGGCAGGTAGCCGGATAGATTGGGCACATTGCGATCATGCAGCCAATCTGAAATTCCGGATTGATCTTATGCCCTGCTTTTATCGCTTCAGCACTGGCAACCAGTTCGTAGTGAGATGCCTGATACATCAATTCTTCTACATTTTCTTCTGGTTTAACCACAACCCCGGAATTAGCGTAAAGCATGAATCCGTCACCGATATCTGCCTGATTATTAATCTCATTAAATGTCATCCAGTATTTTACTTTGTCTTTGTATCGCTCAAAGCATGTTACTGCAAATTTCACGAAGAAATCAATCAGTTTTCTGTTTCTCCATCCACCGTACTCTTGTACAAGATGCAGAGGCATCTCAAAATGACTCAGTGTGATCACTGGTTCGATCCCATATTTCAGACATTCCTCAAACATGTCATCATAGAATTTTAATCCGGCTTCATTCGGCTGTTCTTCATCACCATTTGGGAAGATACGTGTCCATGCAATACTTGTACGGAAACACTTGAATCCCATTTCCGCAAATAAGCGGATATCTTCTTTATAGTAATCATAAAAATCGATTGCTTCATGATTCGGATAATTCTCGCCTTTTAGTATTTCACCTGTTATTCTTCTTCTTGTATTCACATCTCCGCTGGTTACAACGTCCATAATGCTCAAGCCTTTTCCATCTCGATCATAGGCACCCTCCAGCTGATGAGCAGCAACTGCGCCGCCCCAGAGAAAATCTTTTCGAAATCCCATTGTTATTTCCTTCCTGTTGTCTTAATTACTTTGTATAATAGCGTTGGGGGCTTTTGCCCCCAACTTTTCTGTTTCTATATTCAATTACATCTTGATGATTATTTCTCATCAATTCTCTTATACAGTGCAATGAATTCATCTGCAAGAATGCGGAATCCTTCTGCACTCATAAGCTGATCTTCTGCATGCATCAGAAGCATGTATCCATTGGAAATTTCACCATTTGCATCCATTGTCAAAAGATCTGCATGAGCGTTATGTCCAAGTGAAAAGGCTTCATCACCTTGTTTAATCAGTTCTGCTGCCTCATCATATTTTCCTTCTTTCGCACAATGGATCGCATTGATAAAATGTGTTCTTGCTGTACCTACATATGTGATGATCTGAAAACATGCCGTTTCAAATTTTTCGTCCATTTTTGTCTCCTATCCTGCTATTATTTTTATTCTGATTTTACCAGTCTTCATCCTCATCTTCTACCGGCTGATTCTTCTCCTGAACCAAATTCATCTTGTCAATCTTCTTAATGAATGGCAGATAAACAAAGAATGAAACACAAAGGATCACTAACTGAAGTAAAGCACTTTTCCATCCTGCTAAAAGGAATCCTGAGATAATCGGTGGACAAGTCCATGGGATCTGTGTTGCTCCATATAATGGGCAGATTCCTGTATACAGTGCAAAATACTGGATTAAACATGCGATCACAGGCATTCCAATAAACGGAATTGCAAGCATTGGATTCATAACGACTGGAGCACCAAACAGGATTGGCTCATTGATTCCAAATAATGCCGGAATAATTCCCAATTTACCAAGTGCTTTCAACTGTTTTGATTTTGCAAAGAAGAACATATACATTACAAGTCCGATTGTGATACCTGCACCTGTTATATTGATAAACTGATCATAAAACTGCTGTGTTACAATATGGCCTCCGTTTGCTATTGTAAGTTCTACACCACTGTCAATAATAGCCTGATTTGCAAGGCTGTTTGCCTGTAATAGTCCTGTCATGATTCCACCAACTACTGTTGAACCATGAACTCCGAAGAACCACAGGAATGGTCCTGTAAAGCACATCAGAACTGCTCCACCAAGGGAGTCTGTCATTTTCTGAAGTGGTGTCTGAACAACTTTGTAAATAATTTCAATACCTGTTGTGTCGAATCCAATAGAACAGATACCGTGAATTACTGCAGCCCCTGTCAGGATTACGAATGCCGGGATTAATGCTGAGAATGCATTTGTTACACCTTCCGGAACTCCGGCTGGCATTTTAATACGTATATTTTTCTTCAAGAACCAGCAGTAAACAAGTGGTACGATCAATCCAACAATAATTGCTCCGATCATTCCCTGTCCTGCTGTCCATGTCTTATTAATGATTCCAGTAACAACTTCTCCACTTTCTGTTGTTATGGATGAAGGCATCAGGATCAAGAATGATGCTAATGAAATAATTGCACAGTTGAGTGGTTCCTGATTTTCCAGTTTCGCATAGCTATAGCTGATACCGATAACTGCGATCATCGCACTGATGGAGAATGTTGCACCACATGCCTGATCTAATACTGCTTTGATTCCTGTAGACTCTAATACATCGACAACTGCCTTTACAGGAAAGTTTGACAAGATCAGGAAGATTGATCCGATGATCAGAGGAGACATGGAAGTCACCATACCATTTTTTATTGACTGTATTGCCTTTGTATTAATAAACTTAAGGATTATAGGGATTACTTTTTCGTTAAATTTCTCTTTCATTTGCTACTACCCTTTGCTCTGTTTTTTTGCTTTAAATTGTGTATCTTTGTTTTCTCTTATTTATTTTTCGCAAGCTTATATGCAAATTTCAAAACATTCATTCCATTGCACATTCCATAGTCCTGCATTGGGATCACATCTACCGGAACCCCTTTTGGATCACAGATCTCTTTTGCTCTGGCAAGCTGATATCCTACCTGTGGTCCGAGCAGTGCTACATCCACACCTTCAATCACGCGTTCCATCTCTGTAAATGGATATGCTGCGATGTCAGCATCTTTTCCTTTTTCCTTTGCTGCCTCTTCCATCTTCTTTACGAGAAGACTGGTTGACATTCCTGCTGCACAAAATAATCGAATTACCATGATTGTTTCCTCCCTTATTTCTTTCTCATTTGCTTTGATGGTGCTAGTATAACAAGCATTTTTCGTTTTGTCAGTACTTTTTCCTGTTTCTGGTTTCTGTTCCATATAGACGGAATTTGTTACATAAAAAAAACAGGGCATTCTACTTTGTTGTGTAAAATGCACTGTTTTCCTTTTCCTTTTTTGTATATTATGATACTTTTTCGTGTATTCTGTTTTTTTTGTTACTTATCTGGTTACTATTCGTACCATTACATTCTACAACCTTAATGAAATAAGTCTTCCATATCATTTTGAAACAGATCATCTGTATCGTTATGGACGCCCTTCAATTCTCTTCCGATTAATTCCAAAATAAAAACGACTGCCATCTGGGATGTCAGATCATAATTTTCGTCTTCTTTATATTTATACTCTGAAACATAATAATTTATATTGCAGTCACTCATCTTCGCCAAAGAACAGTTTGCCTTATTTGTAATAGATATCAGGCTGCTCCCTCTTCTTTTCAACTTTTCTGCCAACATCAGTGTCTGTTCCGTCTCTCCTGATACAGACAATGCGATTGTAGCTGTTCTCTCACCTTTTCCACGAAATACTGGCGTGAACGGATCATCAATAGCAAATGAAAACCAGCCTACATTATTAAAATATCTTGCCCCATACTTTCCTATAAAAGAAGAATTCCCCACACCTACAAATATAATTGACGATGCCTTTGTAAGTAACTTCACAGCTTCCTGGATATTCTCAGCAAATGCCTGTGTCTGCACCCGTTCAAAGAAATCTTTAACCGCAGTAAGATCCATATTGATTTTCTTCTGTTCCTTGCTGCTGACTTCCTGTTTTAATTTCAAACGGAATTCAGAATATCCCTCGCATCCTACCTTTTTACAAAAGCGAAGGATCGTCGTTGTTGAAACATGAACCTCCTCTGCCAGCTCGCGTACTTTCATATATACTACTTTCTCTTCATTGCTGATGATGTAATTATACACATCCATCTCCAACTGATTAAAAGATTTTATCATCTCATGCGTAAACATATGAATTCAGTTCCCTTCTGTTTTTCTCTCTATTCCATTCTTCTTATTATTCACTCAACAACTGGCTTGCTTCCAGTACTGTCTTCTTGCTGCCAGTATCGAACACAGCTAATCCAGCGTGATCATTCCACCTTCTGCCGTTAAGTTCAAGTCGAGTCGCTGCATAATCCCACGGATACAACATCAGTTCAAGATATACTCCGTTTGTAGTCCTTTCGTTATGTCGTTTAATTGCAATATCACAGATTCTGTGCTTCTATCTTATCATGATTTTCCTCATTAATCTATAGATATCCGGGGCAAAATCAGCCTGATCAACACCCTGTTTTTTACTGTTCCAAGTTATCGAGCCAGTCGTCGAAACGAGAGCTCCAACGGCTGTTTTGTCAAATTATATATCAAATTGAATCCACCTTATCAATCGGCCATAATTTTCTGAGTGCCGCATAAGAAATCAAAAAGTTTGCGAGCCAGCCAGCCGGTACACCAAGCCAGACAAATGCAATACCAAAACGAGGGGCACAGATTAAGGCAACTGACAATCTTATTGCAAGATTTACCATATTTGCAATAAGAAATGGCCACATGATTCCAAGCCCACGAAGGACTCCATCTGTTGCCATCTTGATACCCATGAAAATGAAAAAGTAGCCTAGCCATCTCATATAATCCCCTGATACCTGATAAGCTAAAGCAGTTCCGTCTTTTCCTAAGAATAACGAAGAAATTTGCGTATGCAATGTCTCAATAACTATAAAAGCAAGAACTGCAAAACATAAATCTAACACCAGTGCAGCATGATATCCTTTTTTGATACGTTCGTTTTTCTTTGCACCAAGATTTTGGGAAACATACGGTGAAACTGCATTTCCAATAGATATAAATATCAGTGAAAATACATTCTCTACTCTCATCGTTGCCGAATAACCCGCTAGTGCCTGTGTACCAAATGGATTTACAACCGCCTGTACAATCATCATCCCAATTGACACTGTAGATTGCTGAAGAACCGAAGGTACAGCAATTCGAAGCATTGAACGTAACTCCTGCCCGTCAAACCAGCTAAAGTGACTTTTATATCGGCGCATCCGACTAAAGAAAATCAAAATTGAAAATACTGCAGAAATTCCTTGTGCAATAAGAGTCGCAAGGGCTGCACCAAACACACCAAGACCAAGTCCAGCCACCATCCAAAGGTCCATAAATATATTTAAAACCGAAGAAAATATTAAAAGACCTAACGGAATCTTTGATTCGCCGATTGAAGTGAACATCGTTGAAAGGATATTGTACATAAACAGAAACGGAAATCCCACAAAATAAACTCGAAGGTACAGTACCGCTTCATCCAATATATCAGCAGGTGTCTGTAATAAACTCATCATTGGATGGGAAAAGCAAAATCCAAACAGACCCAGAAGTATACTTAGAATCAGAAAAGTAATTAATGATGTCGACACAATCGTTTTCATTTTGCTATAATCCCGGGCACCAAAATAACGGCTTACAAGAACCCCTGCACCTACACCTGCACCCAATGCTACACAAATGAATACATTCGTAAGTGCGGCGCAGGCACCAACTGCAGCAAGTGCAGATGAGCCAACAAACTGACCAACAATAATAGAATCAGCCATATTATATACTTGTTGAAAAAAACTGCCTAGAATCATAGGCATTGCAAAAACAGTCAGCGCTTTAAGAGGCGCATCTGTAATTAAATATTCATCTTTTGACATTGTCTTATTCTCCTTCTATAGAGATTTATTTTATATCTTCAAAACACAAAATGCAAATGGGAAAAGTACTTCCAAAACCATCCGAAAATTAGGTACGTTAGAAGAACAGGGCTTCATGCCGGTATATGAACGTCAGGAAATCACTGATGATCTCCATGAAACCTGCGGATTCAGAACAGACTATCAATTCATAACAAAACGGAAAATGAAAGGAATTCAGAAAGAAAGTAAGCGGAGATAAAACATTACTATATTTCGTGTATGCAGATAAAAGTGCCACACCCCTTGTTTACAGGGATTGTGGCACTTTTTTAACTAATCAACTGTCAAAGATGAGAGTATAAAGCATATCTTGTATAAAAACAAGTTGAAAGATCTTTTATGCATTTTATTCTCTTATATCACTAAAATTCTGTGATTACTTAAATTCTACAACAACCTTTCTTTCACCGGCCACATTTTCAAACATGCCCTTGATCACTTTCTTTGCATTCTCATCTGCATTATCAAGGAAACCATATTCATCGGATTCGGCCTTTTTCTTTGCCTTTTCTTCCGCTTCTGCGACAACTTCTATCACAGCTTCTTTATCAATACTCATGATTGCAAAATTCGTGTCATAGATTTTCAGATCACTGGATTTGATCTTGATTGAATCTTCGTTGATCGTACAATGTGGGATAGTGATCCTGATCTCATCATCTGTTTCTTTAATCTTCGCCTTTTTCACATCCAGGCCAGCAGTAACCGTTGTCTTATACTGCACCAGGAATTTGTTCTTGTTGATCAGCGGGATATTACCCTTTGTGCTTTTGAATACATCTGAGATGATCATCTTCTGGGTAGTCAGTTCCGCCGCATCTTCAAGCGTGGTTTCCAGTGGAATACTTTCTTCTTTTGGGCTGGTAATATACTTGTATGCGGATATCGAGCCGACACTGATTACGACGGCAAGAATTACCGCAATGATTACTTTCCATTTGGTCTTCATAGGATTCGCCTCTCTTCTTTTGTATTGCCTTATATCTTGTGTTACTTTATATCATATCACATTATCTTTTCTTCCGGATATCTATTCCATATAATCCAGTTCGAATATTGCAATCTTCTCTCTTGGATCTTCTCCCGGGAACAGATCCATACATACGATCTCATCTGTGAACATCAGCTCCTCCACCGTCATCAGATACGATATATACTCATCTGACGGATAATAGAAGAATAACTGAATCCGTCTCGGCTCTGCGTAATAAGATTCTAATATCCTTGCCATCACTTTTCTTAATATCTCCACCGAAAACGGATTAAAAAAGTACATACAGTCTGCCGTCTCCGGTACTGCAAATTCTTCCGCATTCGCAAGTTCTATTTCCACTCTTCCGGACGATACCGCATCTTTTTTATTCTCTGCTGCTTTCTCATAGATTCGCTCATCATATTCGAATCCGATAGACTTACATCTTGTCTGATATGACAGGAAGAAGTCTACTCTTCCTTTTCCACAGCCATAATCAAGCAGTATATTCCCCTTACGGATATATCCTGCATTTGCCAGCCTTTCCAGCACAGAATACGGCGTCGGTTCGTAAGGGTAGCGATACTGGTCTGCATGAGTGTCATCTCGTCCCATCGTCCGAATATTCAAAAGCTTGTCCCATCTTGATTCGTTCTTATCTTCTTTCATCTTTTTTTATCGCCTTCTGCTCTTTCACTTCTTTTATTTTTATCACGCTTCATCCTCCGTTTTCAACCGCTTTTCCACAAGTCTGGTAAATGATTCTGCAAATCTTCTGTCATCTTCGTCTGTCCTTTTTGACGGACCTTTCAGATGATGCTTCTTCTTCGCATTTCTCGCTTTCTTCGCGAGATGTCTTTCCATCAGCATACGATCAATATTCTCATTCGTATACCATTTGCCATTCTGATGGATTCCATATGCTCCCTTTCCAAGAATCATTGCTGCGACACCATAATCCTGTGTTACCACGATATCACCTTTATGGCAGAGACTGACCAGCTTAAAGTCCACAGCATCTGCTCCGGCTCCTACCGTCACTACCTCACTGTAATCCGAATATAACACATGATTCGTATCACACAGAAGAGTTACCGGAATCTCATATTCTTTTGCGATCTGTTCAACGATGGCTACCACCGGGCAGGCATCGGCATCCACATATATCTTCATAATACTTTTCCTCAAATACTTGTTAACAGAAAAACGCCACACATGTGACGTTTTTCCCTATTTATCTATTATCTACAGAACCTTCCATTGGCATCTTCTTGGCAATTATCTATCATTACGAACTAGAATGATCTCACCTTCGGTCTGTAGCGCATATCAGATACTGTATACACCGTTACAAATGCTTCCGGATCTTTCTGGACAATATAGTTCATGAGTTTCTGATATTCACTCTTATCTACAATCGTAATAATCTCTCTGTACTTCTGCATATTATAAGCACCCATCGCTTCATAGAATGTCGCTCCACTGTGCAGCTCATGTAAAATAAACTGTCGTACCTCTTCTTCGTATTTTGTAATAATGCAGACTCGTCTTTTTACATTCTGTCCAAAGATGAAATGATCCAGCACAATACCATTAAAATATGTGCCAAGCACACTTAACACTACCGCTTTTTTATCATAGATCAGAGCAGACGAAAGTGCCACACACATTCCTGAAATTGACATAGCTTTGCCCAGTTCGATGTGAAGATACTTGTTCATGATCTTCGCTACGATATCCAGTCCACCGGATGACGCATTCATGTTGAATAAAATGCTAAGACCAATACTTACCACCAGAATATAACATAACACATCCAGCTCACTGCTGTTCGTCAGTGATTCAAAATCCGGAAATACATGTTCAAATACCGCCAGATACACTGGCAGCAAGATACTCGTATATACCGTCTTCGCCCCAAATTCTTTCCCGCAAGTTACAAATCCGATCAGCAATAAGACCACATTCAGGACCATCGTAACCGTTGACACATGCAATGGTACATAATGTGCGATAATAATCGCCAGTGCAGATATACTGCTGATCGAAGTCTGACTCGGAATCAGGAAGAAATACACTGCCGCAGCGATAATCCCCACTGCTATCGTCATGACGGCGGTTTCTTTTAACGTGTCTGATGTGAAACCTTTTTTCTTTTGTTTGTTCATTTTTTATTCCCCACTTTTGTAAATAGTTTTATCAATATTTATATTATATCTCTAATGTATCCTCGTAATAATTATTCTTTTTTCATCATATACATTGTTTTCCTTTATACTCATGGATTTGCGCAACATATGCTAAAATTTCATTATCCCAAGTTCGTTCCTTGAGTTTAGAATAATCAAATATCCTTATTTAAAACTCCTTTCTCCCAATAATAGTACTGTTTTGGGAGATAATCAAGTGCCTTGGGATAATAATATTGTTGTCCAGATTATATGTTCAATACATATGAATTGGGCACAATTAACAATATTTTTACCTTTTTTCTCAAATCATAATACCAATCAAAAATATATAACAAAAGCGATTCATAGTTTTTCAAACCATAAATCGCTTTATCGCACCGCTCCCTGCAGGAATCGAACCTGCAACTAGCCCTTAGGAGTTCCCTGTGGCGATTAGTATACAGTGGTTCGATTATCCCGTAAGGGACGTTTAACACCCCAAAAAGCAGGAAAAGGGCTTGCACAACAACTCTGTTAATATACTCTAATATTCAATTATATCCTTTAGAGTGTTAGCAGGCTGTTAGCAAACCAACCACTTTTTCGGGATTTACTGATAATTTGTTACAATCGTATTTAAAATCATTTATCACAAAGAAACAAGATACCCGTTAGGTTAAATTAGTTTACCAAAGTCGTTCAGAAATGGACGGCTTTTTTCATACCCAAAATCGAAAGGAGAAAGAGAAAATATGAATAAGCTAGTAAAGCGATTGCTGACAGGAACGCTTGCTTTTGCAACTATCCTCACGGCATTACCAGTGACGGCGGTTCATGCTTCCGGCAATCAATACTGGACAGAATCAGCAGAACGTGTCGGCTACATTGAACACGTTATGAATGATGGTTCTATCAAATCTACATTCAATGAGGGACACATGAAAGTTGAGGGCGAAACTGCCTACTGTGTGGACATCAATACCAGTTTCAAGAATGGATATAAAACACGTTCTGACGCAAGCACCCGCATGAGTAGCGATCAGATTGCGGACGTTGCTCTTTCCTTAGAGTACGTCAAGCAATATACCGCTACTCATACAGAGCTGAATAACAACCAGAAGTATTTGCTGGAACAGTGTGTTGTCTGGCAGAGATTGAGTGAACAGCTCGGCTGGCAGTGCGATAACGTCAGAGCTTCCTATAATGAAATCTCACAGGCAGTACAGAATGAAGTGTATGCTGGTGCGAAAGCATTTGTGAAAGCGAATAAGGGACGCTATGAATGTGGTGGTTACATCTACACTGGCGAAGGACAGGACATCGGACAGTTCTGGGCGAAGTTAAATGTGGGAAATGCAAAGGTCAAAAAGACTTCTTCCAATCCCACTGTCACAGATGGCAATGCCAACTATTCTTTTGAGAGTGCGACATTTGGTGTCTATTCTGATAAGGGCTGTAACAGCCAGCTTGCCACACTTACTGCCGATGGAAACGGCGATACCAAAGAAGTTGAGGTAAAAGCCGGAACAGTTTACATCAAAGAGCTTTCTGCTCCAAAAGGTTACAAGCTGGATTCTACTGTCCATGCCTTAAATGTGGAAGTTGGAAAAACAGCGACTTTGACTGTTGCTGACACTCCAAAGGTCACAGAAACTTTGATTGATTTATTCAAAATCGACATGGAAACAGGGAAATCCACTCCACAGGGAAATGCTTCTTTAGAGGGTGCAGAGTTTACATGGAGCTATTATGACGGATACTACAATGCAGATAATCTTCCTGCAAAGGCTACCCGTACATGGACAACCAAAACCGTTGCCGAAAAAGACAGTGACGGAACTATCCATTATGTATCCAGACTTGCTGACAACTACAAAGTATCCGGCGACAGCTTCTATACACAGGACGGTAAAAATGTACTGCCACTTGGTACACTCACTGTCACAGAAACAAAAGCACCAAACGGTTATCTATTAGAGGGTGCATATATGCAGGCTGACGGAAGTTCTGAACAGATTAAGGGAACATACCTTACACAGATTTCCGAAGATGGAGAACTTGCTATACTCTCTGGAAGCAATCAGTATTCCGTATCCGACAAGGTTATCCGTGGCGGTGTGAAAATCCAGAAACGTGACCTTGAAACAAAGGATACCAAAGCACAGGGAAGTGCGACCTTACAGTACACAGAATTTAATATCATTTCCTTAAATGACAGTCCTGTACTGGTTGAGGGAAAATTATACAGCAAGAATGAAACTGTCAAGAAGATTCAGACAGGAATTGACGGAATCGCTTCTACTTCTGCTGATTTACTCCCTTACGGAAATTACAGATTAGAAGAAAGCAAAGCACCAGAGGGCTACTTAACAGACGGTGCAAAAGCAATCGACTTTTCTATCACGGAAGATGGAAAAATCGTGGACTTGACCGACAAATCCCACTCTGTCTACAACCAGATTAAGCGTGGCGATATTGAGGGTGTAAAAATCGGTGCAGGTACACACAAACGCCTTGCAGGTGTTCCATTCAGAATTACAAGCAAGACAACGGGAGAATCCCATATTGTAGTCACGGACAAAAACGGTCAGTTCTCCACTGCTTCAAGCTGGGCTTCCCACAAGGTCAATACCAATGCCGGAAAATCCAGTGAGGACGGTGTATGGTTTGGTACATCTGAACCAGACGACAGCAAAGGTGCATTACTTTATGATACCTATGTGATTGAGGAATTAAAGTGTGATTCCAACGCCGGATTTAAGCTGATTCCAGCTTTTGAGGTAGTCGTATCCAGAAATAAAGTGACCGTAGATTTAGGGACACTGACCGATGAATACGAAAAAGAAATCACAATCCATACCACAGCTACCGACAAGAAAACAGGCGAAAAAATGATTGTTGCCGGAAAAGACATCAAGATCGTGGACAAAGTCACACTTGATGGCTTGGAAACTGGAACAAAATATAAACTTTCCGGCTGGCAGATGTTAAAGGAAGAAAACGCCGAACTTCTGATTGACGGGAAACGTGTAGACAGTGATTACACATTCACTGCTGACAGCGAAAAAATGACAGTTGAGATTACTTACAGTTTTGATGGTTCAGCTCTTGGCGGTCAGAACCTTGTTACCTTTGAGGAATTGTACGATATGAGCAATCCGAAAGAGCCTGTCAAGGTTGCCGAACATAAAGACATCAACGATGATGGACAGACTGTTCTTATCACAGAACGTATCATCAAAATCCATACGACCGCTACGGACAAGAACGGCAAGAAAGAAATCGAAGCCGGAAAAGATGTAACGATTGTGGATAAAGTCACATTAGATGGGCTGGAAGTTGGAACAAAATACAAACTTTCCGGCTGGCAGATGTTAAAAGAGGAAAATGCCGAACTTCTGATTGATGGAAAGAAAGTATCCAATGATTATGAGTTCACAGCCGACAGTGAAAAAATGACGGTTGAGATTGCCTTTACCTTTGATGGTTCTTCTCTTGGTGGCAAGAGTCTTGTTACCTTTGAGGAATTATATGATATGACCAATCCAGACGAACCAAAGAAAGTGACGGAACATAAGGACATCACAGACGATGGACAGACTGTGACAATCAAGGAAGTGCCGGAAGTCCCAGACACACCAAAGGATACCGACACGCCGGATACACCATCTACGGTTACTAAGACAAGTGACAGCCCAAAAACAGGCGACAATACCAATATCTATGCTTATCTTGCCATGCTCGGTCTTTCCTGCGTAGGGCTTGGCGGTATGCTTTACTTCAAACGCCGTAGAAAGAAATCATAAGGCGGTAATGTAGCGGTTGGTAAAGCGTTCAAGGTCGCCACCCTTTTTGCAACTTCACGCTCCCGTGAAGCTTTGATTTACGGGAGCGTGAAGTCCACTAGGGGCGTGGGGAGTGTAGCTCCCCACAAAGTACAGCAGGAAAGAACTTACAAATAGAAAGAAAAGAGGTCAATTATTTATGGAATTAAGATTTGTCGTACCAAACATGGAAAAGACATTCGGTAACTTGGAGTTTGCCGGAGAAAACACTACGGAACAGCAGAGAATCAACGGGCGTATGGCTGTCATTACCAGAAGCTACAACCTGTATTCCGATGTGCAGAGAGCCGATGATGTAGTTGTGACACTTCCTGCCAAAGCTGGCGAAAAACATTTCTCGCCGGAGCAGAAAGTAAAACTTATCAACCCACGAATCACTACCGATGGCTATAAAATCGGGGAACGTGGATTTGTCAATTACATCTTACTTGCAGACGATATGTTACCAGTAGAAAGTAAATAAGGGGGTATTCAGATTATGAGATTAGCAAATGGAATCGTCATTGATAAAGAAAAGACTTTCGGAGTGTTGAAGTTCTCCGCATTACGCCGTGAAGTTCATGTGCAGAATGAAGATGGAACGGTCAGTGAGGAAATCAAGGAACGTACCTACGATTTGAAATGCAACACACAGGGACGCATGATACAGGTATCCGTTCCGGCGACCGTACCGTTAAAGGATTATGACTACAACGCCGAAGTGGAACTTATCAATCCTGTTGCAGATACGGTAGCCAATGCGAATTACCGTGGTGCAGATGTGGACTGGTATGTAAAAGCAGACGATATTCTTCTAAAGAACAAAGGCACTCATGCCGGAAATCCACAGAACAATGCTCCACAGCAACCGCCGAAGAAATAATCTGTAGTTTTGATTCTCATTGTAGTAATTAAAGTTAATTGGTATAATATATTAAAATCATTGAACAGGAGGGAAATAAGATGCTTTCAGCAAGTTATGCAAGATTAGGTTCAGAACTTAGCGGACTTAAGTTACAGGCAATAATAAGCGGACAAATTGATGCCAATAATTGCTTAGAATGGGGAGAAAAAATCTCCAAAGCTGACGCTGAAGCTCTCAAAGCTAAACTCGAAGAAGCTGGCGCTTCCGGAGAAATTAAATAATTTTGCTTAACGGCAATAAAAAATCCGCTGCGTTGCAGCGGAATTTTTTTATGCCTGCATGATTGACAAATTGCAAAATATATGATAACATATCATACTACAACATTAGTAGATTGCAGGTATTGACAACCGGTACCGGGGGTTCAGTGGTTGAGCACCGTACCGTGCTTATATGGATTTAGATGAGGTGCGTTCATCGAAGACAACATGCAAGGTCCTGAATATTGTTTGGAGCCTTGCTTTTTTTGTCATGGTAAAAACGCGCTTGTTTAAGTCTGCCTGACAACATATACATTAAGGGGTGAGGGATTACATGTTTAAACCGGTTCCCGTAGGTAATAGGACTCGGTACAGTTATGCCAGAATCAATGAAGTATTGCCAATGCCTCATTTGATTGACATCCAAAGAAAATCGTATGAGTGGTTCATGCGAGAAGGTCTTTGCGAAATTTTCCATGACATTTCTCCTATTAAAGATTTTACAGGTAATTTAGAACTTTCCTTTGAAGGCTTTACTCTCGGTGAGCCTAAATATACAGTAGAAGAATGCAAGGAACGCGATGCTTCCTATTCTGCGCCGTTAAATGTAAACGTGCGCCTTCTGTATAAAGATACCGGCGAGATTAAAGAATCTAAAGTATTCATGGGCGATTTTCCGCTGATGACGGAAACCGGTACTTTTGTAATCAACGGTGCCGAACGTGTAATCGTCAGCCAGCTGGTACGTTCCCCGGGTGTTTATTACGCCGTTACGATGGACCCCAGCGGCAAAAAAATGTATGGTACAACAGTCATTCCTAACCGTGGTGCATGGATTGAATATGAAACCGACTTAAATGACGTTATTTACGCACGTGTTGACCGTACCAGAAAGCTGCCGGCAACTGTTTTGCTGCGCGCTATGGGTTTAACCCAGAATGAAGATATTTTAGCGCTCTTTAATAATCATCCTTCCGTTGCTGCAACGCTTGAAAGGGATACAACAACTACCCGCGAAGAAGCTTTAATTGAAATTTATAAAAAGCTGCGTCCGGGCGAACCTCCTACTTTGGAAAACGCCTCCGCACTTATTGAAGCAACTTTCTTTGACAACAAACGTTATGACCTTGCCAGCGTAGGCCGCTATAAGCTGAATAAAAAACTCGGCTGGCGCCGCCGCCTGCTGGATAAAGTACTGGATCAGCCGCTGGTTGATGTATCTACCGGTGAAATTATTGCTGAAGCAGGCACCAAGATTGACCTTGATGTTATTGATAAAATTGAAGAAAGCGGTATTTTTGCAGGCCCCGGCCTGAAAGAAGTTTTCATCCGCCTGAAAGAACAGCCGATGAAAATCATCTGCACTTCCGATATTCCGGAAGACCACCGTACCATCACCGTTGAAGACGTTATGGCTTCCTTCGGTTATCTGTTGAACCTGATGGACGGCCTCGGCACCGGCGATGATATCGACCATTTGGGTAACCGCCGTGTACGCCGTGTCGGCGAACTTTTGCAGAATCAGTTCCGCATCGGCCTTGCCCGTATGGAACGCGTTGTAAAAGAACGTATGACCATTCAGGATGTTGATGTTATCACGCCGCAGGCGCTTATTAATATTCGCCCTGTTGTTGCTGCAATTAAAGAATTCTTCGGCAGCAGCCAGCTTTCCCAGTTTATGGACCAGAACAACCCGCTGGCCGAGCTGACCCATAAACGCCGTCTTTCCGCACTGGGCCCCGGTGGCTTGAGCCGTGAACGTGCAGGCTACGAAGTCCGCGACGTACACCATTCCCACTATGGCCGTATGTGCCCGATTGAAACCCCTGAAGGTCCGAACATCGGCCTTATCGGTTCTCTTTCAACCTTTGCTGTTATTAACAAATACGGCTTTATGGAAACTCCGTACCGCCGTGTTGATAAAGAAAACAAGCGTGTAACCGATGAAATTATTTATCTTACCGCTGATGAAGAAGATAATTACATTATCGCTCAGGCGAACGAACCTTTGGATGACGAAGGCTACTTTGAAGGCGAACGTGTAACCGCACGTTACCAGAACGAAGTACTTTCCCTGCCTCCTGACCAGGTAGACTTCATGGACGTTTCGCCGAAACAGGTTGTATCTATCGCTACCGCACTTATTCCGTTCCTCGAAAACGATGACGCGAACCGTGCTCTTATGGGTGCCAACATGCAGCGTCAGGCAGTACCGCTTCTGTGCACTCAGGCTCCTATCATCGGTACCGGTATGGAATATAAAGTTGCCGTTGACTCTGGCGTATGCATTCTGGCTAAAAATGCCGGCGTTGTAGAACGCGTTACCGGTGATGAAATCGTTATCCGCAAAGATGATGGCGGCGTAGATAAATACAACGTATTGAAATTTAAACGCTCCAACCAGGGCACCTGCGTTAACCAGCGCCCGATTGTTTACAAAGGCGATAAGGTTGTTAAAGGCCAGGTACTGGCAGACGGCCCTGCAACCGACCATGGCGAACTTGCACTTGGCTACAACGTAATTGTTGCCTACATGCCTTGGGAAGGCTACAACTACGAAGATGCTATTCTTCTGAGCGAAGATTTGGTTAAGGCCGACGTATTTACTTCCATTCATATTGAAGAATACGACTGCGATGCCCGCGACACCAAACTTGGCGAAGAAGAAATTACCCGCGATATTCCGAACGTATCGGAAGAAGCATTGAAAGACCTTGACGAACGCGGCATTATCCGCATTGGTGCGGAAGTACGCCCTGGCGATATTCTCGTCGGCAAGGTAACACCGAAAGGCGAAACCGAACTTACCGCAGAAGAACGCCTGCTGCGCGCTATCTTCGGTGAAAAAGCACGTGAAGTACGCGACAGCTCTCTGCGTGTTCCGCACGGCGAAGCAGGTAAAATCGTCAGCGTAAAAGTATTTACCCGCGAAAACGGCGACGAACTTCCTCCGGGAGTTAACGAACAGGTTCGCGTACATATCGCACAGAAACGTAAAATTTCCGTCGGCGATAAAATGGCAGGCCGCCACGGCAACAAGGGCGTTATTTCCCGTATTCTGCCGCGCGAAGACATGCCGTTCCTGCCGAGCGGCGAACCGGTACAGATTGTGCTGAATCCGTTGGGCGTACCTTCACGTATGAACATCGGACAAATTCTGGAAAACCATCTGGGCTGGGCAGCACGTGCACTCGGCATGCAGATTGAAAACAATGCCGAAGGCCTTGTAGAACGCCTGACCGGTGTTGGCTATGACGTTGAAAAATACGGCATCCCCGAAACCGTTGAAATCGGTAAATTCGGTGATAAGAGCATTAAAGCCGTACAGATTTCCGTACCGGTATTTGACGGCGCTCACGAAAAAGACATTAATGATGCGCTTGACATTGCAGGTATCGACCGCAGCGCCAAAACCACGCTGTATGACGGCCGTACCGGCGAACCGTTTGATAACAAAGTTACCGTCGGCTTAACTTACATGCTCAAACTG
>ERZ779877.1695-NODE-1695-length-18069-cov-3.966248_pt1 | contig 18069 bp, 14 predicted proteins | sample MGYA00511556_ERZ779877 | MGnify/ENA primary metagenome ERZ779877 (study PRJEB29588, sample SAMEA2159338) | human gut metagenome | biome: human gut; feature: human-associated habitat; material: faeces | place: Denmark | collected 2008/2010 ...
TTATAACTTAAAACTAGCAATAAAGCGAGCAAAATTAAGCAATTTTAACAATTTTAACATCATAAGAGCCAGTTGGTGTTACAACATTAACAATCTCACCAGCACGATGTCCCAATATAGCCTTACCAATTGGTGACTCATTAGAAATCTTGTTATTAAGGCTGTCTGCCTCTGATGAACCAACGATTGTATACTCGATATCCTCATCGAATTCTACATCGTGAAGTACAACAACGCTCTCCATCTTAACTACATCTTTATTCTTATCGTTATCCTGAATAACCTCACAGTTAGCAAGAATTGCTTCAAGTTCTGCAATTTCTGTTTCGATATCTCTCTGCTCGTCCTTAGCTGCATCGTACTCAGCGTTCTCTGATAAATCACCCTGCTCTCTTGCTTCCTTTAACTTCTGGGCAACTTCCTTTCTTCTGACAACCTTAAGCTCCTCAAGTCTTGCTACTCTTTCGTCATACCCCTTTTTAGTAAGAAACTGTTTCTCTGCCATGTTCTTATCACCTTTCTATATATATATGCTACACTAATATGCTTCTGCTCTACTAGAGAATAAAACCCCACAAGCGTCACAATATTATAAACTATCAGTTCCTGTCTGTCAATGCAGCCCTTCCAGTATCCTGTCTACAAGCCCATCAAACTGCTCCAGATTAGTAACCTGATTAGCTTCATTTCTTAATGCCGCTGCGTGCTTGATTCCTGCTGTATACCATGCAAAATGTTTCCTCATCTCGCGGATTCCTGTAAACTCGCCTTTTATCTCACACAGTCCTTTGGCATGTCTCTTAATCATCTGGCATATTTCTTCAACAGATGGAGGTGCAATTATTGTACCATTATTCATATATTCAGAAACCTGTCTGAATATCCATGGATTTCCTCTTGCTGCCCTTCCAATCATTATTCCGTCACAGCCTGTCTGCTTCATCATATTAACAGCATCTTCGCCGCTTTTAATATCGCCATTGCCAATAACAGGAATTGATACTGCTTCTTTGACCTGTCTTATTATATCCCAGTCTGCATGTCCTGAATAATACTGCTGCCTTGTTCTTGCATGGACTGCAACGGCAGCCCCACCAGACTCCTCAATAACATGTGCTATCTCAGGCGCATTTATACTATTCTCATCAAATCCTGCCCTTATCTTGATTGTAAGCGGCTTATCAAGTGCATCAGCCATCTTCTCGACTATTCTTCCGACAAGCACAGGATCCTTCATAAGTGCCGAACCCTCACCGTTATTGACTACCTTTGGAACAGGACATCCCATATTGACATCAATTATATCGAACTCTCTTTCAGAAAGTCTCTTCGCTATATCAGCCATGATATCAGGGTCTGAACCGAAAAGCTGCAATGCAAGCGGACGCTCCCCCGGCACCGTCTTCATCAGGTCTTCTGTATTCTTATTGTTATACAGCACTGCTTTGGCGCTGACCATCTCTGTACACATAAGCCCACAGCCCTGCTCCTTGCATAAAAGTCGAAATGGCAGGTCTGTTACTCCTGCCATCGGTGCCAATGCAATATTGTTCTTTATCTCAACATTTCCAATTCTCATAATTACTCCATGCCTAAGAAGAATACCTTGAAGAACATCTCAAGTGATTCAAGAAGTTCTCTCTTCTCATACTGATACTTCTTGACAAGCATACCGCATGCTATCTCGTCATACAGTAAATCACCCTCGTCTGCTGATGATTTGAACAAAAGATTGCCCTCCTCATCAAATTCCATATCAAGTATTCCGCCTACTTCCTCTGTGAAAAGAACGCACATAATCTTTAACTCGTTCTTTACATCATCAGGAAGCTTATCGAAATCAGGGTTAAAATAGTATTTCTTCTCATAAGAATTAGATACACATAAAACTACATTTTCATCAAACATATCCATATAATCCTCTCACAGAAACCTCTCCGGTTCTGATAATCTTCTCGCCCTCGTCTGTCTTAATGATAAGCTCGCCCTCATCATTGATTCCAAGTGCTTTTCCAACAATTTCCTTGTCAGCATATATTGCCTTGACGTCGCCGCCCTTATTGACAAGCATTGAATTATAGTCTTCTTTAAGTCCAGCCAGATTCTGTGTCTTAACAAATGTATCATAGTACTTTGCAAAGCTCTCTGAAAATGCGGCTACTATACGGCTTCTTTTCAGATGGTCGCCAGTCTCAAGATACAGTGAAGAAGCTATTGCCTTGATTGAATCATCAAATTCTGTCGTATTAACATTAATTCCCATGCCGATAACCACATAATGTATGTAATCCATCTCAGCACTCATCTCTGTTAATATTCCACATACCTTCTTCTTATTAAGAACTATATCATTAGGCCACTTTATACGGCACTCTGCGTCATGTCCATCCTCTGTAAGAACCTTGTGTATTGCCTCCTGAACAGCCATGCCTGCCACTATTGTAAGCATTGACGCATTGACTGGTGCTATATCCGGTCTTAAAAGAAGTGACATCCATATCCCGCTTCCTGCAGGAGACACCCAATTCCTGCCACGTCTTCCGCGGCCGCCTGTCTGGCTCTCTGTTATATAAAGTGTTCCATCAGTTGCATTATCTCTTTCTGCCGCTCTCTTAGCTTCGTTGTTGGTAGAATCTGTCTCGTCATAATACACTACTTCGCGGATAATCCCGGTTGTACTGCCTGTATCCACACATGTAAGCTGACTCATTATCTCACTTGATGTAAGAATATCAGGATACTGTGTTATATGATATCCCTTATTCTGGACTGCCTCTATAACATAGCCTTCTTCTTTTAACTGGTTTATCACCTTCCAGACAGCCGTTCTTGAAACTCCCAGCATATTGCACAGTGCCTGCCCTGACACATATCCATCTGATTTTCTCAAAACATTTAAAATCTTAGTCTTCATACCATTACCCGCCATGCTATTACTGCCATAAGCAGAAGTCCTAACGTAACAACTGTAAGAATAACACCTGACACCGTTCTGTCACTCATGAAATTCTTAGCTGCTGTAAGTCCGTTAACTAATGCTCCAAGCATGAATTCCACAGCAAATAATATTCCGCTTCCACTGCGCAGGAAAAGTATAATTATGAATACCACTCCTATTGCAAATGTGAGTGCTATATTGGCATAGTCTATGAGCATCTTGCTCTTTCTGTACGCGCCACTCGTTGTATAATACATAACGCCTCCATACCTTACGAATTAACCGTTGCGAATTACATTTTTACTTATAAGCTCCAAGTGTAGCTGCCATTACAGCCTTGATTGTATGCATTCTGTTCTCTGCCTCGTCGAATACAACTGACTGCTCTGACTCAAATACTTCATCAGTAACTTCCATCTCGTCAAGACCGAATTTGTCATGAATCTCTTTACCAATCTTAGTCTTAAGGTCATGGAATGCAGGAAGACAGTGCATAAATATTGCGTCCTTAGAAGCATTGTCCATAACTGCCTTGTTAACCTGATATGGAAGAAGTGCCTTGATTCTTTCAGCCCATACTTCATCAGGCTCGCCCATTGATACCCATACATCTGTGTATAATACATCTGCGTCCTTAGTTCCTGCCTTAACATCTTCTGTAAGTGTTACAGAACCACCGCTTATCTTTGCCCATTCCTCACACTGTGCAACAAGTTCCTTGTCTGGGAAATATTCCTTAGCTGTGCAGGCTGTATAATGAAGTCCTAACTTAGCGCAGACAATCATAAGTGAATTACCCATGTTGTATCTTGCATCACCCATGTATACGAACTTAACGCCCTTTAATCTGCCAAGCTTTTCCTTGATTGTAAGCATATCTGCAATCATCTGTGTTGGATGGTATTCGTTAGTAAGTCCGTTCCATACAGGCACGCTTGAATATTTTGCAAGGTCTTCAACTATCTCCTGACCGAATCCTCTGTATTCGATTCCTTCAAACATTGTGCAGAGAACTCTTGCTGTATCAGCAATGCTCTCCTTCTTTCCAATCTGTGAACCTGTAGGGTCAAGATATGTAACACCCATACCAAGGTCATGTGCTGCCACCTCAAATGAGCAACGTGTTCTTGTACTTGTCTTCTCGAATATAAGTGCAACATTCTTTCCGATAAGTGGCTGTTCTACAATGCCCTTTTTCTTCTTATCCTTAAGCTCTGCTGCTAAGTCTATCAAATATAAAATCTCCTCAGGTGTGTAATCCTTGAGTGTTAAAAAGTCGCGTCCCTTTAAATCCATGACATCCTCCTGTCTGTATGGCAAATTCGCCTACATTGAATAATTAATAACTTTGTTCATTCTATCGCAATTATAGTTCTTCGTCAAATGCGTTGTTTAATTTGTGTAGTTGCAAAACGGTCGGTTGTGGGAGATAGTGGATAGCTTCCGTTAAACTTCTCTGCATAATAATAGGCACTGGGCGTTCCATGCTTCGTCCCCGACCGTTAACGCTGGCAACGCACATCCTTGTGCGCGCCAGCTCACGCGTCCGTCCATGGACGCGTGTACACTCATTCTTTCTACATGCCCAGTACCTTTATTATGCGTTCAGTTTAAAGTCAGCTTTCCGCCATCTCCCACAACCTCCCTTTCTCCACACTTCTCCAAATTCAGGGCAGAGTAGCTTTCCTCTCCTACACCTCTCCGGACTGGTTCACCTTCCGTCCGCCAATAAAAAAGGCGGTGTGGCTTTTCTGACTGCAAACTATGCACATAATAAAAGCATTGAGCAAAGTCACTACCTAAGTGTACGCGCGTCCACGGACGGACGCGCGAGCTGTCTCGCACACGGATGTGCGTTGACAGCGTAACGAGAACTTAAACAGCCTTCCACGCTCAATGCTTATTATTATGTAGCGTAGTTTGTACGGAAGAAAACCACACCACCTTTTTTATCCCTTAATGGAATATATGATCTCCAATTATTACAAAATCTGAATAGTTGTTAACATCTACAGTATATAATGCCCTGAATGATGTATAACCACCTATATTATTAACGCCTGATAATGCTTCAAGTGCTGCCTGCATGCATTCTGTGTTTCTCGGACCATTTGCAAGTCTTGCTGCAAATCTGTCTGATGGATTACCAGCGCCATCTGATACACCAGAGAACTGTGATCTCTGATAAACAACACCCGAAACTGTACCCGGATAATGTCCGCTTCGCACTCTGTTAAGAATAACATTTGCAACAGCGAGCTTTCCTGCATATGGCTGATATGCAGCCTCCCAGTCTATGATACATGCCATAAGCCATATATCATCATCTGATACGCTCATAGTTGGGTTATATGTTATATCTGTTCCTGATATTGTATTAGCAATTATCTTCTGTCGTCTTGCTTCCTCTGCTGCAGCAGCCGCTCTTTCAGCTTCTGCCTCTGCCTCAAGTCTTGCTTCTTCTGCAAGTCTTTCAGCCTCTTCTTCTGCTTCAATAGCTTCAATCTCTGCTATTGTATATCCTGCAAGAAGATTATCTGTTCCAATCTGTTCTGCTATAGCCTCTGCTTCTTCTCCAAAACATAAGCACTGTGTCTGTACATAACCTTCGCAGTTTCCTGAACTAACTCTAGTCCATTCCTTTCCGACCATATCAACATCCACAAGTGTGTTAGTATATAATCTTCCCACAACCTGCGCTGTCTCTTCGTCAGAAGTGTCATAAACATCAAGATAAGGATCAGTAATTGCTACTGCCTTGTTCTTGTATGTTCCTGTTTCTTCATACCCAGTCACAAGAACCTCTTCTGTATTAGCTGAATAAGATGCAACCTTAATTCCCGTGTCAGTATTCTGTGTTTTCTCATAGGTAGTTGCCACTGCTGGAAGAACCGGTGTCATAAATAACACAATTGCAGCTCCCACATAGCAAGCAGCTTTGCTACTTCTAAGTTTCATATTATACTTCCCTTTCCGGCGGCTTATTTAGCTTCGCCTGTAAATTGTTACAGAAATGTTACAATTTATTACGGAAATATAATAGCAAAGTTACAGTAATTTGTCAAATATGTTAAAACCCGCTCATAGAGCGGGTTTGCGGGTTTGTTTATTAAATTCATTTTGCAAAATATAGTATATGACCATATATATAGTTGGTTATCTACACACTTCTCTGTCTGACAGCTTCGTATGTAAGAATTGTACATGCTATTGCCGCGTTAAGAGATTCAACCTCTCCCTGCATCGGAATTCTTATAAGTGTATCTGCCTGCTTAGTGATATCATCTGTAAGTCCATTCCCCTCATTACCTATTAGAAATGCGGTTCCTTCCCTGTAATCTTCACCAAGATATGTATTCTTTCCGCCAAGATGTGCAGCATATACCTTAATTCCAGCATTCTGACACTGTGAAACTGCATCGCTAAAATCCTGCACATATACAAATGGCACTCTGAATATAGAACCCATTGTTGACCTTATTGTCTTAGGATTATATATATCCACAGTATTAGAACTCATAACAACTCCGGTAACACCTGCACCTTCACCCATCCTTAATATAGTTCCCAGATTACCCGGATCCTGAAGATTCTCAACAAGAATCAGCAACGGATTGTCGGTAAGCATATCTGAAATACTGCTGTCCTTCATTCTTACAACCGCCATAATTCCCTGTGGTGTCTGTGTCTGTGACATTCTGTCAAATACATTATCGGCGACAATCTCAATACTGTCAGAAGAAATCCCCTGCTTCTTAACCAGCTCATGCACATACTCAGGATTGTTACTATGAAATCTTTCAGACATATATATCTTTACAAGTAAATCTGCCGGCACCTCAGATACCATGCGGACTCCCTCTACAACATATTCTTTATTCTTCTTTCTTTCCCTGGCCTTAGAAAGCAATGATATAACATGCTTTACCTGTGAACTGCTCGTACTGGTTATCATTATGAGGTTACCTTTCTGCCATGCATTACTTAGAAAGTAATGCACTTATATTAAATTCATAATCATTAATATCCTTAGTCATGGCAAGTGCTTCATCAATATCATAATCAACAAACTTACCATCCTTGTATGCTACAAGTCTGTTACTCTTTCCTTCAGCAAGAAGATCAACCGCATAAGCACCCATAATAGACGCATACATTCTGTCCTTACATGTTGGTGAACCACCACGCTGCATGTATCCTAAAATAGTAGCTCTTGTCTCAATACCTGTTGCAGCTTCAATTCTTCTTGCCATTCCTGTAGAATGTCCGATACCTTCAGCATTAATAATAAGATGGTGTTTCTTGCCCTTCTTTCTTCCTTCTATAATATGATTAATAAGAGCCTGCTCATCATTGTCATATCTTTCCGGAAGAAGGATATCCTCTGCTCCATTGGCAATTCCACACCAGAGTGCGATATATCCGGCTCCGCGTCCCATAACTTCTATAATGGAACATCTCTCATGGGAAGTAGAGGTATCACGCACCTTGTCGATCGCTTCCATTGCAGTATTAACTGCCGTATCAAATCCGATCGTATACTCTGTGGATGCAATATCTAAGTCGATCGTTCCCGGCAGGCCGATCGTATTGATCCCATGCTCTGCTAATTTCTGTGCTCCTTTAAATGAACCGTCTCCTCCGATGACTACAACACCGTCAATTCCATGTTTTTTACAGATCTCCGCACCTTTTTGCTGTCCTTCCGGTGTTGTGAAATCCATACATCTTGCTGTCTGTAAAATGGTTCCTCCACGCTGGATGATATCGGAAACATCCTGTGCATGCATATCTATGATCTCTTCCTGTAAAAGTCCTGCGTAACCACGCTTGATTCCTTTTACATTCAAACCTTTTGTAATTGCCTGACGTACTACGGCACGGATCGCCGCATTCATACCCGGTGCATCTCCTCCACTGGTGAGGACACCGATTGTCTTAACTTCTTTTGCCATTCTCTCTTCCTCCTGCTTTTTCCATTTTAATCTCTTTTCGTACGGTTTTCAATGGGTTTTTCCACAACTTTTACGTTATCCTCTCCAAAACACTCCCGAAGATTCTCTAAAAGTTGTGGCTCTATATGGACATTCCGGTTGTTTGCAAGACGCTTGATCGCCTTTTCTTTGGAAAGATAGATGACAACCTGGTCATTGCCGTCAGAAGAAAGAAGCATTTGGAATAGTTTTTGTTCCATCTGCTGATACTCTTCTTTGGTGGCAAACTGCATCCATAATTCTTTTTTCGTATCATCAAATCCATAGATTTTTTCACAGATGATCTTTCCGTTCTTATCTTCTTCCACATTTGCATGACCGCTGACAAATATTTTCTCATCGACGTTCAGATAAGTATGATACCGCTCATAGTCTCTTGGAAAGACAATAACTTCCACGGTTCCAAGCAGATCCTCTAACGTTAAAAATGCCATGGTCTTATTATTTTTTGTATATTTTATGGTCTTATCCGTGATCATTCCGCCAACGATCACTTTCTCATTATCGGATACTTTCGTTTTTCCGGTCTCTTCATCCCAGATAAAATCGTTCGTGGTGGCACTAATATTTTTTCTCCACTTTTCTTCATATTCTTCTAACGGATGTCCGCTGATATAGACTCCTAAGACTTCTTTTTCAAATCCTAACAGCGTTTCTTTTGGAAATTCTCCCACATCCGGTAACTGGATTTCAAAATCGTGCTTTGTTTCCTCATCTGCAAAGTCAAAAAGGCTCATCTGACCTGCGATGGAATGTTTTTTCTCATCGTTGATCTGATCTAAAATAGCTGAATAGATCATGATCTTTTGTTTTCTCGTTCCTTCTAACCCATCCATGGCTCCCGCTTTGATAAAGTTCTCTATGGTCCTTTTATTTAATTCTCTTCCATTCAGGCGGCTGCAGAAATCCTCCAGATTGGAAAATGCTCCATTGGCTTCCCTTTCTGCAATGATCGTCTCGATAACAGGTCTTCCCACACCTTTGATCGCAGACAGGCCATAGCGGATCGCATTTCCCGCAACGGAGAATCCGCCTTCTCCTTCGTTGATATCCGGTGGCAGTATCTCTATATTCATTTTCCGACAGGTCAGTGTATACTCCGATACTTTCGTGGAATTGTCCATAACGGAGGTCATTAAGGATGCCATAAATTCTACCGGATAATAGTATTTTAACCATGCCGTCTGGTATGCAACGACTGCATATGCGGCTGCATGGGATTTATTAAATGCATATTTAGCAAAATCCATCATCTCATCATAGATTTTATTTGCAATTTTTTCGTCTATTCCATTCGCGATACAGCCCGGAACTCCTTCTTCTTCATTTCCATAGACGAAGTTCTTCCGCTCCTGCTCCATGACAGAGCCTTTTTTCTTCGACATGGCACGACGCACGAGATCACTTCTTCCAAGCGTATAGCCTGCTAAGTCACGCACGATCTGCATGACCTGCTCCTGATAAACGATACAGCCATAGGTCGGTGCTAAGATCGGTTCTAGCTGCGGGCAGTCATAGGTCACTTCCTCCGGGTGATTCTTTCCCTTAATATATGCCGGGATGAAGTCCATTGGTCCCGGACGGTAAAGTGAGATTCCGGCTATGATATCCTCTAAGCTCTGTGGCTTTAATTCCTTCATAAAGTTCTTCATTCCGGCACTTTCTAACTGGAAGATTCCCTCTGTCTTACCGGAGCCGATCAGCTCTAAGACTCCTTTATCCTGATAATCTATTTCATCGATGTTGATCTGTTTTCCACTGCTTTTTTGTGCCATACGCACGGCATTTTGTATAACAGTCAGGGTGCGCAGTCCTAAGAAATCCATTTTTAACAGTCCGAGTTCTTCAATGGTCGTCATCGTAAACTGTGTTGTGATCGTTCCGTCTGACGCTCTTGATAGCGGAACATACTCATCCATGGATTTCTGACTGATCACGACTCCGGCGGCATGCATGGAGGTGTGTCTTGGCAGTCCTTCGAGCCTCTTTGACATATCGATCAGCGTCTTTACGCTCTCATCGTTTTCATACATCGTGCGAAGTTCCGGGTTCATTTTTAACGCTTTTTCTATCGTAATGCCTAATTCCATCGGAATCTGTTTTGCGATGCCATCCACATAAGCATACGGCAGATCCATAACTCTTCCGACATCGCGGATGACACCGCGGGCGGCAAGCGTACCAAAGGTGACGATCTGGGTCACGCAGTCCTCGCCATATTTTCTTACGACATAGTCAATGACTTCCTGCCGTCTTTCATAGCAGAAATCAATATCGATATCGGGCATGGAGACACGCTCCGGATTTAAAAAACGCTCAAACAGCAGATTATATTTGATCGGATCGATATTCGTGATCCCCGTTGTGTAGGACACCAGACTTCCTGCCGCACTTCCTCTTCCCGGTCCCACACTGATATCATGCTCTCTCGCATAGTGGATAAAATCCCAGACGATCAGGAAATAGTCTACATAACCCATCTCTTTGATGACACCTAACTCGTAGTTCAGGCGGTCTTCTAATTCCGTGTGGTTTTGCGGATAACGCTCTTTCAATCCGTCAAAGCACAGTTTGTTCAGATAACTCCAGGAATCATAACCCTCCGGGACTTCAAAATGCGGCAGCTTGGTCACGCCGAACTCTATTTCGACATGGCAGCGGTCTGCGATCTTCTGTGTATTTTCCAAGGCCTGTCTTGCATAGGGAAACAGTTCTGCCATCTCCTGCTCGGATTTGACGTAATACTGTCCGCCCTCATAACGCATTCGGTCCTCATCGGCTAATTTTTTTCCGGTCTGTATACAAAGAAGGATGTCATGCGGTTCTGCATCTTCGGCATAAGTATAATGGATATCATTTGTTGCCACTAACTCGATTCCCAGCTCCTGACTTAATCTTAACAGGTGCTGATTGACATTTTGCTGCTCAGGAATTCCATGGTCCTGAAGCTCTAAAAAATAGTTGTCTTTTCCAAAACAGTCCTGGTATTTTTTTGCAATGCCTTTTGCCTCTTCATAAAATCCACGCACAATATAGCGCGGCACTTCTCCCGCCAGACACGCCGACAGGCAGATCAGTCCCTCATGGTATTTCTGCAGCGTCTCAAAATCCACACGCGGCCGGTAATAATACCCTTCCGTAAACCCGATGGAGACGATCTTCATAAGGTTCGCATAACCGGTATTGTTTTCCGCAAGCAGGATCAGATGGTAATACCGGTCCTCGCCATGGCTGGTCTCGCGGTCAAACCGGGAATTCGGCGCCACATAGATCTCACAGCCAATCACCGGATTAATATCTGCTGCCTTTGCCGTCTTGTAAAATTCCACCACACCATACATATTGCCATGGTCAGTGATCGCGGCACTGTTCATCCCCAGTTCTTTCACACGGCTTACATATTCTTTTATTTTGTTGGAACCATCGAGTAATGAATATTCCGTATGTGTATGCAGATGTACAAATGCCATGATTGTTTCCTCGCCTTTTTCGTTCATTGTGGTATCCCACATGTGTAACTATTATATCTATTTTCGGCTGTTATGACAAGTTTTCTCTTTCTCAGGAAACACCACAACTTTTTCTACATCGCTTTACATAATTATCCTTTTTTGATATTCTCTAGGTGTGATTTTATATTTTTCCTTAAACACGCGGTTAAAAGTTCTTTGACTTTCAAATCCACAATCAAGACATATATTTGTAATGGAATCCATTGTGTTTTCCAGTGCCGCAACTGCATAATTTAACCGGACTCCATTCACATATTTACTAAAATTACAGTGAAAGGTTTTTGCAAACATTCTTGACAACACATATTTACTTACACACAATTCATATGCCATTTTTTCAAGGCTGATGTTTTCCCTAAAATTTTTGGCCACGTATTCTACCGCATTATAAATCAGGTCACCACTCCCTACCGCACTTTTATCCATCATTGGCATTGTTGTGAAAACATGTGCAAGGATCATCTGTGCATATGCCTGTATCATCCGGGGATCCCCCTCTGTTATTCCGGTCAGATATTTTATGGCATTTACCACATCCGGATGCACCTGCTCTTTTTTTACAACCGGATTCTTCGGGCTGTATATCTGCAATTCCCTGTAATAGGAAGGAAACAGTGTTGGTTCAAGGTACAGGAATATTACCTTGTTTTCTTTTTCCCCAAACACCTGATAATGATGTATTACATTTGGAAACACAACTGCAAAATCCCCTTCATCCATATGGAACAATTCCTGTCCCACTCCAAGTTCTATTTCTCCATCCGTTACATACACTACTTCTATTGCCTCATGTAGATGCGGCGGCACATGTACTGGCTTCTTCCACTCCGCGGATACTCCTGTATTTCTGTTTTCATATACCAATAGCACTTACAAGCAACTCCTTTTATTTATACTCCCTGTTTCTCCACTCCCCTTCCTGTTTTCATTATTCGTCCGACCAAATCCACTGCAGGTCCCAGCAAAATCACCATCAATATCGTTATCACAACAATTTCACCTCCGGCTATAACACCGATACACACATTCCCATAACGATAACCACAATCAGCATATGGTAAATGAATAATCTATATTATCTTCTGCACTGATACGATATTCCTCTTCCACATCAGTTCCCCAGCTGTCGATGCCTCCAACACCTCTTACTGCACCATATACACATAAAACGGTTCTTCTTGCCGGTGGTAGTTCTTCGTGGTGAAGGGCATTTTCAATCTCAGATGCTGTATAAGGCAGACAGGAAAATGCAAATTTTTCGCCATTCTTTTCAATGCGCAGTATCTGTGATGAACTGTCTGTCCTGCTGTTATCAAGAGCCGTATGTCTTGTAATCTCAAGCCACTCTGTATCCATTCTCATACCACATTCCTGCGGAACGAGATATTGTGTAAGACTCAGGTCTTCAATCTCATAGATTCCTTCTTTTGCCCCCGCTTTTCTGTCAGGATATGTTTCCCCGGAGAGTCCCTTATATAAATATTTGTCTGCCAGTGTCGGCATAATAAATCTCATTCCAAATACAGGTAATTCTGGAAGTCCCTGTACCCCATGATAATGTACATCCACGCGAATCTTTCCAGATACATCAACGGTATAGCTTACAAGAACCGTTGTCTCCGGAGTGGTTATGGTCTCGTATGTGTATGTTACGACAATTTCATCCGCATAAACATCACCACCATAGCTATTATTATCAGGGGCATATGGGGTCTGCTCCTTGCCATCCATGATGACCTTTATTCCCTTACAGTCAATGAACATATCTGCGGAAAGCCAGCTTCCGCTTTTAATGTGAAACCTGCTTCCCCTGTCATTATCTGTCAATGCTCTCCAGAAAGTAGGTTTTGGGCAACGGTACAGCCACTCATATCCATTTTTAACGATAGATTCCAGTCCACCCTGTGCATAAGAAAAAATATAATCAAATTTCTCCCCATGTACACCAAGTGTATAGTCACCATAGACCACTCTTAATTTATCTGTATAAGCCATAGTAATACCTCACTTCCTGCATTGCCGGTTTCTCTTTCCTGTCAGCAAATACGATTCCATTTGCTGAAAATTCATAGTCTGCCGGTTTATCATCAAAATCCCCTCCATAGCGTAAAACATCTTTTCCTGTCACCGGATCTTTTACCATAATTGCCTGATCAATAAAATCCCATATAAATCCGCCATGATACCTATCATATTTGTCAATCAGCTTCATATAAGAACCAAGTCCTCCCATGGAATTTCCCATATCATGCATAAATTCACATAAAATATATGGTTTCTTCGGACTATTATTCAGGTATTCCTCTACATCCTCCGGTTTTGCATACATTCTTGTCTCTAAATCAGAAATAGTATCCTCATATGCCCTATTATAATAAGCGCTTTCATAATGAACTAATCTTCCATCCTGCTTTTCAGCAAAATAAACATTCATTGCCTCAATGTTATCTCCTGCATAGGATTCATTTCCTAATGACCAGAAAAGGATGGACGTATGATTTTTAAAAGTTTCAAAATTGTTTTTTGCACGATCAAGCACAGCATCTCTCCACTGTGGAAAAGACCCCGGTACATTACACGATGGCTCGATTGCCCCCAGCTTCTGGAATGAACCATGGCTTTCCAGATTTGTTTCTGCCATCACATAAATACCTGCATTGTCGCACATATAGTACCATGGTATCTGGTCAGGATAGTGGCAGGTACGAACAGAATTAATATTGTTCCTGAGCATACAGGATATGTCTGCTTTCATATCTTCCACACCAATGCATCTTCCTGTTTTTGCATTCCACTCATGACGGTTTACTCCTGTGATAACAAGTCGTTTTCCATTCAGATAAATTACTTTATCTATAATCTCTATTCTTCTGAAACCGATATCATAAGGAATTACCTCTGCCAGAGAACCATCCTCTGCTTTAAGCTCAACATAAGCATGATATAAATATGTATTATGATTATCCCACAGTTTGACATTTTCCAAATCAACACAAATCGTGCCTTCCATATGGCCGTTTTCTTTCGTTAACTGTATGGATTTCTCTACTAATACATTTTCTTCCCTGTCTTTTAAAATAAAGCATGCAGTTACATGCTGACTGTCAGGTGCAGATACCTTCATGCTAGTCGATACCCTTCCGCTTACATTATCCTGATTTAACACAGGTTTAAACCATACATCCTCCAGATGAACATCCGGTAATGCCTTCAACGTAACATTTCTGAAAATTCCAAAAAATCTGAAAAAGTCCTGATCCTCCAAAAATGCCGCTGTGCTCATCTTATGTACCTGCACTGCCAGTACATTTCCTTTTTCCTTAATATATGGTGTCAGATCAAACTCAGAAGGTGTAAAGCTGTCTTCGGCATACCCTATAAACTGGCCATTCAGCCACAGATACATAGATTCTTCTACACCTTCGAAGCAGATATGGATTCTTTTTCCACACATACTCCTGTCCAAATCAAAGTATTTGATATAAGAGCCTACCGGATTGTACTGTGCCTCTGAAAACATTCCTTCTTCTGCTCCGGTTGCCTCCATGCTATAGGCTCCTCTGTGGTACTCTTTTCCTTCCCACGGATACATCGTGTTGATGTAACGGATTTTATCATATCCAGCCAGTTCGATATGTCCTGGAACCATAATTTTATCAAATCCTGATGCATCAAATGTTTCCTTATAAAAATCAACAGGTCTTTCCATCACATTTTTGCTGTAAGCAAACTCCCATTGACCATTTAATGACTGTAATAATGGATTTTTTTCTTTTTTCATGTCTGGATAATCCAGATAATAACAATGATCACTATGTGATTCCAATTGATTTACTTTAAACACTTCCGGATTGTCCAGCCATTTCATATCAGCGTTCATATTTTCCCTCTCTTTCCATACACCCCATACAATTTCTTTCATTCCACTATATTCCACGTCAACACTCCTCCATCTGTTCTCTAAGTCGCCGGTTCGCTGCTTCCACATTCATTTCTGACATAATAAATGTAATGACTAATGACAGGATCATTGGAATCCATAAATACATAATGTGAAGCATATTCATGCAGGATGCAGGCTGCACGGACGCTTCCTTGACAAATCCGCTTGCATCAAGCAGCCATCCGCAGAGGGCAACTCCGATTCCACCCCCGATTTTGGTTCCAAAGGATGTACAGGAATACATGGTTCCATCAATGTGTTTATGTTTTGTCAGGTATGTGTATTCTGAACAGCTTGCCACAACAGCTCCCATATCTCCCTGCCATGGTGCCATTCCAAGTGCTGCGATTGCGGTAAAAGCAAGCATCAGCGGAACACTTCCCATATAGCCTGCAAAAATAACACCGACACGTCCGGCTGTTCCAAGAATGTATCCTGCAAGATTCATTCGATATAATCCCTTCATCTTTTCCACAAGCATAGGTGTAATACACATTGCAATGATGACAGGGATATTAATTGCCCAGGAAAAGACCGAATATAAATTTTCATTTTTCAAAATATAAATCATATAGTAAATACCCATATTTAACATAGCAGTATAGATCTGCTGACAAATATAAGTAACACAAATCATAAGATAATATTTATTGGAAAATAAAAGTTTTGCGGCTTCAATCAAACCATATTTTTCTTCTGTCTGTTCTCTGCCTGCCTTTAATTCTTCCTCCGGAAGTTCTTTGATTGAGAATACGGAAATTGTGTTTACAATCAGTCCGATTACTGCGTATATGATTGCTACGGTTCTCCATGCAGCAGCTCCACCGCCTGCCATTCTTACAAACTGAACGGTGATAGATTGAATGATCAGACTTGTTAAAAACGCAAAAATAAAACGGAACGACCCCATTTCTACCCGTTCTTTGCTATTTTTTGTACAAAACGTAACCAGTGATGCATAGGCAATATTGTTTGCAGTAAAAAATACTGCATTCAGCAAAGTATATGCAAGAAAAAACCATGCATACTGTGCTGTTTTTCCAAGACTTTCTGGTATTGCAAAGTTCGCCACAAGCGTTACCGCACAGCCAATATATGCATAAAGCATCCACGGTCTTGCTTTTCCAAGTCTGCTCTTTGTTTTGTCAATCAATGTACCAAAAAACATATCACTGACACCGTCGAATAATTTTGATACCATGATCAATGTTCCAACAACTCCCGGATTTAACCCTACCGTATTTGTCAGATACAACATTACAAACGAGGAAAGAAATGCATACACGACATTTCCTGCCAGATCTCCGGTTCCATACCCCACCTTGTTATACCATTTCAGGTATTTCTTTTCTTCCATGTGAAACTGCTCCTTTCGATAATCCTTATTTTTGTTCCCACAACTTTGTTATAGATAGTATATAAAAACTGATGTCAAAAAACCATATCATAAATTACACAAAACATGCACAAAACAGTATAATTAACAAAAACCATTTTCTTTATTCCTTTCTTTTGTTATTTTTGACATGTACTTTTATTGACTTTCATTTTCCAGCACGTTAATTTATACAAAAAATACCATTATTTCAAACGTTTAAAATCTAAATAGACAAGACATGCATAAAATGATAAAATTGCATCATGAGCCAAACATAAATTTATGTATTTCAGATTATTATTTCATGAACATTTTCAATTATCATATGGGGGTCTCAAATGTATACCAATAATGCATATCTGAATAACTCAACAATTGACAGAAAAGATAAATCCAAGCCACTTGTCGTAACCATGTGTGGGACTTACAAGTTATATACGCACCCTAAACTTCCCACCTGGAGACCACGTGGCAGAGTTGATTTTCAGTTGATCTTTATTGCTGCCGGGAAAGCTCATTTTCATTTTGACAACGATGAGGAAGAAACGATTGTTCATGCTGGTCATATGGTTTTATACCGCCCAAGAGAACCCCAGAAATATGAATACTATGCCAAAGACCAGACGGAGGTTTACTGGGTTCATTTTACAGGAAACAATGTCACCAATCTGCTCCGTTCCTATGGATTGACAAATGATAAAAGGGTGTTCCACTGTGGTTCCGGTTCTGAATATCAGTATCTTTTCCGTGCCATGATAAAAGAATTACAAATGTGTCAGGATAGCTATTCTGAAATGCTTGAAATGTATTTAAGACAAATTTTTATAAAACTACAACGCCACTTTAAATTTTCTGTCAACACAGTGAACTCCCATGCTGCTGAGAAAATAGACAAAGCAATTTCTTATTTCAGTGAGCATTACAATGAACCAATCAGCATTGATGACTATGCCGAACAAAATCATGTCAGTGCCAGTTGGTTTATCCGTAATTTCAGATTATATGCCGGAATCACGCCAAAGCAATTCATTCTGCAAAAAAGAATATATAATGCCGAAGCACTGCTTCAAAATACACAATACAATATCAATGAGATCGCACAAATTGTCGGATATGATAATCCACTGTATTTCAGCCGCATTTTTCAAAAGGCAAAAGGACTGTCACCTTCTGAATATCGTAAAAACATATAAGAAAAATTGCAAAAAGCAGAGAAGCGGTATCTCTGCTTTTTGCAATTTTTGTCCAATTATTTTTTTATTTTGGCAAGTAATATACCCCTTCGTGTTTTATAATGACAGCGT
>ERZ779877.1696-NODE-1696-length-18067-cov-4.338663_pt1 | contig 18067 bp, 10 predicted proteins | sample MGYA00511556_ERZ779877 | MGnify/ENA primary metagenome ERZ779877 (study PRJEB29588, sample SAMEA2159338) | human gut metagenome | biome: human gut; feature: human-associated habitat; material: faeces | place: Denmark | collected 2008/2010 ...
AAAAGATGGGATGCAATTGGCGATGCTGAATTATTTTCTAATTTCATTAGATCTTTTATAATTTTTGCATTAGTTATTGCAATATTTGCGCTAATATTATTTGTAATAGCAAAATTAGTTAAAAAATCTAAAGATTATACAGTAACTTTATCTATGGTAAATACAACATTATCTGTTTATGTTGTAGCAATTGTATTAAATCTTATCATTTCTTTAATATATGCACCTTTAGGAATTCTTTTATTATATGCCGTAATAGTATATGCATCATTAAGTCTTATGAGTGCATTTAGAATTTCTTTAGAAGTTGACGATACAAACAAACTTATTTTAGTATCTACAGCAGTTTTAACAGCAGTATTAATGATAAGTGGATATTTTATCTATACTAAAATAATTAATAAAGACAATAATGCAAATAGTAATATGACAAAAAAGAATGAAAACAATTCTGAAAATGTTGAAAATCAAATACCAAATGACATTAAGAATATTAGTTTAGAAGAATGGAGAAAAGTAATAGCTCTTTTCTATAAAGAGCATTATGGCTATAAACCAGACAACGTAACTTGTACAGAAGTAGGACCAAATATAATATATGTAACAATATATCATAATACAGAATTAGTGGCAGAATACACTCTTGATGCAGAAACAGGAATTGCATCAAGTCCAACAGAAAGAACAGCAAATTTCTTTAAAGGAATATTTTTAGATAACTTATCAACAAAAGTTAATTTTAAAAATAATGAATGTATTGCAATAGGATATATAGAAAAGGGAAAAGAAGCACAAATTAAAGAAAAATACTTTAATTCTGATATTGAATATGAATCTTTAACAACTGTTGTAGAAGGAGATGAATATCAATTTATAGTCATTCCAAAAAGTTTAGATGCCACATTAAGAATTTGGAAATATAATGTATCAGAAAATGGAGAACTATATTCTGAAGAATTATTATTAGAAGCAGTAGGAACACCACTATTAATAAAAACACAATGTACAGAAGTGTTTCCAAGAGTTGGTGTAGAATATGAATTTGGCGATACAAAATTTACAATACCACTAATGATTAGTGGTATGGATGGAAAATTTACAATAACTGATTATAAAAACTTAGTGAAAGACATATCAATATATTAGTTTTTAATTTGAAATTATTATAAAAAAGGTGGTGGAAAAGTTATAAAAAAATAGAATATTAAAAACTATCAAAAAAACTTGTACAAATGTACATTTTAGGAGGAAATAAAATGAATAAAAAAATAATTCTTTCAGTATTAGCAATTTTAATTACCGTATGCTTAATACTAACAGGTTGTGGTAAAAACAAAGAAGATGAAAACAAAGGAGATGAAAACAAAGAAACAGCAAAATTAGTTGATGAATATGCTCCTTTTGAATTTACAATTAAATATCCAAAAGATGCAGGATATAAATTCGAAGCAGATTTAGAAAACACACCATATGTAGCAGGTAAACTTATAAACGAAGAAAAAAATATCAAAATTTCATTTAATTTTTCAAAAACATATGAAAGTTCAATGAAAAAAGAAAAAGAGAATAAGTCTAGCCAAGAAAATTATGCGGAAACAAATTATACTAAATTAGGTGGATATGAGTATTATGATAAATTCAACTATTATGGAGTAAGCTTATTAAACAAAAATGAAGAAGGTAGTTGCTTACAAGTTATAGTAAAAATAAGTAAAAACAAAAATAATGGAGCAAATTTAGATGTAACAGAATTTGCAAAAACAGAAGAATTAAAAAATATCTTAAGTTCTATGACATTAAATGATAAGATAGAAGGTAAAAAAGTTGATGGAATAATATCATCAAACCATAAATTAATAGTAAAAAACCTAGAAAATCCAGATGAAAGTAAGTATTATGTTAATCAATATCCAGATACAAATGGTGTAACAAGCATATATGCCTTAAAAGAAGTAAATAAATACAAAGGAGAAGGAGCCTCTTTCAGATTAACATATTATGGAAATGAAGGAAACTACAAAGATTTAGATACATGTCTTGCATACCAAGAAAAAACATTCAAAAGGAAATTTGAAGATTATACATTATTTGGACAAAAAGTTAAAGTAGATGTATCAAGACACGCAATAGGAGAAACTTCATCACCAGAAAAATACAAAACTTGGATAGCAGGTTATTTTGAAAAAGATGGAAAAGTATATGATTTTCTATATATTCAGTATGTTGGAGTTGATGATAGTCTTGGAGAAAAGTTAGTTAATAATGTATTAAATAACTTTACAACTCAAGATTAATATAATATAAGAATAGAAAGAGAGGAATTAAATATGGGATTTATTAAAGCATTTACAGGAGCATTAGGAGGAACATTTGCAGATCAATGGAAGGATTTTATTGTACCAAGAAGTGATGTGCCAGCAACAGCAGCAATTTTTGGAGCTGAAAGAAGAGGAACAGACAGTGGAAGAGGATCAAATACAAAAGGATCAGAAAACATAATAACAAATGGCAGTAAAATAGTAGTACCTGAAGGAACAGCATTACTTACATTCCAAGATGGAGCAATAACAGGATGTGTAACAGAACCAGGTGGTTTTATATATTCATCAGATGATCAAAATTCACAATCATTTTTAGCAGGAGATGGATTCTTTTCATCAACACTAAAAACATCTTGGGAGAGATTCAAATTTGGTGGAACACCAGGTGGAGAGCAAACTGTTATATATGTAAATCTAAAAGAAATACCAGGAAATAGATTTGGAACACAAGCTGAAATTTATTGGGATGATGCATTTTTAGGAACACAGGTTGGAGCTATAACAAGAGGAACATATACAATGAAAATAGTAGATCCAATACTATTTGCAAAAAACTTTGTTCCAATGGAATATTTAAGACCAGGTGCAGAAGTATTTGATTTTGCTGATATGGATAATCCAGCAGGTGAACAATTATTTAATGAAGTAGTAGGAAGCTTATCAGCAGCATTTTCAAATTATACAAATGACCCAAGTAGAGGAAACCGTATATCAAAAATACAAGGTGACCAGATAGGATTTGCTCAAAGTTTATCACAAGCAGTAGAAGAAGGATATACTTGGAAATCTGGAAGAGGATTAGAAATAGTAAAAGTTGCAATAACAGCAATTGAATATGATGAAGACACGAAGAAATTATTAAGCGATGTAAAAAAGGCAGATGCTCTATCAGGAGCAAGAGGAAATTCATTTATGCAACAATCAGTTGCTCGTGGTTTCCAAGCAGCTGGAGAAAATGGTGGAGGAGCTGGAATGGCATTTATGGGAATGGGCATGAATGCTGCTGGAAATGTTATGGGAGGATTTCAACAACCAGTTAACCAACAACCTCAACAGCCTCAACAACAAACACAACAACAAGAAGATCCTTATGAAAAATTAGCAAAATTAAAAAAACTATTAGATGATGGCGTTATTTCTCAAGAAGAATTTGATGAAGCAAAGAAAAAACTTTTGGGGGTTTAATAAATGAATGAAAATGAAAGTGTAGTTGAAAATCAAGAAGAAACATCTCAAGTACAAGAAAATAATGCAACTGTTATAAAAACAGATGTAGATGCAAAAGACGGTCAAAACAAATGCCCTAAATGTGGAGCAACAGATATCTCTTTGAACCCAAAAAATGGAAAATTAAGATGTAATTTTTGTAGACACGAATTTGAACCAGAAAAACTAGATGCAATGGAAAAAGACATAAGCAAACTAGAAGGAGAAATAGTAGGGTCAGGTGCTACAAATATAATAGCAGATACAAATGATATGGTAACATTTAAATGTAGTAGCTGTGGTGCAGAGGTAGTAGTAGATACTGCCAAAGCAACACAAGCTAGGTGTCACTGGTGTAGAAATACATTATCTGTAAATCAACAAATACCAAACGGTGCAGTACCAGACACAGTATTGCCATTTAGCATTCCTAAAAAAGAAGCAAAGGAAACAATAGAAAAATTTGTTGGTAAAAGAAAATTCTTTGCACATCCAATGTTTAGAAAAGAATTTACAACAGATAACGTAATGGGAGTATATTTACCATATATGATAGTTGATGCAAATACACATGCAAATTTAAAAGGACAGGGAGAACATGAAACAAGAAGATGGACAGAAAAAAATGGGGATAGTTATGATACATACTATGATGCAGATTTATATGATGTAGAAAGAGATTTTGATTTAACAATAGAAGGATTAACTGTAGAATCAAGCAAAGATAAATTAGACACAGGATCTAAAGATAAAACAAACAATATAATCAATTCAATAATGCCATTTGATACAGAAAATTGCGTAAAATGGGATGCAAACTACATTAAGGGATATACATCTGAAAAAAGAGATACTAATGTTGAGGAATTAAAAGGTTTAGTCAAAGAACAATCAAAAGATGTAGCAAGATTTGCAGCTAATAAAACTCTAGGATTTTATGACCGTGGTGTTAGATGGGATACTGAAAATTTAGAAGTAAAAGGACAACAATGGAAATCTGCATATTTACCAGTATGGCTTTACAGCTATCAACAAAAGAAAGGAAATAATAGTTTACTTCACTATGTAGCTGTAAATGCAAGAACAAAGAAAACAATGGGAAGTGTTCCAATACATATGCCAAAACTTGTGTTGATTTCAGCACTTGTTGAAATATTAGGTTTAATAGCAATGATATTTACAAAAACAGATGATAATAACTGGCCATGGTTATTCTTATTAAGTGGTATTATATATTTCTGGATAATGTATACAAGATACAGAAATAGTGGCGCAAGACATAGCCATGAAACAGAAACAAAAACCAACATGACAAATTTGAAAGAATATGATAAATTTGTTAAAAAAAGAAGAAGACTTGATAATTCAACAATGGAAGGTGCAAACAACACAAGAGTTACTGGAAATTCAAATAAACTAGATTTTAAGAAATATCTTAAAAAATAAAAAGTTTTTAATGTTTTAGAAATATAATTTAATTAAAAGGGGAGAGTAAAATTATGAAAAAAATTGTAAGTTTAATATTAATTACAGTGTTACTTATAGCAACACTATTTATTCTAACAGGATGTGGAAAAGCTTCTGTAGTAGGAAAATGGTCAGGAAAAAATAATGATGATGTAGAAACAGAATGGGAATTTAAAAAAGGCGGAAAATGTACTATGAAAAATGCTTATGGATTTGAAGGAGAAGGAACATATTCTATAGAAGATACAAAATTAAAGATAAAATTAAAAAGCTGGGATGAAGAAAAAGTTTACGAATTCAAATTAGAAGGAGATAAACTATCATTAACACCAACAGATCCATATTCACCAAAATACCCAGAACTAATAAAAAAGTAGGAATTCCATCAAGAACTTAGAAACAAGAAACATATATGTAGAGACTGTGAAAAAAAGTAGTACACTTATATATAAAAGCTTAGAATCAATTGTAAAGGGGAAAGTATAATATGGCTAAAAAAATAAAAATTGTAATATATATAATAGTTGTTATTTTTTCAGTTTTTCTAATAGCAAAAGCTATAAAACAGGAAAGTGGAGCAAATCCAGAAATATTAGATAAAGTAGTTATTTTGGATGAAGCAAAAGTACTTCCAGAAAACGAAGGCAAACTTGTTTTAGTTTCTGGAAAACTTAAAGCAAGTGAAGTATTTAAAGATAATACATTTGGAATAGAGCTAGATACATTCAGGGTAAATAAAATAGTAGAGATGTATCAATATAAAGCAGGTAATGATGAAGTTGGTTATGAATGGAAAGACAAAGTTGAAAAAAAAACTATTACATCAGGTTCAGGAGGAATATATAGAAACCCAGAAAAATCAATGAGCAGTATAAATAAATGTGATAAAGCATATTTAGGAGAATTTACTGTTTCAGAAAAATTAACACAAAGAATAAATGACAATGAAAAAGTAGAACTACCAGAAATAGAAGGATTTAAGAGAAAAGGTGAATACTTAACAAATTCAAAATGGGGGCCTAGTGTTGGAGATATAAGAATAAAAATGAGCTATGTAAATTTAGAAAAATTAGGAGACATATCAATACTTGCTAAACAAGTAGGAGATGGATTTGATGAGTATAAATTAGATACAGGAGCTTATGCTTTTAATGTATATCAAACAAAAATTTCAAACAAAGAAGAACTAGCAAAAGCACTAGAACAAGACAGTAAAAACATGGCTGGTGGAATGATATTCATAATTATAGTACTTATAATTATAGGAATAATCCTATTTAGAACCAACATAAAAAATTTAATTGATAAAATTAAAAATAAAACAAGCAAATGAAAGGAGAATGGTTTTATGAAAAATAAAACAAAATATTTAGTAGCAATATTATTAATGCTAGTTAGTTTTTTACTAATTGGAGCAACTAGCGTAAATGCAAAAACAGTCACAGTAGAGACTGAACAGGAACTAATTAATGCATCAAAAGGAATTGATTCTGAGATAAATGAAATTAAATTAACAAAAGATATTACTTTAACAAAGTTCCTAAATTTTTATGTTGTTAATGACATTACTCTTGAATTAAATGGGCAAACATTAGATATAGGTTCCAATGGTCTTTCATTTAGTTATGGACAGTCTGATTATGATGAAGCAAATAACAAATACTATTATAACTTTAATAGTAAATTAACAATTAAGGATAGTAGTAGTAGTAAAACTGGTAAGATTCTTTCAAGAGAAAATATTTTCTTTAATTATTATGATACTAATCATGATGGGGAAATAAAAAAATTTGGACTAACTATTGATGGTGGATATTATGAAATGATTAGTTCAAGGCCTAATTTCTTTGAATTCTTTTCTAGAGATCACGAAACAAATGGTAAAAATCTTACGGTTGATGTAAATATAAAAGATGCTGTATTTAAATTAAGTGATAATAAGTATCTTTTTGGTACTATATCAAATTCTGATTCAGACATTAAATTTAATTTTAATTTTGAATCATTGAAAGTGCTAGGACTTACAAATAAATTAGGTAGTTTAAAATTGGGTGAAATGAAATTAGATGATGTAATTGATCCTAATTCTAAAGCATACTTTCAAAAACTACCTTTTACAACAGGAACTCCAGTTTTAGAAGAAGCAGATAGAAATACTTTAGTTAGAAATTTCTATGCAACTGGAGGAAGTGATCCTTACATTATTATAAAAAAAGTTAATGGCTTTGAAGTAAATAATGTAGAAATAAATGAAACTTATAAGGAAACACCTAGTCTTAATAGTATATCAATTAAAAATATAAGTGGTTCTGATTTACAAATTCAAAATGTAACAGTAGGTAGTTCTAATTTTATAGTTGAAGGACCTAGTACATCACCAACAGTTAGTGCTGGTGCTACAAATACAGATTATAAAATTAGGGCAAAAGAAGGCCTTGCTGTTGGAACTTACACAGCTACAATTACTATAACTGATAATAATGAAAATAATTATACAGCAACAGTTACATTAAAAGTTGAAAAGAAAAATTATGATGGAGTAGTAATTAATTATCCAAGTAATTGGATATATAATAGTAATCCAACTTTAAGTATAACAGGATTAGAATCTTTAGGAAGTAATGAATATGAAATTTATTATTCAAAAGAAACAACTCCTGGAAATTATGAAAATATAGGAAATACATTACCTATATTAGTAGGTAAATATAAAGTGAATGTAAAAATCACAAGTGTAAACTATATTGAAAGTGAAAGTAGTGTTGATTTTGAAATCACACCAATTACTACAGAAGTAAAAGTTAAAAGCTATGACGAAATATTTACTTATGATGGAGCAGAGCATACAAAAAATGATTATGATGTTTTATGGGCAAATAATGCAAGTCCAAGAACTGATAAAAAATTACCTAATGGTGATTTAGTTACTGCTGAAATTACTGGTAAAGTAAGAGATGTTAAAGATACAGATCTTGAAAATAATACAATAGGAAAAATTACAATAACAAATGCAGATAATGTTGATGTAACTAATTGTTACAATAATATTCAAAAATCTGCTGGTAAATTAACAGTAAACCCAATTACAACAACAATAGTTGTAACAGCTGGTTCAGAAACTAAAGTATATGATGGTACTGAATTAACAAAAAATACTTGTACATATACAGATGGCGTATTATTATCTGGTGATATGTTAGAAGCTACAATTACTGGTAGCCAAAAATTTGTAGGTTCTTCAAAGAATACTGTAAGCAATGTTAAAGTAATGAGAAATGGTGAAGATATTACTTCTAACTATACAATGGGAACACATGTGAATGGTGTACTTGAAGTAACAAGTGCAGAACAACCTTTAGTAATTGCAGATCAATATGTAAGAGTTAATGGTTCTATAACAAAAGATTATTTAGAACAATCAGTAACTGGAAATGTAGGAAACATTGATTTTACTATTAAATCTGGAACAGCACTTACATATAATTCTACAAATGAAGAATATGTAGCAGGAGCAACTGCAGGAGATGTTGTAATGACAGTTACAGCAGCAAAAATGGATCTTGGTGGCGATAATACTCCTGAATGGAAAGAAACGACAAAAGACTTTACAGTTCATGTTGTAAATAAAGAAAATGTAACAATTACTGGTTTAGAGGATAATCAAGTATTTACTTTTGATAATACTACTAAAACTCCATGGGGAACAGGCACAATTACAGTTGAAGATAATAAAGTCGATGTAAATGAATTAGAGATATTTTACAATGGAACTGGTAGCACAACATATAGTAGTAAGTTTGCTCCAGTAGATGCTGGTACTTATACAATAACTTATAAAGTTAAAGATAGTAATCCTAACTATGTAGGAAGTGTAACTTATGCTTTCACAATTAAGAAAGCACAATTAAATAAACCAACTGCCAGTACAACATCATTTGTATATGATGGTACAAGTAAAGGATATAGTTCATTCCATGATAGCGAAATATTTGAATTTACAGGTACTAATACTGCTACAAATGTAGGTAATTATAGTCTTACAATATCTTTAAAAGATAAAAACAATTATGAGTGGAAAGATGGTACAACTACTGATGTAGTTATTAACTGGTCTATCACACAAGCAACACCAGATTATACAGTACCAACAGGATTAACTTCTGTAAAAGGTAAAGTATTATCAGATGTAGTATTACCAACAGGATTTACATGGAATGCACCTGCAACAGTGTTAACAGCAGGAACAAACACATATAAAGCAACATTTACTCCAGTTGATACAACAAACTATAAAACAATAATGGATATTGATATTGAAGTTGATGTTAAAAATATATTTGATGTAATAACATCAGTACCTGGTGGAAATGGAACAATTACACCAAGTAAAATAGGTGTTATAGAAGGAAGTAAAGTAAAAATAACATTTACACCAAATACAGGATATATGGTAGATAAAGTATTAGTAAATGGAATAGAAAAAACTGCAACGGGAAATGAAATAGAAATAACAGTAGATGAAGAAAAAACAGTAGAAGTAAGCTATAAGAAAATACCATTTACTGTAACAGTAGAAGAAGTAACAGGAGCAACAGTAGATCCAGATGGAACTGTAACAGTAAGTTATGGAGACAACAAAGACTTCACAATAACAGCAAATACAGGCTACAAACTAGTAAAGGTATTAGTAAATGATGTAGAAAAAACACTAGATGGCAACACATTAAAATTAAAGAACATTACATCAAATATGAAAATTAAAGTAGTAGTAGAAAAAATTGAATACAAAGTAATAGAAGGTGCAGAACAAACATATATAATAACAAAAGATACAGAAGCAAGATTTAGAATAGATGCAGATTATAACCTATTTAATAACAAAGTATATGTAGATAATGTACTTGTAGATAGTTCAAATTATACAAGCAAAAGTGGAAGCACAATAATTGTATTAAATAAAGAATATGTAGATACACTTGCAGTTGGAGAACATACATTAAAAGTAGCATTTACAGATGGAGGAGAAGCAGAAACAACATTTACAATAGCAAGAAAAGCTGAGGACAACAATAATAACGAAGACAACAACGAAAATAACAATGAAAACAATACTCCAGCAAAACCAGAAAATAAAGAAGAAATGAAAGACAAAGATAATGGTTCAAATCCAAAAACAGGTGATAATATAATACTTTATGTAGCAATGGCAAGTATTTCAATAATAGGACTTGGAGCAATAATAATAGTTTCAAAAAAGAATAAAAAGAACTAAAATACTACATAAAAGAGGACTAGACCTTTCTAGTTCTCTTTTTAAAAATAAAAGGAGGATTATATGCCAGGAAAAAGAACTAAAACTAGAAAGAAAATAAAGCTAAATAAAAGATTGGTTTGTAGTATTAGTATTGTACTATTACTAATAGCAGTTATATTTACAATTAAAATAATATCAAAACCTGTAAAAGTAGGAAAAATAAACAAAGAAGGTAAAGCAGAATATATAGAACGAGTTGTAAATGTAACAAAATATCCAAATAAAAAAATTGTAGAGTTCAAAAACGATTATGAACTAATAGATAATGGAATAATAACAACAGAGATGTATGAGAAGTTAAAAAATAATGATAATATCTATAATCTAACAGTAACAGAATACTTAAGACTAGGAGATATATCTTCAAAAGAAAGTTATAACATAAATAAAGCAATACAAACGGGAGTAGTAAAAGAGGACACAATATATGCAGATTATTTTGCAAAAACTTGTGGATTTGAAAACAAAAAGGAATTACTAAAATACACAAAAGCTGTATTTGAACTAGCTGATAAAGAAAAATAGAGGCCAATAAAAAATTCCGCCTTTTCAAATAAGGTTTTAAATTTTGATAAGATACTTGTAAATAATTGAAATTTTTTAAAAAATATGGTATAGTATGAAGAGAAAAAAATAGTTACTTTGGATTTTTTAACGAAAGTAAAAATATAAACAACGAAACAATTAATTAAGAAAGGAAGATTTATGTTTAATATAGATAGAAAAACAGTGCTTATAATACTTGGGGTGATGGTATTAGTAAATGTTTTGCTAGGACAAAGAAGTATTGAAGGAATAATAATTTCTTTACCAGGTGTAATAGTAGCAATGACATTCCATGAATTTGCACATGCATGGGCGGCTACAAAACTTGGAGATGAAACACCAAGGCAACAAGGGAGACTTAGTTTAAACCCAATAAGCCATATAGACCCAGTAGGATTAATATGTTTAATGCTTTTAGGCTTTGGTTGGGGCAAACCAGTACAAATAAACCCAAGGAATTTTGATGGAAAGTATTCTATCTCAAAAGCAGAAGCGATTGTTGCTGCAGCAGGACCAATAATGAACTTTATACTTGCATTTGTATTTTTAATAATATATGCAATATTTGGAATGACAGTAACAACAATAACAACTACAACAAATGTTATATCAAGCATACTAATATCAATAATATCAATAAACTTAGGGCTTGGAGTATTTAACTTAATACCAATATATCCATTAGATGGAGCAAAAGTTCTAAATAATTTTTTACCATACAAAGCAAAAGAATGGTTAATAAAAAATCAAGCAATACTTACAATAATAGTATTTGCAATAGTATTTTATACAGATATAATTCCATACATCACAACATGGGTTTTAAAAGGTATGATATGGTTAGTAGATTTAATAATAGGATTATTTGTTTAAATTAAATAAAAGATGGAAGTAGAAACTTTCGTCTTTTTTTACTTTAAAAATTCTTTCGTAAATATATTGACAAAAAAATAAGTATAATATAGAATATACTTGATAAATTAACGAGGGGATAAAATTGGAAAAAGAGAAGCTTATTTCAAAATTGAATATAAAAGATTATAATAATCAATTAGAAAAAATCTTGTCTAAAAAAATATTCACAGAAGATACTAAAAACTTACTCTTAAGCATGTTATACAAAATAGAAAATGCTTACGAAGACTATAAAAAAGTAAGTGTAGATGCAAAAACCAAAAGAGAAATTTTAGAAGAAATTCTAGATATTATATCAAATGATTGCGAAACGATAGAAATAGTACAATCAAAAGAAAGCTTTTGTGATATTGAAAAAAAGAAGATTACAACATACTTAAATGTTAGAAAAATGCTGTATGAGATATATCAAATTAATCATAACAAATTTAGAATTTCAAACGAATATGAAATAATAAAGCCAGCACTTGAAAAGACTTTAAATCAAGGATATAGTATATCTTCAGATGAGATTATACGTGATTTTGATGGCTGGTCTTGGAATATAGAACCTCGAGAAATTGAAAATATTTTAGCAAACCTAATATATCAAGTTTTGAAAATATTAGTTGGGCAAAATGTGCTAGAAACATGGAAAAAAGGACCTTCAAATGATTATATAACCATAATTAAGGATACTTTGACAAATAGATATAAAACAGAACTTGGAGAGCAATTATTTAAAACTATAGCACAAATATGCATTTTAAATATAACCCAAACTGATGAAGAGGAAAGAAAAAGATTAATAGAAAAACAAAAAGAACTTCAAAAAGAGTTTAATCAGTTGGATAATAAAAAGGAATATCTAGAAACACTTGGAAGAACTAAAAAACAGATAATTGAAAAAATAAAAAAAATTGATGACATTTTAAATAATGATATTAAATTAAAAAAGGAGTTCATTAAAAGGAACGAAGTTCTAGATATGAACCATAGAATATTTAGTTTAAGCGATTTATCCGAAATACTAGAAAATGAACGAAAAGAGTTAATAGATAATCTAAACAAATGTAGCAAAAAAATGGAACCACTAAACTTCATTAAAACAAAAACAGAAATTGAAAACAAACTTGTTTTACTAAAAGAACTAGAATTAGAAAAGCAAAATAAAGAAATACTTTCTACAAAAGTTAATGAATTATTAAACTTGGTATGTAAGGCAATTAAAATTCAAATAGATAATGTAGAAGAAAAAGAAGAAATTATTAGATTAGTATATGTTATTAGATATTTTGGATTAATATATATTTCAGAAAAAGAGCAAGTTAAAGACAAAATAGATATTAATTTAATACAAAAATTAATAATAACAAAAGCTTGCAAACAGAGGATAATAACTATATTTAGCAAAAACATTAAAGAAAATTATACAATTATTAAAAATATTTTGCAGACGGATATAATAGAATTAGAAAAGATGTATTTGCGTTTTAATACAAAGACGAACAAAACAATATTAGAAATTTATGATGAGGAAAACATGTATAACACTTTGGAAATTCCAAATATTGAGGAGCCAAATGTAAAACAAAATAAAAAAATAAAAGTTTTTATATAGAAAGGATTTGAAACTTATGAATATTACTTTTTTAGGAGCCACAAAAACAGTAACAGGCTCAAACTTCTTGCTAGAAGCGGCAGGTAAAAAAATATTAGTAGACTGTGGTCTACACCAAGGAAAAGCAACTGAAGAAATGGAAAACTATGAAGACTTTGCATTCAATGTAAACGAAATTGATTGTATGCTACTTACACATGCACACATAGACCATTCAGGAAGAATTCCAAAATTATATGTAGATGGATACCGTGGACCAATTATTGCAACAAAAGCAACATGCGATTTATGTACAATAATGCTTCCAGATAGTGGTCATATTCAAGAAATGGAAAATGTTTGGAAAAATAAAAAAAGAGCAAGAACAGGAAAACAAGAATTACCACCATTATATACAGCACAAGATGCAATAGACTGTTTAAAGCTATTTAAACCAGCAAACTATGATGAGATAATTGATATAGATGAAAATATAAGCATAAGATTTAATGATGCTGGGCACATGCTAGGTTCAAGCATTATAGAAGTATGGGTAAAAGAAAAAGGAGAAACTAAAAAAATAGTTTTCTCAGGTGATTTAGGAAACAATGATATTCCATTACTAGATTCTCCAACAATGATAGAAACAGCAGACTACCTAGTTATGGAATCAACATATGGAAACAGACTTCATATAAGAAATGATGAAAAAGCTGAAATGTTTCTAAATATAGTTTCTGAAACATTAGATAATGGAGGAAATGTTATCATACCATCATTTGCAGTAGGAAGAACACAAGAAATTTTATACGAACTAAACAAATTAAAAGAGCAAAGAACAGATGAAGAATTCATGAAAAAATATGAAACATTAATGAAAGCACCAGTTTATGTAGATAGCCCTTTAGCAATATCTGCAACAGAAGTATTCAAACAAAACATGAACCTATTTGAAGAAGAAGTTAGAAAAGAAATAGAAAAAGGAGATAACCCACTAGAATTTCCAGGACTAAAATTTACACAAACAGCTGAAGAATCAAAAGCATTAAATGATGATCCATACCCACATATTATAATTTCAGCAAGTGGTATGTGCGAAGTTGGACGTATTAAACATCATTTAAAACATAACCTATGGAACCCAAAAAATACAATTCTATTTGTTGGTTACCAAGCACCAGGAACATTAGGAGCAAAAATTGTATCAGGTGAAAAAAAAGTAAAGATATTTGGAGAAGAAATTGCAGTAAATGCAAGAATTGAGTATATTGAAGGATATTCTGGTCATGCTGATCAAGAATGGTTATTAAACTTTGTATATTCATTTATAACAAAGCCAAAACACATATTTCTAGTACATGGAGAGCCAGAAGCACAAGTAGTATTAAAAGGAAAAATTCAAGATACAACAGATATTCCAGTAACAATACCAGATTATGGAGAAAACTACGAACTAACAGATAGAATAAAAGTTGTATCTAAGGTTGAACAAGCAGACCAATACAAATATTTAAGACTAGAAGTAATGGATAGATTAGCAACATTAAAAGAAGAATTAGAAGATATGTCTAAGATGATAAAAGAAGATATATCAGATGAAGATAAAAAAGAAGAAGAAATAGCAGAAATAAACAACAAAATAAAAGAACTAGAGCAACAAATAGTTAAGGTTATTTCATAAAGGAGACCAGCAATGGAAAAGTATTATAATGATGCAATAATAGGAAACCAAAATATATTAGCAAGCTTTACAAAACAGGGAGAAATATTAAGATTACTATATCCAACAAGAGACTATAAGCAAATGATAGATTTCTTCCATGTAGGATTAAAAATAAATGATTCAAGACTTGTATATTTACATGAAGATATTAATAATATCTATATGCAACAATATGAAGAAGATACAAATATATTAAATACTGAAGTATTAAACACATATTTTAATTTAAAAGTTGTTCAAACAGATTATGCATCAATTAAAGAAAATGTTTTAGTAAGAAAATATAAGTTTACAAATGAAAATACAATAAACTTAGATTTAAATTTTCTTGTACATTCAAGCCTTACATCATCTCCAGAAAACAGAGTAAGTGGAATGTGCAGAAATGATGCTTTAATTCAATACAATCACGAATATATGCTTTGCACATTTTCAAAAGAAAAGTTATTAAGTTCACAAATTAATAACAGCAAAGCAAATATTGAAGACGGAAAAATTGGAGATAAAGATTATGTAGGAATGTCTGCAAATTCAAGCATAAGTTATGATTTAGGTACTTTAAAACCAAATGAAACTCGCGAATTTGAGTTATATATTTTTATTGAAGACAGTAAAATTGGACTAGATAATTTAGAAAAAACAATAGATAGAATAAGAAAAATAGATTTTAGAACTGAATACGAAGCGGTAAAGAAATACTGGAAAAAATATGTAAAGGATCATAATGGACTAGAATTAGATCTAGCCGAAACTCCAAAAAACAGAAAAATAAAGCAAATTTATACAAGAACGATTTTATTGTATTCACTACTTGTAAACCACGAAACAGGTGGAATATCAGCTGCTGTTGAAGTTGATGAAAATTTAAAGCAATGTGGAGGTTACCAATATTGTTGGCCAAGAGATGCAGTATTTACTACAACAGCAATGGACATTTTGAAAATGAAAAAAGAAGTTGAAAAATTCTATAAAAGCTTTTGCAAAAATACACAAAGCAGAAACGGAATGTGGGAACAACGTTTCTTTACAGACGGACGTTTAGCACCTTGTTGGGGATACCAAATAGATGAAACAGCATCAGTTATAGTAGGAGTATATAACCATTACAAAGTAATAGAAGATAAAAAATTCTTAAAAGATAATTTAAAAATGTGTGAAAAAGCAGTGGACTTTTTAAAAAGATATGTAACAGATTTATTTGAAAATACAAATAAGTACCATGTAAGTTATGATTTATGGGAAATGGCAGAAGGCATACATTTATATTCATTAGCTAGTATATATTCTGCTTTTGATTGCATACTAAAAATGTATTCGATACTTGGAAAAAATGTTTCAGATTTTGAAAATAATAGATTAAAAGACGAAAAAATTTCTAAATCAGAAAGAAAAATAGAAAAATTACAAGTTGAAATAAAAAAATATATAAATGACAACTTATATGATGAGGAAAAAAATTCTTATGTAAGAAATATGGATGACAGAAAAATGGATATAAGTATTTTAGGTGCAGTAGTTCCATTTAATGTGTTTACACCTAAAGAAAAGAAAATACAAAATACTGTAGAAAAAATAAATTTGACTTTAAGAACATATACAGGCGGATATCAAAGATTTGAAAATGATCATTATATGAATGGAAACCCATGGCCAATTTCTAATTTATGGATGACATTATATTATTTAGAAAAAGGCGAAAAAAAGAAAGCAAAAGAAACATTTGATTTTGTAATTAAAACAGCAGGAAAACATTGCTTACTTGGAGAACAGATAGATAATAATACATTAAAACCAAATTGGGTATTAGGTTTAGGATGGTCACATGCAATGTTTATAATTGTATTAGAAAAAATGTTAAAAAATAGTTGAACTTATAGTCAATAATACTTGAAATGTAATATTTTTTGATATAGAATTGTATTGCCTATGTAAAATAGGTAATAATATAAAAAATGTATAATAAGCTAAAAGCTTTTAAATTAAAGGAGGAATTTTTATGTCAGTAAAAGTAGCCATTAATGGTTTTGGACGTATAGGACGTCTAGCATTTAGACAAATGTTTGGAGCAGAAGGATATGAGGTTGTTGCAATAAACGATTTAACAAGTCCTAAAATGTTAGCTCATTTATTAAAATATGATTCAGCTCAAGGAAGATATGAAAAAGCTGATACAGTAGTTGCAGGAGAAGATTCTATAACTGTAGATGGAAAAACTATAAAAATATATGCAGAAAAAGATGCAGCAAATTTACCATGGGGAGAAATAGGAGTAGATGTAGTATTAGAATGTACAGGATTCTATACATCTAAAGATAAAGCTCAAGCTCATATAGATGCAGGAGCAAAAAAAGTTGTTATATCAGCACCAGCTGGAAATGACTTACCAACAATTGTTTATGGAGTAAATGAAAAAGTATTAAGCCCAGAAGATAAAATTATATCAGCAGCATCTTGTACAACAAACTGCTTAGCTCCAATGGCAAAAGCATTAAATGATTATGCTCCTATTCAATCAGGAATAATGACAACAGTTCATGCTTATACAGGAGATCAAATGCTTTTAGATGGACCACATAGAAAAGGAAACTTAAGAAGAGCAAGAGCAGCAGCTGTAAATATTGTACCAAATTCAACAGGTGCAGCAAAAGCAATAGGATTAGTAATACCAGAATTAAATGGAAAATTAATAGGTTCTGCACAAAGAGTTCCAGTTCCAACAGGATCAACAACTATATTAGTAGCTGTTGTAAAAGGAAATGATATCACTGAAGAAGCTATAAACAAAGCAATGAAAGCACAATCAAGTGAATCATTTGGATATACAGATGAAGAATTAGTTTCTTCAGACGTAATAGGAATGAGATATGGTTCTTTATTTGATAGCACACAAACAATGGTAACAAAAATAGAAGAAGGATTATACCAAGTTCAAGTTGTTTCATGGTATGATAATGAAAATTCTTACACAAGCCAAATGGTAAGAACAATAAAATATT
>ERZ779877.1697-NODE-1697-length-18060-cov-8.727853_pt1 | contig 18060 bp, 15 predicted proteins | sample MGYA00511556_ERZ779877 | MGnify/ENA primary metagenome ERZ779877 (study PRJEB29588, sample SAMEA2159338) | human gut metagenome | biome: human gut; feature: human-associated habitat; material: faeces | place: Denmark | collected 2008/2010 ...
CCTATCTTTTCTCTCGCAAGAGAAAAGATAGGGGAGAAAAGAGTGCTTGGACGCGCTTGGTGCTTGCTGCCTCTAAATTTAGGCAAGCATCCATGTTATAGATGTCGTTCCACTCGATACTCACTCTACGAGTTTTTACTACGCGCCGCCTGATACGGGGGTATCAAGTTTGATACTAGTTGCCGTAGAATAACTGCCATAAATAGAAGGTGCAGACCAAATTTGCTGGTCTGCACCTCTTTGCGTGGAGGGTTTTATTGATTTGCACGCACCCAAGGCTCCCCTCTCAGGGGAGCTGTCACCGAAGGTGACTGAGAGGTTGTAACAAATTTGCTGCGACCTCTCCGTCTCGGCTTCGCCGAGCCACCTCCCCTGAAAGGGGAGGCTTTGGACCTGCGCACCCTCATGCCTTCCCCTATGAGGGGAAGGTGTCACGGCTCTGCCGTGACGGATGAGGTGGGGGCAGTCTCGTTTTATCCGCTCTGCCGCTGATACAGTGTCCACGGCAGCTTCACGCTCTGGCAGGGCTGGCGGCGGATCTGGGTGAGGAGGTTTTCGGCGGCGGCGCGGCCCATGGCGTGCGGCTCGTGACCGGCGGAGGTGATGCTGACGGGGCCGAAGGTGCTGTAGTAGCTGTTGTCGAAGCTCACGATGGCGACGTCCTCCGGCACGCGCCTGCCCGCGCGCAGGAGCGTCCGGATCAGGTGGAACGCGATCTCGTCGTTGTAGCAGACGACCGCCGTGCAGCCGCCCAGCTGCTGGCGCAGAAAGGCCCGCAGCAGCTCCTCGTCCTGCAGCTCCACGAGCTGATGGCGCTGGAAGCTCGAAAACCAGAGGAAATTTTCATCCAGCGGAAAAAGCCCCGCGTCGCGCATCGCGCAGACCACGCCGTGATACCGCTCTGGCCCCTGCGCATCGTCGGATTTGAAGATCCCGGCGATTTTTTTATGCCCGCTGCGGATCAGATGCCCGGCCAGCAGATACCCGCCGCCGTAATTGTCGTCGCCGACGCAGAAGGCGTCGGTGATCTCCCGACAGCTCCCGTGCAAAAACGTCATCGGCAGCCCGCGCTGCCGGAGCGCCTGATAGAGCTCCGCGTTCGGGTTCGGCAGCGCCGTCTTGCATCCCTCGACCAGGATCCCCGCCGGGGGATCGAGCAGCAGCTGCTGCAAAATATCCCGCTCGCGGCGGATGGAGTTTTCCGTGGCGTGGATGACGACGGAGAAGCCCTGCGCGGAAAGGCAGGCCTGCACGTCCTTGAGAAGCGAGGGGAAGATGTAGTCGCTCAGCGAGGTCGCGATCACGGCGATCCGCCGGTCCTGCCGCGCGGCGGCCGGGCAGAGAAAGCTGCCGCTGCCGCGCCGCTTTTCAATGAGTCCCTCCTGCTCCAGTACGGCCAGCGCCTGCCGGAGCGTCTGGCGGCTGACGGAAAGCTTCGCGGCAAGCGCCTGCTCGCCCGGCAGCTTCCGCTGCCCGTCTGCATACCACTGCGGCAGCGCCGCCCGCAGCTCCTGCACCAGCTGCTCATATTTTGGCGTCATCGGCGTCCACCTCCTGTTCTTGCCTCTATTGTATCACAGGCGCGGGGCGGGGAGCGGGACGGATTTGTTCGTTTTCTTTGGAACCTCCGGCGGCCGGGCGAAAGAAATCCTGCCTTTTTGCGGACAAGCTGAAAATATTCCAAAAATATTTCGGAAATTTTCAAACAGACAGAGGAAAAATTTTAACAGATACCACAGAAACACCGTCGTTTTGTCCGGAGCGTACAAGCCGCCGTTTCCCGTGTCCGACACCCGGGAGCGGAAGAAATCAAACAAAACAGGCCCAAAAACAGGAGAAAAACAAAATGTTCCGCGCAAGATCTCGCGGTCGGCCGGAAAAGCTGTCCGTTTCCGGCCGGGAAGCTTCCAAAGCTGTCTGCGCGCTGCGCCGAATTTGTGCCGGGACTTGTTCGTCAGATTGATTTCCGCCTGTCTGCACGCTTAAATAGAGCCATGACAGGCGAAAGCCTGCGGCAAACCGACACAAATTTTGAAAGCGAGGAAAACACAATGAAAAAGATTCTTGCTCTGCTCCTGGCGGTCGCCATGATCGCCGCCTTCTGCGCCTGCGCGCAGCAGTCCGCCGACACGGCCCCGGCCGCCTCCACGGATACCGCCGCCGAGACCACCACCGACACCGCTGCTGAGACCACCACCGACACCGCTGCTGAGACTCCCGCCGACACCGCCGCTGAGACTCCCGCCGCTTCCGACGGCGCGCTCATCAAGGTCGGCATCATCAACAACGACCCCAACGAGTCCGGCTACCGCACCGCCAACGACAAGGACCTGAAGGCCATGTTCACCGAGGAAAACGGCTATGACGCTTCCTTCGCCTACAGCCTGAAGAACGACGAGCAGATCGCTGCCGCCCAGAAGTTCATCCAGGACGAGGTCGACTACCTGCTCATCTCCGCCGCCGGTACCTCCGGCTGGGATTCCGTCCTGCAGGACGCGCAGGCCGCCGGCATCCAGGTCATCCTCTTCGACCGCACCATCGACGCTGACGAGAGCCTCTACGTCGCTTCCATCGTCTCCGACATGGCCAAGGAAGGCCAGACCGCTGTTGACTGGCTCGCTTCCCAGAACCTCGAGACCTACAACATCATCCACATCCAGGGCGTCATGGGCTCCGCTGCCCAGATCGGCCGCACCGGCGCGCTCGACGAGCAGGTCGCTGCCAACGACAACTGGAACATGGTGACCCAGCAGACCGCTGAGTGGAACGCCGAGACTGCCCAGCAGATCGTCCAGTCCGTCATCGATTCCGGCAAGGAATTCAACGTCATCTACGCCGAGAACGACGACATGGCCAAGGGTGCTGTCGCGGCTCTGGACAAGGCGAACATCTCCCACGGCGTGGGCAAGGACGTCATCGTCATGGGCTTCGACTGCAACAAGTGGGCGCTTGAAGAGCTGCTCGCCGGCAACTGGAACTACGACGGCCAGTGCAACCCCTTCCAGGCTTCCTACATCGACGCCATCATCAAGGACCTGCAGGCCGGCAAGGCTCCCGCTGAAAAGACCATCATCATGGACGAGAAGGGCTTCGATGCTTCCACCATCACGCAGGAAGACGTCGACAACTACGGCATCTGATCTGACACACAACATCGCATAATCAAAAATTCGGCTGCGTGCGGCACGGCGTATATGGAGCATTCCGTGTACCCGCGCTGCACGCAGCGTGCCACTATGGAGGCGAATACGATGCAGGAAACAGCTTTACTGGAATTGCGGGGGATCTGCAAATTCTTCCCCGGCGTCCGCGCGCTCGACGGTGTGGATTTTACCCTGTGCAAGGGTGAGATCCACGCGCTGATGGGCGAGAACGGCGCGGGCAAATCCACGCTCATCAAGGTGCTCACGGGCGTGTATTCCAAAGACGAGGGCACCATTTCCATGGAAGGAACGCCCGTACAGATCCGCACGACGCAGGACGCGCTCAAGGCGGGCATCAGTACGGTTTATCAGGAGATCACCCTCTGCCCGAATCTGACTGTGGCGGAGAATCTATATATCGGCAGGACCAAGGGCGCCTTTACCAACTGGCGCAAGATGAACGCGGACGCAAAGAAGCTTCTCGGCTCCCTCGGCATCCCCGCCGCGCCCACGCAGCAGCTGTCGAGCTGCTCCATCGCCGTGCAGCAGATGGTCGCCATCGCCCGCGCGGTCGATATGGAGTGCAAGGTGCTCATCCTCGACGAGCCGACGTCGTCTCTGGACGAGCAGGAGGTCGAAAAGCTCTTTAAGCTCATGCTCGACCTCAAATCGCGCGGCGTCGGCATCATCTTCGTCACGCACTTCCTCGAGCAGGTCTACGCCGTCTGCGACCGCATCACGGTCCTGCGCGACGGCAAGCTCGTCGGCGAGTACAAGATCGCGGAGCTGCCGCGCGTGCAGCTCGTGTCCAAGATGCTCGGCAAGGAGCTCGACGATCTGTCTGAGATCAAGACCGAAGGCGCCGAGGACGCGCTGGAGAACGCAGAGGTCGTCTATGAGGCGTCCGGGCTTTCCAGCGCGGCCGGCGTGCGCCCGTTCGATTTCTCCATCCGCAAGGGCGAGGTCAACGGCTTTACGGGCCTGCTCGGCTCCGGCCGCAGCGAGTCTGTCCGCGCGATCTTCGGCGCGGACCACGTGTCCAGCGGCACGGTCAAGATGGGCGGCAAGCTGGTGAAGATCACCTCGCCGCTCGCGGCCATGAAGCACGGCATCAGCTACCTGCCCGAAGATCGCAAGCGCGACGGCATCATCGGCGATCTTTCCGTGCGCGACAACATCATCCTCGCCCGCCAGGTGCTCGACGGCTTCTTCCATCCCATCTCCAAGGCCAAGGCCGAGAAGTATGCCGAGGAGTACATCAGGCTCCTGAGCATCAAGACGGCCTCGACCGATACCCCCATCAAGTCGCTCTCCGGCGGCAACCAGCAGAAGGTCATCCTCGCGCGCTGGCTGCTGGCCAATCCCGTTTATATGATCCTCGACGAGCCGACGCGCGGCATCGACGTCGGCACGAAAGTCGAGATCCAGAAGCTCGTGCTGCAGCTGGCCGCCGAGGGCAAGAGCGTGACATTCATTTCGTCCGAGATCGACGAGATGCTCCGCGTCTGCTCCCGCCTCGTCGTCATGCGCGACCGGCAGGTCGTCGGCGAGCTGCGCGGCAGTGACCTAAACCAGAGCAGCATCATGAAAACCATCGCCGGAGGTGAACAGGCATGAACGAAACGACACAGAAGCGGCAGGGGAACTTCCTGACCCGCCTGGTGCGGAAGCAGATCTTCATCCCGCTGGCAGCGCTCTTGCTGCTGATCGTATTCAACCTCATCGCGGACCCCTCCTTCTTTGCCATCACGCTGAAGGAAAACAGCCTCGGCGATCTGGTCCTGACGGGCAACCTCATCACCATCCTTGACAACGCCTCCGAGCTCGTCATCCTCGCCATCGGCATGACGCTCGTCACCGCGGCTTCCGGCGGACAGGATATCTCCGTCGGCTCCGCCATCGCCATTGCGGGCAGCGTCGTGCTGCGCGTGCTGTGCGGCACGAATTCCCGCCCGGATACCCTGCAGGCGCCCATCATCGTGGCGTTTTTGGCCTGCTGCGTTGTCTCGATGCTTTTCGGCGCGTTCAACGGCACGCTCGTCGCCGTCTTCAAGATCCAGCCGATGGTCGCGACCCTGATCCTCTATACCGCCGGCCGCTCCATCGCCGCCTGGATCAACAACAACGAGCTGCCCATGATCTCCGACCTGTCCTTCGCCTACTACGGCAACTTCCTGCCGGGCGTGGCGGTGCCGACGCCGATCTTCATCGCCGTCATCTGCATGATCCTCGCCTGGGCGCTGCTGCGGTTCACGAACATCGGCCTGTACTCGCAGGCTGTCGGCATCAACGCCAGCGCCGCGCGGCTCAACGGCATCCACCCGCAGTTCGTGAAGTTCCTGACCTACGTCATCCTCGGCCTGTGCGTGGCCGTGGCGGGCTTTATCAAGGTCAGCCGCTTCTCCACCATCAACTACTCCGTCGTGGCCAAGGACATCGAGATGGACGCGATCTTGGCCGTCGCCCTCGGCGGCAACGCGCTCTCCGGCGGCAAGTTCAACATCTGGGCCTCCGTCCTCGGCGCATATGTCATCCAGTTCCTCACCACCACGCTCTTTAAATTCAACGTCGTTTCCAGCGCCCTGCCCGCCTACAAGGCCGTCGTGGTCATCATCCTCGTCGTGCTGAGCGCGCCGACCGTCCGCGAAAAGCTCGAGGCGCTCAAAAAGCGGCACAGGACCGAAGAAAAGAAGGAGGCCGGCACCCATGCGGAATAAAACCAACCATACGCCGCTCACGCGCGGAAGCCGCCTGACGGACGCAAAGCTGCTGCTCATCATCACGATCTGCGTCTTCGTCGTCATGTATCTGTGCGCGGTATTGTTCCTCGGCTCGGGCTTCAAAAAGCCGCAGACCTTCTTCAATATCCTCAACGAAAACGCGGCCCTGCTCATTCTTTCCTGCGGCATGAGCCTCGTCATGATCACGGGCGGCATCGACATCTCCGTCGGCACGCTCACCGCGCTCGTGTGCATGAGCTGCGCGGTCAATCTGGATTTCCATGGCGGCACGGTCCTGACGGCCATCCTGCTTGCGCTCGGCATCGGCACGGCTTTCGGCCTCGTGCAGGGCTTTCTGATCGCGTATCTGGAGATCCAGCCCTTCATCGTCACCCTCGCTGGCATGTTCTTCGCCAAGGGCATGACGACCATCGTCAACGCCACGCAGTTCAACGTGGAAAACGAGGCCTTCAAGGCCCTCAAGGAGACGCGCATCTATGTCCCCGGCATGGGCTCGGTCAATAAGCTCGGCGCGTATGTCCCGGCCTATGTGGAGATCGGCGTCGTCGTCGCGCTGGTGGTCGTGGCAGTTTTGTTCGTGGTGCTCCGCTGGACGAGGTTCGGCAGAAGCGTCTACGCCGTCGGCGGCAACAGCTACAGCGCCAACATGCTGGCCATCAACGTCAAGCGCACGAAGTTCCTCGCGCACCTGATCTGCGGCATCCTCGCGGGCATCGGCGGCTTCGTCTATTTCCTGCACGTCGGCTCCGGCTCGCCGTCGCACGCCAGCGGCGCGGAGATGAACGCCATCGCGGCCTCCATCATCGGCGGCACGATGCTCACCGGCGGCGTCGGCAACATCATCGGCACATTTTTCGGCGTTCTGTCGCTCAGCACGATCAAAAATATCGTTTCTTCCCTCGGTTTGGACGAAGCATGGTGGACAAATATCACGGTAGCTGGTATGATATGCTTGTTCCTTGTAATTCAAAGTCTGGTCCTTTCCCGCAAAAATAAGGATTCTTGAGGTGACAAGTATGAAACAGTATTTTCTCGGCATCGAATTCGGCTCGACACGGATCAAAGCAGTGCTGCTTGACGAGAAGCATGCGATCGTAAAAAGCGGCGACTATACCTGGAAAAGCAGTCTGGAAAACGGCGTGTGGACGTACCACATGGAAGACGTGCAGGAGGGCCTGCGCACGGCGATCCAAAATCTCGGCGAGCTGCCGGGCAAGATCTCCGCGATGGGCGTCTCCGGCATGATGCACGGCTATCTGGCCTTTGATAAGGACTGGAACCTGCTCGCGCCCTTCCGCACCTGGCAGAACACCATGACCGGCGAGGCCGCGGACAAGCTGACCGAGGCCTTCGGCTTCAACATCCCGCAGCGCTGGTCCGCCGCGCACCTGTATCAGGCCGTCCTGAACGGCGAACCGCACGTCAAGAACATCGCCCACGTCACCACGCTCGCGGGCTATGTGCATTACCTGCTGACGGGCGAAAATGTCCTCGGCGTCGGCGAAGCCTCCGGCATGTTCCCCATCGACAGCGAGACACTGATGTATGACGCGGCGATGCTGGACAAATTCGACGCGCTGATGGCGAAATACGGTTTTGACTGGAACATCCGTGCAGTCCTTCCGGAGGTCCGGACTGCCGGTCAGTCGGCTGGCCTGCTGACGCCGAGCGGCAGCGAATACCTCGGCGGCCTCCTGCCCGCGGGCATCCCCCTCTGCCCGCCTGAGGGCGACGCCGGCACTGGCATGACGGCGACGAACGCCGTCGCGCCCCGCACCGGCAACGTCTCGGCCGGCACGTCCATCTTTGCCATGGTCGTTCTGGAGAAGCCTCTGTCGAAGCTCTACCCCGAGATCGACATGGTCACCACCCCGACGGGCAAGCCCGTCGCCATGGTTCACTGCAACAACTGCACGAACGACATGAACGCCTGGGTCTCCCTGCTCGGCGAGACCGCGCAGCTGTTCGGCGCGGAGGTCTCCACCGGCGAGCTGTTCACGAAGCTCTATCAGAAGAGCCTCGAGGGCGAGACCGACTGCTCCGGCGTCCTGACCTATAACTATATGGCGGGCGAGGGCGTCACGCACCTCGATGAGGGCCGCCCGATGGTCGTCCGCAAGCCCGAGAGCAAGTTTACCCTGGCCAACTTCCTGCGCTCCCAGCTCTACGCCACGATGGCGACCTTGAAGCTCGGCATGGACATCCTTGCCGGGGAACACGTGGCGATCGACAGCCTGACCGGCCACGGCGGCCTGTTCAAGACGCCGGTCGTCGGCCAGAAGTACATGGCCGCGGCCTGCCATGCGCCGGTCACGTGCATGCAGTCGGCAGGCGAGGGCGGCCCGTACGGCATGGCCCTGCTTGCATCCTACATGGTGCAGGGGAAAGACGGCGAGACGCTTGAAGACTACCTTGCGGACGAGATCTTCGCCGGAGTGCGCAGCACGACGCTCGCCCCCGACCCCGAAGACGCCGCGGGCTTCGACCGCTACCTTGCCAGCTACCGCAGCTGCCTCGCAGCGGAAAAGGCCGCCGTCGCAGCATTCTAAGGAGGATATCATGAAACACTATGAATTCTGGTTTGTCGTCGGCTCGCAGACGCTCTACGGCGACGACGTTCTGACCACCGTCGCCAACCGCGCGGAGGAAATGGCGCAGAAGCTCTCCGCCGTGCTGCCGTATCCGCTCAAGTATAAAGTGACTGCCAAGTCCAGCGCCGAGATCACGCAGGTCGTAAAAGAGGCCAATTATGATGATAATTGCGCCGGTATCGTGACATGGTGCCACACGTTCAGCCCGTCGAAGATGTGGATCAACGGCCTTGATCTGCTCCAGAAGCCGTGGCTGCATTTCGCCACCCAGTATAACCGCGAGATCCCCAACGAGGAGATCGACATGGACTTCATGAACCTCAACCAGGCCGCGCACGGCGACCGGGAGCACGGCTTCATCGGCGCGAGACTCCGCAAGCCGCGCAAGGTCATCGCCGGTTACTGGCAGGACGCAGACGTGCAGGCCCGCATCGGCAGCTGGATGAAGGCCGCCATCGGCGTGGCCGTCTCGAAGGACATGAAGGTCATGCGCTTCGGCGACAATATGCGCAACGTCGCCGTCACCGAAGGCGATAAGGTCGAGGTCCAGAAGAAGCTCGGCTGGGAGGTCAACACCTGGGCCGTCGGCGATCTCGTGAAAGAGATGGGCGCCGTCACCGAGGCGGAAATTGACGCTCTGATGGACGTTTACCGCGAAAAGTACGACTTCGCGACCGACGATATCGCCGCCATCCGCTATCAGGCGCGCGAAGAGATCGCCATGAAGAAAATGATGGACGCCGAGGGCTGCAAAGCCTTCTCGAACACGTTCCAGGATCTCTACGGCATGGAGCAGCTGCCGGGCCTCGCTTCCCAGCACCTGATGGCGCAGGGCTACGGCTACGGCGGCGAAGGCGACTGGAAGGTCGCAGCGATGACCGCGATCCTGAAAGCCATGGGCGAGAACGGCAACGGCGCGTCCGCGTTCATGGAGGATTACACTTACCACCTTGTCAAAGGTCAGGAATACTCCCTCGGCGCGCACATGCTGGAGGTCTGCCCGTCCGTCGCTGCCGGCCGTCCGCGCATTGAGACGCACTTCCTCGGCATCGGCATGAACGAAAAGGACCCGGCGCGCCTTGTCTTTGAAGGAAAGCCCGGTAAGGCGGTCGTGGTCAGCCTCATTGACATGGGCGGCAGACTGCGCCTGATCGTACAGGATATCGAGGCCGTCAAGCCCATCATGCCCATGCCGAACCTGCCGGTCGCCCGCGTCATGTGGCGCGCCATGCCCGACCTCACCACCGGCGTTGAGTGCTGGATCACGGCGGGCGGCGCACACCACACCGTCCTTTCCTACGACGTCACCGCCGAGCAGCTCCGCGACTGGGCCCGCATGATGGAGATCGAATTCGTCCACATCACCAAAGACACCACCGTCGAGGCGCTGGAGCACGAACTCTTCCTCAACGACCTCGCGTGGAAACTGAAATAACCCCCGACCGCCCCTCTCAGAGGGGCGGTCTTCTTTTCCTTCCGGCAGAGGCCGATGCAAACGCATCGGCCCCTGCTGTTTTTTTACGCAAAAACACCCGCGAAAAAGAAAAAATTGCAGATCTCCGGCTGCATTTCAGAAAGATTTCAGGCTGGTGCTGTAAAATACGGTTCAAACACAACAGAAAGGAGCATTCTCATGGAGCTTACCGGGAACTACCGGCATGAACTGAAATATCAGATCGGCCCGGCCGACCACCTTGCGCTCCGGCAGCGGCTGAAGGCCGTTATGCAGCAGGATCTGCACACCGGCGCGGACGGGCGCTACACCATCCGCAGCCGCTGGTCCGGGAGCTGTGCTGCAAAATGAAGACGCAGCAGCTGCGCCCGCGCGTGCTGGTGTCCTACGTGCGCGAGCCGTATGTCTATGCCGCCGGTTCGGTTAAAAAACAGGAGGAACTGCCATGACATTCAACGACATCTTCAAATCCAGCTTTCTGGAGAACGTTTCCGAGTTTTCCATCCTTGATACCCTCATCGGCCTGGCCGTCGCGCTGGTGATCGGCCTTTTCATCTTCATCATCTACAAGAAAACGCTGACCGGCGTGCTGTATTCCAACGGCTTCGCGCTGACGCTGGTGGGCCTGTCCCTTGTCACCACGCTGGTCATTATGGCCGTCACGAGCAACGTGGTCCTGTCTCTCGGCATAGTGGGCGCCCTGTCCATCGTCCGCTTCCGCACGGCCATCAAGGAGCCGGTCGAGATCGTGTTCCTGTTCTGGTCGCTCGCGGTGGGCATTGTCATCGGTGCGGGCATGATCCCGCTGGCGGTCATCGGCTCTGCTATCATCGGCGTGATCCTGCTTCTGTTCGCCAACCGCAAAATTCACAACGATCCCTACATCCTTGTGACGAACTGCACGGACGAGAACGCGGAAAACGCTGTGATGGATATTCTCGGCAAAGAGGCCGAGCACTGCGTCGTCAAAGCCAAGACCGTCACGACCTCCGGCATCGAGCTGACGGCGGAGCTCCGCACGAAAACCGCGTCCACTGCCTTTGTCAATGCCATCGCGCAGCTGCCCGGCGTGGAAACGGCGACCCTTGTCAGCTATAACGGCGAATACCTGTCGTAACGGAGGACGTACATGATCGCGCACAAACACATCACGAAGATCATCGCTGTGGTCATGGCGGTCGCTGTTTGTCTATGCCTTTGCGCAGTCGCATTTTCCCGGCAGATCAAAGCGGCTGCCGGAGATACCGGCATTTCCATGGAATACGAAAAGGCGCTCTTTGACACGGACAGCGTCATCAGCGTCAACATCCTGATGGATGACGCAGACTGGAACGCCATGCTGGAAAACTCCACGGCTGAGGAATACTACCAATGCGATGTAGAGATCAATGGTACGACCTTTTACCGCGTCGCCATCCGCCCCAAGGGCAACACCAGCCTGACCTCCATCGCCAATGACCCCACGACCGACCGCTACAGCTTCAAGCTGGAATTTGACCACTATGTGGACGGCCAGACCTGCTTCAGTCTGGATAAGCTCATCCTGAACAACAACTATGCCGACGCCACCAACATGAAAGAGGCGCTGATCTACGACATGTACCAGTACCTCGGCGCAGACGCCTCTCTCTACAATTACGCCAAACTCTCCGTCAATGGCGAATACTGGGGCGTCTATCTTGCGCTCGAGGCCGTGGAGGACAGCTTCCTGCTCCGCAATTACGGCGTGCAGGACGGCGAGCTCTATAAGCCGGACAGCATGAACATCGGCGGCGGAAAAGATTTCGGTGACTTCAATGCCGACGATATAGATTTCGGTGATCTGGATCTCGGCGACATGACCCTGCCGGATAGGAATGCCGCGCCTGCGGAACAAAAAACGGCCGCCGCCGGAGAACGCCCTGCGGACGATTTCGGCTTTGGCGGCGGCAAGGGTGGCTTCTCCATGAGCGGAGGCGGCGCGGACCTCAATTATACAGACGATGAGCTGGACAGCTACGAGACCATCTGGGACGGCGAGATCACAGATACCACAAAGGCCGACCACAAGCGCGTCATCACCGCCCTCAAAAACATCTCCGAGGGTACTGATCTTGAAACCTATATGGACGTCGACAACCTGCTCCGCTATATGGCCGTCCACGTCTTCTCCGTCAACGAGGATAGCCTGTCCGGCATGATGGCCCACAACTATTACCTCTATGAAGCCGGCGGAAAGCTGAACCTCATCCCGTGGGATTATAACCTCGCCCTCGGCGGCATGGGGCGCAGCAATGACGCTACCAGTGTTGTGAACGATGCCATCGACAACGTGTTCTCCGGCACGACCTTCTTTGATACCCTGATGGAGAACGAGACATATCACAGCCAATACTACGCCTATCTGCAGCAGCTCGTAAGCGAGTATATAGGTGGCGGCGGCTTCGACGCGTTCTACACGCGCGTGCGCAGCCAGATCGACACGCTTGTCGAGTCGGACCCCACCGCGTTCTATTCCTATGACGGGTATCTGACAGCCGCCGAGACCCTCTATCAGGTGGTCAAGCTGCGCGGGCAGTCCATCCAGGGCCAGCTGGACGGGACGATCCCCTCTACCGAAGCCGCGCAGCGCACCAGCAACGCGCTCGTGGACGCCTCCGCGCTGGACCTCAGCACCATGGGCTACATGAACAGCGGCGGTGGCGGCGGCTTCGATGCACCAGCTGCTTCCGAAACGCGGACCGCGCCGGACGTGTCCGACGGGTCTGAACATGCGCCGCCCGCAGGCTTTGACCCGTCCCAGTTCAGCGGGGAAGGGCAGAATGCTGACGATCCGCAGCAGACAGATGAAGATGCACCGGCTTCCGGCGATGCCGCTTCCGGCGGCCGGCCGGATCCGGGCAGCTTCCCCGGCAGCTCCGCAGACGCATCCGCAGCGATCCCCACAGACAGCCTGCTCCTGTACGCCCTTTCCCTCCTGCCCCTCACCGCCGCCCTCCTCTTCGCCCTCCTGTACCGCAGAAGGCCGCGAAAGCAATAACGCTCCCAGCCGCAAAACGTCAGACGGGACCCGTCTGGCGTTTTCCATAACTTGAAAAATCTGCTGGATATCCTTGTGCTTTTGCCGCATGTATGCTATAATTTTGATAAAACGAGACACAGCAGAAAAGCACACGCGCCCGCTGCCGCAAAGGGCTGCGGGAGAATCCGGAAAGGGAGGGCTACCTATGATGAGATGGAAAGAACTTCTGGAAAAGAAACCGCATGCCTGGGTCAAATGGGGCGTGATCGCGGCCTGTCTCTGCATTGTGATTGCCGGATTTTTTGTAATCAGACAGCGTGCGGCAGCCCTGCCGGTCGAGCAGGTGGAAAACCCCGTGTTCGTCTCGCGGGAGGAAGAGCCGGTGATGCAAAGAGACGACCTCAAAAACATGCTGGTGAACAACATCGTCGTATGGGGGACGGTACAGGACTGTTCCTACCTTCGCATCCGGGCCGGGGATTCGGTCTGGTATCTCACCACGATGCGCGTCGCCGTGGACACGGTGATCCGCGGGGAAGCGGATGCGCCGACGATCGACATCGTCTCCGGCGAATGCTATACGGGGGAACCTGTCCCGGAAGAAGAATTTCCCGTCCGGCCCGGTATCGCGGACTGCATTCCGGGGACGGAAGGGATCTTTGCGGTCAGCCCGGTGCAGGCGGGCGCTGTATGGGACATCGGCGGCCGGAGCACGGCTGTCCGCGAATTTGGCGACTATATCTACCGCATCCGCTGCAGCCTGCAGGAGGACAGCATCGTCTATGACGATCTTGTTCTGCCGATCAGCGAAGTGGAAACCGCGGGATCGTGAGGAAAAACCATGGATGATGTCCAGCCGTAAATACTATGACGGCTCCGGCGCGCTCTGCGTGCGGATCCCGGACAACCGGTAACAGACATGAAACGCACGGGACAAGGTGCTTCCTTGTCCCGTGCGTTTACGGATATATCGTGCGATCCGCGCTATGTTCTGGGCTGCGCGATCCGCTTCTGCTGCAGCTCCGCCCGGAGCAGGATCCCGAGCGTCAGGCAGAAATCCGGGTTTTTGAGGTCGCAGCCGAGCAGCTGCGTGATGTGGGCGAGGCGATCCAGAAGGGTCGAGCGGTGCAGGTAGAGCGCCGCCGCTGTTTTGGTGACAGAGAGGTTGTTGTCGAGATAGACGCGCAGCGTCTCCAAATAGGAGACCTGCGAGCTTTCGTCGTGCGCCTTCAGCTTTTTCAGGCCATCCGGGTAATAGACCCAGGAAGGTCTCCCAGCCAGCGCGCCGGACAGGAGCTGCGGCAGCAGATAGTCCTGAAAGTAAAAGACCGTGGCGTTCCCGTCCTGCAAAAGTCCGTTCTGCAGCGCGCTGGATGCCTGAAACCACGCCTGATTGGCCTCATACAGATTGGAAAACGCGCCGGACACGCCGCAGATCAGGCCGAGCCTGTCCAGCAGCGGCAGCAGCTGCGCCGTCGTCTCGCGCTCAGCCTGCGCGGCGGGCAGGAACGCGGCAACGGTGCGCTCATATTCAAAGGCCATCGCGCCGGGATGCCGCTCCTCCAGCGCGGCGGACAGATACGCGCCGGGCAGGGGAACCGCGCCGCGCTTCGGCTGGAGCCGGACGCAGACCCAGTCCGTCTTTCCGTTTTCCTGACTGAGCGCCCGCCGCAGCTCAAAATCGACCGGCTGCCCGGCAATGACGCTGCGCAGTGCGCGGCGAACGGCAGACCGGGTGCTGGCGAGCACCGGGTTTTGCTGGATCGCCTGCCGCAGGAGCTTGGCAAGGAAAACCGCGAGCGACCGGTCGGAATCCCGAAGCGGGCGGAACGCCTCGAACACCGTCAGGCAGCCGAGATATTCCTCCTGATCGAACACATTGACCGACAGCGTCCGCGCGCCCTGCAGCTCCAATAAGAGCGGTTCATGGACATGGGTGGAAAGGTCGTGCAGGGACAGAAACGTCGCCATTTTCTCCGCGTCAAACGTCTCGGTATCCAGCCGGATGCCGAGATCTTTTTGGAAATATGCCTCATCTGTCACGGCCAGATACCGGAAGTCCGAACCGATCAGCTGCATGGGATTGGAAAGAATATCGCGGCTGACCTCCAGCATCTGCGGCAGATTTGCGCCGTGGCGGAGGATGTGCCAGAGGCGCTCTTCCCATGCTTCGTATTGGTCAAAAATATGCTGCACCAGATTGAAGACCCGGAAGATGTCCGTATCCGCCTCGACCACGATCACGCTGCACCGGTCATAGAACGCCGTCAGGTTCCAGTGCTGTCCGAGGCAGACAAGGCACACATTTTCACGCAGCGACGGGCGCGTCGGCAGATGGTCGGCAGAGCAGACGTAGACACGATTTTTCTCAAACGTCTGCGTCCGGTCGAGATAAAACTCCGGGCGGCTCAGCGTCAGCTCCATACTGCCCGCGCCGTACAGCTCGACGGCCTTCAGCTCCTCCTTCAGTCTCCAATAGAGAATATCCGCGCACAGCTTCATGGGAGCTTCCTCCAATCGTTTTCTTGATTTTTATTATATTCCGGCAGAAAGCGGCTGTCAACGAAGTTACCATACAAATTGTATGGGTCGCATCTCTGGACGGCGAAGAATCTGCTGTTTTATACAAGAATAGCACGTACAAATTGTATGATTTGCTTCCATACAAACTGTACGACGTAAACCGGCAAAAACCGCACAATTTGCAGCATTTCCGCGGCATGGGCTATTTTTTATAATAGAGTCAACTCAGAAAAGAGACAGGAGGACTACCATGCTAAAGGAAAAACTGGAGCAGCGGAAATGCTTCCCGACCGCGTGGGGCAAGCTCATCCCAGAGGAAGAAGCCTACCGGCAGCTCAACCGGCAGATCGCGGCGATGACCGCGAATCTGTTTCAGGTCATGCGCATCTTTGAGCCGAGCTGGGAAAAGCGCACCGAGGCCATCTGCGACATCGCCAACATGATGAATATGGCGGTCGCGGGCACACCGGAGGAGCAGAAGGATTATGTCAATGCTTCGCTCTATGAGGCGTTCAACATCCCGGAGCTGTGCGAAAAATCGAGCTGGCTCGGCGGCATCACCGGCGACTCCGGCGACGAGTGGGAGAACATGGCGGGCCGCGTCGTGCAGTTCACGCGCAACCGTGTGGAAAAGGAGCTCGACACCTGTCCGTGGGACATCGTCGGCAGTGAGCTCTGCAACATGACGACCAGTATGTTCACGGCGAACTTCGACCTCGCGTCCTCCAAGGGCACGGAGAACGAGGTCGCGCTCAACATGTGTCAGGCGCGCGGCTGCGGCAACAAGCACTGCCGCGTCGTGGCGGAGCGCCGCGACGTGTATAACCTCCCCAAGCAGGGGTGGCTCGACCACATGCAGCAGCCCGTCGACCCCATCCACGACACCCCGCGCGAGCGCATGGTCAAGGAAGGCCAGTGCCTGCGCAACGGGCAGTACACGCAGAACTTCGGCGAGGAAACGTCGCTCGAAAAAGCGTACCACTGGGTCGCGCAGATGGGCTGGGTCTGGTCCATCCAGTTCCCGATGATGGCAATCAAGGACATGGCCCCCGACGAGGATGAGTTCCTGCGCGTGTTCCGCATCGTCTTTGCCACGGCCGGCAAGAACCAGTTCATTGATCCCTTTGCCAAGGAGGGTCTGCGCAGCTACCTCGGCGTGCCGCACGAGATGGACGAAAACGACGGCAGAATTCTCGGCGGCTACATCCGCTATATGCTCGACGTGCAGCAGGTGCCGTATGAGATGGTGCGCTGGACGAAGGACGAGACGTGGATCAAGGTCAAATCAGAGGACTTCACTGCACGCTATGAGATGGCGCCGCTCGACGAGCTGGTCGATGCCTACGAGGCGCAGTGGAACGGCGCGGCGAAAACGCTCGTCAGCCCCGAATGGTCGTGCGTCATCGAGGACCGCGACGAGGAAGACATGTACATCAAGGTCATCCGCAAGGAAGACCTGCGGATGCTGTAAGGAGGTGCCGAACGATGTTATTCAGAGAAGATAAAGTCGCACGCGCCGACGCCGAGGCCATCCGCAAGGGCGTAGGCTTCTACCGCTGGACGCATGATCTGGTGGAGATCACCGGCAAGGACGCACTGGAAGTCCTGCAAAAAATTTATATCAGCGACATTTCCAAGGTCGCCGTCGGGCGCTCGAAATACACCGCCTCGCTGGATGAAAACGGCGAGATCATCGACGACGTGATCGTCATGCACATGGCGGACGGCCTGTATTGGGTCTCCGACCTCTACGGCCCGCGCCTGCTGCCGTGGATCGAGCAGCACAAGGGCGAGGCTGATATTCACGCGAAGATCATCACCTACGACTGGGATATGTACGCCGTGCAGGGCCCGGACAGCCTCAAGGCGATGAACGCCATGCTGGACGCGCCGGTCGACGATCTCAAGCGCTTCGGCATCTGTGAGCGGAAGCTGGGCAATATCCCCGTTTATATCCACCGCTCCGGCTTCACCGGCGAAAACGGATATGAGATATACTCCGCATTCAACAAGAGCGCGGAAGTTCACGACCTGGCGCTCAAAGCCGTCGAGTCTGTCGGCGGCCGTGAGCTGCAGACGCTCGAGGTCTACGTCCGCTCCATCCCGATGGAAAAGGGCTTCGCGCTCAAGCAGGATTTCAAGCACCTGAGCCCGTATGAATGCGGCCTCGGCTGGGCGGTCGCCGCTGACAAGGACTTTATCGGCAAAGAAGCGGCGCTGGCACGGAAAGAGCACCCGAAATACCGTATGGTCGGTCTGGAATTTTCCCGCGAATCGACGGAGGATATCTCCATTTGGGAGCGTGTGTACTGGTACGGCGTCGAGGTCGGCCGCTGCGCGCAGACCATCTACGGCTATACCGTGGACAAGAACATTGGCTTCGCCACCGTCCGCGCGGACGTGCCCGACGGCGCGGAGCTGACCGTCGGCTGCAACGATTCGCCCGCTGTTGTCGTAAACAAGGTTTTCTGCTGAGGAGGACATTATGGGAAGATTAGATGGTAAAGTCTGCATCGTGACCGGCGCTTCCGCCGGGATCGGGCGCGCCACGGCGGAGCTGTTCTGCCGCGAGGGCGCGAAGGTCGTGGCGGGCGCCCGCCGCGAAGAA
>ERZ779877.1701-NODE-1701-length-18042-cov-4.343526_pt1 | contig 18042 bp, 20 predicted proteins | sample MGYA00511556_ERZ779877 | MGnify/ENA primary metagenome ERZ779877 (study PRJEB29588, sample SAMEA2159338) | human gut metagenome | biome: human gut; feature: human-associated habitat; material: faeces | place: Denmark | collected 2008/2010 ...
GTGGTGACTTGGTTCGCCTGTTTTCATCGGGTCATGACCGGCGAAAAGCTGATGCACCTGTTCGGCCGCCTCACGCCCACCCTGGCGCTGCTGTTCTGCATGGTCCTGCGCTTTGGGCCGGAGTTCTCCCGCCAGCTGCGCACCCTGTCCCAGACCCGCAGCAGCTTAGGGCTGGGGGTGGAGCAGTGCGCCACCCTGACGCAGAAAATCAGCTGTGCGTCCACCCAGCTGGCCGCTTTTCTGTCCCTGGCGTTGGAGCAGGCGGCGGATACGGCCAACTCCATGCGCAGCCGCGGCTACGGCTGCGCGAAGCGGACGAGCTTCCAGCGCTACGCGATGACCGGCACGGACTGGCTGCTGCTCGCGCTGGAGATCGCGCTGCCAGTGCTCGTTCTTGCTTTTGGCGACGCTGAAGCGGCGTATGCGCCGGACCTCTATATTTCTCCCCTCCGGGGGCTGCCGGTGCTCGGCTTTGCCGCTTACGCCGTGTTTCTTCTGATCCCCACCGTTCTACATATAAAGGAGACCGTTCAATGGAACATTTCGATATCCAGAATCTGACCTTTTCTCATGCCGCGGCGAAGGGCAAGCTCTCGCTCGACGGCGTTTCGCTGCGCATCCGCGCGGGGGAATTTCTCGTGCTCTGCGGGCGCTCCGGCAGCGGCAAGACCACGCTGCTGCGCCATCTCAAGACGGTGCTCACGCCGAACGGCAAACGCAGCGGCGAGATTCTCTTCTGCGGCACGCCGCTCGCGCAGGTATCCGGGCGCGACCAGGCCGCGAAGATCGGCTTCGTGATGCAGAACCCGGACGATCAGATCGTCACGGACAAGGTCTGGCACGAGCTCGCGTTCGGGCTCGAAAGTCTCGGCTGCGACCAGACGGCCATGCGCACGCGTGTGGCGGAAATGGCCTGCTATTTCGGCATTCAGGACTGGTTCCACCGCGATGTGGCCACGCTCTCCGGTGGGCAGAAGCAGCTTTTGAATCTTGCCTCCATCATGGCAATGCAGCCGGAGGTGCTGATCCTCGACGAGCCGACGAGCCAGCTTGACCCCATCGCCGCGAGCGATTTTCTCAATACCGTGCGAAAGATCAACACCGAACTCGGCACGACCGTCATCATCACCGAGCACCGGCTCGAGGACATCTTCCCCTATGCCGACCGCGCCGTCGTGATGGACGGCGGGAAGATCATCGCAGACGGCGCGCCCGCGAACGTCGGGCAGCTGCTCTTTGAGCAGAAGAATCCCATGTTCGCCGCGATGCCCACGCCCGTGCGCGTCTTTTACGGCGCGGGCTGCACCGGAGAAAGCCCGCTGACCGTCCGGCAGGGACGGAATTGGCTGAGCCGCGAGTTTCCCGCCGCGCCGAAGATTAAGGCCGAACCCGCGAGCGCCCCGACGGAAGTCGAAAATCCGGCGCTGAGTCTGAAGGAGCTGTGGTTCCGGTATGAAAAAGATGGCCGGGACATCCTGCGCGGCGTGTCCGCGGAGATTCCTGCCGGGGAAATTTCCGCCATTCTCGGCGGCAACGGCGCGGGCAAATCCACGACGCTCAAAGCCATCTGCGGCATCTGCCGCCCATACCGAGGGAAAATCAAGCTCTTCGGCAAGCCGATGGAGAAATACAGCACGAAGGAGCTGTTCCGCGGCTGCATCGCCATGCTGCCGCAGGATCCCAAGAGCCTGTTCGTGAAAAAGACCGTGCGGGAGGACCTCGTGGAGATGACCGCCGACGCGGAAAAGATCGCGCGCACGGCGGAGATCTGTCAGATCACGCCGCTGCTCGAGAGCCACCCCTACGATCTCTCCGGCGGCGAGCAGCAGCGCGCCGCGCTCGCGAAGGTGCTGCTCACCGAGCCGAAGCTCCTGCTGCTCGACGAGCCGACAAAAGGCATCGATAGCTTCTTCAAGGAGACGTTCGCCGCGATCCTCGCCGATCTGAAACGGCAAGGCATCACCATCGTCATGGTGTCGCATGATGTGGAATTCTGCGCCCGGTACGCCGACCGCGTGTCCATGTTCTTCGACGGGCAGATCCTCACGACCGATACGCCGCGCCGGTTCTTCGGAAACAACAGCTTCTATACGACCGCGGCGCACCGCATGAGCCGCCATGTGTTCGACATGGCCGTCACAGCGGAGGACGTCATCGACCTCTACCGGAAAAACAAGGAGGCCTGATCCGTGAAAAAGTCCCATATCGCGATGCTGGCGGATTTCTTTATCGTCCTCCCTCTGACGATCTATCTCGGCATACGCTTTCTCCCGGGGCGGGGGTACTATATTACAAGCACGCTCGTGATCGCGGAGCTGATCGTGCCGTTCCTGCTGGCGTTTGAGAGCCGGAAGCCGCAGGCGCGCGAGCTTGTAGTGATCGCGGTGCTCTCCGCGCTGGCCGTAGCCGCGCGCGTGGTGATTCCGCTGCCGCACTTCAAGGCGATCTTTGCCATTATCATGCTCTCCGGCATCGCGTTCGGGCCGGAGGCGGGCTTTATGGTGGGTGCGGTCAGCGCGCTCGCAAGCAACTTTTTCTATGGGCAGGGCGCGTATACGCCGTGGCAGATGTTTGCCTACGGTGCGGGCGGCATGCTCGCCGGGTTCCTGTTTGCGAAAAACCGCCTGCCGAAAAAAACTGTTGTGATGGGTGTATTCGGCTTTCTCGCCGTGCTGCTGTTCGTCGGGCCGCTGCTCGACACCTGCACCGTGTTCCTCACGCTGCCGGTCATCAACGCGCAGACGGCGTGGCCGCTCTATGTATCCGGCTTTCCGGTCAATCTGAGCCAAGGCATCTGCACGCTGCTCACGATGCTCCTTTTCGGCAAGCCCCTGCTGGAAAAGCTCGACCGCGTGAAGCTCCAATACGGGATGGGGGAAGACGATGGGGTTTGAGTTCTGCCACCCGGCGGTAAATTTCATCTTTTTTACCGCCGCGCTCTATGGCAGTATCGCGTTCTCACACCCCGCGTTTCTTGCCATCGCCTGCGCCGCCGCGTTCGCTTACAGCGTCCGGCGGGGCGGACGGCGCGCGCTTGTGTTTGACCTCTGTCTCGTGCCGCTCGTTTTGGTTTTTGCGCTCTGTTACGCCGGAAGCCATCACTTCGGCGTGACCGTGCTGCGGCAAAACTTCATCGGGAACAGCATGACGGCGGAGAGCCTTGTGTACGGTCTTGTGCTCGGCGTGCGCGCGGCGTGCGTGTGCATGTGGTGCAGCTGCCTGTTCCGTGTCGTGTCGTCCGACAAGGTCGTGTATCTCTTCGGGCGCGTGAGTCCGCGGCTCGCGCTCTTTCTCACGATACTGCTGCGGCTCATCCCGCGCCTGAACCGCGAGGCTGGGCGCATCGATCTCGCCCAAAAGGGCATCGGCCGCGGCAGCGATCAGGGGAATGTCTGGGAACGGCTCGTGCACTGCCTTCGCATTTTCTCCATGCTGATCACTTGGCTCATTCAGGCGCTCGCGCTGGAGGCGGACTCCATGAAGAGCCGGGGAAGTGCACTCCGCGGCCGGACGGCGTTTTCTATTTATCGCTTTGATAACCGCGACCGCGCGTTCGTCATCGCGCTCTTTTCCGGCATCATTCTGACCGGCATGGGCGCCATCCTCGGCGCGACGGAGATGTTCTACGACCCGGTCATTCTCTGGAAGCCGCTGAACGGCCTCGCCGCCGCCTCTGCGGTGGGCTACGCCTTTCTGTGCCTTCTCCCCCTTGGGCTGGAGCTCTGGACGGAGTGCCACTTTGAACGGCTGCGCCGCATGGCGTGACCTACGGCGTTTCGCGCACCCAGCGCAGGAACGTCGGCTGCGATATGCCCAACCGCTCCGCCGCGGCACGCGAACTCATCTCGCCGCTATTCCAGCGGCGGTATACCTCCGCGAATGCGGGCGGAACTTCCAGCCGCGGGCGGCCGAACGTCTGCCCGCGCGCCCGTGCGGCGGCAATGCCCTCGGCCTGCCGTTGGCGGATTAAGACACGCTCCGTTTCTGCCACATAGCTGAGAAGCTGCAAAACGATATCCCCGTCAGCGTTCCGGCGAGATCGCGCTCCTGCCGCGTATCGAGCAGCGGCATATCCAGCACCACGACGCCCACGCGCCGCTCGTGTGTGAGAATTCGCCATTGCTCCAAAATTTCGCGGTAGTTCCGCCCTAACCGGTCAATGGATTTGACGGCCAGCGTGTCGCCGGGGCGCAGCCGCCGCACGAGCCGACGGTAGGCCGGGCGGTCAAAGTCCTTTCCGGACTGCCTGTCGGTGAAGATGCGCTCATCCTCCACGCCGAATTCGCGCAGCGCCAGAAGCTGGCGCGCCTCATTCTGCTCGCGGGTCGATACCCGCGCATAGCCAAAGATCTGTGCCATGAGAAAACCTCCGTTTATCAGAATGACAACAGTGTAACAGCTCACTCCGCCACGCTGCTGGATTTTTGGAAATTCCCTTTTTCCATATAGTATTTTTATAGACCCATAGTTGCAGCCTTAGCAGCATGATGTCAGTATGCCGGGAAGAATAAAGGTTTTCGTAAGAGTAGAAGGACTAGAAATAGCTATACTGACTATTTCAAAAAAATCTACCGGTATTTCATCAAAGAAGAAAGAAACATAACTATCATGCATCCTTGTATCTGCCCTTAATATTCTGCTTTGAGGTATGACTCCTAGTCTGCTGTGCAAATTTTAACGCGTTCTTTCGGAAATCGGCAGCATTACAAACCTGCGTATTGTAGGAAAATGGCGAACTGTTTATCTTGCGTTTTATTGATTGCCGCTGTATAGTAGCAATAGAGGTGATCGACTATGCTTTTCCGGCGGAAGATTTATGATAAGTTTCTTACATGGAAAAAGGAAACCGGCGGCAAGAAGGCTCTGCTGGTAGAAGGCGCACGCCGAATCGGCAAATCTACCGTGGTAGAAGAGTTTGCCAAAAATGAGTACAGGAGCTATATCCTGATCGACTTTGCTCGCGCGACCGAGACAGTTAAGGAATATTTTCTGGAGCATCTGAATGATTTGGACACATTCTTCATGCTGTTGTCGGTAGAATACGGCGTTACGCTCTACCCGCGGGAGAGTATCATTGTCTTTGATGAAGTCCAGATGTTTCCGAAAGCGCGGGAAGCGATAAAATACCTGGTCGCGGACGGGCGCTACGATTATATCGAAACCGGCTCGCTAATCTCCATTAAGGAGAATGTAAAGGATATTGTCATTCCATCCGAGGAGCGGCATATCAAGATGTATCCGCTGGACTTCGAGGAATTTTGCTGGGCTTTGCAGGAAGAGCCGCTGGTAGACTATATCCGTTCCTGCTTTGATAAGAGGGAGCCGCTCGAAAGAAGCCTGCACAACAAAGCGATGCTTCTGTGGGGGCAGTATCTGCTGGTCGGCGGCATGCCAATGAGTGTGGTTGCCTTTCTGGAAGGACATAAGGACTTCGGAAAAGCCGATCAGGAAAAGCGGGATATTCTGGAGCTTTATCGGAACGATATCATGAAGATCCGTGCACAGTATCGTTCCAAGGTGTTGGCCATATTTGACCAGATTCCGGGGCTTCTTTCGCGGCACGAAAAGCGCGTTGTTTTCAATCGCATTGCCGCAGGATCCACGGCTGATCAGTATGAGGAAACATTTTTCTGGTTGGCGGATTCCATGGTGGCCAATGAATGCCGCAGAGCAAATGATCCGAATGTTGGTTTGTCGCTCAGCGAATCGGATGCCTATATCAAGTGCTACTTGGGTGATACGGGATTGCTGGTCAGCCACACTTTTGACGAGAACGAACTTTTGGAGGACGAAGTCTATAAACAGATTCTTGCTGGGAAGCTTGGAATCAACGAAGGCATGCTGTTTGAGAATGCCGTTGCGCAGATGCTTACTGCCAACGGGCATCGGTTGTTTTTCTATACGCAATACAATGAAGAGAAGAAACGAAACGACATTGAGATTGACTTCATTATCTCCAACAACAGCAAAACGAAATATAAAATCTATCCCATTGAAGTGAAATCCGGTATGCGCTATACCACAGAGTCGTTGCACCGGTTTCGGGGAAAATTCAAAAATCGAATCGGCGGCAGTTATATTGTGCATCCGAGAAACCTCATAGAAAAAGACGATGTTCTCTGCATTCCGCCTTATATGGTTATCTGTCTTTGATGAAGAGGATCATTACCGTGCTATTTTATGACAGGAGTCGGTTAAAATGGTAGATTGGTATCTCACTCAGAATCAGATTCGGTTTTTGATTTAGTTTGGCTTAGATAGAAAGCGGATGACAATATGGAAGATACAATTGTGTTAATAAAAATTTCATTGAAAAAAGTCTAATAGATTATTTAGTGGTATTTTCTCCGATAGTTCTGTCAGTAATTGCAGTTATAATCTCGCTCTGGGATAGCATATGATCTTCCAGATCGTCGCGGTGTTTGTGACGGATACGGAGTTCGACTACGTCCGCCCCGAGTTTGAGACGAAAAGGAGCGGACGGAGTATCTTGAAACGGTGGCGCGGAAGAATCTCTTCGCCATCGGCGGCGCGGCCATCGAGGACGGGGATAAGCTTCTGACGCTCTCGACCTGCTGCACGCTGTACGACAAGGTCGGCACCGGCGATCAGCGCCTCGTGGTCGCAGCCAAGCTCCTGCCCACCGCGGCGGAAGAAGCCCCCTACGCCGTGCAGGACGCAAAATTCCCGGAGCTGCCGGAGAATAAATAACGGAAAAGAGCCAACGGAAAATTCCCGTTGGCTCTTTTGCAGCCTGCCAAAAGCACCCGTTCAGTAAATCCGCTGGACAGGTGCTTTTTCTTATCCTGCGCATATCGTGCTGAACCTACGATTTTATTAAAGTTGTTTCTCTGCTTCTCCCTTTGTCCGAAACATGATTACAATATGTGCAGACCAAGAAGGAAGGTAGGCGAAATTACCAATGGAACAAAAAAGAGTTACCGAAGAAGCGATACAGGCCTTTCGCCAATATCTGATCCGGGACGAAAAGAGCGCGGTCACCGTGGAGAAATACCTCCGGGACATCCGTGCTTTTCAAGCCTTTATCGGAGAAACGCCAGTAGAGAAGGAGCTGGTTATCCATTACAAAAACCATCTGCTGGAAGAAAGCTATGCGGTGCGGTCCATCAATTCCATGCTGGCCAGCGTGAACAGCTTCCTGATTTTTATGGATTGGCCGGACTGCAAGGTGAAATCCCTCAAAGTGCAGCGGCAGGTTTATTGTGCGGAGGAAAAGGAGCTGACAAAGGCAGAGTACGAGCGGCTTTTAAAAGCGACAGGGAAGAACGAGCAGCTTCGGCTGGTGATGGAGACCATTTGCTCCACCGGCATCCGCGTGTCCGAACTGAAATATTTTACGGCGGAAGCGGCGAGGCGCGGGGAGGTTATTGTGCGCTGCAAGGCCAAGACCCGGACGATCCTGCTTCCCGGCAAGCTGAGACGGCGGCTGCTGGATTATGCCGGAAAACAGAAAATCCGCTCCGGCGTGATCTTTCTCACGGGGCGCGGAAAACCTCTGGACCGGAAAGCCATATGGGCGCAGATGAAAGGACTGTGCAAAGCCGCCGGGGTAAAGCCGGGCAAGGTCTTTCCCCATAACCTGCGGAAACTCTTTGCCAGAACCTTTTACGGCATCGAAAAGGACATTGCAAAGCTGGCGGATATTTTAGGGCACAGCAGCGTAGATACGACCCGCATCTATATCATGACCTCCGGCACGGAGCACCGCCAGAAGCTCGAACGGCTGGGGCTGGTCGTATAGAAAAAAGCCCGACATAATTCGCATTATGTCCAATTATGTCCAAAGGAGCAGCAGCGGCGGGCGTTCGACACGAAAATGATCTTCCATTTTGGGCGCGCAAAAGCACACCCCCCTTCCACGTTTTTTTGAGAAAACGCCGCAGGGGGTGTCGTTGTGCTACTCGTTTTCGACAATATGTACAGCGGTTAAATTTTTTTTGCTTTTTTGTGAACCTTTTCTGCATCGGAACTTGATTTTTCAAGCGGCAAGTGCTATAAAAAAATCAAGGATTGATGCAAACTTTGTATGTATATGCCATTTGCTCCCGACATAATGCGAATTATGTCTAAATAAGCGGAAGCATTAAGGAATCAGAAAGAAACTATATGAGCAAATCTCTCAAAAGGGTATGGAATGTGGTCAGCAGCATTCTGGTTGCGCTGGTGGTGATTCTGGCGCTTCTGCTGGTGGGCGCAAGAGTCGCCGGATTGCAGGTGTTCACCGTGCTGTCCGGCTCCATGGAGCCAACCTATCATACAGGCTCGCTGATCTATGTAAAAAAGATAGACCCTTCCGCCATTCAGGAGGGGCAGCCCATCACGTTTATGCTGGATGAAAACACCGTGGCCACGCACCGCGTTGTGGGCATTGTCCCCGACGAGGAAGACCCCACCGTGATCCGCTTCCGCACCAAGGGCGACGCAAACGAAGCAGAAGACGCTCGGCTTGTTCATTATAAAAACGTCATTGGTACGCCGGTTTTCTCCATCCCATATCTGGGCTATGCGACAAATTACATCCAGCACCCGCCCGGAATGTACGTTGCGATTTCCGCAGGCGCGATACTTCTGCTGCTGATGTTCCTCCCCGACATGTTTCCGGATGACCGGGACGAGGAAATAAAGCTCTCCCGGCCCGGCAAAGGCAGACATACGGCAGAATACAAAGCCGCGGCCTCCAAAGCAGCATCGGAGAAAACGATCGGCGAAAACCGGACGGATTAATCTTGCCGCAAAAAGAATTGCAGCAGACAGACGCTCCCAATGGAAACGTTTTGCCTGTTGAAATAAAACCAACCGCAAATAACCGAGGGAAGGAGGAAAAAGAAAAATGAAACACCGTGCAAACCGCCGCCGCATGAGCAACAAAAAGTTCATTGCGATACTGTCCGTTTTCGTAATGCTGGCATTGACGATGGTAGTCGGCTGTGCTGTAGACGGAACGGTCGCCTGGCTCGTCAGCGAGTCGGAGTCTTCTGTCAGTACATTCACCCTCGGAGACATCAATATCAAATTGACCGGGGAATCGGAGAGTCAGCCGCTCAAAATCATCCCCGGCGTTGAAATCAGGAGATCCCTGAAGGTGACGGTCGAGCCCAACTCCGAAGCCTGCTGGCTGTTTGTGAAGGTAGAGGGAACGAACTGGCCGCACTTCCCGGACGCGAACGGTACGGCGAAGGTTTCCTACTCCGTTGCCGGGGGAACCAATGACTGGAAAGCTCTCGACAACTATCCCGGCGTTTACTATCGCGAAGTCAGCGCGGAGAATGCCAAAACTGGTGTGGAGTACGATGTGAACGGCGTTGTTGCGGTCAGCGAGGAGCTGACCAAGGCAGAGATTAACAGCATTGCTTCTGGAACCCAGCCCCAGCTGTCGTTCACGGCCTACGCTGTCCAACGCGACGGTATTGGCGATGCAGCTACCGCGTGGGCAGCGGCTAATAACTCCTGAGCATTTCCTTACATACAGCGCAAAAAATAGAAAGAAGAGTAAGCACATGAAAAAGAAAATCACCGCGCTGTGCCTCTGCGTCGCCCTGCTGGCGGTCGCCGTGGTAGGCGCATCCCTCGCTTATTTCACCGACACGAAGTCTGCCACCAATACGTTTACCGTGGGAAATGTCAAGATCGACCTGTTGGAGTCCAGCCTGCACCGTGAAAACGCCGGCGTCGCCAACGGCGCAACCTCTACTTCTGAACTGTGGTCTGATGTAGCCAAGGAAGGCAGCGGCAACACCAGCAAATATAAGGCCGGAGATACCTTCTATACCGATGCGCAGATCGAAGCGAATGCGGCAGAGTACAAGTGTGAAAACGTGCAGCTTATCCCCGGCCGTTCCTATCACAAGATGCCCTATGTCAAGAATGTCGGCAACAACGATGCCTACATCCGCATCCGTGTGATGATCCCCGCCGATCTGGACACCGCAGTTCTGAACAGCAGCATGTACACCTCCAGTGCCATGGATAAAGAATTCACCATGGCAATTGATCAGACTGGCACCGTAGTTCGTGACGGCGTCAAGTACAACGTCTACACCTTCACCCGCATTGACCCGCTGGCTCCCGGTGAGATGACCTACTGGAACGTCTGGGGCACCATTCACATGGATACCACTGTCACCAGTGCTCAGAGCGAGAAGCTCTTCGGCGAGAATGGCCCCTATCCCAACGGTGTGTTCCCTGTTCTGGTCGAGGCTGACGCCATCCAGGCCGAGGGCTTTGCCAATGCCGCCGCTGCGTGGGCTGCCTTTAAATAATTCCTCCTTTGCGCGGCTTCTTCGATGAGCTGCGCCAACTCCCTATCTCTGTGGTCTGTACCCCTCGGGGTACAGACCATATGAGAGCATCCGGGGAACGCGGGTGTTCTCATATGGTCTGACTCGGCCATGCGGTTATGTTTTCGATCCGGGGAAGGGCTTCCCAATTATAGCTTGATAGGAGAAGAACTGTGAAGCGAAAATTTTTGATTCTGTCGGTGCTGGCCCTCTGTTTCTCCCTGTTTGCCGCCGAAACCATTGCGTACTTCACCGCGGACAGCAAGGCGCACAACGTCATCACAACCGGCGGCGTGCAGATTGCGGTGCAGGAATGGGCGGACGAGGAGAGAACAAAGCCCTTTGAAGATGTGACCGGCGTGATGCCCGAAGCCACCGTTACCAAAATTGTGGAGGTCAAAAACACCGGCGTATCCGACGCGTGGGTGCGGGTGATGGTGGATAAGAAAATCATTCTTCCGACCGGGAGCATCACACCGGATGCTTCTCTGGTGGAGCTGGCGTGCAACACTGCCGACTGGACGGAGAAGGACGGCTACTATTATTACAACAAAGTCTTAAAGCCCGGAGAGGTCACAGCGCCGGTTTGCACTGCCGTGAGCTTTCATGCCGATATGAGCAACGCGTATCAGAATGCAACGGCAACAATTGATATTTTCGCACAGGCCACGCAGAGCGCCAACAACGGGAATACTGCCATGGACGCGCAGGGCTGGCCGAAAGTGTAAGGGGGGAGCTATATGACGCGCAAAAAAGGAGTCGCACTAATCATTTGCCTGACCCTGATTATCAGCATGGCACTTCCCGGTACGCTGGCGTTTTCCGGCGATCCGTCTGCCGCGAATGAAAATTTGACACTCGCGGAAGATCCCCCGGTCCCCACGCCGGAAAACTCTGTGGAAGAAAAGGGCTGCACCTGCGACCCAAAGCCCGCCGAGGGCGAGCCGTTGGTCAACAGTCAGATGGGCATGTACGAGCTGCTGCGCAACGACTGGCAGCGCCCCGAGCCGTGGAAGTGCACCACCCCTGCCCCGGAAGCAGAAAAACCGGCGGCAGTCTGTCAGGAAGTTACCGTGGAGCAGCTGAAGCAGGAGCTGCCCCATGTGTTCCAGCCTGCACCGGAAAAGGCCGAAAAGGCCGCCACGGCGCAGCAACCCGACCACTACGAGGCGCTGGAGCAGATGCTGAACAATAAGCCCCGCGCTGCGCAGCCCGCCTCCAAAGCTCCGGCTGCACCCCGCCCGGTTGTAAAGCCTGTTGTCACCGCACCTAAGAAAAAGAGCCTGCTGGAACGCATTGGGAGCTTTTTCCGGCGCTGATCTGTAAAATCATATAAACAAAAGCCAGAGCTGCTGCGCAGAAATTTGTGCGGCGGCTCTTTTTTGTTTGTGTTCTCCTGCCTGCCGCTTGTGCATACACTTTTCAGGATAGGAGGGCGGTGTATGCGGGCAAAACGGAGCGGACAGGCAGCAAAAATACACAGACGGCGGTGGGGCGTTGTGGCGCTGGTGCTGGCAGGGCTGGCACTCTGCCTGTTGGCTGCACTACCGGTGCAGGCCGCGCGGAATACGGAAAAGTATTGCTTTCCGCTGGATACCACGGCGTGGCGAATCTCGGACGCCTACGGCGCGCGGACAGACCCCTTTACCGGCAAGCCTGCGTTCCATCAGGGGCTTGACCTTGCCTGCACAGCGGGCACGGCAGTGCGGGCGGTGCAGGGCGGGGTAGTGACTGCGGCGGCATACAGCCCAAGCTACGGCAACCATCTGCGCATTCTGCACCCGGATGGCTGCGAGACCCGCTACGCACACCTGCAATACCTCTATGTCCGCCCGGGAGAGGTGGTGCAGGCCGGGCAGACGCTGGGCACAGTAGGGCAGACAGGCCGCGCCACCGGTGCGCACCTGCATCTGGAACTGTGGCAGCAGGGCGCTGCCTGCGACCCCGCCGCCCTGTTGGAGAATGCCCCGTGAACCGGCTGCGGGTGGGGAAGCTTGTATTCCGGGACCCGGTGCTGCTGTGCGGTGTGGTGTACCTGCTGCTCTACTTTGATGCCAGTGGCTTTCTGCGGCTGGGACTGCTGGCGGCTGTTTTGCACGAACTGGGGCACATCCTCGTCTACTGCATCCAGCAAAGGCATTTGCCGGTCATTGAGGTGACCATGACCGGCTTTTGTATGCGCACGGCAGGGGAGAGGCTTTCTCCGCGCCAGCGGCTTGTGCTGGCCGTCGCCGGGCCTGCGGTCAATTTTGCCCTTGCCGGGGTATGGGCGGTGCGTCTTGCGCAAGCTGCTACCATCCGCGGCAGCGCGTTCTGGGCGGCAAATCTGCTGACGGGGCTGTTCAACCTTTTGCCAATCCCGCCGCTGGATGGTGCACAGATGGCGGCGTATGCAGGGGCGCTCTGGCGGCAAAAATACGGAAAGTGCACACAACCCGCCGGAAACGATTGCAAAACCGGCACATTTGGGGTAAAATAAAAAGAACGCAAAAAACGGATTGTTTATGGAGGACCCGATGTTTGATCCCAAACTGAAAGAAGCGCTGGGACGGGTGCAGAAGCCCGGCCGCTATACCGGCGGCGAGCCCGGCAGTATCTATAAAGAAAAGGACAAGGTGGATGTGCGCTTTGCCTTCTGCTTCCCGGATACCTACGAGGTGGGAATGTCCTTTCTGGGCGAAAAGATCCTGTACGAGCTGCTCAACAGCCACGAAAACTGGTGGTGCGAGCGCGCCTTTATGCCCTGGCTGGATATGAAGGCAGAGATGGAGCGCCTGCAGCTGCCGCTGTACACCATGGAGAGCAAAGACCCTCTCACGGCCTTTGATGCTGTGGGCTTTACCTTGCAGTACGAGCTTTCCTATACCAATATCCTTGCCATGCTGGACTTGGCGGGCATCCCGTTCTACTCCAAAGACCGTGATGACCGCTGGCCGCTGATCGTAGCGGGCGGCCCCTGCGCCTGCAACGCTGAGCCCATTGCGGATTTCTTTGATGTCATCCAGCTGGGTGAGGGCGAGAACCAGCTGCCCGCCATCTGCGCCGAGATCGAAAAGGCCAAAAAAGAGGGCATCTCCAAAAAGCAGCTGTTGCTCAACATTGCAAAGATCCCGGGCGTGTACATCCCAGCTTTCTACGATGTCACCTACCACGAGGACGGCAGAGTGAAGGCCATCACCCCCAACGAGCCGGGCATCCCGGCGCGCATCACCAAAGCCATCATCAAGGATCTGAACCAGTTTGCCCCGCCCACAAACTTTGTGGTGCCCATGGTGGGCGCCATTCAGGACCGCGCCAGCATCGAGGTGCTGCGCGGTTGTGTGCGCGGCTGCCGGTTTTGTCAGGCAGGCTTCTTGTACCGCCCCATGCGCCAGCGCGATGCCAGCCTGCTGAACAAGGCAGCACAGGATCTGTGTGCAAACACCGGCTACGAGGAACTGAGCCTTTCCAGCCTTTCCACCTCTGACCACGGTCAGCTGGAAGAACTGCTGGACGATCTGAACGAGTGGGCACCCAAGGAGCACGTCAGCCTGTCGCTGCCTTCCCTGCGCGTGGACAACTTCTCCCAGAGCCTCATTGAAAAGACCACCAAGGTGCGCAAGAGCGGACTGACCTTTGCTGCCGAGGCCGGTACCCAGCGCCTGCGCAATGTCATCAACAAAAACGTCACCTGGGACGAGATCGAAAAGACCTGCACCATCGCCTTTAACGCGGGCTACACCTCGGTCAAGCTTTACTTCATGATGGGCCTGCCCACCGAGACCATGGAGGATATCGAGGGTATTGCCGAGACTGCTCAGAAGGTGGTAGACCTCTACTACAAGAACACGAACCACGCCAAGGGACGCGGCGTGCAGGTGACCATCAGCTGCGCCTGCTTTGTGCCCAAGCCCCACACCCCCTTCCAGTTCGTGCCCATGGATACCGCCGAGACCCTGCAGGCCAAGCAGAAGCACCTGCTGGAAAGCGTGCACAGCCGCAAGATCAAGGTGAACTACCACGACAGTACCACCAGCTTTTTGGAGGGCGTGTTTGCCAAGGGCGACCGCCGCCTTGCCCCGGTCATCGTGGAGGCTTATAAGCGCGGCTGCTACTTCGACGGCTGGGAGGAGTGCTTCAAGTACGATACCTGGATGCAGACCTTTGCGGATCTGGGCATCGACCCCGCCTTCTACTGCCAGCGCCCCATCGCGCTGGACGAGGTGACCCCGTGGTCGCATATGGACTACGGCATCACCCACGAGTATCTGGTGCGGGAGTACAACAAGGCTCTGGCTGCCCAGACCACCCCGCCCTGCAACCGTGCCTGCAACGCCTGCGGTGCCAACCATCTGTTAGGAGGTCCCTGCTTTGATTACAGTCAGAATCTCGTTTGAAAAGAAAAATGAAGCCTCCTATATCTCCCTGCTGGACTTGCAGCGGGTGATGCAGCGGGTGCTCAAGCGCAGCGGTCTGCCGGTGTGGCATACGCTTGGCTTTAACCCCCATATCTACATGACCTTTGCCTGTCCGCTCTCGCTGGGGCAGGAGAGCGAGTGCGAGTGCGTGGACGTCAAGACCGAAGCCGAAGCCCCGGATTTTGCCCAGTGGCAGTCCGCCCTCAACGCCATCATGCCCGCCGGTATCCATGTTACCCGGGTAGCTCCGGTGGAGATGAAGGCAGACAGCATCGCCTTTGCCTGTTACCGCATCAGCTACCCGGCGGCTGCCGCTGCGGTGCTGGAGCAGTATAATGCACTGGAAACAGCCCCTGTGGAAAAGCACAGCAAGCGCGGCAAAAAGATCATAGACCTTAAAGAGCATATCCCGCAGCTGCGCTATACCGCACTGGGGGACACTGTGCAGCTGGAACTTTGTCTGCCCGCCGCGCAGGAGCTGAACCTGAACCCCTCGCTGCTCACCGGTTTTCTGGAAGAAAAGTTCGGCCTGCCAGCCGCAAGCGCCAATATCCTGCGCACCAAATTTTTGACGGCAGACCGGCAGCTGTTTGCCTGAAGCGGCGCAAAAGTCCGTCTATCAGGCAAAACAGAAAATTTTTGCAAGATTTTTCGCTAAATTGCTTGCATTCAAGCCGGTTTTGTGCTATCCTATTAGGGCGTTAGTGTCCGCTGAGACCACAGCGGGGTTAATGACAAGTATTTATCATTAAACGGGCGGTCCTCTGACGGCTATGCCGTGCATGAACGTCTAAAAACAAATGGAGGATTCAAAAATGGACGCACTGAAGATTATTTCTGAAGGCAGCATCAAGGCTGAAAAGCCTCAGTTCAACGTTGGCGATACCGTCCGCGTTGATGTTCGTATCAAGGACGGCGACCGTGAGCGCATTCAGGCCTTTGAGGGCACTGTCATTGCTAAGAAGCACGGCGGCGTTGCAGAGACCTTCACCGTTCGCCGCGTGGCTTACGGTGTCGGCATCGAGCGTGTCTTCCCCGTCAACAGCCCCTTCGTTGAGAAGGTCACTGTTGTCCGCAAGGGCAAGGTCCGCCGCGCAAAGCTGTTCTATCTGCGTGGCCGTACGGGCAAGGCTGCCAAGGTCAAGAGCGATATTTGATCATCCCCGATTTGAAACCGGGAGAAAAGGGACAACTTGTTGTCCCTTTTTTCTTTTTCAAAGCCCGGGCGTATGTGTAAAATCAGGAAAGGCTGGTGGCTAAGCTATGGAAAAACAGCAGCAGTCTGCCCCCGCAGTGCGCGGACAGGGCATACTGGAATGGTACGAAGCGCTTATCTCCGCAGCGCTGGTGCTGGTACTGATCTTTTCGTTTTTCTTCCGCATCATTCAGGTGGACGGGCGCTCTATGGTGCCCACCCTGACCCACGGCGATAAGCTCATTGTCTGGGCGGCAGGCTACACCCCGCAGCGGGGCGATGTGGTTATCGTGGACAGCTACACCGTCTACGGTAAGCCGTTGGTCAAGCGGATCATCGCCAAGGGCGGCGACACCATCAGCATTGATTACGATGCCGGTACGGTCACGGTGAACGGCGAACTTTTGCAGGAAGACTACATTGCAGCCCCTACCTATCTGGGCTACGATGTGCAGTTCCCGTTCACAGTGCCGGAGGGCACCCTGTTTGTGATGGGGGATAACCGCAATGAATCGCTGGACAGCCGCTCCTCCTATGTCGGCTGCATTGACGAGCGTGATATTCTGGGCAAGGTACTGTTGTGCTTTATGCCCTTTACAGATTTTGGGGTGGTAAAATGAACGAAATGGATACCAGGTTTGCAAACCAGTACAATATTCAGTGGTTCCCGGGCCACATGACCAAGACTTTGCGCATGATGGAGCAGGAGATCCAGCACGTTGATGCCAGCCTTGTGCTGCTGGACGCGCGCATCCCGCTTTCCAGCCTGAACCCGGAGATCGAGCGCATCACCGACCGCAAGCCCAAGCTCTATGCGCTGAACAAAGCCGATCTTGCCGACCCGGCTGTGACCGAGGAGTGGATCCGCTACTTCCACGCCGCAGATGCCGGCTGCGTGGCCATCAGCGCCAAGCAGAAGGGCGGCGCAAACGCCGTGAAGGTGGCCATTGAAAAGGAGCTTTCCGGTCTGCTGGAGCGCCGCCAGAACCGCGGCATGGGCGGTGCCAAAACGCAGGTGATGCTGTGCGGTATCCCCAACGTGGGCAAATCCACCTTTATCAACACCTTTGCAGGCTCTGCCCGCGCCAAGGCGGCAGACCGCCCCGGTGTGACCAAGGGCAAGCAGTGGGTCAGCACCGAAAAGTTTGACCTGCTGGATATGCCCGGCGTGCTGTGGAAAAAGTTCGATTCCAAGACCATCGCCTCCAATCTGGCCTTTATCGGCTCCATCAAGGACGATATTCTGGATGTGGAAGAACTGGCCATGAACCTGCTGGACGAGGTGCGCCGCAACTATCCCGACCTTGTGGCACAGCGCTACAAGCTGGATGCCGAAACACTGGCACTGCCGCCCTATGAGCTGCTGGAGGCCATCGGCCGCAAGCGCGGGCTGCTGGTGCGCGGCGGCGAGGTGAATACCGAGCGCTGCGCCATCATGCTGGTGGACGAGTTCCGCGCCTGCAAGTGGGGTCGCATCTCTTTGGAACGCCCGCCGCAGCGGGATGATCTGACCGACTTTGCCGGGGAGGACGAGGAATGAAGCGCCGCTCGGACGAGGAAATCTCCGCTCCGCTGTACGCCTTTGACACCGAGGTGCGCAGCCAGTACGGCTGCTTTGCCGGTGTGGACGAGGCCGGGCGCGGCCCGCTTTGCGGCCCCGTGTGCGTGGCGGCCTGCATTCTGGACCCGGAAAACCCGGTGTACGGCATCAACGATTCTAAAAAGCTGACCGAAAAAAAGCGCGAGGCGCTGTTTGACGAGATCTGCGAAAAAGCGCTGGCCTACCGCATCGTCTTTGTGGGACCGGAGGTCATCGACCAGAAAAATATCCTGCACGCTACCATGGGCGGGATGCAGCAGGCGGTGGAGGAATTGGATATCGTGCCCAATCTGGTGCTGGTGGATGGCAACCGTACCCCCGCAGGCTTGCAGATTCCGGCACAGCCGGTGGTCAAGGGTGATGCCACCAGCGCCAGTATCGGCGCGGCCTCGGTACTGGCCAAGGTCAGCCGTGACCGCTATATGCTGGAGCTGGACAAGCAGTACCCGCAGTATCAGCTGGCAAAGCATAAGGGCTACCCCACAAAGCTGCACTACGAGCTGATCGCGCAGTACGGCATCCAGCCGTTCTACCGCCGCAGCTTCCTTAAAA
>ERZ779877.1704-NODE-1704-length-17980-cov-4.953473_pt1 | contig 17980 bp, 9 predicted proteins | sample MGYA00511556_ERZ779877 | MGnify/ENA primary metagenome ERZ779877 (study PRJEB29588, sample SAMEA2159338) | human gut metagenome | biome: human gut; feature: human-associated habitat; material: faeces | place: Denmark | collected 2008/2010 ...
TATTTATATTTTATATATTGTATTTTGGGCGGATACATTTTAAATTTAATTTTAGACTTATATTTCAGAAGGAGAACACCATGTTACAGCTTAAAGGTATTATAAAGAATTATACAGCCGGTGACACCGAGGTTCACGCACTCAAAGGAATAGACATACGATTTCGCGAAAGTGAATTTGTATCAATACTCGGTCCGTCAGGCTGCGGTAAGACTACTATGCTGAATATAATCGGCGGACTTGACAGGTACACGGACGGCGACCTTATTATCGGCGGACGTTCCACCAGGGAATTTAAGGATAAGGACTGGGATTCATATCGTAACCACAAGATAGGATTTGTATTTCAGAACTATAATCTTATACCTCATCAGACCGTATTGGCAAACGTAGAACTTGCCCTCACACTTTCGGGTGTGTCCAAATCAGAACGCCGCAAACGCGCGGCTGAGGCTCTCGCAAAGGTAGGTCTTAAGGATCAGCTCCATAAGAAGCCGAATCAGATGTCCGGAGGACAGATGCAGCGTGTTGCCATAGCACGTGCACTTGTCAATGACCCTGACATAATTCTTGCAGACGAACCTACCGGTGCGCTCGATTCGGAAACAAGCATTGCCATAATGAATATTCTGCGCGAAATATCAGACGAGAAACTAATTATAATGGTTACTCACAATGCAGAACTCGCAGAGCAGTATTCGTCGAGAATTATACGTCTTCTTGACGGCCGGGTTATCGATGACAGTGCCCCTTACGAAGGAGATGACTCCACTGACAAAAAGCCATCCCAAGCTCCCACACATTCCCATAAGAGCCGGTCCAAATCCAAAGTCTCAATGTCTTTTGGAACTGCCCTGTCGCTCAGTTTTAAGAACCTGCTTACCAAAAAAGGCCGCACCTTCCTTACTTCTTTTGCCGGAAGCATAGGCATAATAGGAATTGCTCTTATTCTTTCACTGTCCAATGGTTTTCAGGCTTACATCAATAAAGTCCAGGAAGACACCATATCAACATATCCTATTACCATTGAAGATGAGAATATAGACATGACAAGCCTTATGGAAACAATGCTCGGCAAATCAACCAATGATGTGAAACATGAGGATGGCCGTATATATACCAGTCCTATACTCGGTGATATGATCAATACAATGATGGCCGAGGTCAAGACAAACAGTCTCGGTGAACTCAAGGCATATTTTGAAAGCGATGAATGCAATATCAAAGATTACGTAACCGATATCCAGTACGGTTACGATACCGACCTTAATATTTACCTTGCTGACACATCAAACGGTCTTAACAAGGTTAATCCAAGTACTATGATGGAAGATATTATGGGAGTATCCCAGAAAAATGCCGGAACATCTTCCATGATGAATGCTTACAGCAGTTCAAATCTCTGGACACAGATGATTGATAACAAGGATCTTCTCGATTCACAGTACAATGTTATAGCCGGAAGATGGCCTGAGAATTATAACGAAGTAGTTCTCGTAGTAAGTAAAGATTCCACGATTACAGATGTTACCCAGTATGCACTTGGTCTTAAAAATTCATCCGAGCTTAAGAACATTATGAACGATCTCGGAAGCGGTAAACAGATTGATTCCGAGCAGACCAGTTATACATATGACGATCTCTTAGGCCTTACATATAAACTTGTACTTTCAAGTGACTATTACAGATATGATGAGACCAATAAACGATGGGAAGATAAAAGTTCCGATGATGAATACGTCAAAACGCTCGTAGACAACGGTACGGAAATTAAAATAGTCGGTATAATACAGCCAGATGAAGACGCCGTTGCAACATCCATAACGGGAAGCATAGGTTACACAAAGGCTCTCACCGAATATGTAATTAATGAAACATCCAAGTCGGGAATCGTAAAAGAACAGCTTGCCGATGATAAAACCGATGTATTCACAGGGCTCCCGTTCGCTGTAAGTGAGGATGAACTTGATAATATTACGGTTGATGATGTCAAAGCTTATATCGCAACGCTTCCTGAGGCTGAACAGCAGGCTGCCCAGATGTATCTCGGCATGATGACTGACGAACAGCTTGTCGACGTGTTCAAGAACCAGCTCCAGACCAAATCCGGCAGCACATATAAAGATAACATGGTAAAACTCGGATACGCAGACGAATCAAAGCCGACGTCCATCAATATATATGCCAGGGATTTTGAAGCTAAAGATGCTATAGCTGATATCATAGATGAGTACAATGATAAAGCAACTGCCGCCGGAAAAGACAATCTCACAATCTCTTACACTGATTATGTGGGACTTATGATGTCATCCGTAAGCACAATTGTTAATACGATATCGTATGTTCTTATTGCATTCGTATCGATATCACTTGTGGTATCTTCGATAATGATTGGTATAATCACTTATATATCGGTTCTTGAAAGAACCAAAGAAATCGGTATTTTAAGAAGTATAGGTGCCTCCAAGCGTGACGTTTCCAACGTATTTAATGCAGAAACCATGATTGTAGGACTTGTATCAGGATCCCTTGGAATCCTCATAACATTGCTCCTTGACATTCCTATCAATATAGTCATCAAGCACCTGACCGGAATTTCAGGCGTGGCTTCACTCCCATGGCAGGGTGCCGTCATACTGATAGCTATAAGCATCCTTCTGACGCTTGTGGCAGGCCTTATACCTGCTAAGGTAGCTTCCAGAAAAGATCCGGTAATAGCTCTTAGAAGCGAATAATTCCGTATATAATTTATGCCGGGCAGATTTACCTGCCCGGCATTTTTTAGACTATTTTATAATACCTGCTTCTATTTTAAAATAACGCATCCGTAAGCCGGAATAGTAATTTTCTCTCCATCTATCTCAGGAAGTTCCTCATTTACTACGAGATAATCCGCAACATTCTCATATTTGTATGTATCCTTGGATACTGTGACTGTAACAGCCGCGTCACTGTCATTATATATGAGGCTGATTTCCGAATCGTTATATGTCTTATGTATTGCACATATATTACCGTTCTGCTCAGCCACATCACTCATGACTGTTGGAACACCTCTTCCTATTTCAGGATACTTATTACGGATATGGATTGCTTTTTTGTAATAATTATATACCGAATACTCATCATCCTTCTGAGTTTCATAAGAGCCAAAAGTATGTGTCTGCGGCTCATATGAAGGAGGACCTGCTGTCATTCCCTGTGCACTTGCATCATCCGACCAGTACATAGGGGCACGCTTATTCTCATCCTTGCCGCTTCCTCCCATACCAAGTTCGTCTCCATAATATACGAAAACATTACCCGTTGTAAGAATCTGTATTCCGGCTGCAAGTTTGACTCTCTCATCTTTACGAAGGAGGAATCCTGCCGCACGTCCGACATCATGATTTGATAAAAATATACCGTCTATCGCATTCTCATTAACGCTCTTAATTTCATTATATACATTGACAATGTTCTCCGCCATTTTGGCACCGGATTTATCATCACTGTTATTATTGATGCCCTTTACGATTATACCGTTCTGATTACCGATAGCAAAATCAAACATACTGTCACAGCTGCTCTGATAGAACTGCTTTATTGTATTTAAATTATCCCATACTTCAGCCACGCAGTAGATATCAGGATTAACACCATGCACATAATCACAGAACCAGGTGAGTGCTTCTATACTGTCAGGATTATCTGCTTCAAAATAATGAAGTGCGGCATCAAGTCTGAAACCCGATACTCCCTTGTCAATCCAGAACTTTGCGATTTTCTCTATTTCGGCCCGCACTGCCTTGCTTGACAAATTGAGATCCGGCATCTGAGCCGAGAATACACATTCATAAGTCCAGTCAGGATTTCCGCTGACTTTCTTCCAGCCTGATGCGACCTTGTCCGTCTTCTTGAAATTATAATAATCAACATACGGACATACGGATGCATCCGGCTCTCCATCGCCTATCGTGCTAAGATATTCGCATGCTTCTTTAAACCATTCGCACTTGGATGAGGTGTGATTTATTACAAAGTCCATATATATATCCAGTCCGCGCTCGTCGCAGGCCTTGACCAATGCCTCAAAATCTTCCATTGTTCCGTACTGTGGGTCTACTGTGTAATAATCAACGACATCATACTTATGATATGATGTGGATTTATTAAACGGAAGCAGCCATATACTTGAAAATCCCATATCCTGAATATAATCAAGTTTGGAAATAAGTCCCTGTATATCTCCTATTCCATCACCGTCACTGTCACAGAATGAATACAAAAGCACCTGATAACATGTTCCGTATTTGTCGTCTATTCTGTTATCTTCATCAACAAATTCCGTATTTATTGCATTCTTGTCTTTGTCTTTCGAAGATGATGACGTACATCCAGCAAGCATCATCACTGTCATTATACATGCTAAAACAAGTGCAATAATTCTGCTGATTCTCTTATTCTGAATCATAATTCGCTCCTATTCCGCCAGGGCATCCCTGACTTCTCTCGTTATTAAAGAACCGCCGTTTTCATTCCACTTTGATACAAAAATATCAAATTCATCGACCGGCAGTTCTCCGGTTACTATTCGTAAATATGTTTTGTTCTCCAGTTCCTCCAACTTCCACCAGTCACTCTGCATCATACCGGTTTCACTGAAAAAAAGCGATGGAACTTCTCTCAGGGAGGCGTTCGAAATAATCTCACACGCCTTTATTCTTGACATATAAGCTGACCATTGTTCTGTAGTTGCATTGTCCGGGTCATCCAGATATGCCTTACATGACTCATAGTATGATTTTTCCAGAATCGGCAGTTCGGACTCATCCTTGGTACCGTTAAGCACCTCAATGATTTCCGAATAGCAGATTGACAGCGCATCACTGTAATCCACATTAATCGCCAGAGGTCTCGCCGTAGGGTCTACATTATCCTGATAATATTTTTTGAAATCATCGTTATCATTTTCTTCATATCTCACATAATCAAAAAGTACACTCACAATCTTGCATGCCACCTCAGGATGCTCATATCCCTTACGGACAACAACATATTTATATGACGGCTGCTGTGAATGATAACTCGTGCTGCCATCATCATCCGTTTCTATAAGGTATGGCTGCCAGTCGGCTTCCGGGTCGGTGCCTACAGCCTCCATAAGCGGATTGTTAGGTGCCCACCATGGTCCGAAGAAAGAACCACACTGGCCGTTTACAACAAGCTCAATTATATTGCTGCTTGTTCGAAGCAGAAAATTATTATCAAGAATACCCGTCTCATACATTTCATTTATGTGTGCCAGTGCATTTTTGGCCTCCGGCTGAATTGAACCATAGACTGCTTTACCATCTTTGCCTTCAATCCACTGCTTCGGAAACGCTCCATATGCAGCAAAAACGATATCAAGAAGGTACTCACTGCTGTATCCGCATCCACCGCAAAGACTCGGATCACACACAAGACCGACTGTATTGCCCGGTCCGTTTTCTCCCGGATCTTTTTCAATGAATTGTTTGATAATATATTCCACATCGGACAGGTTCTTCGGTGCTGCCAGTCCCAACTTATCCATCCAGTCCTTGCGCAGCCAGATAAGATTCGGTCCGTCATCAATATTTGTTTCCGGAATGGCCATAATCTTACCGTCAAATGTAATCAAATCTTTTATACTGTCACCATATCCCGCATAAATTTCTTTAATTCGTTCCGACATACAGTTATCATATGCCTGGGTAAGGTCTTCTATCATATCATATTCGACGAGCATGTTGACATCGTCAATATCACTCACAATCATAATATCCGGCATATTCCCGGACTGAATAGCCATCGTCACGCTTGAATCATACTGTTCGTCAGCTTCCTCAAAAACATCCTTATTCTGGATATTCAGAAAATCTCTGAGAAATCTTGTATATGCATTGTCTTCATATGTATCGCTTTCCGGCATATTGGAATTATTGCTTCCGGTAAGCTTGCCCAACGTATATGTGACTAATTCAGGATATTTACCATATGGCGTAGTAGATGCTTCCTGCATCTGTTCCGCGAAATCTGTATCAGAAGGTTCACTGGTAGTTGATTTCGAACCGCATCCTGCCTGTATAAATATCATTAAAAACATTATTACCGACGTTATTATTCTGGTGGACTTCTTCATTGTTATTTCTCCTTGCAGATATTTGCTATGCAATAATAATACCACCTATACCGGTTAAATGGCAATCTTTAGTTACAGCCCCGGCCGGATACCCGACCGGGGCTGATAAATTTTAAAGATATTAACCTTTAACCGCTCCCGATACGCCTTCACGGTAAAACTTCTGCATTACCATGAACAGAATAATAATCGGAATTGAGATCACTACCGCTCCGGCAGCGAAACAGTTGAACCAGGAATAAATATATTCCCTATCAAGCATGCTCCATAATCCGACGGAAACCGTGAAATAATCCTTATTGGCCCTGCATATTACCTTTGCAAAGATAAAGTCAAGCCACGGTCCCATAAATGACTGTAAAACAGTATATACGATAATCGGTTTACTGAGAGGAATTGTAACCTTGGTAAATACCTGCCATCTGGTTGCGCCGTCTATGTAAGCAGCTTCATCAATTGACTTTGGTATTGTATCAAAGAATCCCTTCGCAATGTAGAAACCTAAGCCTGAACCTCCGGAGTAAACCATGATAAGAGCTACTCTGATCATGGCGCCCTCCGTGAGTCCAATTGATTTCAGAATGTAGTACACTGCAATCATTGACATAAAGCCGGGAAACATGCCTAAAATAAGCGCTACATTCATGAAAGGCTTTCTCATCTTAAAACGCATTCTCGACATAACATATGATACTGATAATACGAAGAATGCTGAGATGATACATGAAAAAATCGAAATAATCAATGTGTTGACGAACATCTGTGGGAAGTTAAACACATTGGTCGTATCGGTAAAAAGCTTTTTGTAATTATCAAGGGTCGGAATAAATCCTCTTGTAACATTCGCAAACATATCCGGATGGGCAGCTTTAGCACTCTGCAGCAATGCGTCCGGAAGGAGTGTCCTTATCTGAAGTCCCTGATCAGACTTGAAGCTGACCATTACTACGAACAAAATAGGGAGCACCCATATAAATGCCAGCACTGTAAGTAAAATGTGGACAAAAACATTTGTGGTTTTTTTGCCAATCTTGGCTCCTGTTGATATTTTCTTCATTATTGGAATCCCTCCTCGTTCCTGTATGATCCTGTACGACGATAGGTAATGAGTGAAACAACAGCCATGACAACGAATGTCATGATACCTATAACTGCCGCAATATTGTAATACTGCTGGTCAACCGACAGTTTATATAGCCATGTAACAAGCAAGTCCGTCTTACCTGATGTGGACGAAAGATCCGTAATAGGTCCGCCTCCGCTTAAGAGATAAATAACATTAAAGTTATTAATATTTCCTGTAAATGTTGTAATTAAGTAAGGTCCGGTTACAAAAAGCATATACGGAAGGGTAATCTTGAAGAATGTTTTTACCGGTCCTGCACCGTCAACCTTAGCTGCTTCATAGAGGTCTGCCGGAATATTCTGAAGTACACCGGTAACCTGTAACATTGTAAACGGAATACCAATCCAGATATTAACAACGATAATTACAATTCTCGCAAGCATCGCATTATCCCAGAAAGGAATCGGTTCCGATATGGATGTATATCTCTGTAAAATTGTATTGATAATACCTTCTCTGTTAAACATTGTTCTCATAAGAAGAAGGGATACGAACTGCGGTACAGCCGCGGAAAGCATGAAAATCGTTCTCCAGAATCCCTTACCTCTGGTGTTCTTACGATTAATAATAATTGCAAGAATCATTCCGAGAATATAGTTTGAGAAAGTTGCAAATACTGCCCAGATAAGTGTCCATCCCAAAGCGCCCCAGAACGATTTACCGATCGAACTGTTGAAACTGAATACTTTAGGGAAATTTTCAAGTCCTACCCAGTTAAAAATCGTAAGATGTGAATCTATCTTACTGTAATTGGTGAACGCCATACTTATCATAAATACAAGCGGAAGTATGGTGAATGCAAGAACACCGAGTGTAGGCAGTGTAAGCAATGTTCTATGTAAATTCTTGTCAAACAAGCTTTTAATGTCCTGAATAAATGAGTCCGGCTTTCTACCGGATGCTTTCATACATTGTGCCTTGTATGAACTTTTAACTGATGCGCGCCATAACATTATGAATGAAATAGTAACAAACAACGTCGCAACACCAAACAGAAGCATAAGCAATGAGTTATCACCCTGGGCATATTCATATACCTGTTTTGCTTCATTCCAGACTTCAATCTGCTGCTGTCCCCCGAGGTGGAACAGGTCTACCAGGCATTTACCGCCTGTCATAATCATAAATACTATGTAGGCTGCCTCAATTATCAGAAATGATAATCCTTTAACAATCTGGCCTCTGACTAAATTTCCAAGACCCATAACCAACATGGAAAGTCTTGTGAAAATGTCTCCTTTTTTCACCGCATTGGTAAAACAATACGGATCGTAAAACTCTTTGGTTTTTCTTTTCTTCTCGGCTTTTAATTTAGGCATCATGGACCTCCTTGTGCTTACAATAAATGCTCCGGATTACTCCGGAGCATTTACACGGGAGCACCGTACAGTGGTAATTGCCTCCATTGCAGCAGTGCCTTACCCCGTTAATTTTGATAATTATTTAACAATGCCGTTGTTAGCACCTTCGTTGAACTCTGCTGTCTTATCTGCTGCATTGTCCTTTGTGGTCTCGCCTGCTATAATGGATTTACCCATGTTCTCTGCAGGTGTCCACCAGTTGCTCATTCCCTTACATGTAGGCTGCATAACTGACTTGTTGTTCATTGTATCGTTCTGTGCAACTGCCATCTCATCTGCTGCTACTTTATCGTTGGATACTGCACCGATGTTGCAAGGGATGATTCCTCTTGCTTCATAGCGGCTAATCTGAGCATCATCGCTTCCAAGATAAAGAGCAAGTGCAACTGCTACCTGAGGGTATTTGCAGTTAGGGTTAACACCGATTGCCTTTGAACCTGCGAATGCTGTCATCTGGTTCTCTTTGCCGTTAAGTGTATATGTAGGAGCTGCTACAACACCAACTTTTGACTTGTCAAGCTTGATGTTTGACATATCCCATGTACCTGAGAAGAAAGCGCCTACTGTTCCATCATTGAATCCTGTGATTCCGGCTGAATCTGCATCATTTACGAAGTTAGGGTTAGCTGCAAGGTCTACAAGATACTTTGTAACGTCTGTAGCCTTATCGCCTGTAAGGTCGATACCTGCTGATTCATCTGTTCCGTCAGCACCGAATACTGTACATCCGTTGCCGATATAGAATCCGCCGATATACCATGAATCTGTAAGTTTGAATGAAACTTTACCCTTAGAAAGCATTGTGTCAAGGTTCTTAACATCATCTGCTGTGAAGATGTCTTTGTTGTAGAATAAGAACCATGTGTTACCTGTGAAAGGAACGCCGTAAACATCATCTCCGATAGAAACTGTCTTAAGCATTGCTTCTGTATTGTTCTCCTTGACTGTCTCAAGTGCAGAACCACCTAACTTAGAGATTGCACCAGCATCAATAAGTGTCTGGAGCTGGTCGTTAGCATACATATAAACATCTGCTGAAGCTGAAGGGTCAGCTGATACAGTAGAACCTGCATCTTTCTCTGAGCATGTACCATACTTGAAAGTAAGGTTCCACTTTGGATGCTCATCATTGAACTTCTTACACATATTCTGTAACCACTCACCGTTGTCTATTGACTGGTCCTCTGCTGGGCCCCATACAGTAATAGTAGCTGTGATTTCTTCATCTTCTGCTGCCTTTGTAGCATCGTTAGAGCTTGTTCCGCTTGTAGAAGATGTTTTTCCGCAGCCAACTACTGTTGCTGCACACATTGCTCCGGCTAAAAGTAAAGCCGATACTTTTCTAAATTTCATTTAGATGTCCTCCTTTTTTTAATTAAAACCGACTTACAAAAATGTGATTTTCTGCGGTATTAATTGTATTTCCTTAATACTCTCTTATTGTAAAATGATATAGAAAAATCGTAAATATTAATATTCTTAGAAACATATCAGATTTCTTAGACATTTGTAAATATGCACAAAAATAGGAACTCCATCATGCGGAATTCCTATATAATTCTTACAGCATTTTAGGAAAATGGACTATGACTTTCGTGCCCTTTCCTATTTCGCTTTCTATCTTCAGTTCGTATTGCTCGCCATAATAAAGTTTGATTCTTTCATTGACATTCCGGACTCCGTATCCTTTGGAATCTTTGGTAATGATTTTATCTGCCTGTTCTTTGGTCATTCCTACACCGTTATCCTCAACCGTAAGAATAATCTCATCTTCCGTACCGCGTCCCGTTATCGTTATTACGCCTCTGACTCCTGTATTGAGGTCAATTCCGTGGTCAATGGCATTTTCAATCAGTGGCTGCAAAATAAGATTCAGAGTATTGTATTGTAGGATACCATCTTCAATATCAACGACCGCGTCAAAATCACCGTCATGCATCATCTGCTGTATAGTGAGATATGAACGCATATTGTCGATTTCATCTTTGATGCTCATAACATTCTTACCCTTGTTAAGTGAGGTTCTGTAAAAGGATGACAAAGCCAATGTTATCTTGCTTATATCGACCGCATCTGCTTCAATGGCTTTCCAGTTGATAAGTGAAAGTGTATTATATAAAAAATGAGGGTTTATCTGTGCCTGAAGTGCTTTCATCTCATATTCTTTCTCTTTAAGCCTGCTGTCATACACCTCATTGATAAGCATGTCAAGCCGGAGCACCATTGCATCAAACCCGCGTGTAAGATCTGAAATCTCGTCATTTCCGTCAACCGGAATATTAACATTAAGATTGCCGTTTTCGACTTCTTTCATGCACTTCTGGATTTTGACAATTCGTCTGGTAACGAATCTGCTTGTTGCAACCGTGCATACAACAGCAGCCGCCACGCATACAATTATCGATATTGTTCCGATCCATATGATTGGTGTAGTTGATGATATCATAAAGCTGTCCGGCTTATAGAACCAGATTTTCCATCCTGTAGCAGCTGAATCCTGCGTTATTATCTTGTATTTATCGGAATGATCGGCTACGACCTCTTTAAATTCATCAAAAGTAAGAGCATAATCCTTATTGGACTGATCATATTGTGACAATTCATATATAAGATTACCGTTCTTATCCGTTATAAATAATCCATAATCGTTCAGTATGGTCTGCGAAAAAGCTTCGAATGCTTTGTCATAGTCTACATTTATAAATAACACACCGTCAATTCCCAACCTGTTGAGAAGTGCAAGTCTGCTCACCGAAAAAACCTGTTTCTTGTCCATATCAACATACCAGTGGTTGTCATTATCTGAAAGTGCCTCTTTGCACCATTCTTTATCGGAAATTTCCGACATTGGAGCCAGTGTCGTTCCATGTTTTACGACATTCTTATCAATATATATCGTAACACGGTTAACTTCATCATGGAAATACATAAGCGATGACAATAACGGATCCATTACCGTAACAAACTGGTCATACATATTATATACAGATTCGTAATCGTAATTAAGCACCTGTGAGATTGACTGGTTAAACGAGATGTAGCTTGACAGATTGTCATATATCTTGATTTCTCCATCAAGAGATGCAGTCGCCTGATACAGATAAGAATTGATATTTTCTGTTGAATTTTCACGCAATACTCCACGCATCAGATAAAGTGATACGAGAAATATAATAAACACAGGAATAAAGCCTGTAAAACAATATATCAATACAAGCTTATATTTCAGTTTCAAATCTGAAGTTTTCCTGCGTATTTTGGAAATCATTCGGTTTCTTCTCCGTTTTCCCTGAATTTCTGTGGGCTGACGCCATAGCAGTCCCTGAAACTTGAACAGAAATAGGATACATTCTGATATCCGCATTTATTGGCAATATCAACAATCTTAAGCATCGTGTTCTCAAGCAGTTCCTTCGCCTGTTCCATTCTGTACGACTTAATAAATTTACTGAGATTCTGTCCCGTTTCCTTCTTGAATACAGAGCTTAGATAACTCGGAGCCATGTATACTTTCTCTGCCAGGCTGTCCACTGTAATATCCTCATTATAGTGTTCATATATGTATTGTTTTACAATTTCTATTTCACGATGCACCATCTGAGGATTGGCTCCAAATGCATCCTCCAGCCTTTTGACATTATTCAGCACAATTTCTTTAACCGTATCGAAATTCGTAGCTCTGTACAGTACATCAATCTCTTCATTCAGAAGATTCTCATCTGCATTAGGTATATTCTCATAGAAGTCCTTAAGCAGATTAGAGAAAAGAAATTTAATATATACTTGTGAAAATTTGGTTTTATTACTGTATTTATCACAAAATCTGTCAAAATGCGCACGGAGATTCAATGTATCTTTCATTTTGATATCCTGATGCATCTGCTTCATCAATGTATCGTCGTCAACCTGAATCATTGAATTATCGCCGGCCGATGCGCCCTCATAGAAAACACGGCTGTTCTTATGGTAGAACTTATTTTCCATTATCTCATCGAGCTCGTCAACCTTATTACCGATATCATTCATTCCGTTTACCGGTGACGATATTGCGATATAGCACGCAACGCCATACTCTCTTTCCACAAATCCGCTGATTCTCTCTGCTGTAGCCACATAATCAAGGTCCGCATCATCAAAGAAAAGTAATGACTGGTTCTGGTTAAGATTAAGATACTTACTTATCTGCGGTTCAAACTTATAGAGCTTTTCCTTAACATCCGTGCCTTTTTTCCCGAAGAAATCTTCATCGAATTCCATAAGCATGATTCTGACATATTTGCCAATGAAATCCGCTGACACGATTCCGTCTCCGTATTTCTCTATCTCTGAAATATCGACTTTATTGGTGGCCATATAAAGCATGTGTTCCGCCATATACTCCAGACTCTTGGTCTTAATATCGTATTCAATTTTGGATTCCTCCAACTCATTGATTACTTTATTCATGGTATTCTCAAACTCGTTGGGATCCACTGGCTTTAGTATGTAATCTGATACCCCAAGGCGTACAGCCTGTCTGGCATAATCAAACTCACTGCAGCCACTGAAAATAACGTATTTAATATTCCGCTTTAATCCTACCACATTCTCAATCAGCTCTATGCCGTCCATAAACGGCATTTTCACGTCCGTAAGAAGGATATCAATCTCATTATTCTTGATGTATTCAAGCGCATCTTTGCCGTTAGCCGCTTCCGCTATTTCACATTCGATACCTGCCCTTTTAAGCAGGAACTTGATACCGTTACGTTCTATTTTCTCATCATCTACTATTAAAATTCGGTACAATTCGTCGCCCTCCCGGTTTATAAGGCTTCATTGATAACATGGATAGCCGGAGCGCATATGCGCTTCGGCTACCGTCATACCGGAATTAATGAATCCGGCACAATTCTATGAATAAATCTTAAAGTCTCCAGATGTCCTTATCATACTGAGCAATTGTTCTGTCAGATGAGAAGAAACCTGCCTTGGAAATATTCGTAAGCATCTTCTTTGCCCATGTCTTTCTGTCTTCATAATCAGCAAGTGCCGTTTCTTTGACTCTGATATAATCTTTGATATCAAGAAGAGTCATGAACCAGTCTTTCTTAATAAGTTCCGCATGAAGTCTGAGAAGTGTCTCCGCATCTCCTACTTTCATAACAGGCGCACTTATTATAAAATCAACAAGTTTCTTGATCTCAGGGTCATTTACATAATAACTCTTAGCTGAATAATCTGCCTTGGCATAGTGTTCAATTACCTGTTCACTGCTTTCTCCGAAGAAGTAAATATTGTCATCTCCTACAAGTTCACCAATCTCAACATTAGCTCCGTCCTTGGTTCCGAGTGTAACAGCACCGTTAAGCATGAACTTCATATTACCTGTTCCTGATGCTTCCTTGGACGCAAGTGAAATCTGTTCCGAAATATCACATGCCGGAATGATCTTGGCAGCCTTGGATACGTTATAATTCTCAACCATAACTACCCTGAGGTACGGACTTACTTCCGGATCATTGTTGATAACCTGCTGCAAGCAGAGGATAAGATGAATAATATCCTTGGCAATTACATATGCCGGAGCTGCCTTGGCACCAAAAATAGCTGTAATAGGTGTCTTAGGAAGTCTGCCTGCTTTAATCTCGTAATACTTGTAAATTACCCAGAGCACGTTCATCTGCTGACGCTTATATTCATGAAGTCTCTTTACCTGAATATCATAGATTGAATTTTCATCAATGTCAATATCCTGTGTTGCTTTAAGATAATTTTTAAGTGTTATTTTCTTATCCTTCTTAATCTCAAGAAGTCTCTCAAGAACCGCATCATCGTTTATGAATTTACCGAGTTCTTCAAGCTTGTCGGCATCTTTCTTGAAATCAGGTCCGATAAGTTCTTCTATATAAGCTGCAAGCTCTTCGTTGCAGTGAAGAAGCCATCTTCTGAAAGTAATACCGTTTGTCTTATTGTTAAACTTCTCCGGATAGATCCTGTAGAAGTTATTAAGCTCAGAATTCTTAAGAATTTCCGTATGAAGGTATGCAACACCGTTAACGCTGTGTCCATAGTGTATATCCATGTGAGCCATATGAACTCTGTTGGAGTCATCTATGATATAAACAGATTTATCCGAGAATCTGGCTCTTACTTTCTCATCGAGTTTTCTGATAATCGGCACAAGCTGCGGAACAACCCTCTCAAGGTAAGAAATCGGCCATTTCTCAAGTGCTTCGGCAAGGATTGTGTGGTTGGTATATGCACATGTATTTGTTACGATTTCAACAGCCTCATCAAATCCGATTCCTTCCTCTCCGAGAAGTCTGATAAGTTCAGGAATTACCATTGACGGATGTGTATCGTTAATCTGGATTGCAGCATAGTCAGCAAGATCGTGAAGGTTGCTTCCTTTTTTCTTGCACTCATCAATAATATAATGTGCGCCGTTGCATACCATGAAATACTGCTGGTATATTCTTAAAAGGTTACCTGCCTCATCACTGTCATCCGGATAAAGGAAAAGTGTAAGGTTCTCTGCAATATCAGTCTTATCGAAATTAATCGTATCTCCCTGAATGATATTCTCATTAACGGATTCAATATCAAAAAGATGGAGCTTGTTGGTTCTGTTATTGTATCCTGTAACATCTATGTCATAAAGTCTTGACTTGACCGTAAGATTTCCGAATGATACATCATAAGCCACATCTGTCTTTGTAAGCCAGCTCTGGTCTTCAATCCATGGATTTGGCTCTTCCTTCTGGAAGTTATTCTTAAATACCTGCTTAAAAAGTCCCATGTGATAATTAAGTCCGATGCCGTCACCGTTAAGTCCGATTGATGCCATCGAGTCAAGGAAACATGCAGCGAGTCTTCCGAGACCGCCGTTTCCCAGTGATGGTTCCGGCTCAATCTCCTCTATATCATAAATGCTCTTTCCATTCTCCTCAAGTTCCTTCTTAACGCTGTCAAACACACCGAGATTGATAAGATTGTTTGAAAGAAGCTTTCCGATAAGGAATTCAGCTGAAATGTAATAAACTTTCTTCTTTCCGTCATTTCTCTCTTTATCCTCTGCAAGTTCTTTGGTCATTGAAAGAAGTGCAAAATAAAGTTCCTCGTTGGTACAGTCCTTAATTGATTTATTGTATTTCTTTTCACAGATATCTGCTAACATATAGTCCTCCTTGCTAAAATACCACTTATTCTTGTTACGTCCGTAAACTTTCGTGAGTTCACGCAGTCTGTTACGGATTTCCTTTGTAAATTCGCCATCCTTAAGACGCCATTTCCAGTTCGTGCCTATTGTTGAAGGCAGATTCATTCTGGCTGAATTATCCTTGCCCAGAAGATCCTGCATCTGGATTATCGTTGTGTCTGCAACGCTTGCATATGCACACCTTATAATCTCATCAACAATTTTATCCTTATCATCGACATCGAGATATTTCATCATATACTCGATGTTCTGTTCCGGTGCGTTGCCGATGTATCCCTTCATGGTCTCGTTATCATGGGTTCCGATATATACAACGTAATTCTTTTCATAATTATGAGGTGCATGTTCGTTGTTCGTATTACCATCAAACGCAAACTGAAGAACCTTCATTCCCGGATATCCGGATTTCTTGATAAGTTCTGTTACCTCAGGAACAACTACTCCGAGGTCTTCCGCTATAACCTTGGCATCACCCATAACGCTGTCAATTGCATTTATAAGCTTTATTCCCGGTCCTTTGGCAAAAAAACCATCCTTAGGCACACCGTCCACAGGTATATTGTAATATCTCACGATTCCTATGAAGTGATCTATTCTGGTAACATCATACAGTCTGGCTGATGCAATCATACGTTTCTTCCACCATGCAAAATCACATCTTTCCATCTCATCCCAGTCATAAATCGGGTTGCCCCATTTCTGGCCCCAGTCAGAAAAAGCATCCGGCGGGCACCCTGCCACATTAACAGGCTTAAGATTCTCATCAAGCTGGAACAATGTAGGATTAGTCCACACATCCGCACTGTCAAGTGCAACGTAAATCGGAATATCGCCGATTATCTTAATGCCCTTGTTGTTGGCATAATCTTTCAGTCTGTCCCACTGCTCATAGAATTTAAACTGGAGGAACTTATAGAAATCAATTTCATATGCAAGTCTGCTCTCGTATTCTGCGACAGCTTCAGGCTTTCTGAAACGGATATCTTCCTCCCAGCTTAACCATTCCCTGTTATCATGTGCGCCCTTGATTGCCATAAATACGGCATAATCATGAAGCCAGTCCTTATTATCTTCAAGGAATGTCTTATATGCATCACTCTCTTTATGAGCTGATGCTTCAAATGCTTTCTTAAGTACATTAAATCTTGCATTATATATTACATCATATTCAACATATTCCGGATTACATCCCCAGAATACGTTCTCGACATCCGCCTTTTCAAGAAGTCCCTCTTCAATAAGAGTATCCAGATCGATAAAATACGGATTACCCGCAAATGCGGAAAACGACTGATACGGGCTGTCCCCGAAACTTGTAGGTCCTACCGGAAGCCCCTGCCAGTACATCTGGCCTGAACTCTTTAACATATCAACAAATTCATATGCTTTCTTTCCAAGAGTTCCGATTCCGTAAGGTGAAGGTAAGCTGCTTACCGGAAGAAGTATTCCGGCACCTCTGTCAAGTTCTTTACTCATAACACACGCCTTTCTATAGTTTGTATTATTCACGGTTTTGTTTAGTACATTTGTATTCTAATATCAAAAAGGATTTTATTCTTGCAGTATACAATCAAAAAGTGGTACAATCCTATCAAAGTATATAAACAAGCGCAAGGAGGAATATTTTTTTGAATATCATTGAATATGAAAACTATCAGGAAACCAAACCGCATGCCGATTCTCTTTTTCCATATAATACATATCTCTGCTCCATTCCTCTTGATTTTAACGAAGTTCCTCTTCACTGGCATAATGAAATGGAAATAATTTACATAAAAAAAGGCCGCGGAAACGTAACACTCGACTTTGATAACCATTATGTTGAATACGGAGATATAATCATCGTCCTTCCGGGGCAGATGCACGGAATAAGCCGTCTCGGTGATTACACAATGGAATATGAAAATATTATTTTTGCTCTTGCCGTAAAGGTTATTATCTTAATTCTTTCTGCTCTTGGTATTACTAATATGTGGTTTGCGGTATTTGGTGATGTTGGTGTTGCTGTAATTGCTATTTTAAATGCAATGCGTACTAATTCTAAAAAATATTAAAATATAAAGCTGAAATGACTTAATGTTGTTTCAGTTTTTTATAAAATTATAAAAAATGCATTTTTCGCCCTTAAAATTGATAGTATACTATAC